>Ga0209077_1000562_pt1 | contig 10066 bp, 9 predicted proteins | sample PPLLak1March2015_FD_187247 | JGI IMG/M metagenome (GOLD analysis project Ga0209077, IMG submission 187247) | Freshwater sediment microbial communities from Prairie Pothole Lake near Jamestown, North Dakota, USA - PPLs Lake P7 Core (1) Depth... | ecosystem: Environmental > Aquatic > Freshwater >... | reverse complement strand
GAGCAAAAGCCGCTGGTGCGAAACGAGCATTGCCATTGCAGGTGAGTATTGCTGCACATTCCCCCCTGATGGATTCCATTCAGGCCGATTGGAACGCGGCTGTCGAGGCGTGTGTAATTCAGAAACCGGTCATTCCTGTGATTGGCAATGTCCTTGCCAAACCCATGCTGACCCCCGAAGAACTGCGCGCAGATATCAAGGCGCAGATGCAGTCGCGCGTCCGCTGGACCGAATCAGTGGAGCTGATGAAGACAAACGGGATCCAGGTATACGTCGAGGCAGGCAGCGGTGAAGTCCTGCTTGGAATGATCAAGCGAATCGATCCATCCAGTATGCGAGTTACGTTAGGTAGTCCGAAGGATTTTGTAGCTTTGAAGGACTAAATCGGCTATACTAACAATATGGTTGATATCAATAATCGGATTCAACGCATCGTTGAGGAGATGACCGGGAATGAGGCGCTGTTGGAAATGCTTGAAACTGACGCCGCGACCGAAATGCTCAACTGGGGGCTTTCGACTGCAAAATCGTTGATCAGCAAAACGAATGACCTGGATGATTTCGCCGCAGACCTGGCGATCCTGCCACGGTTGAAGGCGATCCGGCAGTCCATGCGTTCAATCGGGAATTGGGCGGCAGGCAAGTATTCCGATCCTGCCAGCCGTGTCCAGTTGCGGGATAAACTGCTGGGATACTTCCGTACCATTTTTGGAGATGACAAGCCTTTGCCGTCTCCCGGGAAAATGGATGCCGTATTGAACCAGGTGGACGACAAACGGAATACCCCCCACCAACTCGTGTTGAAGTTAAAACAATTGATCGAAGAATCGAACTGAGGAGGTTTCATGCCCAAACGACGTGGAATTTCAAGATCGAATGCATCGCTTACATTAATTATTCTGGTTGGTCTTCTTATTCTAGGTGCCTTCTATGCATTGACTGGGAAAGATCCAATCGGTATTTTTGGTACTGGAACCCAAACGCCGACTCTTGCAGAATTGCCCGCTCCTGTGGATGCAACAAAGCCGCCTTCTGCCAATGTACCTACTGCAGTGAATGCAAGTGGGACCTGGTGGGAGGTCTATTTCACCGATCCTGTACATGTGAACAATCCCGAAGACTGGCAGGGTTCCATTGAAGGGCGATTAATTGAGAAGATCAATGCCGCGCAAACCAGCATTCACATAGCCTCCTTTGAATTTGACCTGACACCTGTGGCGCAAGCCCTGGTCGAGGCAAGGAAGCGCGGTGTGGATGTACGCTGGGTGACGGATGACGAAAGCGGTTTGGAAGCGGATGAAGAGCCGGGTCATGGTCAATTCAAAATGCTGCAAGACGCAGGCATTGAAGTCCGTTCGGACACGCGCTCGGCATTGATGCATAACAAGTTCTGGATCTTTGATGGACAGATCGTATGGACGGGCTCGACGAACATCACAGAGAATGGCATCTTCGAGCAGGATAACAATGCAATCGCCATCCAGTCGCCCGAACTGGCAGCGATCTATGAAGCTGAATTCCAGGAAATGTGGAATGGGGAGTTTGGTCCGCGTTCAACTTCACAACTGGAAAGTCAATCAGTCGTTGTCAATGGTGCTTCAATAAAGGTTATCTTCACCTCGGAAGATCCTGCCATTGAACAGGCGATCGTACCGGTCATCAATTCAGCCACGAAAAGCATTCGATTCCTTGCATTTAGTTTTACGGATTATCCGCTGGCGAATGCGATGATCAAGCGCTCGCAGAATGGTGTCAACGTGGCGGGCGTGTTCGAAAAAGTTGGCAGTGATACGGACGCCGCCGAACTCAGGACTCTCTACTGCGCCAAGATTCCGGTCCGGCGTGATGGGAATGGCGGTTTCATGCACAACAAAGTGATCGTGGTGGATGAACGTTATGTAATCACCGGTTCGTTAAATTTCTCAACCAACGCAGAAGAGAGCAATGATGAGAACGTGATCATCATTGACAATCCTGATATCGCGAAGCTTTATATGCAGGATTTTGAACGCGTGTGGGCGCTGGCAGCTGATCCAGATTCTGGGAAATTCACTTGTGAATAAATTAACTTAGTGTATAATAGCCGGAATTTAACATTTAGTTAAAACTTCCAGTTCAGTTATACATGTCAGACATGTGTGCTCTGGTTTGATTGGTAGCGCCTTTGTCTGTGGTTAGACAGCTATCTGGTCAAAGATATTTCTCTGACCAGATTTTGTAAATATCCATCTTGTAAACACCCTCTCTCTTATTCGCATTGAAAAGAGTGGAACCTTGTAGGACCCCGCGCTAGCGTGGGCGCCACGTAGTCGAAGCAGGGAGTGGAAAGCCAATGGAGCATCTATGAAGTTAAGCAAACTAGCCTGTGAGATTGCCGAATCTCCCACCTTTGCACTGAACGAGGAGGCACGTCTGTTGCGTGAACGCGGGGAAGCTGTAATCAATTTGGGGATTGGTGAACCCAAGAATAAAACACCCATCGCGGCGATCCTAGCCTCTGCCGCGAAGTTGACCAGTGGGGAAGTGAAGTATACGCCGCCCGATGGATTACCCTCCATGAAAAAGGCAGTCATCCGCTACACGGAAGAGAACTATGACCGCCTCGTCGCGCCCGAGAATGTGAGCATCACGAACGGCGCAAAACAATCCCTCTTCAACATTTTCTATTCCATTCTCAATCCCCAGGATGAAGTCATTGTGATTGCACCCTATTGGGTTTCCTATCCGGAGATGATCAAGATGTGCATGGGGATTCCGGTGATTGTCACTCCGGAAGATGGCACATTTACTCCTCGCTTCGAGGATATCGAACGGGCGGTGACTTCCTCCACGCGGGCGATCATTGTCAATAGTCCGAACAATCCTTCCGGGGCGGTCTATCCACCTGAGTTGATCGAGAAAATCGTGGGGCTGTGCGAGAAGAAGGGCATTGTCCTGATTTGCGATGACATCTATCACAAGCTGACGTTCGATCGCAACGTGGCCGTGCCTGCCTATCGTTTCAGCAAAAAGGACATTGAGAATTCTCCTATTGTTGTGGTTAATGGGGTGGCAAAGCTGTATGGCATGACGGGCTTTCGGATTGGCTGGGTCATTGCGCCACGCGACCTGACGCGCGTCATGAGCAATGTGCTCGGGCAGACGACCTCCTGTGTGTCGCCCATTGCACAATCAGCCGCAGAAGGCGCTCTGACCGGCATGCAGTCCGTTGTCGAGGCACTGCGCTTGCAGCTCCAGAACAATCGTGATGTGGTTTTGCAGGAAATGCGCACGTTCAATGGAGCCCGTTTGATCGAACCGCAGGGAACGTTCTACGCGCTACCTGATATCCGTGCCTTCAGCAACAACTCAGTAGAGGTGTCGAAGTTCCTGCTCAAGAAGGCGATGGTGGTGGTTGTGCCTGGAAGGGAATTCGGCATGGAAGGGCACATCCGCATCTCGTTCGCGGGATCGGTAAAGGATGTGACAGAAGGGATCGCGCGCATCAAATGGGTGCTTGATCCCACCAGCCCGAATGAAATTTACATCGGCGATAAGAAAATGATCCGTGATTGGATGTAGGAAGAAAACCATGAACAACTTACTTAACATCAAAACCCCTGCGGAATCCATTGCACAGATCCGCAAAGCAGACTACAACCTGTCCAATCACGCTGTTGGCAATTTGCGCCTCGCATACTGGAACCTCACGAGCGAGGCACTCCTGGAAGAAGCCGTCTTTCGGGGGGAAGGTGTCACCTCCGTTGGCGGACCCTTTATTGCCCATACGGGCAAACATACTGCGCGGGCTGCCAACGACAAGTACGTAGTGCGCCACTCGGATTCAGAAGGCAATATCTGGTGGGGAACATACAACCGTCCGTATACTGCCGAAAAGTTCGAAGAATTGTTCAGGCGCATGTTAGGGTATATGCAGGGACGTGATGTTTTTGTGCAGGATGTCTATGCAGGCGCGGATGAAGATTACCGCCTGCCTGTCCGTTTTGTGACCGAACAGGCCTGGCATAGCATGTTCATCCGAAATATGTTCATCCGGCCAGGGTCGCTGGAAGAATATAAGCGGTTTGTGCCTGAATTTACGATCGTCGCTGCACCGGGTTTTAAAGCAACACCGACCATCGATAATACAAACAGCGAAACGTTCATCATTTTGAATTTCGAGCGGAAGCTTGCCATCGTGGGCAATACCGGGTATGCAGGTGAACTGAAGAAGTCAGTGTTCACCTTGTTAAATTACCTGCTGCCATTGGAGGGAGTCCTTTCGATGCACTGCTCGGCAAACGTCAATCCGGAGGATTCGAATGATGTAGCACTCTTCTTCGGATTGAGCGGCACCGGCAAAACAACTCTTTCCGCAGATCCAACGCGCAGCCTGATCGGAGATGATGAGCACGGTTGGAGCGATAATGGCATCTTCAACTTTGAGGGTGGCTGTTACGCCAAAGTGATCGGGCTCTCGGCATCCGCTGAACCGGAAATTTACGCGACCACCAAACGTTTTGGGACCATCCTCGAGAACGTTCCGTTTGATCCGGTTACCCGGTACATTGATCTGGATGATGACTCGATCACAGAAAATACGCGTGCTTCCTATCCATTGGAATTTATTGCAAACGCCGTACCTGAGAAGAAAGCGGGACATCCCAAAAATATCGTCCTGTTGACTTGTGATGCGAACGGAGTCATGCCACCTATCGCGCGGCTTTCGCCGAACCAGGCGCTGTACCAGTTCATTTCAGGATATACCTCCAAGATTGCGGGAACGGAAGTCGGTTTGGGCAAGGAACCAGAACTCACGTTCTCCGCCTGTTTTGGTGGTCCCTTCATGGTCCATCATCCCTCCAAGTATGCGGAATTGCTCAAGCGCAAGATCGAACGATATGGAGCACAGTGCTGGTTGGTTAACACTGGCTGGGTCGGTGGATCATACGGTATTGGCAAGCGTATTTCCATTCGGCATACACGCGCTTTGTTGAATGCTGCGCTGACCGGCAAGCTTGATCATGTGAATTACACCAAAGACTCCATTTTTGGATTCGAAGTTCCGCTCGAATGTCCCGGTGTGCCTGCCGAGGTGCTCTCTCCGTCATCTTCGTGGGGAGATAAGAAGGAGTATGACCGGCGTTACCATGACCTGGCGATGCGCTTCAAGGAGAACTTCGCCAAGTTTGCAAACAACACACCGCAGGAAGTGGCGGAAGCAGGACCGAGAGTGTAGGAACCAAACATGACACACCCCGAATTTAATCTTTCCAGATCTTAGCCACGGATTACACAGATTTACACAGAAAGGGTCGACCAATGTGAAGGGTCGGCTCTTTTTTTGACCGGACTGAACATTGTTTTGCCAAATTAATTCAAAATCCGTGCGGGTCCGTGTAACACTTGCGCCGCACTGCGTTCGGTGCAGTGCAGGTGTCCGTGGCTGAATCCTTAAGTTTGGGGTGAATCATATTTTATTTCTATGGGGAACCTTTTTTGTTTTGGGGCGTCATGCAGTTGTAGATCCGGAAGGAGAAAAATCATGAAGAAATGTTTGCTTATTCTATTTGCACTTTGCCTGGTTCTCTCTGCTTGTTCTGCCGAAGACGCTACTGCCTCCCTGATCGGCTCATGGAATTTGACTGCGTATGGTTCCGCTAATGCTCCGACTCCCGTGGTACCTAATTCGCAGGCACAATTGACTTTTGACGACAACGGAATTGTAAGTGGCAATTCGGGCTGCAATGGATTTAGCGGCGGCTACATGGTTCAGAGCGATCAGATAACATTTAACGAGATCATTTCGACTCTGATGGCATGTGATTCCCCGCTCATGGAACAGGAAGAGGCGGTGTTTCAAGTGATAACAGAAACTGCCAGTTTCAAAGTCGATGGTAATACACTGACACTTACGAACAATGACCGGATACTGATATTGACGCGTTAAGACGAACAAGTAATAAACCATTCCAATGACATGGCGTTGAAGTCAGTCGTCTTTTTGAATCCAAACAACTTCCTGTTTTATGACAAATGACACATGACTCGGGGATACAAAATTTCTATACTAATGTGGAATCAGGTTCTTATCTTTTTTTATAGAGCGAAGCATATGAATAATGATCGTAGAATTCTGGCATGGCTGGCTATTCTCGTTAGTTTGTTTTGCTGTACTCCGTTGGTTTGTGGAGCGGGTTTTATTGCCCTGGCTGGCGGTGTAACATATCTAAATGCGGACGGAACCTGGGGTAATTCGGATACTGCACTTTTTGTTGCGATACTTGTCGTGGCAGTGGTCGCGGCTGCTGGTGGACTCCTCTTTGCTGTGTGGGGAGTGATGTCATTGCTGAAGCGCGATTCCAATTCCAATCCAGATATCTTGGATCACAGCTAGGACGTGATTGGTCGAACAACAGTATTATTCTATCCAGTTATCCAACAAGGCTCAATGAAGGTTGGTCATTAACAAAGTGAGTGCTCCAATATCGGTAACATGATTGGCAAACTATCATCCAATTTGGCATCAATGACTCGCCTGAATTTCGTATCCCTGTGAATAAGACACCAGATCTTTGAAACTACTCCATCGCCAGCACATGCCGCGCGATGACCAGCTTTTGAATCTCACTTTTCCCTTCACCGATGGTCATGAGGCGCGCATCGCGATAGATCCGTTCGACGGGGTAGTTGCTTGAGTAGCCATATCCGTTATGGATTTGGGCTGCACTGGTTCGATCAGTTTTAGACTGCTTACCTTGCAATTCTGCTGGATGGTATTATCAACGACACCGTATATAATCTGAATGAAAGTGATCAATGGACCCGGAGGGTAGCCATGAGTTCCACAAGTGCAAATAACACTCAAAATTCCACAAAAAAGAATTTCAATGTTCCTCACTCAATTGGCTGTTGCGCAGGCCAGGCGCTGGGTTGTGGCTTCTCCTTCCTCACAAGCTGGGTCGTTGCCTGGCTTTTATCAGCACTGCTGACCCCGCTCTTTGGCGCATCTCAGGGAGACAATACGGGGGCCGGCGTATTATTAGCCGGGCTCACCTGCGGCGGCAGCCTGATGATGGGCACCGTGCTCTCCTTCCTGACCGGGCGTTTTTTCCCGGTGTTCGGGAAAAAGGCGGGGTAATCGTATGAAACAACGAACATCAATTTTGCTTTTCGGTCTGGGAATTTTCCTTGGCATGTTGGTCCTGACTGGCTCAACGGCTCAGCCAGCCCAGGCTGCAAGCACGTATCAGGATAATCCTTGCGCCGGATTGACGCCCGAAAAAATACGAGCAGGCGGTGTGACAGTACTCCAATGCAAGCTCCACTGCCAGGGAATTCTGCCTGCCGGCGATCCCAATACCTGGTCAGACGATGAGCTGTGGTCGTGCATAAACCAATCTAGCGCTCAACCGGGCGATCAACCTGTCGAGGAGGTACCACCCACTACTCCCCCGGACCAACCTGACTTGAATTCTGCCTGTGTCGGTGTGACGCCGGAAGATTTTCGATCAGACAGCCAGGAGGTCACGGAATGCAGGTTGCTCTGCTCCGAAGCAGATTGGCAGTCCGACGAAGAACTGTGGGCGTGTATTGAATATTATGGCGGTCAACGCAACGATCCACCTGGCGAACAACCTGGGGATGAACCTGTGGAGGATGTGCCACCCATCACTCCCGCGGATGAGACCGACACTGGTGAGCCCGCAAGCCTGGGTCCGCTGGCGACAACTCCCCTCGTGCCGCTGGCTGGCGCGCTGATCGGCACTCTGGTTGGTTGGCTGGTTTCGGTAGCAGCGACTTCTGGAAATGTACTTAAAACATTGGTCGTGCCTCCGCCTGCCCCACCTACCGCAACACCGGCTGGTCCGAACCCTGCTGGCGCGCCTGTGTCACAGGCGGCACTCCCTCCAATTGAGGTCCAACCACCTGCCAAGCCAGCCAATGCTCCCAAAAGCGGGTCTGAACACCTGTGGGATATCGCCACGAATCTGGCTGGCTCCAGCGCTGCGGTGACCAGTTCGCTGAGTGAATACTTTGACTTTCAGGAAGATGCTAAAACGTTTCAAAAAACCCGCGATTCCCTGCAAGCGTGGAAAAAAAATCCAACAAAGGAGGCTGCGGATGCATACTCTAAAAATCTACGAAGCATGACCAACCAAAATGCTATGCTGGCAAAAGCGGCCAAGGTGTTGGGTAATGCTGCGAATGTGCTGGATGGCGCAGATGCGGTGATCAAGGGTATGAAAAAAGCATCCGAGCGCGGCTATGTTGGCACGGATTATGCTCTTGCCGTAGGGGCGGAAATATCCAAGAAAGCCCTGAACTATGCGCTGACGAAAAACCCGGTGGCAGGCTTGTTCAATGCGGCAGTGGGCGGTTACTCAGAAATGGTATACGGCAAGGATAGCCGGATTGACCTCAGTTCGATTATTGATAAGGGTGCGGATGCCTGGGATAAGACTACTCAGGAATATGCTGCTAACACCGGGGGAGATTGGATTGCACCGAAAAATGAGAATTTCGGAGATGTGCTCGCGAACGATGCGGAACTACGGCGAAAAGACCAATACTTGCATGCAGTGCGCAAGATCAAAAAACTGGTGGACGAAGGTAAGATATCAGTCCAAGAAGGCGGCGCCCGCATCCGTCACTTACGTGATACGCTGCTGGGAGGTGAGTAATGTCTGCATATTTGCTGACCCACGCTGAAACCTGGGCTTTATCCACCCTGCTGCACCTCCCGGTCCAACCCGGCTCGGTGCTGGGCGCCTGGCTGAGTTTTGGAAAATTTCCCGAATCAACCGACCTAGTTGGAGAAAGCCTGGCATCCCTGGCGGGCAAAGGCTATTACTCTCCCGAAGACAAAGAGCAGCCCATTCAAACTGAACTGCTTAAGTCTTTGACGCTAGCGTCGGTCAATGCTGCCGAAATCACTGCTATCCTGCGGCGCCATGGTCAGGCTGCCTTGACCCGCTTCGCCCAGATGGGAAAGAGCGTGATGCAGTATGGCATGGACGAAGAGCACCTGTTCCTGCATCCCGTGGTTGGTCAGGTAATGCTGGCAGAGAAAGTTATCCCCGATTGGTTCACCGTCGATCAGTATGAAGCCCAGCAGGCTGAACTGCCACTGGGTGCTTTCCTGCTCTTCAAGCAGGCTTGTGAACTGGCAGATCTGGCAGCCGCTGAAACGAATTTCAAGCAGGAGCAGTTTGCAAAAAGCAAACTCCTGGAACAACCTAAACTTGCGGATGGCTGGCTGGATGTTTTCGAAGCTAGGGGGACAGTGGGCAGCGCGCATGCAATTGCTGGGACGACGTTCGAAGATGATTACCAGCTGTTGGTATCCGCGGGATTTCTCAAGGAGAACGCGGCGGATACAATCGAGATTGGTCCTGTGGGCAAAGCCCTGGCTACCTCGTTCACGGACCCGGATATGTGCTCGCTCATTGTTTCTCTGCAAATCTGGGAAGGTGGCTTACCCAAAACAGGTGTCTTCCTGTATGGTGGCGAGCGATTGTTCTTCCTGGACGCTTCGCAGAAACCGGGTGTTTTTGTGATCAGGCAGCTTGCAAATCGCCAGGAGGGGTGTTCATGGGTGAAGGATTTATTGGTTGAGGGAAGCCAGGCGCGTTACGCTGATTATGTCATTCCCCCGGTAAAGTAAGCACACCCCACAGTCTACAGTGTCTCCCGATCCTGCCAAAGCTTGACCGCAGGTTTGAAAAGAAAGAAGCGACCATTTTAGTAGTTGCTTCTTTCTTTCACTCCATCGCCAGCACATGCCGGGCGATAACGAGCCTCTGAATCTCACTTGTTCCTTCACCGATGGTCATGAGGCGTGCATCGCGGTAGATCCGTTCGACGGGATAGTTGCTTGAGTAGCCGTACCCTCCGTGGATTTGGATCGCGTTTCGGCAGACGCGTTCTGCCATTTCGGTGGCGAACATCTTTGCCATGGCAGCTTCTTTATTGTGGGGACGATTATTTTCCTTGAGCCAGGCGGCTTTGTAAAGCATGTTACGCGCGGCTTCGATTTCGGTCGCGGCGTCTGCCAGCATCCATTGGATGGCTTGCTGCTCGGCAA
>Ga0209077_1000560_pt1 | contig 10076 bp, 19 predicted proteins | sample PPLLak1March2015_FD_187247 | JGI IMG/M metagenome (GOLD analysis project Ga0209077, IMG submission 187247) | Freshwater sediment microbial communities from Prairie Pothole Lake near Jamestown, North Dakota, USA - PPLs Lake P7 Core (1) Depth... | ecosystem: Environmental > Aquatic > Freshwater >... | reverse complement strand
CAACTCTCACAGTGTCACAGAGCGAACAGCGGCCCCTGTCAACACTTTGCTATCCTACGGATACCCTCTGATGGCGACCCTTGAAGTCGTGTCGGCCCGATCGCCGACCACCTGGCGGCGCGAGTGGCGCGTCCGCCTCGCGCTCGACGGCGAGCCCCGCCGCGGCGGTCTCATTGTCGGCACTGGCGTCACGCGGAGTGCCGCGCTCGCGGACGCGCTCGCGACGCTCGACGTGTTTACCGACCTCGTGATGCATACGCTCACGCCGCCCGCGGTCCAGCAGGACGCGGCGAGCTAGTTCGGGGTCGCCTCATGGCTGTGCGTCCTCCGTGGGCCGCCATCGCGTGAAGGCCGAAACATCCCAATGTGTGTTGTCGTCCTCGGATCTCCAATGCGGCCTGTATCCGTCGCCGCCCCAAATGGCACGGACGCGAATAATGGCCCCGTCTTCGTCCTCAACCTCGACGATCTGTTTATGCGGCGGTTTCCCGGCTTGCCACTGCTTCATCGTCACCTCCCGACCCCATTAAACCTATCGTGTAAATACGCCAACAGAACCACGGTGCCAAATGAGCACCATAAAACCCACACCATTAACGCATTTAAGATAAAGCTCGGTTTCACTTGTCCTCCGTGGGCATGAGGGCGAGCACACGCTGAAGCGCAGATACCCACCCTCCATAGAACTCGTACTGACTTCTGATTTGATCAAGCCGTGCGGCTTCCTTGTCTTGCTCTCCAAAGACAAGCAACTGCTCAATCTGCGCCCGGAGCGTATCTATCTGCCTCTTTAGTGCGTCAACCTTTGAGCGATGCATCCGAGTTTCTGTTTCCCACGCATTAAAGGCATACAACACATAGCCTTGCGGTTTATTGACACGTAACGCTTCTGATTCTTCTGGATCGTCGCTAGTGTGTAGCGGTTCAATCATCTGCGCCCGGAGCGTGGTGGCGTCGGCTTGTAACTTCTCTGCCCTGACGAACTGTTCCTCATGAGCAACACAGAGTGACTCGATACGCCTCTCCGCTGCCGTGCTCTCGGCGGGTGACGGCGGGGTGGCGAGTTTGATTCTTGTTAAGATATTGCGGAGTCCGTCCGCTATATCGCCCATCCCTAGCGCGAAAAAGTAACCGATGGAATCCTCTAATAACTCAACGTCTGCGTCCTGCGCCCCGCCAGCGGACGCCGGGGGAGCGAGTTCTTTTACAAGGGCTTCAATCGCGAACACTTTCCGCTGTGCTTCCATTAAGCGGTCATCGTTGATGCAGTGCCGAATCTCGGACAACAGCACGAATATCTTCTGGGTGGTCGAGAGTTCTGGGCTCATCGCGGCAGCCTCTGCAACCCAACGGCCCGCGCTCCGTCTATCGTCGCGTGATAACACGGGTCCGCTGACAGCCCATAGCATTCGTTCTTAACAGTAAAACCAGCCGCGCGCAGACGTTCCATGCTCGCTACATCCTCGCCGCCAGCCACGAAGTAATTCCGATAGCCGAATAGACACCGCCCAGACACTCCGAGCATGTGCCGGAGATTGTCGAGGTCGTTCACTGTGATCTGTTCTTGGCTCATCCCTGTGTCTCCCCCTCAAGAAAAAGCGCAACTTCACGCACCAGCCATATCTGCTCTTGGGAGAGGTGCTTACCCTTGCTCGTCAGGTTCATTTCAACCGACTCAGGCCATGTCATTCGGGAATCGTTGTAGCCCTTGCGCGCACCCCACCAGTCACAGACCATCTCGATTACGTCGAGAAAGGTCATGCGCGCCGCAGAGTGCGCCGCCCAATACGTCGCGTCGTCGGGGAGGCCGCGATCTTTCTCAGCCGCGTCACCAAGCAGCTTCGGCCGTTCCGGGTGGTGGCTATTGCGGGAGAAGTGCAGATCAATCGTCGCTTTCTCTTGCTGCATCGACGCCTTGTATTCGGGCGTGCCGAATTTGTTCACGCGTGCTATCGCATTGATCCGAGCGAAGCCAGCGAACTCGTCGTCAAGCATCTTCGATGCGTCGTGCTCCAGCGACCGGCGCTCCAGCGCCTGCGTCACAAACACCAGCGCCAACCTGACGTAATCGCGGTGTCGGCTGTAGGACCGCAGCAGCCCGAACGCATCCGCCGCCGTGAAGGTTTCAATTTCACTCATCCCTGTGTCTCCTGTGCGCTCACGCCGCACGGTTTACGGCATCGCCGCATGCCAGCGGCCCGGCCCGTGACAGTACGCGACGTCGAGCGCGAGCACGAGGAGCACGAGCCCCAGCGATAGGACCGCCGCTTTCCCCACGCTCACCCCATCCACGACCCCGGCCCCATCGGCCGCGGCCCCGACGCGGGCGGCTCGGACGCGACCGTCGGCCGCTGCCGCCGCGGCGAGAAATTGAGCTGCAGGTACTCCGCGCCGTTCTGCGCGTGCTCATACCAGCCGTCCTTCTGCGGGTGCCGCATCGGCTTGTGGTTGACGCTGATCATGTGTGCGTCCCAGACGTACCCGCTCTCGCAGCCGTCCGCGTAGAACGCCCACTTACTCACGCCGCGCCGCGACGACACGAGCAGCCAGCGCGCATCGTCAATGCCGAACCCCTCGCCGGTCGCCGTGCGCTGCCGCATCGCCTTCGCGAGCTCCTCGATCATCGCGAGCCGCACGTCGGGCGCGTTGCTGTTGTCCTGGAAGGAGATGCGATGCCGCGCCGGGTAGTGCGCGCGCAGAATCTCGACGCCGTTCTGCCGCAGGCCCTGGCTGGACTGATGACTGCCGGCGGGGTCGCAGCAGGTCTTCAGATCTTTCACGCCGGGGAACCACTCCTCGCGATACCGCGTGACGACGCGCATGAAGTCATCGAGGAACAGGTCCTCGCCCTGCACGCCGCCGAGAAACAGCACCGCGCCGAACGGGTCCACCTGCCGCGCGACCCAGCAGGGGTGATGCTTGCCGAAGTCGATCGCCTCCTCCAGCGGCAGCGCAGGATTAAAGGTCAGCGGACGCACATGCAGCCGCCGGTTGAACGCGCCCGCATACACCGGGTCGCCGATCACGTTCATGCCGCGCAGCCCGTTGAGCAGTGTCTGCCGCTTCGGGTGCCCGAGCGGGTAGGTCTCCTCGAGGTTGCGGATCGTGTCGGCGTCGAGGTTGTGCGCGTTGTCATAGACACTCAGGGGAATGTAGCGCCGGTGCGGCACCGTGTTGTCCGCCGGGAACTCTTTGGCGATCCAGTGCGTTTCTTCGACCGCTTGCGGCGTGATGACGATCTGATGCGGGTAGCCCTTCTGCGAGAGCCGCGCCTTCAGCTCGTGATACACATCGCGCGGCATCTCCTCGGCCTGGTCGATGTAGACGCGCGCGAGCGTCAGCCCGCGAAACTTCGCGTAGCGCGTCTGCTGGTCCTGCGCCTTCAGCCCGCGCACATACGCGCGCGCGCCGTTGGGAAATTCGTCGTAGTGTTCCATCGCGTTCCAGCGCACGCGCAGGCCCGCCTTGTCGAGGATGCTCCTCCAGATCGGTTTCAGCACCGTCTGCATCGCGTCCTCCGTCCAGCGCGCGAGCAGCGTGTGCATGCCGGGGTGCGCGACTAGCGCGTTGATTTCCTTCCACAGCGCGATCGTGGTCTTGCTCGCGCGCAGCGCGCCCTCGACGTCGAGCGCGTGCGTCGTGTCCGTGAGCGCGTCCCACTGCTTGCCGCGCCACGTCATCGTCAGCGCGCGGTCGAGGGTGGCGGTTTTACCCATTCGCAGTCATGCGCTTAAGAATGTTGACAATCCGAGTCACCACGGCGACGTGTGCCCATCCGCCTAAATTGCGCTCGTCAGCATCCACCCAGAGCACTAACCGATCCGCCTTCTCGCCCCGCCCATTGACGAATAGGTCATCTGCGATCGCCCGCGCGATCTCCTTTGATGACTTCGGCCGGGTCTGCTGCGCCATCTCTCACTCCTGTAGTTGCTGATGCACGATCCGCACGTTCACCGGCGCGCCGCCGGGGCCGGTCACAGTCATCTTCAGCAGCCCGAGATGCTGCGCCAGCGTCTTCAGCGCGTCGACCTTCGGCGCGAGCTTGATCTTGTGGATGTACTCGACCTCGCCCTCGTCAATCGTCTTCGTCGCGACCTCGATGCCGACGACCGCGCTCGCGATCGCCGCGTCGTAGTCTTTGGGCTGTTTGAGGCGCCCATCGGGATCGAAGATGCGCCGCACATCGGCGTAGGCGACGTTGGCAAGCTCCAACAGCACGCGCTCAGCCGTGATGTCACAGCGCGCTTGTAACGCCGCGAGGTTCCGCTGCACCGCCGCCGCGATGTCAGGTTTTGTCAGGTTCTCGTGCGCGACCGCCCGCGCCGACGCCGCCGGGTAGCCCGCGCGGATCGCGGCCTGCGTGCCGTTGTAGTCGACGAGGTATTCCTGAATAAAGCGCGTCTGCTTCGCGGTCAGCGGCCGAACGCGCGTCTTCAGCTTCCCCATCTACCCCTTCGGCGCGATGAACTCGCGCCCGCAGACGTTACAGAACCAGATCACGAGCGGCGTCGGCGGCGCCGACAGGTAGTAGATCGACCGCCGCGCCGTCGGTTCGATCTGCCGATCCTCGCCGCAGTGCGGGCAGCGCACGGGGTCGCGCGGCGCGCTCACCCTACTCAAGGCCATAGCGCGCCACCCAATGCTTCGCGGCGCGATCAAAATCCGCCCCAGGCCCGCCGCCGTCGGCGGCATGCACGCGAATAAACGCCCAGAAGACGATGCGCGGCGGCAGGTGGCAGACCACCCAGAGGGGAAAGCCGTCTCGGTGGAACCAGTGCCACCAGTCCCGCGGACCGAAGCCGCGCGTCCAGAGTCGCCACATCGTCAGACCTCCACCCCGAACGGTAGGCTGACTTCGCCCGCCAACCAGCGCCGATACTTCAGCGCGGGGCCTCGGGTGAAGTTCAGCACCGGGATCGGCTTCTCCCGCGCGACGACGCGCCATTCAATCAGACAGCGACACGCGCAGGAATCGCCCACACGGACCAACCAGGATCGCTCACGGCGCATGCCCGAGTCCGGCGCCACCCACTGCGTATGAAACCAGATCACGTGCTCACGGGCGACAAACGCGGCGCCGCGGATCAACATCTGCTTCATCTGCTGGTTGATGCCCGCATAGGGCGGGTCAAGGATCACCACGTCGAAACTATCGCGGGCGAACGGCGGCAACCACGCATCGCCCCGCACGTGCGGCGTCGTCGTCGGGTCGATGTCCAGCTTCGTGCCCCACCTAGACAGCCCGCCGAAGAGTTGGAGCACCGTCCGGCCCGCTGTGATGTCGCGGAGCAGCTTCTCCACCGTTGGTGGATATGACCAGCGATTCGCCGCGCCCTGCCGCGCGTTTGGGCACCATAACGCCTCCGGCCGTCGGCTGATGGTCATACCTCCCGCACCGTCATCCCATGCACACACTCCGCGAGCCGTTTCCGCAGCCGGTAATCCGTCGTCCGCGTCGCCGTGCTCTTCACGTCCTCGACGACGATCTCGCCGGTCTGGAGATCGCGATACCGGAAATCCGCCGTGTAGCGGCCGACCGTCGTGACCACGAGCGGCGCGCCGCTGCGCCAGATCTCGACGACATGGAGCGGGAACGCGGGCTGACCCTCGAGCTGATCGATGAGCCCCGCCTTCGCGAGCAGCCGCAGCTCCAGATACCGCGCGGCCTCCTTCGTCGACGCGAACCGCACGCCGTCGACGTGCACGGGGATCGCGTGGTACTTGTGCGGCTTCGGCGCCGGCGCCGGCCCCGGGTCGGCGCGCAGGAGCCCATGCCGCACGGCGTAGGCGTGCCAGCCGTCGCGCTGGGCGTTCATCGCACGCGCGCCCCTTGCGGGGCTTTATTGCGCCGCCAGCGCGCGGCGTCCGGACAGGTCGCGAAGTGGGACGTTGTCCGGTCCATGTCGACGAGCACGACGCCCTCCCGTGGGTCCATCACCGGGCTCAGGATGACGGGATCGTTGAACGGCATCCGGCGCGCATTCGGCACCGTCACCGCCCACACGATCGGCGCGTCACACGAGCGGCAGCGCCCGCGCTGTTGGGAGTGCTGCTCGATCGCGATCGGGTGCGGCGTCACAGGCGATCCCACCGGAGGCGGGTCGCGCCTACCGCAAACGGTTTACGTCGCCCGATCACCATCTGCCAGTCGCTTTCGGCGACCACCACGTCCGCCATGAGTTGCACCGGATGAAAGCCGTATCGACTGAGCCGCTCGCGCTCACGCGCGGTGAACCACCGCCCAAGCGCCTCGCGACTCTGGCACGCCGTGCCGTAGTGCAAGTGGGAGGGCAACGCGCGCAACTGGTCGATCGGCACAAGATCGAGGATCGTTTCCGCTAACCGATCGGCAGGCGCATCGCCCTCGATCCAGTAGTGGCTCCACCCTGGTCGCCACGGCCCGCGCCCATCCCGCGCCTGCACGCGAAAGACAGCGCGCCGTGTCACACGTACCGCCCCCGCACGACATACGCCGCCATCGAATCCCCGCGCCCCGGCACCGTCCAACTCTGCCCCGCCGCGAGGTCGGCCTCGGTGACTTTCGCGAGCGTGAGCGGGTCGAACGCCTCGACATGACACGCCTTGCGCGCCGTCCCCGCCGGCACCGGCCCCGTCGCGCCCGCGCTTTTGCAGCCGGTGAGCATGACGACGAACTCGGCCCCTGAAATCGCGGCGTAGTTCTTGTTCACCGCCGGCGCGCGATCGTCGGTGTCCTCCCAGAAGCCGTCATGCGCGTGCAGCGGCAGCGGATGATCGTCGCGGCCGTTGTTCACGCATTTCCAGTTCTCGACGCCGAGCGGCAGCAGCCCATCGCACGCGCGGACGGCCGCCATGATCGCGTCGATGTTCGGGACCTCCCACATGTTCTCGGGCCGGCCGTGGTTGGGGTCCGCCTCGCCCGTCACGCCCTGCCCGACGTGGAGCACGTAGCCCGCCCCGCCGCACATGATCCCGAGGAGGCGCGCGCAGGCGAGCTGCAGCGGGTTCGACAACTCCTCGACCGACGACTGCGGCCCCTGCGGCTCGTTGTTCCAGGTGTCGGCGGGGAAGTCCTTGAAGTCGTAGCCCTGCCGGACGTGCGACCAGTAGGCGTCATGGTCGCTCCGGCGCGGATGGATCGTGTAGGCCGATCCGGAGGCCGCCTTCGTGACCTCGCGCGCCTGCTCGTAGCCATCCGCCTCGGGACACGACAGGCTGATAAGGTTGGGGCTGATCCCGTCCACGACCCGCGTCATATCGATCAGGTCCTGCCCGCCCACTTTGTCGAGCCGCGCCCACTCGTTCGCCATCTCGTAGTGCATGACCTTCGACTCGCGGCCGACGAGTGCCGTCGCGACCTGCCGCGCGAGGTCCGTGGGGACGAAGCGGCGATCGCCGGTCGTCTGGTCGAACTGCGTCCCGCCGACGATCGTCATCTCCGTCCGCAGCCCGTGGTCATAGGCGGCGTCGACGAACCCCTGGAGCTGCGGCGCGTAGTCCGGCCACGCCCACGGCTCGATCGATCGGCCCACCCAGTCGACCTCGCCGAGGATGCGGAGGTAGTCGAACCGCTTCGGCGCAAGCCACGCGAGATGCGCGAGCACGCGATCGCGCTCATACTTCCAGCCGTAGACGCCCCAGAAGAACGTCAGGCCGAGCGGGTGAAAGATGCCCGTGTCGTCGCGGATAACTTTATGTTCCGCGCGGACGAGGCCGGTGCGCGCGACCAGCGGCGGCGGCGGGAGGAGCGCGGGCGCGTCGAGGAGGAGGAGGCTCATACGGGTTTCCGCTGCCCAACTACCGTCGTGGGACCGATTAACGACTGCATCTGATGCTCCATCTCTGCCTCCGTCTCTCCCACGAAAATCATGATCTTCAAACCCGCAGGCACTGCCATCCCATGCGTCTCGCGCGAGATGTCCATCGGTTGTCCTTGTTCCATGCGGTCACGATTCGCGCGCGACAATCCCAACACCAGCAACGTGCCGCCCTTGTCGAGCCCTGCACTCGCGATGAACATGGCTAGTAGCGCCCCTCGTGGGTGATGGCCGCGTTCGCGAGCATCCGCGCGTCGATCAGGTTGTTCAGCGCGCGCGTTCGCGTCGGGCACTCCGGCACATTGCGTAGAATCGACTTTGCCGCTTCAATGAGATCCCCGACGACTTCGGCGCCGCGCCGTTTTTGGTCGTCGTTCCACACTTGGAATGTAAAGGCGTGCTCCACGTTGTCGAGCGTGAGGCGCGTAGGCGCGACGCGCGGCGGATCGTACTCACGAGTCACAGGGGCGACTGGATCAGTCATGAATCTCCTCCATAGTCTTGGGTCCGCTAACCACCATCTCTCGTAGTGCATGTCGCTTAGGCCTGTGTCACCAGCACCGGGACCAGTAAGCCCCACCGCCCCGGGAGACACGAATAGCCACACACGCCATCGGGCGGACACGCCGGGTCGATGAGGATCTCCACCGGCAGCCCATCGGCACAGCGGGGAAACGTGCGCAGATCCCAGCGCCGGATCGCGCACCCCGCCAGCCCCACGAGCGCGAGCGCGACGACGAGGCGCATCAGTCCACCAGCGGAAACGCGAAGAACTCGCCCGCCTCGCGGAAGATTGCGCGCGCGCCGTCCTTCGACGGCACCCACGTCTCCCACGCGCCGGCCGCGTCCTTGGGCCGCGTGTCCTTCCGGCCGTCCGGCTGCACCGACAGGATGGTCGCCGTCTGCCGCTGCCCGTCGGGGCCGTGCTTCGGGTAGTAGGTGCAGAACGCGCCCGGCTGATGCGGGGCTTCAAACGAGAGCTCACGCGATATGCAGTAGGTCGCGACGCCGGTGTCGTCGGGCATGGGAGGCTCCTCCTGCGGCACCTGGTAGGCCGCGGGTTTCCAGTCGGTCAGGGTGCCGTCGGGGAGACAGCGGCGGATGCCGTAGGTCTCATAGTCGTGGATGCCGTCGTTGATCTGGTAGAGACAGGCGACCTCGGTGTAGGCGCGCCAGAACTCCCACTCTTTCGCGATCTGCGCCGCCGCGTATTCTTCGCTGAACTGCAGGCCGACCTGTAGATATTTCTCGCGCTTCGCGCCACTGCGCGCCGTGCCCGTCGGGTACCCGAACTCCGTCACGAGAAACGGCTTCCCGTCACAGTACCGCAGCAGCGCCGCGACCTCGTCCGCGCGCGAGTCGAAGCCGGCATGCGCCCACTCGAACGTCCCGTCGCCGTAGCGATGGACGCTGATCCCGTGCAGCCCCGGCGGCCAGCCCGCGCCGCGCACGCGCTCCAGCCAGTAGAGCGAATCGCGGTCGAGGTTCGAGAGCGCGGGCGCCCAGAGCCGCAGATGGAAGTACGCCGCGCGCTCGCACGCGAGCTCCAACATGTCGCGGTAGCTCGACGGACTGATGTCGCCGTCGGGCTCATTGCCCCACTCGACGTCGACGACCGACGGCGTCACGCCGAGGAGCTCGAGCCGGTCGAGGTCATACACGATCGGCAGCGGGTGCAGCGCGGCCTTGTCGGCGTCGTCGATCATGCCGGTGAGCGTGTCGAGATCGGAGGTCTGCGCGTCGATCCGCGCCCACTGGAACCCGAACGCGCGGATTTGCTCGAGCGTCGGGACGTCAACGCGCGCGTTGAAGTGCGTGCCGAGACTGGGCGCGTAGGTCATGACTCCCGCTCCCCCTCATCGCGCAGGAGCCGCCCGATCTGTTCGAGCGAGTCCTTGATGTTCGCGACGCACATCCCGACATGCGCGGAGAGGTCGCGGATCGCCGCGTCGAGCGCGACGAGCGGACAGGTCGCGTAGTGCTGCCCGTTCACGTCGTGACAGAGCGTGCAGACGAGGCGCCCGCCCTCGCGCCGCGTGAATCGGATCGGCGGCGGGGTGGGCGGCTTACCCGGCATCGGAGCCTCGGCCGCCGACGACGTGAAAGCGGCGGTCGGGCGTGTCCATGCCGGGACGCGGGCGCGCCGTGTTCGTCTCGATCAGGAGGTCCACCTGCTGGGCCTCCTGGATCGCGATCTGGTAGCGCGTCCAGAGGAGGAGGCCGACCAGCGCGATCACGAGCCCCAGGATGAGCACGAGCGTTCCCGTCAACGGGAGCAGG
>Ga0209077_1000559_pt1 | contig 10091 bp, 7 predicted proteins | sample PPLLak1March2015_FD_187247 | JGI IMG/M metagenome (GOLD analysis project Ga0209077, IMG submission 187247) | Freshwater sediment microbial communities from Prairie Pothole Lake near Jamestown, North Dakota, USA - PPLs Lake P7 Core (1) Depth... | ecosystem: Environmental > Aquatic > Freshwater >... | reverse complement strand
TTTCCGGCGCTTTCAGTTCCAGCAGGCGCTTCAGGCGGTTGTTGCGGTTGATCACGCGGCGGTACAGGTCGTTCAGGTCGGAGGTCGCAAAGCGACCACCATCCAGGGGAACCAGCGGACGCAATTCAGGCGGCAATACCGGCAGAACCTCAAGAATCATCCAGTCCGGCTTGATGCCCGACTTCTGGAAGCCTTCCAGCACCTTGAGGCGCTTGGAAATTTTCTTGATCTTGGTATCAGAGCCGGTTGCAGTCAGATCCTTGTGCAGTCTTTCGACTTCGGTATTGATATCGATGCCGCGCAACAGTGCGCGCACACCTTCAGCGCCCATGCTGGCAGAAAATTCGTCACCGTATTCCTCAACCTTGGCCAGGTAGTCGTCTTCCGTCAGCAGCTGGCAACGGTTAAGCGGCGTCATGCCAGGATCGGTCACCACGTACGCTTCAAAGTACAGAACACGTTCGATATCGCGCAGTGCCATGTCCAGCACCATGCCCAAACGCGAAGGCAGGGACTTGAGGAACCAGATGTGGGCAACCGGCGAAGCCAGCTCGATATGGCCCATGCGCTCGCGGCGCACCTTGGAGAGCGTTACTTCCACGCCACATTTTTCGCAAATCACGCCACGATGCTTGAGGCGCTTGTACTTGCCGCACAGGCACTCGTAATCCTTGACCGGGCCAAAAATCTTGGCGCAAAACAAGCCGTCACGTTCCGGCTTGAAAGTACGATAGTTGATGGTTTCGGGCTTCTTTACTTCGCCATAGGACCAGGAACGGATTTTCTCGGGAGAGGCGAGGCCAATCTTGATGGCGTCGAACTCTTCTTCCTGAGTCACCTGTTTGAACAAATCGAGCAATGCTTTCATGAAAACCTCCAGTTTTGGCTTTCCGCTATCAGCTTGCAGCTGTCAGCTAAAATCTTTAAATACGAAAATTACTTCAGGGTCGCCGTCAGCATTCACAGGTATGCTGCTTAATGCCGACGGCTAATGGCTGACAGCTTGTTAATGCCGTTCCAGATCAATATCAATCCCCAGTGAGCGGATTTCCTTCACCAGCACATTGAAGGATTCCGGCATGCCGGCATCGATCTTGTGCTCGCCCTTGACGATGTTTTCGTAAATCTTGGTACGTCCGGTGACGTCGTCCGACTTGACGGTCAACATTTCCTGCAGGACGTAGGAAGCACCATAGGCTTCCAGTGCCCACACCTCCATCTCACCGAAGCGCTGTCCGCCGAACTGTGCCTTGCCGCCCAGCGGTTGCTGGGTAACCAGTGAGTATGGTCCGGTGGAACGCGCGTGCATCTTGTCGTCCACCAGATGGTGCAACTTGAGCACGTGCATGTAACCGACCGTCACCGAGCGCTCGAACTGCTCACCGGTGCGACCATCCTGCAGCATGACCTGACCACTTTTCGGCAAACCAGCCAGCTCCAGCATGCCCTTGATCTCCTCTTCACTTGCACCGTCGAATACGGGGGTTGCAAAAGGCACGCCCTTCTTCAGATTGGTAGCCAGCTCAATGATCTCGACATCGGTAAAGGAGGCGATATCTTCCTGCTTGCCGGTGCTGTTGTAGACCTTGTCGATGAACTTGCGTATTTCCTGGACCTTGGTGTGCGCTTCGAGCATGGCACCAATTTTCAAGCCCAGGCCCTTGGCAGCCCAACCCAGATGCGTTTCAAGAATTTGGCCCACGTTCATGCGCGAAGGTACGCCCAACGGGTTCAACACGATGTCCATCGGCGTACCGTCCGCCATGAATGGCATGTCTTCCACCGGAACGATCTTGGAGATCACACCCTTGTTGCCGTGACGACCGGCCATCTTGTCGCCAGGCTGCAGGCGCCGTTTCACGGCCACGTAGACCTTGACCATCTTCTGTACGCCGGGAGGCAGTTCATCACCGCTGGTAAGTTTTTTCTTTTTCTCTTCGAACATGCCATCGAATTCGATGCGCTTCTGCGCCAGGCTGTCCTTGAGCTGTTCAAGCTGACGCGCGGCATCTTCGTCAGACAGGCGAATGTCGAACCAGTTGTGGCGCTCCACCTTGTCCAGATACTCCTTGCTGACCTGGGAACCCTTGGCCAGTTTGGCAGGGCCGCCGTTGGCGGTTTTACCCGTCAACAGGCGCTCGATCCGTCCGAAGGCGTCCTCCTCGACGATACGCATCTGGTCGTTCAAATCATTGCGGAAACGCTTCAGTTCATCGTCAATGATTTGCTGGGCGCGCTTGTCGCGTTCGATCCCCTCACGGGTGAATACCTGTACGTCAATCACCGTGCCAGACATGCCGGAAGGTAGGCGCAGCGAGGTATCTTTCACGTCGGAAGCTTTTTCACCAAATATGGCGCGCAGCAGTTTTTCCTCCGGCGTCAGCTGGGTTTCGCCCTTGGGCGTCACCTTGCCGACCAGCACGTCGCCGGCTTCCACTTCCGCGCCGATATAGCAAATGCCGGACTCATCAAGGCGGTTCAGTTGCACCTCCGAAAGATTGGAAATGTCACGCGTGATCTCTTCCGGTCCAAGCTTGGTATCACGGGCCACCACGCTCAATTCCTCGATATGGATCGAGGTGTAGCGATCTTCAGCTACCACGGTCTCGGAAATAAGAATGGAGTCCTCGAAGTTGTAACCGTTCCACGGCATGAACGCCACGAACATGTTCTGCCCCAGTGCCAGTTCACCCATGTCGGTGGAGGCGCCGTCCGCGATCACGTCTCCGCGCTGCAGCACGTCCCCAACGCGCACCAGTGGGCGCTGGTTGATGTTGGTGTTCTGGTTGGAACGGGTGTACTTGGTGAGGTTGTAGATATCCACGCCGACTTCACCGGCCACGGTTTCATCGTCATGCACACGCACCACGATACGGCCAGAATCAACAAAGTCCACGATGCCGCCGCGACGGGCCTGCACGGTAGTGCCGGAGTCAACCGCCACAGTGCGCTCGATACCAGTGCCGACCAATGGTTTATCGGCGCGTAGACAGGGAACCGCCTGGCGTTGCATGTTGGAACCCATCAGCGCGCGGTTAGCGTCGTCGTGCTCAAGGAAGGGAATCAGCGAAGCGGCAACCGAGACGATCTGTGCCGGCGCCACGTCCATGTACTGCACCTTGTCCGGTGTGGACATGGCGAATTCATTGTGATGACGGCAAGACACCAACTCGTCTGTCAGCTTGTTTTTCTTGTCCAGGCTGGCGTTGGCCTGTGCGATCACGTAGCGGCTTTCCTCGATGGCGGAAAGGTAATCGATCTGGTCGGTCACCTTACTGTCATGGACCTTGCGGTAGGGTGTCTCGAGAAAGCCATATTCGTTGGTGCGCGCAAACAGTGCCAGCGAGTTGATCAGGCCGATGTTCGGTCCTTCCGGTGTTTCAATCGGGCACACACGACCATAATGCGTCGGGTGCACGTCACGCACTTCAAAGCCGGCGCGCTCGCGCGTCAGGCCGCCCGGTCCCAATGCCGATACGCGGCGCTTGTGAGTGATTTCGGACAGTGGATTGGTTTGGTCCATGAACTGCGACAACTGGCTTGAGCCAAAGAATTCCTTGATCGCGCCTGATACCGGCTTGGCGTTGATCAGGTCATGCGGCATCAGGTTCTCCGACTCGGCCTGGCTCAGACGCTCTTTAACGGCACGCTCAACGCGCACCAGTCCGGCACGGAACTGGTTTTCTATCAGTTCACCCACGGAACGCACGCGACGATTACCTAGATGGTCGATGTCATCGATTTCGCCGCGACCGTTACGCAATTCTACCAAAATCATGATGGTGGCTAGGATATCCTCGTTGGTCAGCGTAGCCGTCCCTTCCGCGCCTCTTGGACCGGCCTTGTCGAGGAAGCGGTTGATCCACTCCGAGTTTTTCTCGATGCGCTTCTCGGGGTAGGCGCGGCGGTTGAACTTCATGCGGCCCACTTTGGACAGGTCGTAGCGCTCCTCGCTGAAGAACAGACCTTCAAACAAAGCCTGCACGGAGTCTTCTGTCGGTGGCTCGCCAGGACGCATCATGCGATAGATGGCAACACGCGCGGCCAGTTGATCCATCGTTTCATCGATGCGCAGGGTCTGGGAAATATAGGCGCCCTGATCCAAATCGTTGGTGTAGAGGGTGTTGATCTTGGTGATACCGGCTTCAGTCAGTTTCGCCAGCAGGTCCTCAGTGATCTCATCGTTGGCCTGAGCAACGATTTCGCCACTCTCCTTATCCACCACATTTTCAACCATCACACGACCGAGGATGAATTCTTCGGGCACGAAAACCTTCTTGATCCCAGCCGCTTCCATTTCGCGAATGTGCTTGACAGTGATGCGCTTGTCCTTGGGCACGATCACCGCGCCATCCTTGCCGGTGATATCAAAGCGTGCCACTTCGCCACGCAGTCGCTCGGGGACCAGTTCGAACTGGACGCCCTTTTTGCCCAGATGGAAAGTATCGGTGGCGTAGAACATGCTCAGAATTTCTTCCGGCTTGTAACCCAGCGCCTTGAGCAGAATCGTCACCGGCATCTTGCGGCGGCGGTCCACGCGGAAGTAGAGATAATCTTTCGGGTCAAATTCAAAATCCAGCCACGAACCGCGATAGGGAATCACGCGTGCCGAGAACAACAGCTTGCCGGAAGAGTGCGTTTTACCGCGGTCATGTTCGAAAAACACACCAGGGGAACGATGCAACTGGGAAACGATCACGCGCTCGGTACCGTTGATGACAAACGAGCCATTGTCGGTCATGAGCGGAATCTCGCCCATGTAGACTTCCTGTTCTTTCACTTCCTTGACCGTGGGCTTCGACGCTTCACGATCCATCAGTGTCATGCGCACCTTGACGCGCAACGGCGCTGCAAAGGTCAGGCCACGCTGCTGGCATTCCTTTACGTCGAATGGCGGTTCGCCCAGCATATAGCTGACATATTCCAGACGCGCATTGCCCGAATGGCTGGAGATAGGGAATACCGAGCCGAATGCCGCTTGCAAACCCTCGGTCTTGCGTTCAGCGATAGGCGTTTGTGCCTGCAGAAACGCCGCATAAGAGTTAATCTGCATCGCCAGCAGGAAAGGTACTTCCTGCACGCTTACGCGTTTGGCGAAACTTTTGCGGATGCGTTTTTTCTCGGTAAATGAGTAACTCATTGAGATCTCCATGGAGTACCTGCTACAGCAGAGGATAGAAGAAACGTAGCGGCCTGCGCCGCGTTTCTTCTAGCTTCTAATAAAATGAAGCGAGAAGCGGAAAAAGGCTGGTGGTTTCCCACCAGCCTGACTCCGCACTTCAAAAACCGATTACTTGATTTCGCAAGTCGCGCCGGCTTCGATCAGCTGTTTTGCAACAGCATCAGCATCAGCCTTGGACACGCCTTCCTTGACTGCCTTGGGAGCACCATCAACCAGGTCTTTGGCTTCTTTCAGGCCCAGACCGGTAATAGTACGCACCACCTTGATGGTGCTAACCTTGTTGTCGCCGGCACCGGTCAGGATGACGTCGAACTCGGTTTGCTCTTCAGCAGCAGCAGCGCCGCCGCCAGCGCCTGGCGCTGCAACTGCCATCGAAGCGGCAGAAACACCAAACTTAGTTTCAAAGGCCTTAACCAGGTCATTCAGTTCCATTACAGTCATCGCGCCTACGGCTTCGAGAATGTCTTCTGCAGTAACAGCCATTTCAATACTCCTAATTCAAATCTTCAGACAAATTGATTATGCAGCTTCGTGGTTCAAGCAGTTTCGCGCTGTTTGGCCAGAGCAGCCATTGCACCGGCAAAACCGGATACAGGAGCTTGCATGACACCCAGCAGTTTCGACAGCAACTCATCGCGGCTCGGGATGGAAGCCAGTGCTTGCACACCCGCCTTGTCCAGCACCTTGCCTGCGTAAGAACCCGCCTTCAGCACCAGCTTGTCGTTGCTTTTCGCAAAATCGTTCAACACCTTGGCAGCAGCAACCGGGTCAGCAGAAACGCTATAAATCAGCGGACCGGTCATCTGTTCAGCCAAAGAAGCGAACTGAGTGTCTGCGACAGCACGACGCACGAGGGTATTCTTAACGACACGCAGAAACACACCCGCATCACGGGCCTTGCTGCGCAGCGTGGTCAGATCGGCAACCTTGATACCATTGTACTCAGCCAGAACTACGGTCTGAGCCTTGGCAATCACCTCTGTAACCTCGGCAACGACGGCTTTTTTATCATCCAGATTGAGACTCATGAGCCTTTCCTCCTATCAAGCCTACAAAAGACATATGCATTCACGCACATGCCACCCCACGGCGACCTGATCAGAATTCCTGTGTTTTGCCTGTTACAGCCCAACATCCTTGGCTTTACCCTGCGGACAGGGTATTTGCCTGGCATTTCTTCTCGGGGGCACACCGTCTGCGTAGGGAGCCGCCTTCTGGCCGACTATTAAACCTTGAGCTTGCGCTCTCCGTCCCCACGGTCTTGGACTACAGCCGACGCATGCGCCGGCTACCCCAATCTTTTTAAGCTGTCAGCGTGGACTGGTCCACGCGGACACCCGCTCCCATGGTGCTGGAGACGGCAATTTTCTTTAGATACACGCCTTTGGACGCTGCCGGGCGGGCTTTGTTCAATGCATCGACCAGAGCCAACAAGTTTTCCTTGAGCGCGTCTTCACCAAAGGAGGCACGACCAATCGTGCACTGCACGATGCCGCCCTTGTCGGTGCGGTATTGAACCTGACCAGCCTTGGCGTTCTTAACGGCCTCAGCCACGTTCGGGGTCACGGTGCCAACCTTGGGGTTAGGCATCAGGCCGCGAGGGCCGAGAATCTGACCCAGGGCACCCACGACACGCATCGCGTCAGGCGTGGCGATCACCACGTCAAAATCCATTTTACCGGCCTTGATATCGGCAGCCAGGTCATCGAAACCCACGATGTCCGCGCCAGCATCTTTTGCTGCCTTGGCATTGTCGCCCTGGGCAAACACGGCAACGCGCACGCTCTTGCCAGTGCCACGTGGCAGCACAACGGAACCACGCACCAGTTGGTCGGATTTACGCGCATCGATGCCAAGGTTCACGGCAACGTCGATGGATTCGTCAAACTTGGCGTTGGCGTTCTTTTTTGCCAGTGCCAGCGCATCGGGCAAAGGATACAGCTTGGTACGATCTACCGAATCCTTGAGCGCTTTCATACGTTTTGATAGTTTAGCCATGTCACACCCCCTCAACTTCAATACCCATGCTGCGTGCGCTGCCAGCAATGGTGCGCACCGCTGCATCCATGTCGGCTGCAGTCAGATCGGGCATTTTGGTGGTGGCGATTTCTTCCGCCTGGGCGCGTGTCAGCTTACCAACCTTGTCGGTATGCGGACGCGGACTACCCTTCTGGATGCCGGCCGCTTTCTTGATCAGAATGCTGGCGGGCGGCGTCTTCATGATGAAGGTGAAGCTCTTGTCCGCGAAAGCGGTAATCACCACTGGAATAGGCAGACCGACTTCCACACCCTGCGTTGCAGCGTTGAACGCCTTGCAAAATTCCATGATATTCAAGCCGCGCTGACCCAGTGCCGGGCCAATAGGGGGGCTGGGGTTTGCTTTGCCAGCCGGCACCTGCAGCTTGATGTAGCCAATAATTTTCTTTGCCACTTCAACTACTCCTTAAATAATGGGTCTAGCGGACACCTGACTGAAAACCGGGGATTCCCGCACAGGATTCTTTCTGCGCCAAAAGTCGATGCCCTTCCCGTGATACATGTACCCGACTGCCGGTACACACTTCAGCAAGCCCGGAACCCCGCGTTCCAGACAGCTGTTGAATTCTATGCTTTTTCGACCTGACCGAAATCAAGCTCGACCGGCGTGGCGCGACCAAAAATCAGCACCGACACACGCAGTTTGTTCTTGTCGTAATTAACTTCCTCGACCATGCCATGAAAGTCGTTGAACGGGCCTTCGGTGACGCGCACGGCCTCACCCACTTCAAACAGTACTTTTGGCTTCGGCTTCTCCACGCCTTCCTGGATCTGCTGCAGAATGGCTGCCACTTCCTTGTCGCTGATCGGCGTGGGCTTGTTGCCACTGCCGCCGACAAAGCCAGTTACCTTGGGGGTGCTCTTTACCAGGTGCCATGTCTCGTCGGTCATTTCCATCTGGGCAAAAACATAGCCAGGAAAGAATTTACGCTCGCTGATGGACTTCTGGCCACCCTTCATCTCAACCACTTCTTCCAGCGGCACCAGAATCTCGCCGAATTTATCCTGCATTCCGGCGCGCTCGATGCGTTCCAGCAACGCACGCTGCACGCTCTTCTCGAATCCCGAGTAGGCGTGTATCACATACCAGCGCATTGTCATTTAAGCTCCTTGCCCTATCAGCAATTGCACCAACCACATCAGGCTGGCGTCGACCACCCACAAAAACAAGGCAACGACAATAACCAGTACGAACACCACGCCAGTGGTCTGCACCGTTTCCTTGCGGGTCGGCCACACTACCTTGCGGGTTTCGGCTACCGACTCCTTGCTGAAATCGAAAAACTGCTTGCCCGGCAGCGAGGTCCAGGCCACAGCTGCGGCACCAGCAGCGCCGGCCAGCACCAGCAGCAAACGCAGCACAGGCGCCGAGGCTGAAAAATAGTAATACCCGGCTACGCCTGCCATGAGCAGAAGGAAAGCCAGGCCTAACTTGATCTTGTCTGTTGTTGTCATGTGTATTTATTTTGCCACTGCAAAGCGGAACATTTACCACACCCGCATTGCCGGCTGTGAATGGCAGGCCAGGAGGGCCTCGAACCCCCAACCCTCGGTTTTGGAGACCGATACTCTGCCAATTGAGCTACTGGCCTGTGTTTAAGCTGTCTGCGCTCAGCTGTCAGCGTTCAGCAGCGCCAGTTTTTCCTGACGGCTGAGTGCTGACAACTGAGTGCTTCGTATTTACTCGATTACCTTGGCAACCACACCGGCGCCGACGGTACGACCGCCTTCGCGAATGGCGAAGCGCAGGCCTTCTTCCATAGCGATCGGCTGGATCAACGCGACGTTGATCGAGACGTTGTCGCCAGGCATCACCATTTCAGTGCCGGCCGGCAGCTCAATTGCGCCGGTCACGTCGGTGGTGCGGAAGTAGAACTGGGGACGGTAGCCCTGGAAGAACGGGGTGTGACGTCCACCTTCGTCTTTGCTCAGGACGTAGATTTCTGCCGAGAACTTGGTGTGCGGGGTGATGGAGCCTGGCTTGGCCAGCACCTGGCCGCGCTCGACTTCTTCACGCTTGGTGCCGCGCAGCAGCACGCCTACGTTGTCGCCTGCCTGACCCTGGTCGAGCAGTTTGCGGAACATTTCCACGCCGGTGCAGGTGGTCTTGATGGTGGGCTTGATACCGACGATCTCGACTTCTTCACCCACCTTGACGATGCCGCGTTCGATACGACCCGTTACCACTGTGCCGCGACCGGAGATGGAGAATACGTCTTCCACTGGCATGAGGAAGGTGCCGTCGATGGCGCGTTCCGGTTGGGGTATGTAGCTGTCGAGGGCGTCTGCCAGTTTGAAGATGGAGGGCTCGCCGATGTCGCTCTGGTCGCCTTCGAGGGCTTTCAGGGCGGAACCGATGATGATGGGGGTGTCGTCGCCAGGGAAGTCGTATTTGGAGAGCAGCTCGCGCACTTCCATTTCGACCAGTTCCAGCAGTTCAGGATCATCCACCATGTCGGCTTTGTTCATGTAGACGATGATGTATGGCACGCCAACCTGACGGGCAAGCAGGATGTGCTCGCGGGTCTGGGGCATGGGGCCGTCAGCAGCAGATACGACCAGAATGGCGCCGTCCATTTGCGCAGCGCCAGTGATCATGTTTTTCACATAGTCGGCGTGGCCCGGGCAGTCGACGTGGGCGTAGTGGCGTGCCTGGGTTTCGTATTCGACGTGCGCGGTATTGATGGTGATGCCGCGCGCCTTTTCTTCCGGCGCGCTGTCAATCTGGTCGTAGCCTTTGGCTTCACCGCCAAATTTCTTCGACAAAATCGTCGTGATCGCTGCCGTCAAAGTCGTCTTGCCATGATCCACGTGGCCAATCGTCCCCACGTTTACGTGCGGTTTGGTACGCTCAAACTTGCCTTTTGCCATG
>Ga0209077_1000558_pt1 | contig 10096 bp, 2 predicted proteins | sample PPLLak1March2015_FD_187247 | JGI IMG/M metagenome (GOLD analysis project Ga0209077, IMG submission 187247) | Freshwater sediment microbial communities from Prairie Pothole Lake near Jamestown, North Dakota, USA - PPLs Lake P7 Core (1) Depth... | ecosystem: Environmental > Aquatic > Freshwater >... | reverse complement strand
CGGTGTGTAGTGTCCGACTTGGAAGTCGGACCTACGTCGATCTCGCCCTCCGCACGACATCAGTCCATAACAAGTCGGTCAATACGTGTGGGCCGCAAGCACTTCTCCGACCTTATCCAACACCCTCGCTGCGTGGCTCTCAACGGTTCGCATAGCAGCCCTCCTGAGAAATGCCGGCTAGAACTCCAGTCGATTGTTACCAGATGACAGCTCTCTACGCGCGCCTTTCCAGAGGAACTCTCCCGTCACTCCCTGTGGGAGATTAACCTGGGCGTTCAGTTTTTCGCCCGAGAGCACGAGGTTCACTGAAATCTCGCCCTTAGGATGAGGGATCGAGCCCGAAACACGCGTCAGCGGTCCGAGGAAAGGCCGGATCTGGACTTTCTTGAAGCCCGGCGCCGCGGAGTCGATCCCCAGCAGCGTGCGGAACAACTCGAAGTTCGGGTGCGCGCTCCACGCATGACAGTCCGAACGCGCCGGATTGCTGGCGCCGACCGGCCGCTCGGCCCAGGTGGTGAGGCCCGAGGCGATCATTTCGTCCCACTCATCAAGGAGGTTCAGGTAGCTGTCCCCTTCTCCGACGAGGTTCACTGCCGCGTTGAGATAGTACTTGGAATAGTAAGTGGCAGGGACAATTGACCGATCCCCGACGACGCGTTGGATCAAGCCGCGCGCCTCCTCGCCCCGGCTGATTCCCGCGATAACGGCCAGGGCATTTGTGAACTGCGAGTAGTGTTGCCCGGCCGGTGTATCGGCGAACAGCTGACGAGTCGAATTCCAGTAAAGGCGTCGTATCGTATTGCCGAGTTGATCGGCACTTGCCGAGCAGTCGCGCGCCCGGTCGGCCGAACCGAGCGCTTGCTCCATGTCCGCAGCCCAGCGCAGCGCCAGGTACAGTTGGAGATCGAGAGGGGCCGAAGAGCCGTCCTGTTCAACCGGCGGAACACCCCCCGACCAGGCGCCTGCCCAGTCGACATAGTTCCAAAACGGCATCCGCGCGAGCGAACCGTCCGGCTTCTGGTAGCCTAGGTAGAACGATAAAACGGTCCGAACGCCCGGAAGCGTCTGCCGAACGAAGTCGGGATCGTCCAGGTACATCCAATAGTCGTGGAGCATCCCTATCCACCAGAGAGAAAACGGCGGAATGTACTGCTGTTGGCGGGTTGGCGCCCGGCTTTGGGTCAATCCCTCGGGAGTCCGGGAGTCGTCCAGTTGCGCGATCGCGTTGCGCAGAAGGCGCCCGTCCCCTGAATTGAAGAGCGAGATTAACCCCTGGATACGAGTATCGCCCGCGTACTGCAGCTGCTCGTAGTAAGGACAATCCATGTATGTTTCGTGTGCACACAACCGGGCAGTCCGCCAGCCAACCTCCAACAGTTTCCCGATTCTCTCGGACCCGGTCTCCAGCTTTGCCTTGAAGTGAAATGGGTACCCGACGTAGACGGCACGGAGATCTTCGAGTGCCAAGGGCTGTGACGCGGTTCGGATCTTCAGCTCCAGATAGCGGTACGTCCGCCACCAAAGCGGGCGAAACAGACGGCTGGTTCCTCCGTCGGCGACGAATTGGTCGTAAAACCCGACGAACTCCTTGCCTTCCACCTGGTTCCGGTCGCCCTTGTCACCTCGCCGGGCTCCTGTGTTGTAGAGCGACTCGGCGTACCCGAGGGAAATCTCCGCCCCCTTTCCTCCGGTGACAACAAGCTCCGGGTAGGCTGTCGTCAGGTGTGAGCGATCCAGGATCAGTCGGACCTCCGAATTTGCCGGGATCTGGAGCTTGCCTACCCGGTCAGGGAATCCCTGCGGGACCCCTATCCCGCTCGCAAGCCGGACAGCGGCCAGTCTCTCAGGCTTCTCCTCCATCATCGGGATTGATCGTGGGACGAGCATCCATCGGTTGCCTGCGTCTCGGACGCCCCAGGGGCTGCCGCCGCCCCGGGAATCGACCCGGGCAGCGGGCCAGGCGGAATCGTCGAACTCGGGGGACTCCCAGCCCCACGGATACAGGCCGCCATCGACTCGATCGCCGGGCCCAACCACGAAGTAACCGCGCATTTGGGCGTGGGTGTAATGCAACGGGCTGTAGGCTGAGTTTCGCAGGCACTTCCATTTGTCATTGGTTTCGACGACTCGTTCCACATCGGTGTTCCCCTGAAGCAGGAACCCGGTCTGGTTGGTCACCTGGGCCTCGGGAGCGTACTGCCCGAAATTCCAGACGAGTGCGGCCAGCGTGTTTTTCCCGGGACGCAGATGAGGAGCCAGGTCGACCGACTCGTAGCGCCAATGGTTCAAGTCGCCGCGAGCGGGTCCCCAGGCTACCCGTCGCCCGTTGGCGAACAGCTCGTATCGATTGTCGGCAGTCACGTGGACGATGAATGAGGACGGTTTCGATTCGAGATTGAAGGTCCTTCGGAAGTGGTACACGCCGTACTCGTACGGCGGTGCGTCCGGAACTGCGATCCAACCGGCCGTCCAGCGCTCGACGAGCACCTTTGGGTTGATCAGTGTGGGATCGACCGGCTGGTATCGGCGATCCCACGGAGAGGCGGCCGTTGTGACGATCATGCAAAGGACTAAGACGGCAATGAGCGAGAGAGAGGTTCGGATCATGCCAAGGGAGTACCACGACGAGAGGTGACCGCGCAAGGGGCTGACCAGCTGGTGCCCCTGCCAGTATGAGTCCCCCGGAAATTGCGCCTATAATTGAAGAAAAGGCCCCGTTCTGGGGCTGATCTTTCAGGGGCCAAGCCGCGCCCTCACTCCAACCGTACGTTTCTGGCACGCTCGAAGCGGTCTATTAGGCGGAACCAAATGCGAAGACATAGGTGGTTAAAGATTGTTCTCAGCACCCTGGGCGTGCTTTTGCTGGCGCTAGTGCTGGGTTTGACCTTTTTGCACACCGACCGTTTCAGGGAATACGCTCTCAGCCGGCTTCGTGACTACCTCTTCGAAACGCAGGGAATCCGGCTGCAGGCTGGTGAGATCGACTACAACCTCTTGACCCTGAGGGCCTCGTTAGGGAATGTCAGTGCCCAGTCCGAGGTTGCCCCCAACATGCCCCCCTTCCTGGTGGCACGCCGCCTGGAGGTTGATTTTGGGACGCTCAGTCTGATCCGCGGTTTTCTGCATGTCGAGAGCGCACGGGCGGAGGGTGCCCGGGTACATGTTTTTATCGACGAACACGGGAGGACGAACCTGCCGACGCCCGTGAAGAAAGAAGTCCAGGAGGAGTCCGGTGGAATGCCCGATTTTCTTATCGAGGACTTCTTGATTCCCGGCGCCTCGGTTACGTTCGAGGACCGGTCACGTGGCATCAATCTGCAGTTGCCGAACACGACGCTGCGGGTGACCGGCCAAGAGGCAATACTTGATCATCTGATACAAGTCAGCCAGGGAAGCCGCGGCAGGGTATCGCTAGAGGGTCGCACTCTTCCGATCGACGTTCTGGATGTCAAGGTTCGGGTGCCCGCCGACTTGGAAGATGCAACCCTCGAAGGATCACGGTTGGTAAGTGGCCCGTCCGAGATCCGCACCCGTGGAACCGTGACCAACCTGGCGGACCCGAATCTCAACCTGATCGTGAACGCCAGTATTGATGCTGCTCCCTTGGCCGGCTTTGCAGGCTTGAAGGAGCCGGTATCCGGTAGGGTAAGCGGGGAAGCGAGGATTCACGACCGACCCGAAACCCTTCGTGTGGAGGCCAACCTCTCCGGGGAACGGTTCAGCTTTCGCAAGTTTCGCGACATCGCCTTCCAGGCCCGCAGCCGGTGGAACAGGGCCGAAGACCGTGTCGTTGTCGACTCCCTGGATGTGCGGTCGCCGGACGGCTCCGTCCGTGCGACTGCCGACGTTCGCCTGGCTCCAAACGGACAGAGCCGTGCAAATGCGGAGATAGACAACGCAAATCTCGCGGCTCTTGGGGCGATGGCCGGTAACAGTTTCGGAGTGGCCAGTCGTGCAAGCGGCAGTGTCGAGTTGCGATGGAAAGGAACCAACGCGGAGAGTGCCGAAGGCAACGCCGACTTGAAGCTGAGCGCCAGCCGAAGCCGCACCGCCCGAAATCTGGTGCCTCTATCCGGCTCCTTCCAAGTCGAACGACGGGGGCAGACAGCCAACGTGCGGATCCGTCGTGCAGAGACGCTCAACACGGTGATTCAAGGCGAGGTCGCAGTGAAGAGGCTGAGCGACCTGGGCACCAGTCCGAAAGGAAATATAACCGGCAAGCTTCGTGCAGACAGCCAGGACATCGCGGTCCTGCTCGCGGACCTTGCCGCTTTTCTGGGCCGCGAAGCTCCACTGGTCGGAACTCACATCGCCGGTCCGCTAAACCTGGATGTTCGGCTCGGGGGCACCCTGGCCAGTCCGGTTGTCGACTCACAGGCACAATTGCCCGACACGCAGGTTGGTGATCTACGGGGTGTGTCCCTCGTCGCCGGCACGGCATATCGCGACGACACGTTGCGCCTGGAGGATGTGACGGCGAGCTGGAAGGGGGAGGTCCTGCGTGTCGTTGGCCGGATCGTTGGGCTGAGTGGGCCTGATCCGAAGCTGGATTTGCGCGCGAACATCGACCGGGCGTCGGTCGAGACCTTCACTCGGGCGACCGGGCGGGAGCTCCCGGTGAGCGGGACGCTTAGTCTTCAGGCGAGTGCGACCGGTTCCCTGCGGGACCCGGCCGTCGAAAGCAATCTACTTGGGGAGGGGCTCACCGCCTATGGCGAGCGTCTCGGTGATCTGGCCGTGCTGGCCACGCTGCGCGATCGCCTTCTCCGCCTCGAGGAACTCAAGCTGACGAAGCCGAAAGACGCAGGGGGAGGCGAGCTCAGCGCGTCGGGGTCCTACAACCTCGATACTCGCCAGTATCAGGCGGAGGCCGCGACACGGAACTTTACGCTCACGGGGTTGACCGTGGGCGAAGGAATGCCCATCCGCGGCCCTCTCGAGCTGAACGCCAGCGGGACCGGTACGATCGACAACCCTAGTGCCGACCTGCAGCTGCGATCGGATGGCTTGGAGGTCCAGGGAAGGCCCATCGGTCCCTTGCTGGTCAATGCCCGTGCGGAGAACCAGAAGGTCGCGCTGGATCTCCGCGCCGAGCGCTACCGGGCGTCGGCGAGCGGGGAAGTCCAAATTCCCGCCCCCCACCAGACGCGGTTCCGGGTGTCGGCGCAGGGCACTAACCTGGCGCTATTGCCCCTTCCGGCTGCGGAATCCGGAAGGCTGCGGGGCAATTTCACTGGTGAAATTGACGGGGAAGGTGACCTCACCAACTGGAAAGAAGGGGCGGTCAGGGCAAAGGTCGGCCAGATGGCGATCAATGTCAACGATCAGCTGATCTCCGCCAAAACGCCCATGGAGATCCGCTACGAGAACGGCCTCCTCGAAGTGCCGTCGGCTGAAATTACTTCCGCCGATTCGCGTTTGACGGTAAAAGGCATCCTCCCCCTTCGCGCCGATACTTCAAGCCCGGGACTAGACATGAAAGGGCGGATCAACCTCGCGACAGCTAAGGACTTCTTGCCGCCCTCGACCAACCTGGCCGCTTCGGGCATCGTCGACATCGATGCGCGTCTGACCGGGAGCCTGGAGCAGCTAACTCCCGAACTGAGCATTTCGCTGGCTGATGGACGGATCGAGACGCCCTCCCTGACTGACCCTTTGACCGATCTCACCCTGCGGGCCCGGCTCGAGTCTGGGAATCTCCTGTTACAGACGCTTTCAGCCCGGCTCGGCGCGGCGACAATCAGCGCCCAAGGGAAGTTGCCGCTCGGTCTTATTGCGCGCAAGCTGCCGTTCGGCATGCCGCAGGCCTCTGGCGACGGCAATCTGGTCGCCGATGTGAGCGGATTCCGGCTTGAGTCTCTCGCAGCTGCCCCTGAAGACGCAAGCGGACAAATTACGGCTCACGCGGAGCTGCGCGCGGCATCGGCCCGCCTGGAAGATGTGACCGGCTCGGTGCGATTCGATCAGCTCCAGCTCCGTCTTGCCGGATATGATCTGGCTCAGCAAGGGCAGAGTCGGATCACTGTGCAGGGCGGTGAGGCGCGGATTGACGCGTTTCGCCTTGCTGGTACGGGAACGGAGATGAACCTCACCGGCTCGGTCAGACTTCCCGACCGGACACTCGATGTGAAGGCAACCGGCCAAGCCGACCTCGGTCTCATCGAGCTCGCCTCGGACAATGTTGACGCAGCCGGGCCCGCCCGATTCGAAATCCAGGCGAGCGGCCCGATGAGTCTGCCTGAAGTCAATGGCTTCCTCGAAGTGACCAACGCTCAGATCAGCGTAGACCGGCCGAGCGTGCAGCTGACGGACCTGAGCACCCGGGTGGGTATGTCCGGGCACCGGGTCAACATCGAGCGACTCCAAGGGACAGCCAACGGCGGAGCCTTGACCGGAACCGGCCAGGTCGAGTTGAGTCCTGATCGGCCCTTCCGGGTTTCTGCCGACGTAAACGTGAAGGGTTTCTTCTTGGAATACCCGGAGAACCTACGGACGGCGTCTGACGTGCAACTCCGAGTTCGCGATCACGAGGGTGAGGGCATCGTCCTCGGCGGACAGATTCGAGTACTGGAAGGTTCCTATACCGAGTCGATCGGTGTGGGCGAAGAAGTGCTTGACCTTCTGCAGACAAGCAGCGGTGTGGAGCTGACCGCGGAACAGAACCCTCTCCTGGCCCGGCTAAGGTTCAACCTGGACGTCGATACTCAGAACCCAATCGCCGTCGACAACAACCTGGCCGAGGTCCTCGCTACGGCAGATCTCCGGCTCACGGGTAATTACTACCGGCCGGGACTGACCGGGCGGCTGACCCTCGAGGAGGGTGGCGAGCTTCACCTGCGGGAGAGAAACTACGTCCTCGAGCGGGGAATAGTGACCTTCCTGAACGAGACCCGCATAGAGCCCACTCTTGACGTCTCGGCAAACACCGAGGTGGACAACTACGACATCAACCTGCAAGTGAGCGGCTCGCCGGATGATCTGGAGACGACCCTCACATCTGATCCCCAGCTTCCCGAGCCGGACATCATCGCGCTGCTGGTAACCGGCAGGCAGCTCGAGGACCTGAGGGGTGAGGAGTTCGAAGTCGCCAAAGAGCAGACGCTTTCCCTGTTGACGGGCGGCGTCGCCCGTCGCCTGAGCTCCGGTCTCGAGAAGGCTACGGGTCTCAGCCAGGTGCGGATCGAACCGAGTCTCATTGCCAGCGAATCGGACCCGAGTGCGCGACTCACGGTGGGACAGGATCTCAGCAGCGACCTCGAGCTTATCTATTCGATGAATCTCACCGACAGCAGCGACCAGATCTACATTGCCGAATACGACCTGACCGACCGTTTCACGGGACGTGTCCTTCACCATACGGGTAGTGAGACCATCGAGGCCGACCCCAGGCAGAACAGCTACCGGCTCGAGTTTACCCATCAGCTGCTCTTCGGGGGCTCCGGCGAAACCGGCGGCCACGACAAGAGCGAGCGAAAACAGCCCGAGATCCGAAAAGTCACCTTTTCCGGGACGCCCGTCCTGCCCGTCTCGATGCTGGAGGACAAGTTCGACGTTGAGACCGGACAGGAGTTCGACTTCTTCGAGGTGCGCAAAGGGCTCGACCGGCTGCGGGAATACTACCTGGAGCAGGGGCGTCTCGAGGCGAGGGTGCGATTACAGCGCCAGGAAGAGGCCCAGACCATCGACCTCAACGTCGAGGTGGCGGCCGGTCCCCAGGTGAGTTTTGCATTCCAGGGTGCTCCGGTACCCGAGGACGTGCAGGAGCGGGTTCGGGAGGCGTGGAGTGAAGGGTTCTTCGACAGCCAGCGAATCGACGACTCGAGATCTGCCATTCGTGCGCATTTCGTGGAGCAGAACTACCTGCAGGCAGAAGTGAAGCCGTCGGTGACCCAGAATGGCGATCGCAAGATGGTTACCTTCGCCGTCAAGCCGGGTGTTGCCTTTTCGCAGGTCGAGGTGGCGTTCGAAGGTGCGAAGGGTATCGAGCCTGACGAGTTGGAAGAGCAGATCGAAAAGGCGGATCTGAACGATAAGCTGCGAACCAATCCGGACGAGGTCCGGAGGTTCCTTGAGCGCTACTATTACGACCGCGGTTTCCTGGACGCCGAGGTGGAAGACATCAACTTCGAATTCCAGCCGGACTCGGGCAGAGCCCGCATAGTCGTCCAGATCCTGGAGGGCCGGCTCGCCAAGGTTCACCTCACCGGGATTCGGGGAAACACGGTCTACTCCGACGCTGAAATCCTCAATGCTGTGCGTTTGAAGGAGGGGGATGACTACAATCCCAGGGCCATCCAGGACTCTATGCAGCTGATCGAGGAGGTTTACTGGCGCAAGGGTTTCAACGACGTGGTCGCCAGCTTCGTATCGTCCCGGGCGGAGAATGCAAGGGTCAACCTGACCTTCAACATCGAGGAGAATAAACAGCACATCGTCAGAGAAGTAGTCATCAACGGCCGTGCTGAAACCAGCGAGCGATTTGTCCGCAACCAGCTCGAGCTCAAACCGGGAGATGTGCTCGATCGGGACAAAGTGGCACTGTCGCGGCGGAACCTCTATGACACTCGGGCTTATGCGCTGGTTGACATCCGGACGGAAGAGCTACAGACCCCGCCTGCAACCGAACGAGAGCAGCCGATGCGGCTGGAAGTCAGCGTCCGGGAAGTTCGGCCGTTCGAGCTTCGTTATGGAGGCTCCTATGACACCGAGCGCGGTGTCGGCCTCCTCACCAGTATCGAGAATCGAAACACCCTCGGGAAAGCACGGGTCATCGGGGCGCTGGCCCGGTACGACGGCGAGACGCGGGAGGGCCGGCTTTACTTCAGCCAGCCGCTCCTGAGGAGCATCCCGATTGAAACCTCGGTGGTAGGGTTCGGTCGCCGTAACATCGATAACGAGGCGGGGTTCACCACGCAGCGCCTGGGAGTCTCCCTCCAGCAGGAGCTGAAGCTAAAGGATTTCTACGTGCTGTCCTACGGCTATCGTTTCGAAAGGACGCGGACAATCGATCACGAGCCGAGTGGTTTCGGTGACCTGAGCGTTAGCCTGGCGCCGTTGTCCCTGACCCTCACCAGAGACACCCGCGACGACCTGCTTGATGCCTCGCGCGGTTCTTTCACCGCGCACGCTTTGGAATACTCACCATCCCTATTGGGGTCGCAGCTTCGGTATATCCGGTACTTCGGACAGTACTTCAAGTACATCCCGCTGCAGAGGCCCAGGGAAGTTCCATGGAGCGGCGACGAAAAAGCCAGGCTGGTTTACGCGGGTGCCATCCGAGTCGGGTTTGCAAAGGGGCTCGAGGGCCAGGAGTTGATTCCCGGAGAACGTTTCTTCGCCGGCGGCGAATCGACGGTTCGCGGCTTTCGCGAGGATGCCCTTGGCCCGATCAATGCAGCGGGATTCGCGCAGGGCGGCGAAGCCGTTTTCCTTTTCAACCACGAGCTGCGCTTCCCTTTGATCAGCATTTTCGACGGCGTGACGTTTATCGACATCGGGAATGTCTATGAAAACGTCTCGGACTTCGATCCATTTGACGTTCGGGGCGCGGCCGGCTTTGGCCTGCGGGTCAGAACGCCATATCTGCTGCTGCGGGCCGACTACGGGATAAAGCTGGGCAGACGCGAAGGCGAAAGCCTCGGCGCGTTCTTCTTCAGCATCGGCCAGGCGTTCTGAGGAATGCGGAATGGCGAGTGCGGAAGAACCGCAGGAAGCCGGACCGGCGAGTTCCCGGCGGAGGGCGAGATCGAATGGAGCCGCGCACGAGAGCGAGAGAAGCGAGCGAGAGTAAGCGGACTGCCTGACTCGCTCCACTGCTTCGTGTTTAAATGTATCGACTTAGCGAATGATTGGTGGTCCGCTTACTCTCGCTCACTGCCGTTCGCTCTCGTGCGCGGCTCCATTCGATCTCGCCCTCCGCACGACATCAGCCCATAACAAGTCCGTCAATACCTGTGGGCCGAACGCACTTCTCCGACCTTGTTCAACACCCTCGCTGCGTGTGTGAGCGGCTCTGACGGAAAAAGCAGCCGCAAAGTTGTGAGATATGCGGGCTAACGGATGCATCCGCGCACTCCGCGAAAGACGCAGCGTTTGG
>Ga0209077_1000557_pt1 | contig 10096 bp, 7 predicted proteins | sample PPLLak1March2015_FD_187247 | JGI IMG/M metagenome (GOLD analysis project Ga0209077, IMG submission 187247) | Freshwater sediment microbial communities from Prairie Pothole Lake near Jamestown, North Dakota, USA - PPLs Lake P7 Core (1) Depth... | ecosystem: Environmental > Aquatic > Freshwater >... | reverse complement strand
CGTCGCCAGCCTCTCCCAAAGCAGGTTTGCGTAGGCCTCCGGGTCCGAATTCCAGAACTCAGGGAAGAACTGAGCGGGCTGCGAAAAGCAGAGCTGCGGCAGCAGTTGGCGTGCGAATGCTTGCGTTAGTACGAAGTCGGGGGACGGTTTCTTGGAAGGCATAGACGTCACTGCTCCTCTCCTTGATCTTACACTGTCATGCATCCGCCCGAGTCGCTGCGCCGTCATCTGTCTCCTTGCCCGTCTCGATTCCGATAGGCATGGAAATCTCGTCTGAAAAGTGTGCGATACCCGGTGCCAGGGCTTCAGGGCGTGTTGCCGAAATCCGCCGTCGGGCTCCCAGACCTGTGGAGTGCGGCGGCAGAGGGAGCCCGATGGTTTATCAGGATTCCCGGCGACGCCGCTTTGGCTCCCCGCGGAGCGGAGGGACGGCAGAAATCAGACGGGCAACGAGTTGTGCCAGTGGCTCCGCTACGCGGCGAGCCAAAGCGGCGTCGCCGGTTGGCCTGATAAACCATCGGCCTCCCTCTGCCGCCGCACTCCACAAAAAACGGTGACCGGAGATTTCCCTCCTGCTGCCCGTGATCCGGGCTGCGGCACGAACGTCGGCAGGACTCACCTGGACCATTCGTGTCACTTCGTGGACATCTTGTTAAAGCGCGCCGGGTTGATCCCCGGGATCACCCGCAACGCGTTCTTGTAGTAGAGCTTCTGGAGCACCCCGTCGGGCAGGTCCAAACCGTACATCTGCCAGAAGGCGTGGTATTTGCGGTAGTAGTCAAAATACTCGTCCGCGGTTTCAAGAACCCGGAAATAGGTCGGATATTCGGACGGCGCCCAGGCGTCCTTCCCGAACATGACCCGGTCCTGGTACCGGATCAGCCACTCCCGCGCAAACCGCGGCTGGCGGCCAAGCTCGTAAAGAACCGCGGCGATCTCGGTCTGCACGTTGGGACACTTGTCAAGCAACTCGCCGAGTTTCGCCAGGTCGTTTCCCATCCAGCCCAGGTGCGCATTAACGAAAGTGGTTTTGGGATGTCGGGCAAACAGACGGTGCTGTTCGCCCATCAGGGTCTCCCAGGTCGGAAAGCGATCGGCCGCTCGGGCGCGATTGGGATGGAGTTTCAGTTCCAGCCAGCGTTCGTTGAACCGGTCCTGAGGCTGAAAAAAGGACCACGGCTCTCCGGTGTGGATCAGAACCGGGATGCGGAGCTTCGCGCAGGCTTCCCAGACCGGATCCAGACGCGGATCGTCCACCGGAACACGTTTGCCAGTCGCGTCCATAACCGTCATTCCGAGATTCTTGAAGATCTTCAGCCCTTGAGCGCCGTTTCTTACATCCTCTTCCAGTTGAGCCGCCGCCTGCTTCCCCCAGTTCGGATCGCCAATACCCGAAACATCGAGGTTTGCAAAGACGACAAAACGGTCCGGGTAACGGCCTTTCAGGGAAGCGATTCCGCTCTTGAGCCTCTGGCCCGAGCCTCCGCTCAGGTTGACCATGACGGCCATATTCATCGCGTCCATCTCTCGGACCAGTTGATCGACGCCGTCCGGCGTCATGGATGATGACTGGTGACTGTGAACGTCGATGAACGGGTACTTTGCGCGCGTGACGATGTGCTGAGGCACGACCAATGTCGATTTTGGTGTGTATTCCTCGATTGACATCGTCTGAGCGGCCGAGGACACGGTAAAGGCTGCCAGCAAGGGAAGGGCGCACGAGAGTCGTTTCATAAGCATTCAGGTCTTTTGAGTATAGAACGGTTTACGGACGGAAGAGACTCATCCACGAAGAAACGGATACGCGGATACGCTTGCCAGGGCTCCATTTTCAATTTCCGTTTTTGCTGAAGTACAGTCTCAAATTGAAAATCGAAGCCCCGGGCATATTCGGTCCGCCGCATGAAGCCCTGACACAATTCATGCGGCCAGCCGAGGCGCCTGAACCGCTCTTTGGGGACGCTCTGGGAGGTCGAGCGCTCTATGTCTCCTTGAAATAGGTGCCAGACCCAAGACAAAACTCTTTGCGAGCATTTGAGAAGGTATTAGGTGCGTGTCACCAATCACCCTAGCATGCTTTGATCGTCTTCAGACCGACGGCCGCCGGCAGGGAGACGATCTATCTCGAGTTGAAACGCGGCACAAACGTTTTGGTGCTCTCCATCGAGGGGCAGGTGGGGAACCGAACGGCTCGCGATCCAGACCGCCTGGTGTTTCGCGTACCATGACCCCCCGGAAGGCAAAAAGTGTCAGCCACCTCTTGCCCCTTCTTCGTCTCGGCTCCCGATTCTGTAGTCACGTTGACCCGCTGCTTCGGTTGCAAGATAATCCGTCCTAGGAGATACCTCCATCGGCCCTCACCTCGTAGTAACAGATGGGAGGGAAATCACGTGGAAAAAGACTTTCGGCTGGGGCATTGGACCGTTCGTCCTGCTCTCAACAGGCTGCAGTCGGAAGCGAAGACGGTCTCCGTCGAACCGCGTGTGATGGACCTGCTCGTCTACCTCTTCAAACACACCGGCGAAGTCGTCCCCAGAGACCAGATTATTCGCGACGTCTGGCGAGGCGCTTTTGTCACCGATCAAGCCCTGACATACGCTGTAACCGAGATGCGGAGAGCTCTGGGAGACAATGCTCACTCTCCGAGATTCGTACGAACCGTCCCCAAGCGCGGCTACCAGCTGATCGGCGAATTTTCAGAGAGACCTCTCAACGGGAGTCAGTCATTAACCGAGCCAGCCGCCGGCCGGTCGGCTCCCAGGAGCAGGAGACTCGTCCTGGTCGGGCTGGCCATCCTCGTACTCATTATCGGGTATGTGTTTGTGGACCAGCTGACAACCGAGAGGGCGTTGCGGCCCTCGCTGGCGCAGCTGACATTCGGAGAAGGATTGCAGACCCAGGCGACCTGGTCCCCGGATGGACGTCTCGTGGCTTTCGCCTGGAACCGCAACGGCAACTTCGATCTCTGGATCCAGGCCTTGGACGGCGGCGAGCCTATTCGCCTGACGGATCACCCGTCCCATGATACTCAGCCCTCATGGTCACCGGACGGTCGAGAACTGGTCTTTCGTTCAGAACGCGACGGAGGCGGCCTCTTCATTATGCCGGCTTTCGGCGGGGCTGTCCGTCGCATCTGTCCGTTCGGCCGGCGTCCAGCCTGGTCGCCGGACGGGCGCAGGATTCTGTTTGTCTCGTCCATGGCCCCTGTCATAGACAAAAGGCGAGTCTACTTGATCGATCGTGATGGGGGACTGCCCCGGCAAATTGCAGGAGAGGTGGGCACTTTCGACGCATGCTGGCATCCGAGCGGACGCTACGTGTTTGTCTGGGGAATCCATCTTGAGACCATGGTGCCCGGCTCGTACCTGGCCCCTATCAGCGGCGGCCCCCTGTTGTTCTCCGACTGGCGGCCGATGGCAGGGCAGATGTTGGTACCCGAGCGCGAACTGAATATATCCTCCATCCGTTGGGCACCCACGGGGGATGGAATCTATTTCGAAGCCGCTAGCGAAGGAGTCTCCAATCTCTGGCGGGTTAAGGTCGAGCCGAAAGGCTTCAAATGGGGGAGTCAGCCTGAAAGACTGACGAGAGGCGCCAACCTGGATACCGAGTTGGCCGTCTCCCCGTCCGGTCAGCGACTGGCCTTCACCGCGGAGACCCGGCAATCACGCGCTTGGGTTTACCCCTTCGATACGGTGGAGGGAAGAGTGACAGGTGAGAGCCAGCTTGTCAGCCGCTCGGAGCTGAAAGTCCTCGCATCGGAATTCTCGCCGCAGGGTGACCGATTGCTCTTGATCGGAGCCAAGGCGGCGACGCTCAACGTCAGCTACGACCGGGAGATGTGGCAGCTCCCCCTGGCCGATCCCCGGAGTGCCTCTCTTATCGATCGAGGCCTCTTGTCCAGTCCTTGCTGGTCGCGCGACGGCAAGTTCTTCGTTTATCGAAAGGTCAAAGTGTATGACGAGCAGGGACACCGATTAACATGGGGCGAGCACAGGATTGTCTTGCAGCCTGCCGGAGGAGGGAGCAAACGCATCCTGCTGGAAACCAAAGAACGGCATTTTGGCCCGGAGGATTGGTTGCGCAACGGCAATTGGCTGATCTGCTCGACGCACGACCGGCCTGAGACCGAGGCCTCGCCTCAGCTGATCAAACTGCTGGCAACGGACGGCAGCCAGAGGAGTTCCGCTGCACTGCTATCCCATCCCGATTATGACCTCCTTTCTCCCCGCTTATCGCCGGATGAACGCTGGATCTGCTTTGCCGCCTTCTCAAGAAAGAACCGCCAGACCTCGCAACTCTATCTTGCTCCGGCCTTGGGTCGGGGGGATTGGACTGCGCTGATTCCCGAAGAGAACAATGTCGACCAGGTTCATTGGTCGCCGGATGGGCGCCTCGTCTATTGTTTGGCGAGAAGGGAAGCGAACACCGTGCTTCTGGCCGTTCCCGTGGATTCTCAGTCAGGTCGGCAGCGGGGCGCTGCTCGGGAGGTGCTGTCCCTTGACCAATTCGCTTGCCTTCCGGAGGATACTGCGGCCGTTCGAGAGACTCCAACCGTTGGTTTTTGCCTCGCGCCGGGTCACCTCGTCGTCCAAAAGATTGAGCGAACCGGGAACATCTGGATGACCACGACGAGGCGTGAGTAGCTCCGTCCGACTTTTCTTCGGCGATCCCTGCAAGACTCACGCGCCGACTGCTTCCTCACCTTTTCCTCATGAAAGGCTTCTCCGATGCTCACGACTTCCTGCGTGGGTTGCCTCATGCTTGTGCTTGTTGCAGCCCCCGGGCGAGCTGAAGGAGTTGATTAGCCGCCTTCAACGCCGGATCAGGCACGGCTTCTCCGCCAGCTGGCATGTCCCTGGGGGCGTGACAAGGAGGTCACTATGAGGAAGTACATTTGGTGCGCCTTCGTTATGAGCCTTGCCTGTTGCCTGCCGCTCTCGGCAGGCGGTCTTTATCACTTTCGGGGGAACGTCGCCGTGGCGGAGTTCGAGAGTTGGGACAGCGCGGGCGTCGTCACAGCAGTCTGGGTGCAGGTGGAACAGTACCGAATTCAGAACCCGCCAGGAAACGGGACAGAACTAACAAACATATTCTTTGAGGCATTCCGGTACGACACAGTGAACGGTATCGTTCTCTTCGACGGTTACGGTTCCCAAGCGTTGCCTCCGGGAATGTTCCAGATCGACGGAAAGCTGAATCAGGCTACCCTCGCAGGTCAGCTCGAGTTCTTCGATGGGGTCTCGGGCAGCCCCCTGACTTTCACGATTGACCTGACAGTGAACGCGATCGGACCGGCGGTGAGAGAAACCGATCATGAGCACTGGAACGGGCCCGGATACAAGGTGAACTACCGGTGGACGGGTGTGGGCCGGGATGCTGAGGGCGCTGGTAGCGTGTTCCTCGGCAGTGAGAACCTAACGCCTGATCGGACCTATTACGGTCGATTAATGAGCGTCAAGTCGATGCAGGTGGTTGTCGAGTAGGAGACGGAAGATGGCAACGCCGGCAGGGGGCACGCAGCCACTGCCGGCCGATTGGATCGAGGAGGTCACTATGCGGGCTTTAGCCCTACTTTCTGTCATCCTTTCGATGGTCTTCGTATTCGCGTTCCCGCAATCCGTTACGCTGCCCGATTGCCCGGAAGGCGAGGTGCAAGCTCCCGATGGCACTTGCGTTGTCCCTTCACAGGACGTGGGTTCGGTCCTCTGTAGACGAGTGCAACATCATGCGCAGCAAACTGTCTTAGACGCGGGTCCTTTCAGCAATCGCGGACTTTTGGTTGGAACAGCTGCACGAGTGGTCGCTCGCTGGTCCGATCCGGGCCTGATCACGAAGGAGTGCGCCGGAGCGATCATGAATCAGTTTGCACGGGGGATTCCCATCGAGGCGCAGGACCCGACTGGGCCGGAACCAGAGTGTCGTTTCACCATATCAGGGACTCTTGTAGCTGAGCCGGGGGCCGATTATGACACTCTGGGTTTTACTGGATCGACCTTTGCCATTGACGTCGAGAGCGGCACCGATATCACTCCAAAGATAGAGACGCTTTACTTGCTCGGCGTACCGTATACTCAAAGCCAATTTGACTTGACCTCGGAGACTGCGGTTCGTTGGACGCCCTCGGGCACCCCGTTCGACGCGACCTATGCCGGCCCGGCACGGTTGATTTTCTGGGACAACATTCCCACTTTCATGCCAGGTATTCCGGATCCGGTGGGAGTTCTCGATCACATCGAATTGATTGCAACTGTGGTTTTCAAGGGAGTCGAGTACGAGATGCGGATATTTTTCGAGTTCTATGACGCGGGCATCTTCGACGCGTCTCAAATGGGTGATTTTTGCCTGTTCAAGGTGGCCGGCTCCGCCTCCTACGTCGGTCAGGACTTCGGCCCCGTCCCTTGGTCACCGGAGGCGGCTTTTGGGCTAAGAGTGACCAATTTTGTCCTCACTACTTCTCAGTAATGGCGACCGGGGTCAAAGCTTCACACCAGGAGGGAGGCCAGAGCCACCGAGACCCCAAACGCAGCGGTTTGCGGTCTGAGTGAATGCGGGATTTGATCGAGTTCGCGATCAGGCCCAAGCTAAGCGCCTCGATTTGGGCAACACGCCCTGAAGCCTTGGCCCCCTATCAATCGACTGACTTCACTCGTGGCGCAGCGCACGGACGGGATCGATCCGCGACGCCCGGTTGGCGGGCAGGAACCCGGATGCTGCGACGACGGCGAGCAGTATGCCCAGCGCGGCAGCCATTGTCGCCGCATCGTAGGTCCCGACGCCAAAAAGGCTGCTCTCCGCAATGCGTGATAAAGCCAAGGCAAACGGCAACCCGGCGGCGAGCCCAACGGCGGCCATGAGGAGTGATTCACGGAGGATCATCCAGATGACACCCGACCGGCGGGCGCCGAGTGCCACTCGGATTCCGATCTCCGCTCGACGCTGTGTCACACCGTACGAAAGGGTCCCGTAGACCCCGACCGCGACCAGGATGAGGGCCAGGCCGCCGAAGAAGCTCGATATGCGTGCGAGCATTTTCTCCCGGCCCAGCGCCTCATCGATCTGCTGGCGTTGAGTCCTTACGTCGAACAGCGGCAGGTTCGCATCGACTACACGGACAACTTGACCGACGGCGGCGGTGATAGCACCAGGCGCCCCGGCGCTGCGCACCGCGTAACACATCCGGCGCGAGCGGTCCCATTTCGTGCCGTACGAGACGTAGACGGTTCGCGGCGGCGCACTGCGCATCTGGTCGTACTTGGTATCTTCGGCGACCCCCACAATCTCGTAAGCCTGCTCGGGTCTGAATTCGCCTCCAACGGAGATCTGGTGGCCAATGGGGTTTTCGTTCGGAAAGCACGCGCGCGCCAGCGTCTCGTTCACCACTGCCACCGGGCGGCCGGCTTCCGTATCGGTCCGGGTGATGCCGCGACCGAGCAGCACCCGGATGCCCATCGTCTCGAAGAAGCTTGGCCCGACGCGGTTGTAATACACCTCGTCCGGCCGGCCGGGCGGCGTGAGAGGGCCGCGCTCCGTGGCGCCAGGTGAGGTGCTGTGCCAGCCGGAGAGCAGGGCAAGCTGCGAGAAGCTCGCGGAGCGCACACCCGGTATCTGCTCGACGCGCTCCAGCAGCCGGGCGTGGAGCGATATGCCCGACACACCTTCGTACCCGCTGCGTTCCGGGTCGATTTCAAACAACAACAGGTTCTCGCGTTCAAACCCGATTTTCTGCCCATCCAGGTTCTGGAAGGTCCGTATGAAGAGGCCGGCGCCAAAGAGCAGAACGACCGAAAGGGCGATCTGCGAGGCCACCAGCAGCCTCGGCAGACCTCGCCGTGAAGTCGTTGAATGGGCCGCCTCTGTCAGCTGCGGCGCCAAATCCGCGCGTGTGGCCCGGAACGCCGGTGCGAGTCCGAACAGAATGCCAGTCGCCAGCGAGACGAGCGCGGTGAAAGCGAGAACCGTCATGTCCGGCGTGACATTAATCGGTGTGAGTTGCCGCGCGCCGGCAATCAGTCGGAGCAGCGCCGGCGCACCCCACAGAGCGAAGACAAGACCGAGCGCTCCTCCACATGTCGACAGCAGGACGCTCTCAGTAAGCAGCTGCCTGACGATCCGAGCCCGAGAAGCGCCGATCGCCAGCCGCACTCCGATTTCCTTCTGCCTTGCCTTGGCGAGCGCGATCAGCAGCGTTGCGATGTTGGCGCAGGCAATGAGCAACACCAGTGACGCGGTCAGGACCAAAATACGGATTGGCGTCGAGAACCTCTCCCGCAGCAGCTCGAAAACCGGACTGGCATCCGATACAGCGAGCGTTGGGAGCTTCGGGGGCGTGTTGTCCAATCCCGCGGTGATGCTCTGCCGGAACAGGTATTCAGTTTCGGCCAGGACGGCTGATCGGGTCACCTTTGGCTTCAGGCGAGCTGCGATAGTGCACCACCAGTACCGGCGGTCGGTAAAGGCCGAGGCGCTCGACGCCGCGCGGGAGCCCCATGGCTGGAGCGCGGGCGTAGGCCTGAGGGGAAACCAAAGCTCGGGTACCGCGCCGTGTAGGCCGTTGAACCCGGGCGGAGCCACGCCGATGATCGAGAAGGGGGCGTTGTTGACCAGGATCCTTCTGCCAACCACCGAAGGGTCGCCGCCCAGCTCTTCGAGCCAGAACCGGTGGCTGACGACGGTTACGTCAGGAGACCCTGGCCCGAGATCGCTTTCGACGATCGCCCGCCCCAATGCCGGCGAGATACCGAGGGTTGAGAAGTAGCTTCCGGTCACCATCTCTCCGTCGGTCGTGAGAGCCCTCCCTCCAACATTGACGGTCAATCCGTCGCCCTCCACGCCCGACGAGACGAAGACGAAGACGCCGGCCAGCGTGCGCGCATGGTCGCGAAACGCTTCGTACGTGGAGTAGGGGAAGGAGCTCTGGCCATAGCCGCTTGACATCCGTCGGAGAGCGCTCATGTCGGCCGGGGGATTGGCGTACTGGAAGAAGACTAATCGTTCGGGGCGGCTGACCGGGAGAGATCGGAGCATCACCGCGTTGAACAAAGAGAAGATCGCGGTATTCGCACCAATCCCGAGAGCCAGGCAGGCTATGGCTATACCGGTGAAAAGAGGGTTCCGGCGCATACCGCGAAGCGCGTACCAAAGGTCCTGCCGGAAGGAGTCGATCGCGGGAAGTCCCCTCTGATCCCGATAGCTGTCCATTGCCGAAGCGATTCCGCCGAAAGTGACGAGCGCTCTACGACGGGCTTCGCTCGGAGACATCCCACGTCGCAGGTTCTCTTCGGTGAGCATCTCGACGTGCGATTCAAGTTCCTCAGCGAGCTCGGTGTCTCGACGGCCGCCGATCAGGCAGCCAACAAGCCTGTTCCACGCACGGCGAAGCTTTTTCATTCGGCCTTTCTTTCCAGGGAGAGGAAGCGAGCGATGATGTCAGTCGTCTGCTGCCAGTGTTGGGTTTCAGCCAACAAAGCCTTCCTTCCCGCCTTTGTCAGGCGGTAGAACCTGGCCCTTCGATTGTTCTCCGAGACGCCCCACTCCGAGGAGATGGACCCCTCCTGCTCGAGCTTGAGAAGCACCGGGTAGAGGGTACCGTGGTTGACCGACAGGAGGTTGTCGCTGATCTGCTCGATCCGACAGGCGATGCCGTAACCGTGCTGCGGCCCGAGGACATCAAGCGTCTTGAGGACCATCATGGCCAGCGTGCCCTGCCAGACCTCCTTCTTTTCGTTCATGTGGCCTCTCTTATGGGATTCCCACAAGAGAGTAGCACGGGAACCGGTCTGTGGCAATGCGGTTTACGATCCATCAAAACATCGCCCCGCGGCCACAACTCCCACGTTGCCGGCTCCCCGGGGCTTTCTCGTTTCCGTTTAAATAGGTGCCAGACCCAGCACCATGTTCTTTGCTTTCGAGCACCTGAGAACGTACTAGGAGCGTGTCACCAATTACCACTTCAAGTCGGGATCGCGATTCCCTCGATCTCCCTATCTTCCCTCCAAGAGAGCCTCGAGTCTGGCCAGCTTCGCCTTAAGCCCGGTGATTTCCTCTTGCTGCCGTTCAAGCTTCTGAATCGTCTTCTGCTGCTCCTGGATCTGCT
>Ga0209077_1000553_pt1 | contig 10128 bp, 6 predicted proteins | sample PPLLak1March2015_FD_187247 | JGI IMG/M metagenome (GOLD analysis project Ga0209077, IMG submission 187247) | Freshwater sediment microbial communities from Prairie Pothole Lake near Jamestown, North Dakota, USA - PPLs Lake P7 Core (1) Depth... | ecosystem: Environmental > Aquatic > Freshwater >... | reverse complement strand
CTGCTGTAGCCTGGCTGGCACCTGCTCATGCTGAACAAATCAAGGCGAAGGAAGGCTGGTACAGCAAGCTGGTGGATATCGAGTTCGTCAAACAGAATGTCGATATCCCGCCCAAGAAGGGCGTCATGCTGATTGACTCCCGCCCGGCAGCACGTCAATACGATCCCGGCCACATTCCCGGCGCAGTCAACATCCCGGACAGCAAGTTCGACCAGATGGCCGGCAAGCTGCCACAAGACAAGAGCACACTGCTGATTTTCTACTGTGGTGGCGTGGAGTGCGTTTTGAGCCACAACTCTGCCTTCAAGGCGGAAAAACTCGGCTACACCAACATCCGTGTTTATGCCGATGGCGCTCCCGACTGGGCAGCCAAGGGTATAGGGCAAGCCGTCTCTGCGGCCTACATCAAGAAGCTGCTGGATGAGAAAGCCAGTTTCATGCTGATAGACGCGCGGCCAAGGCGCACATTCGACAAGGGTGCCATCCCAGGTGCGGTGAATATTTCGGACACCGAATTTGACAAGCACGTGGACAAACTGCCTGCCGACAAGGCCATGCCCTTGATTTATTACTGCGGCGGCCTGGAATGCGTACTCAGCAACAAGTCTGCCGAGAAGGCCCGCAAGCTGGGTTATAGCAACGTAAAAACCTTTGTTGAAGGCTATCCGGAGTGGGTCAAGCTATATGGTGAAACAGCCACCCCCGCCGCTACCAGCGGCGCCAGCAAGACAGCCGCGGCCGGAGCCAGCATCGAAGCCGGCAAGGAAAAAGGTACCATGACGGCTGCATCCTTCGAACGCATCATGAAGGAAAACCCGGATTACCTGCTGCTGGTGGATGTGCGCGATGCAAAGGAATTCCAGGCTGGCACCATCAAGGGGGCAATCAACATTCCCATCGGCGACCTGGAGAAGAAGATTGAAACCCTGCCCAAGGACAAGCCCATCGTCTTTCTGTGCGGCACAGGGGCACGTTCGGGAGAGGCCTATGACACGGCAAAGCTGCTGCGCGGCGAACTACAGGTCTATTTCATTGATGCCGAGATGAAATTCAACGCCGATGGCACGTTCAGCATCAAGGAACGCGACAAATAAGCCCCACTCTCACTGTTCAAGGGGGGACGCACCCCTCTTGAACCCGTTGCAACATCGATCAGACCGTTCACTGACATCATGCTTCGGAAGGATTCACCATGAAAACCCAACGCCCTCAATGGCCAGCCGCCTTGGCGTTTGCCGGCTGGCTGGCCGCGCTATGCGCCCTGACAGTGGGCAACCTGGCAAACGCCGCCAATCCATCCACTGCTGACCACACCAAGTACAAGGAGCTGCAGCAAGCCTTCCAGTCCGGCCCGGAAGTCACCAAGGCCTGCCTTTCCTGCCACACCGAAGCCGCCAAACAGGTACACAAAACCAAGCACTGGACCTGGGAATTTCTCAACCCGGAGAACAATCAGCGCTTGGGCAAAAAGAATGTCATGAACAACTTCTGCATTTCCATCTCGCAGAATTATGCTTTCTGCACTTCTTGCCATGCCGGTTATGGCTGGAAGGACAAGAACTTCGACTTCAGCTCGGAAAACAATGTCGATTGCCTGGTCTGCCACGACACCACCGGCAATTACAAGAAATTGCCCGGCCTGGCCGGACACCCGGTCTACAAGGAAATGGAATTCCCTCCCGGCTCGGGCAAGATCGTCAAACCGGTGGATCTCACGACAGTGGCGCAAAAAGTCGGCAAGACCAGCCGTGACAACTGCGGCGCCTGCCACTTTTTCGGCGGTGGCGGCGATGGCGTGAAACATGGCGACATGGATAGCTCGCTTGCAGCTCCCGACAAGGAACTCGATGTCCACATGGACGCCTCTGGCGCGGATTTCACCTGCGGCACCTGCCACAAGACTTCCAGCCATGAAGTGCCGGGCAGCCGTTTCACGCCCACCGCGCAGGACAAGGGAGGCGTCCATGTCCGCGGCAAGGCGGACACCAGCAACCCGGCCACCTGCCAGGCCTGCCACGGCAACCAGCCGCACCCGGTCAACCTGACCAAGCTTGAGGATCATGGCAACAAGTTGAATGAACACACCAGCAAGATCGCCTGCCAGACCTGCCACATCCCCGCCATCGCACGCGGTGGCGTGGCCACCAAACTGTCCTGGGACTGGTCGACGGCCGGCAAGATGGGGCCCGACGGCAAACCCATGACCAGGAAAGACGACAAGGGGCATGTCACGTACGATTCCAAGAAAGGTGATTTCGTCCTTGGCGAGAACGTCGTCCCGGAATATTTCTGGTTCAACGGCAAGGTGAAATACACCCTGCTTGGCGACAAGGTGGACAAGAGCAAGGGCGTGACTCCGATCAACCGCATTGAGGGCAATCCCAGCGATGGGAGATCGATGATCTGGCCGATGAAGGTAATGCGTGGTAAACAGCCTTTCGACCCAGTCAACCAGACCCTGGTCATGCCGCATACCGCCGGCAATGACGATATCGGTTACTGGAAGAACTACGACTGGGAAAAAGCCATTGCCGATGGCATGCAGAACATGGGTGCGCCCTTCTCCGGCAAGGTGGACTTCATCCAGACCGAGATGTTCTGGCCCATCACCCACATGGTTGCCCCCAAGGAAAATGCGCTCGATTGCGAGTCATGCCACAGCGACAATAGCCGCCTGCAGAACGTCAAAGGCATCTACATGCCGGGCCGTGGCGACAATAACAAACTGCTCGATACGGCAGGCTGGGCGCTTGCTCTCTTAACCCTGCTCGGTGTGATCATCCACGGTGCCGGCCGCATCTATATGAGCTACAGGAAAGGATAAGATCATGTCAGAAAAAATCTATGTCTTCAAAGTCTTCGAGCGCCTCTGGCACTGGTCTCAGGCCTCGCTCATCATCTTCATGCTGATTACCGGATTCGAGGTGCATGGCTCTTACCATCTCTTCGGCTTCGGCCAGGCGGTGAACCTGCATACCATCGCTGCCTGGACCTTGATCGGCCTGTGGGTGTTCGCCATCTTCTGGCATTTCACCACCGGGGAGTGGAAGCAGTACATCCCGACCATGGATAAGGTTCTGGCGATGATCAAGTTCTATTCCGTCGGGATCTTCGTCCATGCGCCGCATCCATTCAAGGCCACGCAACTGAAGAAGCATAACCCGCTGCAGCGCCTGGCTTATCTTGGCGTGTTGCTGTTCATCGGGCCGCTGCTGTGGTTCTCGGGTTGGTTCTATCTGTTCTTCGGTGACTGGAGTGCCTGGGGCCTGGACAAGTATCTATCCCTCGAATGGGTGGCGTTCTTCCATACCGCAGGCGCCTTCATGATGCTGCTGTTCCTCATCGCTCACGTCTACCTGACGACAGCGGGTCATACCCCAACCTCGCATATCAAGGCCATGATTACCGGCTGGGAAGAAGTGGATTAGAGTCCCCCTCCAATTCCACCTCAACCGGGGAGCCGGGCAGTGAAAACTGCCCGGCTTTTTTATGGCTCGCACTCCCATAGTAATTACTATCAACTGACAAAAGCACCCGACTCCTTGCTTATTTAATGAGTGGCGATCTTCCACCACCACAGCAGATTATTCGACCAGCCTCTTTTTTTATTTTGCCATGCTGGTAAAGTGCAGGGGGAGTTCAGCCTGAGAAATGCCAAGATGCTGTATATGCGAAATGTCACTCGCCTCACGATTTCAGCCTTACTTGCAACAGCGCCATGCGCCCATGCCGCCCTGAACGATGTCTTTCCCGCGGACTATGCCGCCAATCCAGAAGGCACAACAACCGCAAAATTCTTTCTGTTCGACCGTTATCTTGAAGGCCCATACAAGCAAGGCGCCAAGAAGATCGACGGCGAACTACACAATACTACCGCGGCACTACAATTCACCCACTTTGCCAAGCTGGGGAACTACACCGTAGCACCCCTTGCCGTTATCTCCTGGGGCAACAGCGAAACGTCTCCTGCCAGCCTCAACAAATCCATGGGCAAGAGTGCCAGCGGCTTCGGCGATTTGCGTATGGGGGCAACGCTCTGGCTCTACAACAATCCGCAGTTGAAGAAATATGTTGCGGTGACAGCCCATGTCCTTGCGCCCACGGGAAGCTATGACCCAAACCAGATCATCAATATTGGTGAAAACCGCTGGAGATACGTTCTTGGCGCTGGCTGGATCAAACCACTGGGCAAGAGCCTTCACCTGAATATCGCACCAGAAATTGCTTTTTATGGAAAAAATGACCAGTTCAATCACGGACATACTCTGGAGCAGTCGCACAGCTACTCGCTCACCGGCTCAATAGGGTATCGCATGCGGCCTACTTTTTACCTGAGCATTGGCGGGCAGATCAACCGTGGCGGAGAGACCCGCCTGGATGGCGTCGATCAGAACAATCCGATCAACAGCAGTGGCTATTCCCTGGGGGTGGTGTATTTCCAGCCGGACAAGAAAAACCAGTGGATTCTGCGCTACGCCCACGGGACCAACATCGAAAACGGATTCCTCCTGCAGGATGAAATCGCGTTACGCTACGCGACTGCTTTCTGACAAGCGTCAGGCCGACCGATGCCAACACAGGATTCAGCGCCATGAGTCCGACATATCGGCCTTGATAACTGATCACCACTTTCACCATACCCTACCAACAAAATCGGTTGAATTGCTCATTGCAATAAGTAAATATACCTATATTACTTTCCGGCACTGAGTATTAGTATGAATTGGCTAGGAGTGAACCAGCCACTATTGCATACTGGATTTCCCGGCTGTACCAATAGCCTTGGTACGGGTGAATCATCAGGGATTTGAACGCAGGGTGGAGTATATATTGAGAGCGGTTACCGAATAAACCAACGCCTTCAATCTCGAGGAGAGAGGGAAAGGTTGGCGATAGTAACCCCATCACCGAACCGACGAAAAAATACTAAAAAAGCCACGGCATTATCGTGTCGCATAAGCTTGACCTGATATTGTCTTGATTAAGGAACCCACTAAAGAGTTATCCTATTACAATAGGCTCTTGATTGTAGATGTGATCACAACATGGAGATGATCTCCGGTGTCATCCGGGAAGATCGATCATGAATACCGATTTTCATGAAAATTCTTGGCATATTCCCCACGACATTCAGTTGCGCGAGGATCCGCTACTGAATTGCCTGGTTGTCCTTACCAAGTTCTGGAACAAACCCTTCTCTCCTGATGCGCTTGTCGCCGGGCTTCCTTTGGTGGAAAACCGCCTTACTCCGGAATTGTTTCTCAGGGCGGCCTGGCGAGGCGGCCTCTCGGCAAAAATCGTCAATCGCAAGCTGGAAGCAATATCTGAACTGGTTTTACCCGTGGTACTCCTGCTGAAGGATAAACAGGCCTGCATTCTGGTGAGCAGGAACCAGAATGGAACCCTGCAGGTGATTCATCCAGAAACAGGTGTCGGCACCATGGAAATGTCCACGGATCAACTGGGTGAGCTGTACACTGGCTATGCCATCTATGCAAAACCGGCATTTCGCTTCGAAGACCGTATTTTCCGCGGAAAAGTGCTTAACAAAACCAACAAATGGTTCTGGGATGTCCTGCTTGAATCCTGGCCAATCTATGTCGATGTTATCGTTGCTTCCCTGCTTATCAACCTGCTCACCCTAGCAACTTATTTTTTCGCCATAAACGTATTTGACCGCGTCGTTCCCAACAATGCTTTCGAAACCCTATGGGTTCTGGCAATTGGCGTCACGTTGGCCATCCTGTTCGACATGGCGCTAAAAATATTGCGCAGCTACTTCACCGATCTTGCTGCTAAAAAAGCAGACGTCGTGCTTTCCGCCAACATCTTTGAAAGACTGCTTGGAACACGCCTGGCGGCCAAACCCCTCTCGGTTGGTTCGTTTATGGGCAACATGAATGAATTCAACTCGCTGCGCGACTTCATTACATCCACGACGCTGATCGCATTTGTCGATTTGCCGTTCATATTTTTTTACATCATCGTAATCTGGTGGATTGGTGGTCCACTTGCCTGGATCCCACTAGGCGCGTTACCAATCGGCGTCCTTATTGGTTACCTGCTGCAAGGGCCACTCTCCACCCTAGTGCGCGAAAGTGTGAGGCTTGGCGCGCAAAAGCAAGCGACCCTGGCCGAAACCCTGATCTGCCTCGAACCCATCAAAGCGTTCGGCGCCGAGGGGCCGATGCAATCAAAATGGGAAAATCAAGTCGGAAAAGTAGCCAATATTGGCCTCAAAGCACACGTTTATTCCGCTGTAACAACGAACTTGTCCTGGTTCGTTCAGGAAATGTCCTCTGTGGCAGTCGTTGTTTACGGCGTGTATCTGATTGCCGATCGAGAAATCACTTTGGGCGCTTTGATCGTAAGCTGGGTTTTGACACGTCGCACACTTGCCCCTCTCGGGCAGATTGCTTCCCTTATGACTCGCTACCAATATGCCCGGGACGCACTTCAATTTTTCGACCGGATGATGGACCTCCCTGTGGAAAGGCCGGCTGGAAAGTCCTTCGTCAGCAGAGCCAAGTTGGAGGGGAAAATCGAATTCCGTAATGTTTCATTCAGCTACCCCGGCAACCCGACACCCGCCCTGAACAAAGTATCCTTCACCATCCAGAAGGGCGAACATGTGGGCATCATCGGCCGCATCGGTTCAGGCAAGACGACAATCGAGAAACTCATATTGGGCTTATACCAACCCAGCGCAGGGGCCGTTCTGATCGACGATATCGATATTAACCAAGTGGATCCGGCCGACCTTCGTCGTGATATCGGCTATGTGCCGCAGGATGTAGTGCTGTTCTATGGAACTGTGCGTGAAAACATCATGATTGCCGCACCTTATGCCCGTGATTCTGACATGCTGCGCGCCGCTGACATTGCGGGGGTATCCGAGTTCGTCAAGCACAACCCACAGGGATATGATCTAGCGATTGGCGAGCGCGGAGAAAGCGTTTCCGGAGGGCAAAAACAGACTATAGCAATTGCCCGCGCTTTGCTAAGAACACCACCCATCCTGCTTTTCGATGAGCCTACCAATTCCATGGACACCCATACGGAGCGGGTTTTCATGGAACGGCTTTCACAGAACCTGAATGATAAAACACTCGTGCTCGTCACCCATCATAATTCAGTACTCCCACTGGTAAAACGCCTGATCGTTCTGGATGCGGGACAAGTGGTAGCAGACGGGCCGAAGGAACAGATCCTGGCTGCACTGGCGGAGGGCAAGATCAATGTCGCTCAAAAATCGCTCTGAGCCGCATGACTCCCGCTCCACAGAAGGGGCAATGGGGAAAATCTACCAGCGCTTTGTAGAAAACGCCTGGCGTTCAAAGAACGTCCCGTTGGGTGAGGACATCAATTTCATGTCGGAACAAAATGCGGCCTCACTCATTTGGCCACGTTTTTTTTCCCATGCCCTGCTGTGGGCGGTGTTCGCCTTTATCATCATCGCGCTAATCTGGGCCAGCCTTGCAACTGTTGATGAAATAACTGAAGCTACTGGAAAAGTCGTTCCCTCCAGCCAGGTGCAAATCATCCAGAATCTCGAAGGCGGAATTGTCTCTAAAATATTGGTGCAAGTCGGGCAGGTGGTCAAAAAGGGCCAGTTGCTGATGCAACTCGACGAAACCAGATTTTCCTCATCAGACAAGGAAAATCAGGGAAAACTGGATAGTCTGCAGGCCAAAATCTCCCGCCTGACTGCTGAAGCATACAACAAGCCTTATGAACCCCCTCCCCAATTACTCAAGGAAAAACCTGAAATCATTGAACACGAACGCGCGCTTTACATGGCACGACAACAGGAGCTACAGGCCAATATCTCGGTATTGCAACAGCAGTTAGGCCAGCGCAGTCAGGAAATCAATGAAAAAAGGGCGAGGGAAGCGCAATTGCAACAAAGCCTGAAACTGGTCTCCCAGGAACTGTCCATGACACGTCCACTCATGCAACAAGGTGTCGTTTCAGAAGTAGAGGTATTGCGCCTGGAAAGACAGGTCAATGATTTGAAGGGCGACCTGGAATCGACGCGCATTGCAATCCCGCGGCTGTCAGCCAGCATGCAGGAAATCCGCAACAGGATCGAAAGCATGAACATGAAATTCCGCAGCGATGCCATGAATGAGTTGAGCCAGGCACGAACCGAATTTGCCAGCGGTTCCGCCATTGACCTTGCCATAGGGGATCGCTTGGCCCGCACGTCAATCCGCTCACCAGTCAACGGAATCATCAAGCAAATCAAGGTCAACACCGTAGGTGGCGTTACCCAACCCGGCATGGAATTGATGGAGATCGTCCCCATTGAAGACAATTTGCTGATCGAAGCACGCGTTCGCCCGTCCGATATTGCTTTTTTGCGCCCAGGCCAGGAAGCCATGGTCAAAATCTCTGCTTATGATTATTCCATCTTCGGTGGTTTTCCAGCGGTTCTTGAACTGATCAGCGCGGACACCATCACGAATGAGAAGGGTGATGCTTTTTATCTGATAACAGTTCGCACCAAGGCCAACGCCCTGACAAAATCAATGGAACAGATGCCCATTATTCCCGGCATGCTAGCCACTGTCGATATCAAAACCGGGAAAAAAACGATCCTGGATTACATCCTCAAGCCCGTCATTAAAACCAAGGAAAAGGCTTTGAGGGAGCGATAGCGAACAAAAGTCTAATGAAATTCCTGGTTGCCGCGAATGCACTTGAACAAAAAGAATCACTGCTTTATTTCGCGTTTACTTTCCGGCAGCCGGAAACAATAGTGAAGGAAATACCATGATCTTGTTGGCAAGCGACAATATAGACATCATCAGCACATGGGGGGCTGTACTACGGGACTCGCATAAAATCTCCATGGCAGCAAGCTTGGGCGAGTTGCAGAACAAGTTGGTGGCCGCCGCGCCAGATTGCGTAGTCTTCGACCGCAACCTCGCCCCTGAAAACCTGCCTGAAACGATAAAGCAGATTCGCAAAGCAAATTCCGAGACCAGGATCGTGCTGTTGACCGAACCAGGACATCAACATTCCGACCAGGAAATTCTGACTTTGCTGAAAGCCGGTATACGAGGATTTTGTTCCACCGACATGGACTCCGATTTGATCCACAAGGTACTGGATGCTGTGGATCAAGGACAAATCTGGGTGCGGAGCAGCTTTATACCCACCCTGATCGAAGAACTCTCCAAACAGACAAAACATAACATCAATATTTCTCTGGCTTCACCTGAAGAAAACACACCCGAAATTTCATCAGCGGATAAACGTGAAGATTTTCTCTCGGGGTTAACACACAGAGAACATGAGATCGCCGCGTTGGTTGGTCAGGGAGAATGCAACAAACGTATCGCCCAATGCCTGCAAATCTCAGAACAAACCGTCAAAGCACACCTGACAGTCATTTTTCGCAAACTCGATGTCACTGATCGCATCCATCTTGCGCTACGGCTTGCCCAGCACTAATCAGGTAAATCATCACCCCCTACCTTAGTCCAGAGACTCCAGTCCAATAGACGATCATCTTCATTAAGAATCTAATGATAACCAGTGGTTAAGGTTGTTTGATATGAATTCTAAAATGAGGTGATTATCATGAGCGCTACCAATACTCCGTCTGGTTCCAGCGGACAAACCATGACGGCAAAATCCATAGGCAAGGTTACTGCCATGACGGGTGAGGTTACCGTCGTGGGCGCGGATGGCATCACGCGGAATCTTCAGGTAGGTGACCTTGTTTTCGCAAACGATCAAATCGTGACCAGTGCTTTGGCAGCCGTTCAGATCGAATTTCTGGATGGAAGCCGCTTTGACATGGCTCGTAACAGCCAGGTCGTGCTAAATAATGACATCTTCAATCCAGATGCTGCTCAAACAGCGGGTGGAGTTGAGGACATTCAAGCCCAGATCGCGGCTGGCGCCGACCCAACACAGGTTGCTGAAGCCACTGCGGCAGGAGCTGGTGCTGGGTCAGAGGGTGGTCACACTTTCGTCTATGAGGAGCAATCTGGCGCACGTGGTGAAGTTACCAGTGGATTCCCTACCAATCCCATTTCAATTGCATTAACACCACCACCCACTGGATTGGGTGCTCTTACTGAAACACCGACAACACCGACAACACCGACAACACCG
>Ga0209077_1000549_pt1 | contig 10169 bp, 5 predicted proteins | sample PPLLak1March2015_FD_187247 | JGI IMG/M metagenome (GOLD analysis project Ga0209077, IMG submission 187247) | Freshwater sediment microbial communities from Prairie Pothole Lake near Jamestown, North Dakota, USA - PPLs Lake P7 Core (1) Depth... | ecosystem: Environmental > Aquatic > Freshwater >... | reverse complement strand
CTCTGCTGGGATTTGTAAGAATGTGAGGGACTGCATCCTGGTGAAATATTACTATACTGATGATAACACCTGCCGCCGCGGGAGTAGGCAGACCGACAAAGCTCATGTGAGCGGATTCATCTTCTTCGTTTTCGACGTTGAATCTTGCAAGGCGAATTGCAGCACAGCTCATATAGACAGCCCCCATAAGCCATATAAATCTTTCAAGAAAAGTAATCAAGACGGGGCTTGCATCATTCAAGATAGACAATTTATCGTCAATAATCTTGAGCATTATAAAGGCAGGGGCAACGCCAAAACTTACTATGTCACTGAGACTGTCTAACTGGCCGCCGAAACTCGAGGTGCTCTGGCTCATGCGGGCGAGACGGCCGTCGAGCATATCCGCGACCATTGCCAGCAGGACCATATAACAAGCCATTGAGAAATACGAAACGACAATGCGATGATATGAAAACTGGCCGGTTTCAGAGGACATTGCCTGACTTGCAAAACTGATAGCCGCAAATCCGCAGGCGCCATTTATAATGGTAACAAGTGAAGGCAGGATTGTGATATATTTTAGACGATGCCTGCGCATCCTGCGCAAAAAGCTTTCTTTCGAAGCTTCATTTCGCAGCTTTACCGGTTTTTGCCTTTCCTGCTGAATATTATTTGGTTCGAAGTCGCTCATACTTTAATAATCGGCGTTATTCCCGCTTTTACTTTGTCTCCTATTTTAACCAGGCATTTAATATTATCCCCATCAGGAGCGTAAAGTTCAGTCCGTGAGCCAAATTTTATCATACCAAAACGCTCGCCGCCAACCAATTGTGCCCCTTCGGCAGTCTTGCAGACTATTCTGCGGGCTATCGCTCCACTAATCTGGCGGACAATGAGCTTTAGATTTGGCGGCTCGATACTGGTCAGCCAAAGTTCATTTGATTCGTTTTCATGGCCGGCTTGAATATTTCTGGCATCGAGGAATTTACCTTCACGGTACATGATTTTTTCGACTTTGACTTTGCAGGGGCTGCGGTTGATATGCACATCGAAGATACTTAAGAATATGCCGACCCTGATGGCTTTGCCGCCAATAAAGGCAGGTTCATCAATAGTTTCGATGTCTTTTACAGTTCCATCGGCAGGGGCTAATAAAATGTTTTTATTTCGGGGGATTTCTCTTTCCGGGTCGCGAAAGAAAGATAATGACCAGATCACAATAATTCCGAGTGCAATTTCAACAAGTTGAACGAGCCAGGATGGAATTGAGGGGCTTGCTCCAAAGTAGAGGAAAATCATAAAAATAATTAGCCCGGCCGGATAAAAAACCATCTGGGGCCATCCGTAATTCGTTAAAGGTATTTTCATATTATAATGCTAAACTCCTTTTCGGCCGCAGGCAATAAAAATGCCGATATGATTGCCTTAAATCATAAGATACTATTTTATATAAAATATTAAGTAACTTGCCAATTGCTTTAATGAAATTATCAGCCATTAATTAATACTCATTTTAAAGAAATACGAGCTTATTTTTGTGAGGTAACATTGGTTGTATGCCGAAATATAGCTTATAGTTTAAAAGAAATATGTGCATAAAGCTTGAAAATGAATCGGTTTTATGGTATTATAGGAACTTTGGAAAGCTTGTTTAAATTATCATTTGATATTGACGCTAAACGGGGGGTTACCAAGCGTCTATTTCGGAGAAAAGTAGTGGTTTTTGGGACCGCAAAATCGCATTTATCAGCCCTGATAACAGGGTTTTTGCTTTTGGGCGCGGGTTTAGGGATTGCCGCAGAAGAGGCGAATAATAATATTCAACCCCAGGGATTAAATTACGCCGGGGTATCTGAACTTAAAAAGCTTCTCCCAAAACTTACCGGTGCAGGCGTAAAAATGGGGCTGGTTTCCAGAAGTATTACCTATGTTGACGGTGAACCCCAAAATGATTACAGGCCGGCAATCAACCATAACTGCTTTAAAGGTCTGAAATATTTTTTTAATGACCAGCAAAATAAACCCGCAGGTGTTTCATCGCACTCGACGGCTATATGCTCTATTTTATTCGGCAGGGACGCGAACGCTTTTAATGAGAAGCTCGGTGATTTCCGTTATGAAGGTTTGGTTCCCGAGGCAGAGGCGGGTATTTATGAGTTCTGGAGTTTTCTTGTAAATAATGTATTTCCATGCAAAGCCCCGGATGCCAATGTTCTCACTGCTGATATAGGCTACCAGTTCGAGGCATGGTGGACACGCGGGATAGAAGCACTGGCACAAAAATACGGATTGACGGTTGTTATGGGGATAGGAAACGGCTCCAACTCTTCGGACCCTGTTTTGTTTCCGGGAGCAGGGGGCAATGTAATCGGAGTGGGGGTTGTGAAATCAGTCGAAAGCAACGATGTCAATACGGGGCTTTCACAGTTTTCACTTGTATATCCTGAATATTCAAGTAAGGGTCTTACATCAGACGGCCGCTGCAAACCTGATATAGTCGCTCCGGGCAATTGCCTGGCGGCAGCCGCAGATGAGCCGAACAATTATCAGCCGACGGGCGACTGGTCGAGCTTCGCCACGCCGGTTGTGGCAGGAACCGCAGCCCTTCTGATTGAAAGCGCGATGGATGACGCGAATTTAAATAATGCTTTGTCATCGGATGGCGGCAATTGTGTTATAAAATCGGTGCTGCTGAATTCGGCGACCAAACTTCCATACTGGCATAAAGGATTACTGGCAAAAGAGGATGACCAGGATGTCCCGCTTGATTTCATGCAGGGCGCCGGTATGCTCAACGCGGCCGGGGCGAACAGGCAGTTAACCGCAGGGCAATATTCGCCGGGTGATTGTCCAATTACCGGATGGGACCTTAATAAGCTTGGGAACCCCAAAATTCCGGCGAATTCATATAAGATTCAGATAACGGAACCTTTGGGCAAGATGATTAGCGCGACGATCGCCTGGAACAAACAATTTTCTTTTGTGTATCCGTTTGAGCACAGGAATGAACTGGATGCGGACCTTCGGCTTGAATTGTGGGCTGTAGATTTAAATGACCCCAATAGAGATTACATGCTGGATGCCAGCGATAGCCGAAATGACAATCTGGAACACATTTACACATTGGGTGACGCGAATTTCTCGGATTATGAAATAGTTGTTTTATTCAGCACTGAGCATGAAATAAATCAGCCGGAGTCGGCTATATACGCGATTGCATGGAATGTGACACAGCAGCCCCAGCGGAATGATTCTCTATGGCTCGATCTCAGTGCCGATGGCGTGGTTAATGATGTTGATATCAATGTGCTTGTCAATAATATGACTGCAAGCATGGGAGAAGCAGACCATTACTTATTTGGTGATATAGATTCAGACGGCATGATTGATGTTAATGACCTTGATGTGATGAAAAGCTATATCGAGTCTATAGCCAAGAATTAATCATTCCTCAAAATCCTTTGTATAATCTTCAACAGTTTTCTTGCGGCTGTATTTATTTTTATGTATCTTGTGAATTATGGAAACCAGGTTAATAAAGGTCGATTCTGATAAAATTAATACTGAAGCGATAAAAGAAGCGGCAGCGATTGTAGATTCCGGAGGGCTGGCTGCTTTTCCGACTGAAACGGTTTACGGGATTGCGTGCAGGGTCAGCACTGATTGCCTTGCAAAATTAAATCAGGTTAAAGGGCGTTCAAAGGACAAATTCTATACTTTGCATATCGCGGATTCATCAGAGGTTTTCAGATATGTTCCGACAATCGGATTGCGGGCAAACAAACTGATGAAAAATGGATGGCCGGGACCGCTGACAATTGTATTTGAATTAGATTTAAAAGATTTGGCCTTGCAGAAAAAAAAGATTCCGCAGGAGGTATTTAATAATCTTTATCATGAAGGTTCGATTGGAATACGCTGTCCTGATAATAAGATAGCCGCGATGCTTTTAACCGAAGCAAAAAATCCTGTTGCGGCGCCGAGCGCCAATATCAGCGGTAAATTACCTTCAACTGAGGCAGGAAGCATCATGGAACAATTTGCAGGACAACTCGATATAATTCTTGATGGGGGAAGCTGTAAATACGGCAAAAACAGCACGGTTGTAAGGATTTGCAAAGGCGGCCTGGAATTCTTAAGGCAAGGCGTATATTCTGAGTCGCAAGTTATTGAAATGGCAGAAGTTACTATACTATTTGTGTGTTCGGGAAATAGCTGCAGAAGCCCTATGGCAGAGGGGTTATTTAAAAAACATCTTGCAGAAAAGTTGGGCTGTCCAGTTGACCGGCTCGTAGAAAAAGGTTATACAATACTATCTGCGGGCACACTTGGTATTTCCGGTATTCCCGCCAGCGATGAGGCTGTCGAGGCTTGTGCGGCCAGACAGGTCGATATCACTAAACACAGAAGCAGGGCGCTGACGACGCTTTTGATTGAACAAAGTGATGTAATTTTCGCACTAACGAGTGGACACAGGCAGGCAGTTATGGAAATGTGTCCTGAGGCCTCGAGTAAATGTTTTTTACTTGAAGAAGGGGCTGATATCGGCGACCCGATTGGAATGTCGCAGGCGGTTTACAATAATTGTGCTGAACGCATTGACAAGGCGATAATGAAAAGGATTGAAGAGCTGAAATTATGAAAGTAGCAATAGGAAGTGACCATAGAGGTTATAAGGCTAAAGAGCTGATTAAGACAATTATTGCTCAGCTTGGCCATGAGTGCATAGATGTCGGGACAGTTGACGGAAATCCAGTGGATTATCCGGACCCGGCGTATCTTGCAGCTAAGGCGGTTTCGGAGAAAAAAGCTGACAGGGCAATTTTGGCATGCGGAACTGGTATTGGTATGAGCATCACGGCCAATAAGGTCAAAGGCGTTCGGGCTGCGCTATGTTACGACGAGCTGGGCGCACGCATATCGCGTCATCACAATGATGCTAATGTTCTTTGTGTTTCAGGTGAGCTTTTAGGAGAGGTCCTGCTTCGTAAAATGGTGGAGGTGTGGCTTGGCACAGATTTCGCTGGCGGAAGACACCTGCGTCGGGTTCGCAAGATTGAGGCAATCGAAAAAGACAAGGACCCAACGTCCGTAAAAAACAACAGCGATTAATTATTTAAGAGCTGAGTATCCCTTCAATTTTATTTTTTATTCCATTTCCAGAAATTTGGATTTAGCCGGAAGATATTCTATATTTTAATCGGAGTATACGAGAAACTAACGCCTTCTCTTCTCCTCTCTTCTTCGAAGGGGACGGGGTTGCTGACCGAGTACCCAAAGCAACGGGGGGGACCTCGTCTCCCGGAATTGTAAAATAAATTAGCAGGCGTTGTCAAATGAAGGGCTGCAAACTGTTTGCAGCCCTTTTATTTTAAAAAGTACTTTAAAAATCTCCTATAAGCCAACTTTCAGCAAACGCCAAAAGGTCATCATTAGAAACTGTGCCGTCTCTGTTAAAGTCGCTGCCTGAGCACCAGTCATTGGCAATATCGCAGTTTGATTGTCCCCAATCATTTGCAAATTCCGCAAAATCTGTAAATTTGAGAGAGCATGGTGAAAGGTATATCCCATCTATTATCTGTCTATCCAGACCGGGTCCCTGCCAGGCTACTGATATATTATCGGTTTCGCTGCCTTCCTTATGGCTAACGAAAATGTAATATTTCTGCCCGGCAGTAAGATAAACGGGAGATGATTGCTGAGAAGAATATTTATCCCACTGATTCAAATCTGTGAAATCCGGCACGTAAGCCATCAAGGCTACATGAAAAAGTGACGAATCCGTACTAAGATACAGTTCACAGGCGTTATCGCCGGAAATCCAGAAAACATAATTTCCGCTGGTGACCGGATTTAAATAGCCACGAATAAGTGCGGCGTAATTATCCATCCAGTTTACAGGGCCATCGAGTTTCGTAATTAAATGTCTGCCGGTTGGATTAAAAGGATAATTTTCACTATTATATAAAGCATCTAATGTATCGCCGGGCAAATCAAGCCACCATTCTCTTAATATAGAACCTGTTCCGATTGCCGGATGTTGTGAGATTCCTGAAACTTCGACCGAATAGATGGATTCAAGGCCGGCCGAATCAACAGCGGTAGCTACATAATAATAGGTTGTATCATCTGTGACATTGGTATCTAAATAATCGGAACTGCTTAATAATAATGTGTTTAATTTTACATAGTCAGAACCGGAAGTTAAGGAACGATATACATTATATCCATTAAAATCCGGCTCATCATTATTGTTCCAGTCAAGCACGATAGAACCTATAGCTCCGGAAGCTGTTAATCCCAAAGGAGCAGCGGGGGCAATATTTGGGGCAATTTTGAGGACAAAACCGATAAGGACGTGATTGCCCGATGATTGAGTTATCGATGGGGTTTCGCTAACGCCTGAAGCAGGTTTGTGTCCGCCCATACCATCATAACCTGTGACAGAAAGATCCGCATCTTTAGTCCAGCCAGTGGTTACGGAATATATTCCAACTACAGAGCTTGCGGCAGCTTCGATGACCATATCGCCGCTATTAGTTGAAAGGGCGGAAGTCGAGATTGTGGATACACCTGTGAGGCCATTGCTTGCAGAGGAACCTACCAGTGATGTCTGATTAACGTTTTGAAGGAGTACGCTGCTGTAAGTTATACTGCCGGGTGCCGAAGTCCAGGTTGGAGTAAAAGTTACATTAGATGCCGCCTCAATGTTGGCATCATTTAATATGAAAGCGGCAACATAAGCACGGCTGGAACTCGAACCAACGATTTTATCGATAATCTTTGTCATCGAACGGCCGCCGTAGGTGACAGCAGTTAAGCTCGATGTGCCGCTGCTGCTTTTGGCATGAGCAACAAAGACCAATGCGCGATTGTAACCTGATTCTTTTGCATGAGTTGTTCCTGTTGACCATGAACCGATTATTTCAACCCCTGGAACGAGCTGGGGCCTTGCAGCTACCTGGCCGGAATTAGCTGACTCATTTAAAGAAGTATCTTCCGCAGTGACTACATAATAGTAGATAGTCCCGTTAGTAACATTGGCGTCGTTAAAATCAGAGCTGATGATAAGAGATGTGTTTTGTTTTATATAAGGGCCGCCGGAAGTGAATGAACGGTATACATTAAAGCCGTTTATATCGGGTTCAGTGTTATTGTTCCAGTCGAGCGAAACAATCAAATCGCCCCCGACTGCCGTTAATCCCGCAGGGGCAGATGGTGCTATAGAGTCGGCGGGAACCGTTGCGGAAACTTCGATTGAATCAGCAGATGAATTAAAGTTTGTATCAACAGCAGTGACAACATAATAATAGGTTCTTGTGCCTGCAACATTGGTATCTGTGTAGGAAGATACATTCGAGCGGACGAGATTAAGGCGTGCGGTTTGGCCGCCTGGAGTTGTTGAACGGTAAATATCATAGCCGTATAAATCACCTTCGGTATTATTATTCCAGTCAAGAGTGATTGTCCCTATTGCCGGAGTTGCAGTTAATTCAGTCGGTGCAGCCGGAGGAATTGTGTTTCCTTCACTGGGCTGATTGTCATTTCTTTTCAAATAAAGCGTATCTTTAACAAAGCCGCCCATTTGCTCTTTACCGACACGGAGGGTCCAATCGGTGTAAAACATCGGAGGACCCCAGTTATAGCTTGCGACCCAGGCGCTGTTGCTTATTTGACGTGCCTCTCGGAAATCAGAGATAGGCTGGCCGTAATTTGTAATCGTTCCCTGAAGGCCGGAATCAGAATCCATGCTGAAACCCCATTCACTCATAAAAACCGGATAACGCGTAAGGGCAGTATTAATCTGATTTTGATAAGCGGACAGATGACCGGAGTCGAGCCAGTGGCCCGGGTAAATATGTGAAACCATAACAATGTTATCACCTGTAAGGGGATAAGATGCCGAAGGGGTAATGACCTGGGAATAAAATGGACCCGCGACAAGGATGAGATTATTGGGTGCATAGGACCGGACGATGTTAATCCATGTCTGCATATCAGCCCTGACACTGAGCCAGTCGGCAGTGTCATGGATGTTAAAAATCCAGTCACCATTAAGGTCATTAATCGGCTCATTGAAAAGCTCGAACATAACATGGCTGTCGTTGGCAAATCTCGGAGCCATATACGCCCAGAACTGGCTGGTAGATTCTACGTGATCATAAGTATTTGCAATATAGTGCCAGTCTATAATGGCATAAAGATCTTTTGTTTTGCAATAATTTACAACAGTTCTAAGAAGGTTGTATAAATCTGTATTATTAGGATTAAAAGGATGAGGCCATCCGCTTACTGAATCGGGAGGGGTAATATCAATTCTAATGACTCTGGGATACCAGCCGGGTGAATTGCCTTCAGTATTGGTTTTATTAGTAAGCCGGTCAATCATATTAATTGCGCCGCCCTGCCAATCCTGCAGGGAGCCGAGGTCAATCAAATCGACACCTCTCAATACGACAATATTATTGCAGGGGTCTTTGATTTTATTGCCATCTGTATGAAGCCAGGGCGTGGCGCAATAAAGCGGCGATGTAATGCATACAATCAAAATAATTGATATTTTTTTAAAAATGTTATTTCCTCCATTTTCTTGACCTTCAAAATAAGGCCCGAATTTTTTATTAAAAAAAATATTCATTCTAATTGTTCTCAATTATGTGCAGTCCGGATTTTCGGGGTCGTTGCAGCCAAGCCATTGTTTTGCTAAATCGGCGAAGTCAAAGAAATCAACTGCGCCATCTCTTGGGAGAAAATCTGCATTGCCGCAATAATTATTTGCTTCATTACACTGTTGATTAAGCCAGAAGTCAGCGAACGCGGCAACGTCCGTATAATCAACATAACAATCGCTGTCGAGGTCCGATGGGAGACCGTGACCCGCTGCTATAAGCTCGGCACAGGTTGAATAAGCCGGTTCCATCGCTTTGAGCACAAAACCGATTATCACTTCCCTGTTGGCTCCTGAATGAGTTGCGCTTGGAGTTTCACTTGCGCCGGTGGCGGCTTTATGGCCGGTTACACCGGTAAGACCATAAGTGCCGACCGATTGGTCTGTGCCTTCAGTGAAACCGTTGTTGAGGATATATGACCCAAGATTGCCACAAGTTGCGGCGTCAATAACCATATCACCATTGGCTGTGGCAAGCGAGGAGGTTGATATTGGATTGCCGCTGGTCGCAATATTGCTTGCAGTTGCGCCTAACGTAGTAGTTTGGGAAACATTAGAAAGGAATACACTTGAGTATGCGGATACATCTGGTGAAATGCTCCATGTGGGGACAAAACTGCCGTTTGTCGCAGCATCAACACCGGCTTCATTTAGAGTAAATGCCGCGACATAAGCATAATAACCGCTGCTTGTTACCACTTGGTCGAGCACTTTGGTCATGGGCCGGCCGCCATACGTCACGGCCGTTAAAGAAGTATTTGCTGTGTGCTCGGCATGAGCGATGAAGACAAGTGCGCGGCTCGAGCCTGATTCTTTGACGTGAGTCGTGCCGGAAACCCATGAGTCAAGCAGTGTAATATTTGTAATTAAATGCGGTGTTGCAGAAACTTCATTTGAGGTATTCGATTCATTCAATGATGTATCGACGGCTGTAACGATGTAATAATAAGTTGTTCCGTTAATTGCACTGTTATCTAAATAAGCAGAAGCAGTCAAAAGCGCGACGTTCAATTTGATGTAACCAGTGCCCGGAGACATCGAGCGATATACATTGTAACCAGACAAATCTAAGTCAGAGTTATCGTTCCAATTAAGCGAAACTGAACTTGTGCCCGCGGTTGCGGTCAGGCCTGTTGGGGCGGCAGGCGCAATTGTGTCTGTTGGCGTTGCGGAAACCTCGCTGGAATCAACGGATTCATTCGAATATGTGTCAACGGCAGTTACGATGTAGTAATAAGTCACTGAGCCGTCGACATCGTAATCAATATAATCTGATGAGGGTACAACAAAGCTGTTAAGTTTGCTGTAGCCGATGCCTGAAGTAATCGAACGATAAACATTGTATCCTGCCAAATCTGTTTCATTATTATCATTCCAATTGAGCGAAACAAAGGAATCTCCTGCCGACGCGGATAAACCTGTCGGAGCAGCGGGGGCATTTGTGTCGCCGCCACCGGGCTGGTTCGAATCTTTATATAAATACAATATATCCTTGGTGAAACCTCCCATTTCACCTTCA
>Ga0209077_1000545_pt1 | contig 10187 bp, 4 predicted proteins | sample PPLLak1March2015_FD_187247 | JGI IMG/M metagenome (GOLD analysis project Ga0209077, IMG submission 187247) | Freshwater sediment microbial communities from Prairie Pothole Lake near Jamestown, North Dakota, USA - PPLs Lake P7 Core (1) Depth... | ecosystem: Environmental > Aquatic > Freshwater >... | reverse complement strand
GCCCGACCGCCCGGTCAATCGAGTCAAACTTCGGGTTCGACGCGATTTTCTTTTCGATTCTTTCCCGGGCCAGGTAACGACCGACCAGGAATGCAGTGGCGGCGCCGAGGGTGCTGCCGATGGAAACCACAACCAAACCAGCCGGGACGCCGTACAGGAAACCGGCGGCGAGGGTCAACAGTGACCCGGGCACGAAAAACAGGGCAGCGACGATGTAGGCGCCTATCAGCACCAGGTAACCCCAGAAACCAAGTGATTGTGTCGCCTGGAGCAGAACCTCGACATAGTGCCGGAGGGGCAGTGCGAAGAGAGCCCCCGCCACGGCAAGTAACACAACGGCCAGAAGCAGCCAACGCAGCCAGTTGCCGCGCCATCGTTGGACAGATAAGGTCTGATCAATCATTTTTTCGCTCCTCATTGAGCGACCAGTCGTAGTCCAGGTAGTCGACAGTGCCGGTAATCCTGTCAATCCTGTTAAGTCCAACACGTTGGCCGAACGTTACAGGCTATCTGGCAATTCTTCACAGGAGGCCGTCGGGCTGTGGCGCTAAATCTTTGCTCGACTCCCCAGACCCTGGCGCCGGCGGGCTCATGAGCTGAAAGACCTCAGAACCGCAAGCGAAGCGCGCGGGCCCGAGCGATCAGCACACTTGACGGGTGGGGTTGCAGAATTCCTGACGGTCGGCAACAGTCTCGGGCCCGCGCGCTTCGCTTGCGGTTCTGATGTCTTTCAGGGGCGGGGCTCCGGCTCCCTGCTACCGCGCCCTTTCTCTAAGGGAACTTCGCAGAATCTTGACCGCCGCTTGGGATGTCTTCTTCGATTCTCGCGTAGCCTGGTTATATCCTCATGGTTCTTCGATGCGGCTGGAGAGACGAGCAGGAGGTCGATCTATGTCACACGTCTGCGATGACATAGAATCGAGAGCAGCACCGAGAGAAGGGCAGGGGACAGAACCATGAGGGCACGTGCGATCGTATTTGCCCAACCGTTCGAGATCGAACTGCGGGAGTTCGAGTTGCCGGCTCCGTCGGCAGGCGAGGTGCTTATTCAGTCCGCTTTCACCTGCATCAGTCCCGGTACGGAATTGAGACGGCTGCGTGGAAAAGAGGCGCTCGGCGCCCCCCGTTTCCCGTTCATTCCCGGATATTGCCTTGCCGGCACCGTCCTCGAGTCGGGACCCGAGACCGTGTTGGCCCCCGGAACGAGGGTGATCACGTGCGGCACGGTTTACGCTGAAGGGCTGGGCCTTTGCGAGGGCGGTCAAACGAGTCACGCGGTGGCGCCGGTCGAGACTGTCGTCCCCATCCCCGACGGCGTTGATTTCCTGGATGGTTCGGTCGCGATCCTGGCCGGAATCTGCTACCACGGACTCCTTCAGAGCCGACCCGCCCGCAATGAAAAAGTCGCTGCCATCGGACTGGGCGCAATCGGGCAGCTGGCCGCCCGGTTGCACGCCTTGTCAGGTGCCGAGGTCATCGCCTGTGACTTGAATCCGAGCCGTGTGGATATCTCCGAGCGCGCCGGCGTTCGTTCCGTCGTCGTTGCAGGCAGCCTGTCCGAAACCTACTCGACGCTTTTCAACGATGGCGCGGACGTCGTCGTCGACTCAACGGGTGCCCCACCGGTGATCCTGCAGGCGATGAAAGTCCTGCGCCAAAAGCCCTGGAATCCTCTCGCCGACGGAGGCTCGTGCCGATACCTTGTACAGGGAAGCTACGAAGATACTTTCACCGTCTCCTATCCTGACGCTTACGCCGCCCAGGTTTCTATCCTGTTGCCGCGAGGCAGCCAGGCCTCGGACTGGAAAGCCGGGCTCGATCTGATCGCCGCCGGTCGGCTCAAGGTTCGGGACCTGGTCAGCGAAGTCGCCAGGCCGGAAGATGCCGCGTCTCTTTACGAAGAGCTGGCGCGCCCATCTTCCCTGCTCCTGACCGCCGCGTTCCAGTGGTGAGTGCACTTATCAATCCGAGACGAGCCCTCCCTTCTCAGCTCAGTCTCCTCCGCGCCGGCCGGCAAAAACTGAAAATTGAAGCTTCTGTCACCGGGGACCCCGAGACCCTTATATCGCCTCCCCGGAGGTTGAGTTTTCGGTCTTAACCTCACTTTCGCTTGGAGACCAGGTCCCCGAAGTCGGCAAGCAGGCTGTATTTGTCGAGCCAGGTGGTGTAGATGATTCCGACAGCACCGGGCGTTTTGTCGAGTGACCTCAGCCAATCAGTTGGGTTCTGCAGGTCGTCAGCGTCGTAGTAGGACCCGGCCAGCGTCCGAAAACCCAATGACGAAAAGTGCTTCAGGCTCAAATCACGCCGCTCGTAGTACCAGCAGCCGATGATCAGGTCCTTGGGGACATGGTTCCAGGAACCTTGGAAATTCCCAGAGGTCAGGTAGTAGTACTTCCTGGCGTCCGCGTTGTGATTAGGGTCAAGCATGTCGGACCAGACACACACCTCGGCCTTCGGGTTCACTTCCTTGAGTAGATCGGACGCGCGCGTTATGCAGTCTCCCATCAACTCGCCGAGGGTCAACCGGCGCTCGGCGCAGGCCCGGCACGTCCCGGCGGCCCGCTGTTCGTCGGCGTTCAGGAAGTAGTACCGAGGCGCAAGCGCCTCGTGGATCATGCGCGCCTGCGTCTTCCAGATCTCGTACACTTCCGGTTCGGACATGCATACCGGCGTCTGGCCGTTGTAGATGAGGACCGGATGGTAGAAGCTCACCCGCAGGTCCTCGCCGCTTCGAATCCGCGTCCCGGGGATGAGCCGAATAGAAGGGCCAGAGTGATCATAGCGGGAGTTCATGAGGGGGTCGCTGATCGGTGCGAAATCCTCTCCTTCCTTGTACACGACGCCGGTCGTCCCGTTTCGAACTTCCAGCGGTGTTCCAGGGCGTCTGAGCACGTTGACAAGCGCTACCTCTTCGACCTGGAGGTCGTCTATCCAGAACTTGCCGTTCCGCCTGCCGGTTACAGAAGGCGACAGGAGCACTCGATCATAGCCCCAGCTGTTGAATCCGACCGCAACCTGGCGCCATTCACTGCCGGGCGCTGGCCTCGGATTCTCCCACTGCAGCTTGCGCTTCTCCTCCCCGCCGAAGACTTCGAGCTGGAAGAAGGTCTCACCAAAAGGGTCAGTCGACTCGAGCGATTCGGCTTTGACCCAGCAACTCACTCGGTAACATCGGTAAGGACGAACCGCAACCGACTGGCTCAGAGTAATCCGGCCATCCGGCTGGGTCTCGAAGCTCTCGAGGCGTAAAGACGTCCGCCCGTTCTTCCTGACCTGTTCGTCGAGGATGGCAACCCGGCCGAAGGGCCCTGAGACGTCAAATCCCTCAAAGCGGTCGGTGCCCGGTTTTTCAAATCCGCCGTTCGCAACGCTGACAGGCGGATCCGCGACGAGCTTGGCCTCCTGCCCTTGAACGCGGAAGAGCGCGTCCTTGACCGGCAATCCTTCCGCCAGATTCCTGTTGTGCGCGAGAAGCGACCCCCCATAGCCCGTTGAGAAGATCGCGGGAATGATGTCGAGCTTGCTCTCTTCGCAGATGCGTTTGACCTCGGCCAGGCGTGTTTTGTAAGCAGCGGGTTTCAGATCCAGCTGATCTAATCCTGCCGAGAGGAGGATGCCATTTAGCCCGTGTTCCGATGCGGTCCGCGCGATCTGGCGGACCTTCTCGAGGTCTCTGTCATCGGAGAGGGCCACGTTCAGTCTGACCCAGCGATACGGGTAGATTTTTGGCTCGCTTTGAACAAGGAACCCCGCCGAACAACAGAGCCCGGCCAGCACGATCAACAGAAACTTGGTTCGCATGAGACTCCTTTGTCTACGGATCATGGTTCCATTGTTACACCTTTGCAAGCGGCGATCAGCCTGCTGAGACCGTCTCCGGCCGCCTCAGCGTGTCTCGGTACTTAGCGTTTGAGGAGCCCCAGCGAAGCAGTCCCCGCTCCCGCCGTTCGCGGCGGGCAAGGCCGCCAAATAGCGATCGCAAAAGCGATCAGACGTCGGCTAGAATGTACCCTCTCGCACCGGTCAGTCGGGTCGAAGTGTGGCGCGTCGTTAGCGCCGACTACGAAGGAAGGCGGTTAACGAGATGGGCCAGCAGGCCAACCAGCCGTCGCGTGACGGCGTGGACGGCGAGGAGGAGGCATTATGAAACCACCTGTCCGCGTCCTCCAGGGACTGCTCCTCCTCTTTGTCTTCGCGATTTCCGCTGCCGCGGCTGACCCGCCGGAAATCCGCGCCGGCAGCGAACAGGATTTCCGGCCCTATTGCTTCACGGAGAAGGACGGCCAACCGACCGGATTTGGTGTTGAGCTGCTCAAAGCGGTCTTCGACAAGATGGGACTGCGGGCCGAAATCACACCTGGACCGTGGGACCAAGTGTGGAATGACCTCGTGGCCGGCCGCCTCGATGTGTTGCCCGTGGTGGCGCGGACGCCGGGCCGCGAGCTGCTCGTGGACTTCTGCCTCCAGCACACGGAGACATTCGACGCGTTTTTCCGGCGCGCCGGCCAGCCAGACTTGCCGAATCTCGCCGCCGCCGCCGGCATGCAGATCGTCGTCCTGCGCTCCGATGCGGCCCACCACGAACTGGTCGAGCGGAAGTTCTCCGGGAAAGTCATCCCGGTCGAATCGATCCCGGACGGCTTGCGGTTGATCGCAGCAGGCAAGCATGATGCGTTCTTATGCTCGAAACTCATCGGCACGCTAGAGGTGCAGCAGTACGGCATCCGAGGTCTCGTCGCCGGACCTCCGATTCCCGACTATAAGCGCGTCTTCTCCTTTGCCGTGCGCAAGGGCAACGCCGAGTTGGTGGAGAAACTCAACCAGGGGCTGCGCATCGTCAAAGCCGACGGTACCTACGACCGGCTGTACCGCAAGTGGCTGGGTGTGGAGATAGCGCCGCTGCCCCGGTGGCAGCGGTATTTGTGGCCGGTTTTGGCCGTGCTCGCCGTGTTGGCGCTACTCGTCCTGGCATGGCGTGTCCTGCGCCAGCCGGTCATATGGGACGACCGGCTGCTGCGCACGCTGACGCCGCGACTGTTCTCATCCCTTCCGCCGGTCTGGCGGTATGCGCTGGCGGTGCCCTCCGTCGGGGCGGCCACGGCTCTGCGGTGGGCGCTGATCCCATGGCTGGGAACGGTCGTTCCATACAATGTCTGGATTGTCACGGCGGCTGGAGTGACGGTGCTGCTTGGACTCGGGCCGGGATTGTTGTTCGTGGTGTCGGGCATCGTCGCGGTCGAAGTTTTTGTCCTCGGGTCGCTGCCGATTATGTTCACGGCCGAAACGCTGGGACGAATGGGCTTCACCTTGTTCGTGGGGGTTTTCGTTTGCGTCCTGCCTCACATTGTCCGCGTCAGCGAGCTCAAGGCGCGGCACAGCGCGGAGCGTCTGGCGGCGTTTGGCGCAGCGACCTTCGAGGGCATCGTCGAGAGCCAAGCCGGGCGGATTCTGGATTGCAACGAGCAGTTCGCCCAATTGACGGGCCGCACCGTGGCCGAGTTGAAAGGCGTGGCCATCGCCGACCTGATCGCGCCCAAAGACCGCGACCGGGCACTGGCGGGCATCCAGGCCAATCGCGAATCGGTAATCGAGCACGAAATGGTGCGCAAGGACGGGACGCGGCTCATCGTCGAGACGCACGGCCAGCCCGTCGCGCCAGGCAGTCCGCGCCGGCATACCGCTGTTCGCGACATCACCGCCCGCAAGCAGGCCGAAGCTCAGCAGCAGCGCCTGGCTAACGAGATCCAACGGGAACGGGACCGTTTGTCCGCGCTGATTAACAGCATGACGGACGAGATCTGGTTTGCCGATGCTGACCAGAGAGTCAAGCTTGTCAACCCGGCCGTCTGGAAGGAGTTCGGCGCGCGGCTCGGCGACGAAAAAGAAGTTGCCAAGATCGCCGCCGGCTTCGAGGTCTACCGAGGCGACGGGACTCCTCGTCCGGTCGAGGAAGCGCCACCGCTACGGGCTTTGCGGGGAGAGACCGTCAACGAGGAGGAGATCGTCCGCACTCCGGCGACTGGGGAACTGCGTCATCGCCAGGTGAACGCAGCGCCGGTCCGTGGGCCGGATGGCTCGATTGTCGGTTCGGTGTCTGTCGTACGCGACATCAGCGAGCGGAAGACAGCCGAGGAGGCTCTGCGGCGCAGCGAGGCGCGCTTCCGCCTGGCGCTGCGAAATGCCCCGGTCTCGGTCGCGGTGCAGGACCGAGACCTTCGGTACGTCTGGGCGTACAACCAGCGATCGGCGACACCCGATAAGATCATCGGGCACACCGACCACGAGATATTCACACCCGCCGAGGCCGAGCACATCACGGCCATCAAGCGGCGCGTGCTGGAAGAGGGCATCGAGCTTCGCGACCAGATGTGGCTGGACCGGTCCATCGGGACGATGTACCTGGATATGTGCTGGGAACCGGTGCGCGACGAGGCCGGCAACATCATCGGCGTGGCGTCCGCGACGGTCGACCTGACGCCGATCAAGCAGGCCGAACAGGCCTTGCGCCAGCACGGCGCCGTGCTGGCGGGCATCAACCGCGTCCTGGAACTGGGCCTGGGCGGGCAGACCGAGGAGGAATTCTGCACGGCTTGCCTGGAGGTTGTTGAAGAGGCCACAGCCAGTAAGATCAGCTTCCTGGGTGAGATCGGGTCTGACGGCTTCCTGCATGACCTGGCGATCAGCAACCCGGGCTGGGACGCCTGCAAGATGCACGATCAGGCCGGCTACCGTAAGCCGCCGGGCGACTTCCCGATCCACGGAATCTACGGGCGCGTGCTCCGCGACGGCAAGAGCCTGATCGTCAATGAGCCCGCGACCCATGCCGACCGCATTGGGCTGCCGCCGGGTCATCCGCCGTTGGCGAGTTTCCTGGGCGTGCCGTTGCGCCGCGAAGGCAAGACGGCTGGAATGATCGCAGTCGGTAACCGCGAAGGCGGCTACCGTGAGGAGGAGCAGCAGACCCTGGAAGCCCTCGCCCCGGCCATCGTCGAGGCGCTCGACCGAAAACGAGTCCAGCAAGCCCTGCGGACAGCCAAGGAGGAACTGGAGCAACGCGTCAGGGAGAGGACTGAAGATCTATCGCAGACGGTTAACTCACTTCGGGAAGAGGTGGGCCGACGGACGTTGGCGGAGTACGCGCTGCGCCAACGAGGCGAGCAACTGCGGTCGCTCGCCTCGGCGCTGACTCTTGCCGAACAGCGAGAGCGCAGACGGCTCGCCCAGGTGCTCCACGACAATCTCCAGCAGCTCCTGGTGGGCGCCAAGTTCCGGCTGAGCGTGCTGAGCCGCTCCAGCGACGACTTAGCCAGACAGGCGAGCGCCGAGGTGCAGGACCTACTGGACGAGTCGATTGAATGTTCGCGCTCCCTGACCGGTGAACTGAGCCCGCCTATCCTGCATGAGGCGGGACTTGTCGCCGGCTTGGAATGGTTGGCGGTCTGGATGCAGCAGAAGCACGGTTTGAACGTCGATCTTCGCACCGAGGCCGACGCCGCCCCGGGATCGGAAGACATGACCGTCCTGCTGTTCCAGGCGGTCCGAGAGCTGCTGTTCAATGCCGTTAAGCACGCCGGGGTCAAGACAGCCCGAGTGGACCTTCGGAGGACCAACCACCATGTCGAGATCACAGTGGCCGACGAGGGGGTGGGCTTCGATCCCCAGACGGCCATGCCGGGGAAAGACAAGGCCGGCGGGTTCGGTCTGTTCAGCATCGGAGAGCGGCTGAACCTGATGGGCGGGACAATGGAGATCGACAGCGCCCCCGGCCGCGGCAGCCGTTTCACACTGCGAGCCCCGCACCGGACCGCCCGACCTGTCGAGGAGCAAATGCCTTCTACGCTGGCCGGGGTGCGGATAACTCGGGCAGGGCCGCTCCCAGCCGGTCCCACAAGCCGGGCCTCTGCCACCGAGCACCGGATTCGCGTGCTGCTGGTGGACGACCACGTTGTCGTCCGGCAGGGGCTTTCGCATCTGCTACGAGAGGAGCCGGACATCGAGATTGTGGCCGAGGCTTCGGACGGGCAGACGGCTGTGGAGATGGTGCGGCGCTTCGGGCCGGATGTGGTGATGATGGACATCAACATGCCCGTTATGGACGGCATCCAGGCCACCAAGGTCATCCACGCCGAATTCCCCGGCGTACAGGTGATCGGCCTGTCCATGTTTGAAGAAGGCGAGCGTGCGGAGGCAATGCGGAGCGCAGGCGCGGTGAACTACCTGACGAAGAGCGGCCCGTCAGAGGCGCTGTTGGCCGCCATCCGCGCCGCTACGGGGGTAGAGCGTCCGCGACGGGGGCAGCTCGACCGATAGGCGATTGTTAAATTTGGGTGCTGTAAATCTGGGTGTAAATCTGGGGACAGTCCCCAAATTTCCCGGCGGGCGTCAGGGGTTTCAATTTTCCCGAGCCCTAATAGAGCCGCATGTCTGCATCCAGATGGCCGTTGATTTCGGCGATTAGCTGCCGAGTGTTCTCCCCTTGAGGCCACTCCGCAATGTTCAGGCAAGCCACTCGCAGAGGCCTGCCGTGCAGGAGGACCTCCATGTCGACGCTTGTACCGTTCATGGTTCCTCTAAACGGTAAACCGCAAAAATCAGTTACAACGGCGGCCCGTTCCGCCAGCGTCACGATTTTGCGGTACTCGCTCTGGGACAACACCTGTTCGGTCGTCCGACCCCGTAGCACGACCAGCTCACCCGGTTCGAACAGCTCCACCCGGAAAACGCCTGGTCTACCGTCGCCCCAAATTCTGAGGCTTATCACCGGTCGCCCTCTCAGGACACGAGTTTTAAACCTTTCCAGCGCTATCTTGGTTGATTCGATTCTGACAAGAGTCAGAGGAGAGAGAGTAAAAGGCGAGCCAGATCTGCCCGGTCGGGGCTCGACCTTCCTGGACTGCCTCACAAAACCAGGCTCGCCCCTGTTTCCCTCCGATTCAGGCGCCCCTGACTCAAACGACAGGAGAACCCAGACTAAAGCAAATACGGCAAAGAGCGAGGGGACAACGCAACCGAGAATTTTCAGATTTCTCCGATTTTGTCGGCGCATAGAGCGAGGCGAGATCGGCTCGTCTGGACCTGTGGGATTGAATCGACCCAGGCTGCCATCCGCCTTTGGCCCGAGTCTGCTCCCACTCCTGCCACAGAATCAAGTTGATTCTCGGCATGGATTCACGAACCGACACGTGCAAAACGAAAGCGTCTTGTTAAAAGGAGTCCAGCATGCTGGAGCTATCTCGGATACCCGATCGTGGTTTTCACCTCATTCATTTGAGCGACGTGGCGCTCAGCGTGTCCGGCCATCATAAGCAGATATTGGTAACCGTCGATGCGCGTCAGCTTTCGGTCCGGAGTGAAATGCGCTCGCAGGTCGTCCTGCGTAGTACGGGCGTACTCGATCGTCTTGGTTCTCTTCTCGGCGAAGGCCTGCAGTCCTTCATCCACGGTCTTGTATATGCCCGCCGGACGTGCAGGTTCGACGGCCTGGCCCTTCTGTGATCGGTCGGTGGCCTGAGCGAGCACCTGGGCGTCAGCTTCCTTGTACTGGTCGGCCGTCAGTTCCGCGAAATCAGGAGGCGTGGGAATGTTCACGAGCTGCCCGGTCACAAAGCCGCGCAGCATGTCCTCCATTTTCGCGATGTGCTCGGCGATCTCAGCGAGGGACCAGCGATCGGGCGCCGGCTTGAAGGACCACTGCTCTGGCGTGACTCCAGAGAGCGTCTGCTCAAACGATTTCTGGGTTCTCTCCAGGTGAGCGACCACGGTGTCCCGTTCATCGCCGGTTATCGGCCTTCTCTTTTGTGTCGCGGGCAGATCGAACGAGCCTCGTTCCAGGACCAATGGAAAGGATTGCCCACCCTGGGACAGCTTGCCTTCGATCTTGGAGCCGTCCTCTGAGAATGTGCCTTGGTAGACTACCCCGAGGTTGGGTAGCTCGAACTTAAAACTCCGATCGGAAACAGTGACTGTCTGGACGGAGATCCCCTTGGCCCCCTGATCTATGCTGTCCAGGGTAGCGGTGTAGGCGCCGCTGCTCTCCTTCTTGATATGGAGCTGAGTGCGCAGTTTAGCCATGCCGACGTCCAGTGTTCCTCGCCAGTCGCCGACAGGGTCCTGGGCAAAACAGACCGCTGTGGCGGAGGCCACGACGAGAACGGTGATTAGACAAGCACTGAGACGCAGCAGAA
>Ga0209077_1000544_pt1 | contig 10190 bp, 8 predicted proteins | sample PPLLak1March2015_FD_187247 | JGI IMG/M metagenome (GOLD analysis project Ga0209077, IMG submission 187247) | Freshwater sediment microbial communities from Prairie Pothole Lake near Jamestown, North Dakota, USA - PPLs Lake P7 Core (1) Depth... | ecosystem: Environmental > Aquatic > Freshwater >... | reverse complement strand
AGTTGAACAGGTAGAAGATCTCGCCCATGACAAAGACATTGACCGCGATGGTGCGCGCCTGCTCGACATTCTCTCCACCCTCCAGCTCCCACAGGAACAGGCCGAAGGCACCGCCCAGCAGCAGGGCGCTGACCAGCAGGATGCGGAACATCAGCTCCGGGGTCAGGATCGGCGCATCGGGGTGGCGTGGCGGGCGGCGCATCACGTCCTTGTCGATTGGCTCGAACGCCAGCATCAGGCCGAGCAGGACGGCAGTGGTCATGTTGATCCACAGGATTTGCAGCGGCGTGATCGGCAGGGCGACGCCCAGCACGACCGCAGCCAGGATGACGAAGCCTTCGCCGAAATTGGTCGGCAAGGTCCAGGTAATGAACTTGACCAGGTTGTCGAACACCCCGCGCCCTTCTTCCACCGCCGCCTCGATCGAGGCGAAGTTGTCGTCGGTGAGCAGCATGGCCGCAGCCTCCTTGGCCACTTCGGTGCCGGTAATGCCCATGGCGATGCCGATGTCAGCCTGTTTCAGAGCGGGTGCGTCGTTGACGCCGTCGCCGGTCATCGCCACGATCTCGCCTTCGGCCTGCAGGGCTTCGACCAGGCGCAGCTTCTGCTCCGGCTCGACGCGGGCGAATACCGTGGCATTGCGCACCGCTTTCCGCAACTCGGCATCGGACAACGCGGCGATTTGCCGGCCGGTGAGCGGCGGCGCACCCTCGCCCAGGCCGAGCTGCGCGGCAATAGCCGCGGCAGTGATGGCATGGTCGCCGGTGATCATCTTCACCGCGATGCCCGCCGCGTGGCATGCCTTCACTGCGGCGACCGCCTCGGCCCTGGGTGGATCGATCATGCCCTGCAAGCCGATCAGGACGAGGTTGCCGAGGTGGCGATGAGCGAGGGCCTCCCCATCTTCCGGCACGCCCCTGGCCAGCGCCAGCACGCGCAAGCCGCGCGAGGCCATGGCATGGGCATGGGCTTCGATTGCCGCACGGTCGAGCGCGACCTCCCGGCCTTCCGGATTGAGCATGGCGCTGGCGCGGTCGAGGATCTTTTCCAGTGCGCCTTTTACGTAGACGAGATCGCCATGCAAGGTGGCCATGTACTGGTAACGCGAATCGAAGGGAATCTCGTCGTGGCGCGAATATGCGGCATGCAGTTCCCCCGGCACCAGCCCGCCCTTTTCCGCCGCCACCAGCAGGGCACCCTCGGTAGGGTCGCCGGCGACTTCGCGACGTCCGTCGCGTTCGACCAGGACTGCGTCGTTGCACAGCACGCCGGCGACGAGACATTCGCGCAGCGCGCCTTGCGGCACCACCGCCTTGCCACCCAGGGTGATCTCGCCCGCCGCCGCATAGCCGCCGCCGCTGACGCAGAAGGTCTCGCCGCCGGCGTGGATTTCCTGCACCGTCATCTGGTTTTCGGTCAGCGTGCCGGTCTTGTCGGAACAGATCACCGTTGCGCCGCCCAAGGTTTCTACCGCAGGTAATTTGCGGATGATGGCGCGACGCTTGGCCATGCGCGACACGCCGATGGCCAGGGTGATGGTGATCGCCGCCGGCAAGCCCTCGGGAATCGCCCCCACCGCCAGCGCCACCGCTGCCATGAACATCTCCACCGGCGGCTCTCCACGCCAGGTGCCAACGGCGAAGGTGAATACCGCCAGACCGAGGATCACGTACAGCATGATCGCGCTGAAATGCTCAATTTTGCGAGTCAGCGGCGTGGAAAGGTCAGTGGCATGAGCAATCAGGCGCGAAATGCGGCCGGTTTCGGTAGCATCGCCGGTCGCCACCACGACCCCTGCCCCTTGGCCGCAGGTGACTAGCGTGCCGGCATAGGTCATGCTGGCACGCTCCGCCAGCACCGTGTCCTTATCCATGTGGGCGGTGATTTTCAGCACCGGGAGGGATTCGCCGGTCAAGGCCGCCTCGTCGGTCATCAACTCGCGCACCCGGAACAGGCGCAGGTCGGCCGGCACCTTGTCGCCGGGCGCAAGCAGCACCACATCACCCGGCACCAGTTCGGCGGCGGGCAGCGGCTGTTTGATACCGTCGCGCAGCACCGTGGTGGAACTCGCTGCCATCCGCGCCAGCGCCGCAATCGCATCTTCCGCCCTGGATTCCTGAATATAACCGATCAACGCATTGACCAGCACCACGCCGAAAATCACGCCCGAATCCACCCATTCCTGGAGAAAGGCGGTAATCGTACCGGAGGCAATCAGGATGTAAATCAGGGGCTGGTGGAACTGCAGCAAAAAGCGCAGCCAGGCCGGCTTGCCCACCTTGGGGGTGAGCAGATTGGCGCCGAAGGTTTCTTGCCGGCGCCGCACCTCATCGGCATTCAGGCCGTGCCCCTGATCGCTGTCGAGTAATTCGGCAACCTCGTTCGCCGGCAGGTGGTGCCAGTGTTTTTCCAGCAGCGAAATGGTCGGTTCGGTCATGCCAAACCTTTCAGAATCTCCCGCACCGGTTTGGGCAGCGCCGCCCCCATTGCATCGGCCGGGGTAAGCCACAATCCGCCGGGCTCATGCACACCCGGCTGCAGCACCGCCACCTCGAACAGCAACGGCACGATGCGCAGGCGGAAATGGGTGAAGGTATGCTGCAGTTCCGGCAGCGGCTTGACCTCCCGTCCGATCATACCGAGGCGGGCCAGCGCGTCCGCCGCCATGACCGGCGCCTCGGGCAGACTCCACATGCCGCCCCATATGCCGGTGGGCGGGCGCTTTTCCAGGTACACCTCGCCCTGGCGTAACAGGACCAGCATGGCGGTTTCCTTCTGCGGCAGCGGCTTGCGCGGCTTGGGCGTGGGCAACTCCGCCACTCGCTTTTCATTGTAGGCGACACAGCCGGAGACGAAAGGACACTCGGCACAGGCGGGCTTGCGGGTGCACAGCGTGGCACCCAGGTCCATCAAGGCCTGGGTATAGGTTTCGATATCGGATTCGGGGAGAAGCGCCTCGGCCTGCTGCCACAGCTGGTTCTCCACCGCCTTGCTGCCGGGGTAGCCGGCAATGCCGAAGCAGCGCGCCAGCACGCGCTTGACGTTGCCGTCCAGGATGGCACGACGCTGGCCGAAGGAAAAAGCCAGGATCGCGGCGGCGGTAGAGCGACCGATGCCGGGCAGCGCCACGACCAACTCGGGGTCAGCCGGAAAAATGCCGCCATGCTGCGTCGCCACTATCTGCGCGGCACGGTGCAGGTTGCGGCCGCGGGCGTAATAGCCGAGACCGCTCCAGTGGGCCAGCACTTCATCCTGAGATGCGGCAGCGAGGGTGGCAATATCGGGAAAGCTTGTGATGAAACGCTGGTAATAGGGGATGACGCTGGCAACCTGGGTCTGCTGCAGCATGATTTCCGACAGCCACACCGCGTAGGGATCGCGGGTCTGCTGCCAAGGCAGGTCATGCCGACCGTGCTGCTTCTGCCATTCGATCAGGCGCAGTGAAAATTCCTTCATGGGCTCTTAACCTGCTTGAACAGCCCTTTCGGGCCGCCCTTCAGCGACTTCGATGGCCACGCGGGGTGTTCCGGTACCATGCGGGGAGATCATGCCATACAACGCCCCTTGGTATGAATTCGCCGAAATCGGCGCGACGCTCAGATTGCCTCTACCCGCCTTGACGTTGAGTTTGATGCTGGAGGACTTGATGTTGGCAACCTTTAGCTTGCCGATGCTGAGCTGGCCATTGGCGTTGAGGTTCTTCAGGAAGCCGAAATCCAGCGGCTTTTCCGGCTGCTTTGCTTCGGGTTTGGATGGCGTCAGGTAGCGGTCGACATCAAGCTGCCCGATGGCGATGTCGAAATCATAGGCCGGTGCATCGAAATGGCTGATGCCGAGCCTGGCCTTGAGCGGGCTGCCGTCGATCTTGCCGGCCAGGTCCAGATGCGCATCCTGCCTGGAGAGATCGAGCCGGGCGGCGCCACCCATGTTTACGTCGAGAGCTCTGGGCATGGCCGGACCGCTGAGATTGAAGCTGGCAACGAGTTTATCCAGGCTGAACTGGCGCGACTCAAGATTGGCGCTGAACGGGCTGGCGATCCGGCTCTTGATGGTGTTGTCGCCCTGCTTGCCGCTGACGTCCAGAGTAAAACTGTCGGCTCGAAAAGTGCTGCCTTTGCAGATCAGCGTGGGGATGCTCAGCGCCAGATCCAAGCCATCGGCGCCAAGCTTGCCAGTCAGGGAAGCTTTCAGCGCATCCAGGGCGACGGCCTTGGCTTCGGTATCGAACAGCAGGCCGCTGGTCAGCGCCACTTGGGCGTCGATCTTCGGATTTTCGCCTTGCAAGGTGAATTTGAGGTCGACCTTGCCGGGCTGGTTGTTGGCCAGACGCCCGGATTCAAATTCCATGGCGGAAATATCCAGCTTCCGTCCGGCCATCTGATCGTCTAGTGAAAGCCCGGCACGGGTGACGCTGACGCCTTCGATGTCGAACTTGAACTGCTCCGACTCTTCCTCTTTCTTCAAAAGGTCATCGATGTTGGTACTGCCGTCGGGATAGCGCACCAGCCTGGCCCGGATGCCGTCTATCTGGATACGATCCACCACCAGTTGCTTCCTCAGCAGTGGCAGCACCGCGAGGGAAATACGAGCGCTGGCTATGGCGGCGAACTCTTTGTCGCTGCCGTGCTCGCTCAAGGCAAGCTTGCCGAGATCGGCGCCGATGCGGGGAAAAAAGGTCAGCTTGATGTCGCCTTCGAGCTTCAATGTGCGCTGCTTTTTATCCTGCACCAGCTTGACGATCAGCGGCTTGTAGTCGTTCGGGTTGAAGGTTGCGGCGACTAGTGCGATTAGGGCAAGGAATGCGACGAGAATGGCGCAGACGGAAATCAGTCCGTATTTCAGGGGCTTGTTCATGCGCACAATCCTGAGGTGGGAATGAAAGCTGGAGCGGGTGAAGGGAATCGAACCCTCGTATGCAGCTTGGGAAGCTGCCGTTCTGCCATTGAACTACACCCGCAGGAAGGCGAATTTTACGATGGTTCTGCTCTTTACTCAACCGCAAGCCTACAGATAAGCCATTTACTGCCGTTAACTAGCCAGAGTGAAGGCACGTTCACGGAAAGATCCGCAACTCAGTCAGATTTTAAAGTGTCGATTTTTTTTACACTCCATCTGGGTGCTTCCTTTATAAAAAATGCAACGTAATGATAAATATAGGCTGTTTGTATTAGGCATAAAAATTGCTATCATTTTAAAATATGAATTTATGGGTTCGATGCGGGCGATGCCTTGCAACTGAGATGATTGATATTCATGATCGGCCAGGGAATAAATAATGATGAAAAGATATTCTTAATATCTTTTCATTTTCACCGTGTTGATATAACCTCAATAAACAAGAAATCAGGGGCGCGATAGACGCCCCACTAAAAACTTAACAGGAATGGAGCGAGGACGTGACGGGACAACTCGATGACAAGCGTGAGAGTCGCTTTCTGCTTAACAGCGAAGCGGATATCCGGGCATTATTAAACAAGCTGCAAAAGAAACGCAGCCATGTGACTGGGCATTTCGACAACAGCTACCACATTTTCCCCACCTGCTTGCTGGAGGTTGGAAAAGACACGGTGATCCTGGACGACGTGTCCGACGAAGCGATATCCCAACGTATCCTGGCCTGCTCCCGGTTGCACTTCAGCTCTGTGCACGCCGGCGTGCCGGTGAGCTTCGTGTCCTCAAAAATCGCACACTGCCTCTTCGAAGGCGCGGCCGCGTTTTCCATTCCAATTCCTTTAGTGGTACGCTGGCCTCAGCGGCGCGAACTCTTCCGGGTACCAACACCCGCTGGCAAGCCGGCACTCTGCGAGATCGCTCTCAACAATGGCGAAGTCGCACGCAATCCGCTTTCGGACATCAGCGTAGGCGGCATTGGCATGCTGACGCAAGTTTCTTCCCCAACGCTCAAGCAGGGCTCCCTGTTCGGGGGGTGCCGCATCGACCTGCCTGGATTCGGCGAATTAACTTCAGACATCCGCATTTGCAACTCAGCCGACATCACGCTCAAGAACGGTAACCCTGCCAGGCGTTACGGCTGCCAGTTCATCGACCTTCCGCATCAGGAGCAGTCGCTGTTGCAGCGTTACGTTATCAAGCTCGAACTTGCCATGCGCGCCCCGCACGCCCATATCTGAAGACGCGCACTCCTTAGGCACCGCTTTCGACTGGCCCGGAAGCGGTGCGTTCTACCATAGTGCTACGCCTGCATGGTAGAATGCATTCCCTCTTTAACTAACAGCAATTTCAAGTCGATGCAGCTAACGGTCAACGGCGCGCCTCACTCCTTTGAGCAGAAACCGAATCTTTTCCAGTTACTGGAAATGCTGAATCTCACCGGGAAACGTCTGGCGGTGGAAAGGAACGGAGAAATCGTGCCACGCAGCCAGTTCAGCGAGACCTTGCTGGCCGATGGGGACCAGCTGGAAATCGTCGTCGCAGTCGGCGGCGGGTGATTAAATTCTTGAACCACAGAGCCAAAAGTAGACGTCTACTTTGGGCTCTGTGGTAATTTTTTTGGAAATCAAAATGGATGAATTAGTCATCGCAGGCAAAGCATATTCCTCGCGTCTTCTGATTGGCACCGGCAAGTACAAGGATTTTGACGAAACCCGCCGCGCCGTCGAGGAAAGCGGCGCGCAGATCGTGACGGTAGCGATCCGTCGCACCAACATTGGCCAGACCGCCGGCGAGCCGAGCCTGCTCGATGCCGTGCCACCCTCGAAATACGCCTACCTGCCTAACACCGCCGGCTGCTACAGCGCTGACGACGCCATCCGCACTCTGCGCCTGGCGCGCGAACTGCTGGACGGCCACGACCTGGTCAAGCTCGAAGTGCTGGGCGACCCGAAAACGCTGTACCCGAACGTGGTGGAAACCATCAAGGCGGCAGAAATCCTGGTCAAGGAAGGTTTCAAGGTGATGGTCTACACTTCGGACGACCCGATCATCGCCAAGCAGCTGGAAAACATCGGCTGCGTTGCGGTGATGCCGCTGGCCTCGCTGATCGGCTCCGGCATGGGCATCCTCAACCCGTGGAACCTGCAGATCATCATCGACAATGCCAAAGTACCGGTGATCGTCGATGCCGGCGTAGGAACCGCGTCCGATGCGGCCATCGTCATGGAACTGGGTTGCGACGGTGTGCTGATGAATACCGCCATCGCCGGCGCCGGCAACCCGGTACTGATGGCTTCGGCCATGAAGAAGGCAGTGCAGGCCGGGCGCGAAGCATTTCTTGCTGGCCGCATGCCCAAGAAGCTCTACTCCGCCAGCCCGAGCTCGCCCACTGCCGGCATGATCGGCAAGTAATCCAACATGACATCCGAACAGCGTCGCCCGATTCGCAGCTTCGTTCTGCGCCAGGGCCGCATGTCCAACGCCCAGACGCGGGCGCTGGAAACACTGCTGCCGCGCTGGGGCATCCCCTACCAGGAAATCCTGCTCGACCTTGATGCCGCCTTCGGCAGGGCAGCCCCGAAAATTCTTGAAATCGGCTTCGGCATGGGCGACTCCACTGCGACCATCGCCGCCGCCCATCCCCAGAACGACTATCTCGGCATCGAGGTCCACGGCCCCGGCGTCGGCAGCCTGCTGAACCAGATCGAAGCCCTGAGCCTGACCAATCTACGGGTAATCCAGCACGATGCAGTGGAAGTGCTCAAGCACATGATTTCCCCTGCTAGCCTGGATGGTGTGCACATTTTCTTCCCCGACCCCTGGCACAAGAAGAAGCACCACAAGCGCCGCCTGATCCAGCCTGAACTGGTCGCACTGCTGTGCGAAAAACTCAAGCCCGGCGGCTATCTCCACGCCGCCACCGACTGGCAGGAATACGCCGAGCATATCCTTGACGTGCTTGTCGCCGAACCGAAGCTTGCCAACACCGCCGCCGATTACGCCCCCAAGCCGGACTACCGTCCGCTGACCAAATTCGAGCAGCGCGGCATCAAACTCGGCCACGGGGTGTGGGATATCGTGTTCCGCCGGGTTTAGGCTATACTTTGCTTTCCATTTGTTAAATCATAAGGAAAGCTCATGAAAAATCTGTTGATCGCATTGTGCCTGGCTGTCGGTTTCGCTTCCCCATCCTTCGCCGCCGATGAAAAAGCGCTGACCGCGCAGCAGAGTAAGATGGGTGCCTGCAACAAGGCGGCCGGAGAAAAGGCACTGAAAGGTGACGAGCGCAAGAAATTCATGAGCGAATGCCTGAAGGCCAAAGGCCCGGAAAACATGAAGTAGAAGTATTTTTGCAGAGATTAAAAAAACCCGCTGCGGCGGGTTTTTTTAAGGAGCGCCAGAACCGCTCTTCACCCTCAAAACCATCTGGTCACCAGACTGGATCACGTCAATATGCCGCAAGAAATTCTGGCCGAGCAAGGCATAGTCTCTCTGGTCCATCTGCTTCATCACGCCAACGCGCAAACCCTTGAGCTGCAGGCCTCCAGCTTCTATTGTCTGGTCGGGAACCGTTTCTCCCAATACCATGCCCCCGGCTGTTTTGAATGTTGTTGACACACCTCCGGCCAAACCGATTTTTGCAGCCAGATCGGCGCTGATCACGACGGTGCTGGCACCGGTATCGACCATGAAGGTAAGCGGTCGCCCGTTGATAGCTCCGCTGACATAGTAGTGACCATCCCGCGAACGCGGAATCATAATTTCGCCACGTGCCATATCCAGACTTGTCACGGTGGCAACCTGAGGCTGAATTTTGGCATCCATGAACAAATACATGACCCCAAAAATGGCGAGCCACAAGACCAGTGCCGTGATATGCCCCCAAGGAAAACGTCCCGTGCTCATCGTATTTATGGCATACGCCCGCTGATGGAGCGCAGAAACTCCTGACGGAATTGATCGTTATCATTGAAACAACCGGTAAAGGCCTGGGTATAGACTCGCTCGTCGCCGCGCCGATCCTCGCCCAGCAACAGGCAAAGCTGCTCCGCCTCGATTACGCAGGCGGCACCCTTGGCCTTGCCGTGCGTCACCAGCGCTTCGGCGACATCGCGCGTCATCCACTCCTGGTAAGTGAAGCGGTGGCCGATCGCGTCCACCAGCCGGGCGATGCGACCGAATCCGTGCAGACGCCCGCCAGGGATGTAGGCGACGTGGGCGATGCCGCGAAAGGGCACGAGGTGATGCGGACAGACGCCATGCACCGCAATGCCGCGTATCACGACCATGTCCTCGCGCGGATCGGCGAAACCTTCGCCCAGCACTTCGGCGGGATCCATGTCGTAGCCGCCGAGCTCCATGTGCTCCTTCGGATCGGCAAGCGTCGGGGGCTCGCCGACCTGCCGCTCGATCACGCCCTCGGCGTCGTCCGTCTCCTCGTCGGGCACCGATTCATGTGCGGGGTTCGGCACCTGCTGGAGCAGCTCGTCCCTGCGCGACTCCGCGGTCGAGAGCTCCTCGTCCAGGCGCCGGAGCTCCTCCTTCACCTGCTTGAGCTCCTCGAGCTGCTCGGGCGTCGGCTTCCCCTTGAGCTTCTGGCGGCCGCGCAGCTCGTCCACCTGCGGAATGAGCTCGCGCCAGCGAGCGTCGGCCTCGAGCAGCTCGTCGATCAGGCCGTCGATCACGCTCAAGCCCCGCTGCCAGAATTCCGGATCGCGGGCGTCGAGCCCGAACGGCTTGAGCAGCTCGGAATGGTGCTTGGTGCCGCCCGCCGCGAGCATATCGAGATAGCGGTCGGCGAAGCCCTTGTCGGCCTTCTCGTAGACCGCATAGAGCGAGTTCACCAGGCAATCGCCGAAGGCATAGGCGTAGACGTAGAACGGCGAATGGATGAAGTGCGGGATATAGACCCAGAAATTCTCGTAACCGGTCTTGAGGTCGATCGCCGGTCCCAGGCTCTCGCTTTGCACTTCGAGCCAGATCTCGCCCAAGCGCTCGGCCGTGAGCTCGCCCTGGCGCCGCTCGGTATGCACCTTGCGCTCGAAGCTGTAGAACGCGATCTGGCGCACCACCGTGTTGATCATGTCCTCGACCTTCGAGGCGAGCAGCGCCTTCCTCTCGCGCTTGCTCGGCGCGCTGTCGAGCAGCGCCCGGAAGGTCAACATCTCGCCGAACACGCTCGCCGTCTCGGCCAGGGTAAGCGGCGTCGGCGCCATCAATGGGCCTTGCGCGTTGGCCAGCACCTGATGCACGCCGTGCCCCAGCTCGTGCGCCAGCGTCATCACGTCCCGTGGCTT
>Ga0209077_1000542_pt1 | contig 10199 bp, 10 predicted proteins | sample PPLLak1March2015_FD_187247 | JGI IMG/M metagenome (GOLD analysis project Ga0209077, IMG submission 187247) | Freshwater sediment microbial communities from Prairie Pothole Lake near Jamestown, North Dakota, USA - PPLs Lake P7 Core (1) Depth... | ecosystem: Environmental > Aquatic > Freshwater >... | reverse complement strand
GTCCGACCCAGTTCCTCCCCGAAATTGTCGACGGCAGCTCATTGACCGGTCGCTCAGCCGCTTCGCGGCTTGGTCGCTTCCGGCTCTGTGGCTGCCGAACTGGCCGCGCCCGCCTCCGTGCAGGTGCGCACGCTAAGCTAAACGCTTTCCGATTTACACCCTGGATTTGCGTTCTGAGGGGTGTTTTCGGTCGCCCCAGACGCGCGCGACCCAAGCGGGGACCGGTAATTCTTAGGTTCGACCCCCGCCGTTCTCTTACCCCCGCCGTTCTCCTCCGTTTCGCGAGCCGACCTCATCGGTTATATCACCGCACGGTACTTGGTCCCCCGGCCGGTGTAAGGGGAGAGGAATCCAGCCTCAAAAGGCGCTTTTTCCCGTCCGCTCTGCCCGTTGCCAGGATTCCAGTTGGGGCTCCAGTTTCAGCAGAATCCGGACGATTCTATGACGACGATCCGTCCACGCTTCTATCGCGCCGTGGGCTACGGCGCCGAAAACCAGGAGGAAGATGCCCAGACCGAGGAGACGCGGGTCATTTCCGTTGTAGACGCCAAAGGCGGTGTAGACAAACACGACTGAGCCGAGCGCCAGAGAGAGATGCCCAAGAAAGCGGATTCGGCCGCTTTCCTCTTGATCCCATCTGACAAGTTCGTTAACGAATTTCGATTCCTGCCGACTCAAGTTCTTCAGCATGGTGCTTCCTCAGTCTTGGTTGTCCTCTCGGGGGTCGTTCGGGTTGCGATCTGTGTCCCCGTCTTCGAAACGAGGCCGAACCAGTTGGTCCAGTTCCATCAGTTTCCACTCCAGGCGGAGAGATGTGGAGAGCACGGCTATCTCAGCCTCTCGTATCCGGGCCAAAATTACGAAAAGTGAGGCAGGCACAAGCCCGATCAGGCTCAGGGCGGCTACCTGAATCGAGGACGCGGGGTTGGATGCCTGGCTGGCTGTCAGCAATGCCGCTATTGCGAAGAGCAAGACGGCCGCTGACGTCAGTATTCGTGCGAGTGCCAGGTGGCTATCAAAGCGCACGACGCCTCTGATCGCTACCGAGAGGAGGGCGCCGGCGCAGAACAGGCCGTACAGCCCGGTTAGAACCAGGCCGGTCTTCGGCCAGAGGCCGTCGACACGCACGGCGAAGAAGGAGCAGACGGCCGCGCTCAGCAGGCAACTCGGGGCGCCGACAACTGCGATCAGCCACCGTCTGCTCTGGCTTAACCGTCCTTCGAGCAGACTTCTCAGGTTCTGCTCGTACCGCTCTCTGTGGGGGCCGTTCCAGCTCTCGGCCTTCAGAAGACCATCCCTCAACCCTCGATTCGATCTAGCCATGGCGTTTGGCCTCCTGATCCAAGATCCTGCGCAGGGACCGCTTGCCGTAGTGGATCCTCGACTTTACTGTTCCTGGTGGAACTCCGACAATTCCCGCTACCTCTTCCACTGAGAAGTCCTCGAGGAAGTGAAGTGTGAGCGCCTCACGTTGGTCCATCGAGAGCCGAGACAGCGCCCAGTGAATAGCCTCGGCCTCCTCGGCAGCAAAAGCCCGCTCTCCGGACGTCTCTGACGCGCAGCTCTCGTCAAGGTGCTCCTCGCGCTGCCGGTAACGGGCTCGCCAATGAGTCATCGCGGTGGCGCGGGCGATGCGATAGAGCCACAGAGGCAGCGAACGCGGATCGCGCAGTCTCCGGATGCCTCGTATCACTTTGACCCACGTCTCTTGAAGCACATCCCAGGCAATCCCCTCGTCCTCGACCAGACGTCGAATGTAGTAGAGCAGCCGGCCCTCCCATTGGCTGACGAGCGATTCCAAGGCATCTCGATCGCCAAGCTGAGCTCTCCTTACCAGCAGTTCGTCCGCTTCTCTCAAAGTAACGAGCGTTCCCTCTCCCGGATGTCACCGCCTTCGAAAAGCGGGTTCCGCACATAAGGTCGCGCAAGCCGGGGCTCTGGTTCAATTGAAAACAGGGTAACCGGAAGAAAAGGGGGACATTCTCCTTGTAACGTGCGCCGGTGGGCGCATCAGATCGCCTGGCAGGCGGAGATCTCCCAGGCAAAGGCAGCTTAAAAGAGGCAAAAGCGGTATTTTACCCGGGTTTAATTCAATGGAACGCCTGTGGGCAGACGAAAGGGAGCCATTCCTGATGTAAGAGCGTGGATCAACGAATCGATTGACCTCCGCCGGGCCGCTCCGCTCGCCGGTCCGCCGCCCTTTTGAAAAACTTCGGCAAAAGGGCAGGCTCCCACAGAACCAGGGGTTTTTCAGCGCAATCGAGTATTTAGTTTTTGCCGGTTGACCGCCTAGCGATGAATTTGTTCCCCTCGCCTAACCCAAAAACTGCGTTCTTTAGACACGGCCCCGGTCAGACGCTAAAGCGAGCCTTTCTGCTCCGTGCGCGGCTCCCTAGCGCGAATCCAGGCCAAACTGACCCACAACCCGCTTTGTAATGCTCGTGAAACAGGTGGAAACTGGAAACTGAAGCGCTGGGACGGTTCTATGAAGAACAGCTGGGTTCATCTGCCGCTATTCATGCTCCTCGCCAACTTCGCGGTTCTGGGTCAGGAGTTCAAACGATTCGAGCTCCAGCCTCTCGTAGGATTGTCCGCGACCGGGAGTATCCCTCTGAGAAGTGAGGATGGCGTCGATCACGGCTCGGTCCACGTCGGCAGTTCGTATCACCTGGGCGGGACTTTCGCTGTCTACCTGAATGAGCTGGATGCGATAGAAGCCCTGTGGCAAAGACAGTTCACCGAGGGGCGGTTGCCGGGGGAATTCGCGATTCCACTCCCTGGAGAGAGGTCACCGGCTTTCAATCTGAAAATCGACCAGATTCACTGCAACCTCCTGCATCACTATAGAATCGACGATCCCCGGGCTGCGCCGTATGTCATGGCCGGGCTCGGCGCCACCACCTACTACGTCGATAGTAACGGGCAAACTGACTCAAAGTCCCACTTTTCTTTTGCCCTGGGGGGCGGAATCAAATACTTCTTCACCAGTCGGCTCGCGTTCCGCGGTGAAGCTCGCTGGAGCCCCGTGGTGCTGTCCGCTTCCGACAGCAAGCTCTGGTGCAACGTGAGCGGTGGTGCGACCTGTTTTATCAATCTAAGGACCTCGGTACAGCACCAGGTGCACCTGGCAGGAGGCCTGATCTTCCGCTTCTAGCCCCGATTCTGCGGCAGGCTCCAAATAGCGGGCCGGTCCATATCCGGATCCGGCCCCAATTCCTTCCCGCTCCGCCCTTGCTTCACAAGATCCGAAATTCGGGGGCAGTCTGCACTGGTGCAAACGGGGAAAGAGGTGTCCCCGTTTTTCCTCTGATCTCCTCCAGGTGTCATCCCGTGGGTTTGATGTTCTGGTTAAGCCGAAAGAGGTTCGTTGGATCGTACTTCTTCTTAAGAGCAACGAGCCTCTTCCGCGCGGGGCCGTAAGCGGCCTTTACCACGTCGTCCCCTTCGTCGCTCGTGTAGTTCACGTACACCGCTTTTGCAGAGAAGGGCGCCATCGCTTCCCAGAATTTGCGCGTCCAGCGAACGTTCTTCTCAGAGTCTGCAGGATCGGTCCATCCCGATGAGATGAGGAAGTTGTAGGTCAAGTCCCGATGGGCATAAGCGGTCGCATCCCGGTCGACGCGACTGATGGCGCCGCCGCCGTTATGATCAACGAGAACCACGGTCTTACGCGAAGGCACCGTGGTAAAACAATTCAGTATAGTCTCAATGGCACCGTCGCTCAGGTCTTTCAAGAAGCTGGATTTCCAGTAGTTGTGGTGCCCAGGCAACCACAGGACGTCGGCCATGGTCTGAGCGACGCTGAAGGGCATCGGTTGGATCGCATCGACCAACGGCTGGCCGAAGTTCCTGAAGGGCTTCAATACTCGCTCTCCCTCTTCGATCGGTCCTGCGTAGCAGACGCCGATGGCCACGACAGGCTCACCATGCATCTCCTTCGGCAAGAAGGGTAACGGCGGCACGTGGAAGAGGAGGATGCCCCAGGTCAGCTCATCGGGGATTGTGTCCACGTTCTGCCGGAGCAATCGGAAGACGTCTTTCGCACTCGTCAGCGGATGAATGATCAGGCCGCCCAGGACAGTGCCGACTGGGTGAACCTGGAACTCAAAGGACGTGGCTACACCAAAATTCCCACCGCCGCCACGCAGGGCCCAGAAGAGGTCCGGATTCTGCGTCGAGCTGGCGGTTAAGAACCGGCCATCCGCAGTCACGATGTCCACGGACAGCAGGTTGTCCATAGCCAAGCCATGCTTGCGCACGAGCCAGCCGAAGCCGCCGCCCAAGGTGAGCCCGGGGATACCGGTGATGGAAACATAGCCCCCGGTGGCGCCCAGGCCGAATACCTGAAGATCGTGGTTCAGCTCACCCCAGGTAAGACCGGGTTCGGCGCGGACTGTACGTGCCGCTGGATCGATCCGCATCCCTTTCATCCCGGACAGGTCAATGACGAGGCCGCCCTCGCACACGGCGTTACCGGTCACGTTATGGCCTCCTCCGCGTACTGCTACCCGCAGTTGACTGTCCCGAGCAAAATTGACTGCGTGGATTACGTCTGCGACTCCCGCACACCGGACGATCAATGCGGGATGCCTGTCTATCATGGCGTTGAAGACTTTGCGCGCCTCATCGTAGCCTTCATCGCCTGGCCTGATCATCTTGCCGCGGAGGCCAGTTTTGAACGCTTCGACCGCTGCTTCTGTGAGCACGGTCTGCTGGTCCTCTCGCGTCGTTAACGCTCCTAAGTCTGTCATGATTACCTCCCTCCGGTTTGGACAGAAGGTGTGCTTTTGCAGCTTGAAGGTTGTCCTTATCGGGTGCTTTACTCATTAGGGTGCGCTTTTCCCCTCAATTGTCAAACTTTCCCTTCGGACGATGAGCTTCTAACCATCACCAAAAACGCGCGTATTGGGTCCCGGTTACTCGCAAACAGAACCTGGACGCCTTGACCCGCTTTCACTGGCGGCGGGTTGCGTCCCTCTCGTCTACGAAAACGAGGCACAAACGCTTCTGTCTGGTGTCCAAGGCAAGGTGACTCCATATTGCCTGCTTCTCTTCATCGCCGCCAGCAGCGTGCTTGCCGGGAAATCCGCGCAGCCCGTGCATGTCATCCCTTTTGAAATGTACCGAAACGCAGTGTGGCTGCCGGTCGGGGCCAACGGCAGCGAACCACTGTCATTCATCGTGGATTCCGCAGCAGGAAATTGTGTTATCTCCCGTGAAGCCGCAACGCGCCTTGGCCTGCACCTGGTTGAGCTAGGAGAACAGAGGAATGTCGGTCCAGCGGAAAACAAGGTGCAAATGGCCGCCTCTCCGAATGTGGTCTTTACCGTCGGTGGATCGACGGTAACAACTCACGGGATTGTCCTCCCGTTTGACTTGCCGAGCGAAACCTGGGGAAAGCGGTTCGACGGCGCACTCGGGTATCCATGGCTGGTCAAATATGTGACCGAAATCGATTACGATTCACGGCGCATCCTGCTTTATGACCCGGACACGTACGAGCACGATGGAGTGGGAACCGTCCTGCCGCTGCGCCCCGGCGCTAAATACCCTGTGGTCCGGGTGAAGGTCGGACTGCCCAACGGGACGATGATCGAGGGAGACTTCGGGATGGATACGGGAGGGACCACCTCGGTGATCTTCAATGCCCCCTTTGTGCGACAGCATGACCTGATCTCCGCCGGTCGGGAATACGTTCCTCGCCTGATCGACAGCCCGCATGTTGGAGTCGGCGGGACAGGACGCCGTTTGCTCGGCCGGGTTCCCTTTGTGGAACTGGGCCCCTTCAGGATCGACTCCCCGGTCGCCGGATTTGTCCACGCCGAGGCCGGATCTCTCTCGGAGGGCAATGTCTCAGGCTTCCTCGGGTCCAACCTGCTGCACCGCTTCAATATTGTCTTTGATTACAGCCGGGATCGGGTAATTCTGCGTCCCAACTCCCACTTTCAGGACCCGGATGACTACGATATGAGCGGAATGGGAATCCGGGCGCGAGGTTCCGATCTGGGCGAATTCTATGTTCACAGAGTGCTCCCCGACTCGCCGGCGGAAGCCGCGGGCGTCGAGGCCGGGGATCTCCTGGTCGCACTTGACGGCCGGCCAACGACCGGCCTTCGCCTCGAGGATGTGACGCGCCTGTTCACCCAGGCCGGTGCGGAGCGCGAAGTAACCTTGTCGCGCAACGGCCAGCCGCGAAAGGTCAAACTCCTCCTGAGGAAGCTACTGTGACCAGGTCCTCGGGGTTGTCAGGTGTTTTCAGCAGGAATGGCGGAATCGCGCACATGAACACGGCCCGTGTCACGCGCCTGGATCCGCACTTCCCCAGGTAGTGAGCTGCCTGGCCCCCGCCCATCGAGAAGCCCACCACTGTTGGGAAGCAATCGCGCCCGGCCTGGTGACTGGCGCGATTGATCAATCCGCCGGGGTGTGTTAAGAGCAAGAGCATGAAAGCGACCTTGACTCTTTCCCTTGTGCTCGCCTCCCTGGTTCTGACCGTTGTTTTCCACGTCCCTGCGCCTGCAGCCGCAGTTCAGCAGGGAGGTGAGGACGACGGCTCGTGGGCTCCGCTGTTCAACGGCCGGGATCTCGATGGCTGGACCGTCAAATGCAAGCCGGAGGACAGCGACAAAGGGTTCTGGCGGGTGGACAATGGGACCATCCTGGCCGACTCGATCGGCCGCAAGGGCCATGACTATGTATGGTTGACGACAAACCGCGAATACGGCGATTTCGTCCTCCGCCTGGAGTTTCAGGCCTACCGGAGCAGCCCCGGCAACAGCGGGGTGCAAATCCGCAGCCGTTACAACGAGACCGAACGGTGGCTGAACGGCCCTCAGGTCGATATTCATCCGCCCGGACCCTGGAGAACCGGCATGATGTGGGACGAAACACGGGGGAACCAGCGTTGGATCTACCCGGACATCCCAAAAGACAAGTGGGTCGACGAGACAATGTCCAAGCCGGCACGGATCTTCCATTACGGAGAAGAAGGCGATGCCTGGAATTCCCTCGAAATCTCGGCCAGAGGGACTCGTGTGACGGCGGTTCTCAACGGCGTTGTGATAACCGACTACGAAGGCAAGGGCGTGCTCGACGACGAACTTCACCAGAAGCTCCAGGTCGGGCGAAAAGGAGTGATTGCTCTGCAGATACACACCGGCGACGAGCTTCGCATCCGGTATCGCAATATCCGCATCAAGGTTCAGGACTGAGAACGGCGTCCGATTTGGTGTCCATCACCGTGTGAGCAATTTTGACCAGGGGGGTGAGCGGTACTGGACTGACACGTTGAATGGCACGCGTAATATCGTAAGAAAGCGGTTGGCATTCGATCAACCGTTAGAAATTCTGGCATTCGATCAACCGAGCATAAGTGGAGAGCGCGACATGGCTGGGAAAAGCACGGCACTGTTGGGTATTTACACGAATTACTTAGGCGCGATGAGCGCTGTCAATGTCTTGAAGGTGGCTGGATTTCGGGAATCAGAAATGCGCATTGGATCTCTCACGATTCCCGGATTGGATCCCTTTGCCGTCGCCGATTCTGTTTGGGCGGCGCTTGCAGATAGTGGGTATGGCGCGGGTGGAGCAAGAGGCGGAATAGTCGACCCGCTGATCGGCATGGGGATATCCGAACACGAGGCCAAGCGCTATGAACTCCGAGTAGAAGAGGGCGGAATCCTCCTCTCGGTGCATTCGGGCAAATCGGGGTGGATGAGGCGTGCCACGGACATTCTGGAGAGGACGGGAGCGGAGGATATCTCGTCAGCCGGAAAGGCCGGCGCCAACTGACGTCATAAGCGATACCCCCTCACACTTCACGACTGCGCCGATGGGACCTCATCGCGACCTAAAATTATGACTGCAATTGGGAGGCAATCCGAACGGGCGGTAATCCGGTGACAGGGCTTCAATTTGCAGTTTGCCGTCTGTCCCGGTTCAACAGAATTTTCAATTTTCAGTTTTTCTCCGACTTGGCATCGCTGCCACGAGAGTATGGGGAGAGTATGGGGACTGTCCCCGGTACGTTCCGCTGCCACGAGAGTATGGGGCCTGTCCCCGGCACGCTCCTTCACAACACTCTTTCGATGTGAGGAATGGGCGTCCGGCCGCTGTCTGGTAGTCCTGACCGTAGACCTGCTAAGCTGTTTCACAACACGCCTCTTCGTCGAAAACTTCCGAAAAATAAGGAGCCAACATGCGAATGCTACTGATAGTAAAACTGCCCCATGGGCCGTTCAACACGGCGGTCAAGGACGGAACGGTGGGTCAAAAGATGAAGCGGATCCTAGACGAAACCAAACCCGAGGCTGTCTACTTTACGGAGCAGAACGGACGGCGCGGAGCCGTCATGGTTGTCAACCTGGAAGACCCCTCCCGGATACCGTTTTATGCTGAGCCTTGGTTCTTGAATTTCGAGGCCGACGTTGAGTTCCGAGTGGTCATGCGCCCCGAGGATCTCGCCAAGGCGGGCTTGGAGGATCTCGGAAAGAAGTGGGCTTAGGCCAAGAACCAAGAGGGTACCCGGCTGAGGGGAGACGAGCCAAGAGTCCTTGTACCATCCCTCGACATCGGCCGGCCGTCACTTGCCGCAACTGACCGCAAGGCTTGAGGATCTAGTTGCAAAAGTCTCAAGAAGTGAATAGTTTAGGCAGACCTCCGGTTAGTTGTAGGTCCTTTCGCGGATGTGTTGAAAACCGATGGTGGGTGCCGTATCTGAAGGGCGTGTTGCCCAAGTCATTTTGGAGTGCGGCGGCAGAAGGAATTCGATGCCTTGGGAGAATTCCTGGCGACGCCGCTTTTCCCTGTCCACGATCTGGCCGTTGCTCGTGGTCCTGCAGCACAAAGGATTGCGCGGCCAAAGCGGCGTCGCCTGAGTCCTGATAATACATCGGCCTCCCTCTGCCGCCGCACTGCTCCAAAAAACTGCCGGCAACCGTCGTCACCGCAGTCTTGCCTTTGGGCAACACGTCCCTGAACTCTTAGCTGGTGCAGGGGTGGTCCCGCCCCAGGTGCTGATCGTAGAAGCCGAATGCCTGCCGACGGTTACCGCCTTCGAGGAGTAACCGGCGGCGGTGTAGCCGCCAATCGAATCCTCGGAACGGAACTTCCATGGCGCGTTCCTTTTCCGATTTCTACCCACTCCAACCTGGAAGCGCCTATTATTGAAGACCCAAATATCACTGGTTCGCAGAATTCAAACGAGAAGGAGCAAGGTATTGAGGTATCAACCACGGTCAGTCAGGGGCTACTTAACGTGTCCGCCCGGCATTGCATGCTCCATGCCGCTCGGATTCCGCGCAACACTCCTTGGCCTCGTCCTCTTCGCCCTTTGGCCCGTCCGGCTCGGGGCCCAGACCCAGGGCATCCCGGCCGACCAGCAGGAGGCTGTCAAAGCAATCGTTGAACACATCCGCGTCTTCGAGGGAGAAACCAAGGCCGATGCGGTACTCAAGGGTTTCAATAGCCGTAGCATCGTCATCGGTCCCGTCCCCGACAATGACATTGCCGCCACCAATGCCGACACTCATGTGATCACACTCAATCCCAAACTCCTTGCGGAGATCCACCGGGCGGACGGCAAGCAGAGTTTCCGGGCCACCGCTGACTGGGCCGCCACCCTCCAGCACGAACAGGCTCACGCTCGGCAGGCTGCCAGCATGATCATCGCCTCCAACAGTAGCCTGGCTGCGGGAAAGGGATGTCCCCACGAGGTCGCGGGCTGGCGGGCGGGTTTCGAGTCCTATTACAAGTGGATCGACTCGCTCCGCAATAAGTTGGGCTCGGGCAGCCAGGCCGACCGCGAAGCGGTAGCGTTGAAACTCAGGGACCTCATCAACGGCTTCAATGAATACCGTCAGAACTATCCCCAGAACTTCGGCGCCATGCGGGTCAATGGGTGGGATCAGGTTACGACGGACCTCGACGACGCAGCGCAGGAAGTCCAGCAACTGGAAAAGGCCGTGAACGCGGCCCTCCAGGAATACGATTTCGTGGTCACCACCAAGCCCTTCGTGCAAACTGCGAAGAAGGGCGAATCCTACACCGTCTCGGCCAATCCAAAGGGCGGGGCCTTCGATACCCCCACTGCACGGGACCGTGCGAGCCTTTACACGTATGCCTGGTACGCCGACGGAGTGTCCCTGGGCTTGACGGGCCCAAGCATCACTCGAAAGGCGACCAAAAGCGAAAGCATCACC
>Ga0209077_1000539_pt1 | contig 10206 bp, 8 predicted proteins | sample PPLLak1March2015_FD_187247 | JGI IMG/M metagenome (GOLD analysis project Ga0209077, IMG submission 187247) | Freshwater sediment microbial communities from Prairie Pothole Lake near Jamestown, North Dakota, USA - PPLs Lake P7 Core (1) Depth... | ecosystem: Environmental > Aquatic > Freshwater >... | reverse complement strand
GGCAGAGGTTTCTCGTTAACCGGTCTCTGGCTGCTCAGCCAGACCGTCGCCGACAGACAGACAATGAGAAACACTAATACTCTTGGTCTCATCTTTCAGTTCTTCTTTAGGAGAAAACGATTGTTACTGACCGGCTCAGAAACCGGCCACATCAGCGCGTGATAACGTACAAACAAGAATATAACGATTGCTGGTCCCTCGGCAAAAAACGCACCTCCACGAGTGCGTCTTTTGCCGGGCGTGGCGTTGCTCACGGCTACAATCCGCGCACTGCGCAAAAAGCGCTCCGTTGGTTCCGTACCGCTCGGCAGCGGCTGCATCGTGCCAATGAGCGCGATCAGGTCCGACTTGGAAGTCGGACCAACGGAAGACAGACCTACGGGACGCTGCATGTGACTCTCCGCAATACGTCTACAATGGTTCCTAATGACTAACTTCGAGCGCGACATCGTACACGGCCGGTTGGCATGTCACCCCGACGGCTATGGTTTTGTCGTACCAGACGACCCTAACGCCTCGGGGGATATTTTCATCCCGCCCGGAAAGATGCGTAACGCCGCGCACGGTGACCAGGTGGCCGTGCGAATCGGAGCAACCGACAGCAAGCAGGTTGGCGGGCGGCCCTCACGAAAACCCAGGCAGGGTCCTGAGGGCGAGGTGGTCAAGGTGCTCGCGCGGGCGAGGGAAGAGCTGATCGGCAAGGTGTTCCGCTACCGGCAGGAAGTCTTTGTTGCGCCCCTCGATCCCCGCTACCGCTACACAATTCGCCTGGTCGATGAGCGCGCGGATTCTCTAGAGGATGGGCTGATTGTGGCGGCCTCGATATTAGTCCAGCCTGGCAAGAACCAAATGCCGCTGGGCGAAGTAGCAGAGGTCCTCGGCCCGCCGGACGACCCCGAAATTCAGTACAAGATCGTCTGCCGGCAGTACGGAATCCCACTGGAATTTTCCGAGAGCGTGCTTTCCGACGCCGAGGCGGCCCGAGAAATCTCCGAGGAGGATCTTTCGAATCGCGAAGATTTTCGGCAAGAGCTGACAGTGACCATTGACGGCGAAACCGCCCGCGACTTCGACGACGCAATTACGATCGACAAGAACGCCGACGGATCCTTTGTCCTCAAAGTGCACATCGCCGATGTGGCCCATTACGTCCGCCCCGGGTCGGCCCTGGATTTGGAAGCGTTGACCCGCGGCACGTCGGTCTATTTTCCGGATCGCGCCATACCGATGCTTCCTCCGCGGCTCTCCAACGGACTCTGCAGCTTGAACCCGGCCGCCGACCGTCTGGCCATGACGGTCGTAATGCACGTGAGCAGGAAGGGTGAGGTTGAACATGCCTCGTTCCACAACTCGATAATCCGGAGCGACGAACGCATGACGTACACCGCGGTCAAGAAGATCCTGATCGACGGGGATGCCGAGCTGCGGGAGCGCTACTCCTACCTCCTCGAAAGGTTTGAGTGGATGCTCGAGCTGTGCGAAATCCTGAACGCCCGGCGCATGAAGGCCGGAGCCATCGACTTCGACTTGCCCGAGGCTGAGATTGAATACGACGTAAATGGCGAGGTCCGCGACATCGTCCGGGCGGAAAGGAACAAGGCCCATAGAATAATAGAGGAGTTCATGCTGCTGGCCAACCAAACGGTGGCCGAGTACCTCGAGTCAAAGGGCCTGCCTGTCGTATACCGAGTTCACGAGGAACCTGACCCGACGAAGGTGGAGAGCTTCCTGGAAGTCGCCGTGCGTTTCGGTTACTCCCTGGAAAAATCGAGGAAAGGCACCTACTCCTCCCGCTCCTTTCAGAAATTCATGGACGCGGTCACCGGGACGAAGGAAGGACAGTTCCTGTCCTACCTGATGCTCCGGTCATTTAAGCAGGCCCGTTACTCGGTTCTGAACCACGGACATTTCGGGCTCGCCATGAGTACCTACTGCCATTTCACTTCGCCCATCCGTCGGTATCCGGACTTGGCCATTCACCGACTCCTCAAGCAGGCGATCGAACTGCAGGCGGACGAGGATCCAAAGGACGGGGCAGCTTCGGCGAACCTGGAAGCGGTTGCCGACCAGTCATCCGACCGAGAGCGGCAGGCCGTGGACGCCGAACGGGAAATCATGAAGTGGCTGATGGCCGACTTCATGTCCGATCGGCTTGGCGAGGAGTTCGACGCTTTCATCGTCGGAATGAAGCACAACGGTTTCTTTGTCGAGCTGCTTCAGCACTACGTGGAGGGTTTCGTGCCAGTTCAGACGCTCTGGGACGATTTCTATGTCTTCAATGCCCGAGCGCATTGCCTGATCGGGGAGAAGAACCACAGAGTCTTGTCAATCGGCGATCAAGTGCGCGTACGCGTGGACAAGGTAAACCGCGACCGTCACCTGATCGACTTCTCACTCGTCATCGAGATGCCAAAGAAGAAAAAGCGTCGGCTAGAACGCCGTCGTCCTCGGGCATGACGGTCCGAAGGTCCACTACCAGGCTGTCGTCGTCGATGCGAGTGACGATCGGAGGTTCGAAGAGCCGCAGGTGAGCTTCTATCGTATTGGCCGAGAATCGCTCTGATCGAACGTGGAGGAGCGGGGTCGGGATTGTTTCACCGGGGGCCGCTCCCCCTCCTACCACGGAAACTCCGTCTTTTTGCTCACAGGTAAAACCGGATCCAGAAAGTCGACCGGCAAGGATTTCACCCCGTGACCGCAGTTCCTCTGTGGAGGCCGCGAGGCTACGGTATACAGGCAGGCTCTCCAGATGACGCCCCTTCGCGTACTGAACGAGGACCCAATCGAGAGCGGCGTAGGTGATTTTGTCCACCCGGCAGATTCTCATGAGCGGATCGCGCCGGACGCGCTCCACGAGCGGTTGTCTGCCAACGATCAGACCCGCCTGGGGCCCTCCCAGCAGCTTGTCGCCGCTGAAGCAAACCAGATCTACGCCTGCCCGCAGGGCGTCAGATACGACTGGCTCGCTCGCGAGGCAGGGAAGCTCTGAACGGAACAAATAGCCACTCCCCGCGTCTTTGACAAGAGGAATCGCCGATTCCCTGGAAAGGGAGACCAATTCGGCCAGTTCCGGGCGCTCGGTGAATCCGATCATTCGATAGTTGCTCGGATGGACACGGAGAATCAGGCCGACTTGGCTGTCAATCGCGTTTCGATAGTCGGCCAGCCGAGTCTTGTTGGTTGTGCCGACCTCGCGCAAAATGGCCCCGCTGCTCTCGAGAATTTCCGGAATGCGGAACGAACCGCCAATTTCGACGAGCTCACCCCTTGATACCAGGACTTTCTTGCCCGAAGCCAGCGCCTTGAGGATCAAAAACAGGGCAGCAGCGTTGTTGTTCACCACCGTAGCTGCCTCGCAACCGAGCAAGCTGCCCAGCCGCTTCTCCAGATGCGCGTCGCGGTGTCCCCGGCTCGCCGTGGCCGTGTCGTATTCCAGGTTGGAGTAGGAGGTGGCAGTTTCGCGGATTGCATCGATCATGGCGGCGGGCAACGGGGCACGGCCTACGTTGGTGTGGAGGATAACGCCAGTCGCGTTGATGACCTTTTTGAGGGACGGAGCAGTGCGGGCGGCAATCCGGTCACGCAACAATTCGGGCAGCCGGGCAAGGGAATCGTCCAGTGAAGATTCGGGCTCAGAGCCCGTTGCGGCCTGCCGCCGGATTTCCGCGAGGCATGACTGAAGCTCCGCGACCACGAGTTGACGCGAATGCTCGCGGATCAGCGCCTGAACAGACGAAGATTTGAGGATCTCATCGACCGATGGGATTTTTCGAAGAATCTCGTTCACGACGGCTCGAAGCCATTATACAGCGTCGGCGAGCGAAGAAACCTCGACACCGATCTGAGCCGGGATTCCGTCTCCCCGTCCGTTCAAGCTGATTGCGGTTGTGGCTAGCTGGCTGCTAAACGACTTTAGTGACGTTTTCGGCCTGGGGTCCGCGAGGCCCTTCTTTCAGTTCAAATTCAACTGTCTGGCCTTCTTTAAGGGTTCGATAGCCATCTTCCTGGATCGCCGAATAGTGAACAAAAACATCCCGCTCACACCCTTCGTACTGGAGAAAGCCGTAACCCTTCGCGTTGTTGAACCACTTCACTTTACCCTGCGTCCTCATGTAACCTCTCCCCCCGAACACAAACGGCCCCTACGCCAATACTCTGTCACCTATCGTCGTGAGTGGGTGAAAATGCGAAGAATAAGGCAATTGGGCTAAACCTCAGAAAACGTCCTCCGAAACGCCCGCTATTAGAACTAGAGTTGACGTCTAAGTCAAGTCCTTTTTTAAGAGGACTATACAGTTTCGTCAACCTGGAGGCGGGAGAAACGAACGAGAAACGGGCAGACTTTTCTCCCGACTGCCCCGAATCGTTGCGAAGTATTTTCGAACCTGAGTGTTGTCGTCCCTGTTCTGCTAACATTGCCACTCAACTTGAGGAGAGAACTATGGCGATTCGAACGGCGCTGGTAAGTGTATCGGACAAAACCGGACTCGTTGAGTTCTGTCGACAGTTGAGCCAACAGGGAGTGCAGATCCTCTCCACGGGTGGAACCGCCAAGGCCTTGGAACAACAGGGAATCCCGGTCGTTCCTGTCTCCCAGTACACGGGATCTCCCGAGATTCTGGATGGCCGAGTCAAGACCTTGCATCCGAAGATCCATGGCGGCATCCTCGCCATCCGGTCGAATCCGGAGCATGTCAAAACCATGGAGGAACAGGGAATTCAAGCCATCGATATGGTGGTCGTGAACCTGTATCCCTTTGTCAGGACTATTCAAACGCCCGGGGTCACTATTGAGGAAGCGATCGAACAAATCGACATAGGCGGGCCGTCGATGATTCGATCGGCCGCGAAGAATCACCGCGACGTAACGGTGGTGGTCGATCCGGCGGACTATCCCGCGGTTATCGCTCAAATGAAGGCCCAAAACGGGGCAACCACCGAGACGGACAGGCGAAGGCTGGCGCAGAAGGCATTTGAGCACACCTCCTCATACGACGCAGCTATCGCCGCGTACTTCGCCAGCCAGGCACAGACGGCCGAGGAACTGCCGGCAGCCATGGCGATGAACCTGACGCGCGCGGCAACGCTGCGCTACGGCGAGAACCCGCATCAACGAGCAGCGCTCTACCGTGAGGGCAGCCCGAGCGGCTTGGTCGCCGCCCGCCAAATCCAAGGCAAGCAGTTGTCTTTCAACAACTACATCGACCTCGAAGCCGCATCCTCCCTCGCCGCAGAGTTTGAAGAGCCTTTCTGCGCCATTATCAAGCACACAAACCCCTGCGGGTCGGCGATTGGCGCGACGCTCGCGGTGGCATACACCCAGGCGCTCGAGTGCGACCCGGTTGCGGCGTACGGATCCGTGATCGGTGTGAACCAGGAGTTGGATGGCGCAACGGCCGAGAAGATGTCATCCCTGTTCATCGAGGCAATCATCGCCCCGGCTTTCAGCGACGATGCGTTGCGGATTTTCTCAGCGAAAAAGAACCTGCGTATCATGGTTCTACCGCGGCGGGAAGGCGAGCGACCGGACTACGACTTCAAGCGGATTTCGGGAGGTTTCCTCGTGCAGGACCGCGATCGCTTCTATATCGGAGAGAAAGACCTTCGCACCGTGACGACACGGAGTCCCGAACCGAATGAAATCGTCGATCTGCTTTTTGCCTGGCGCATCTGCAAACACGTCAAGTCGAATGCCATTCTCTACGCCAAAGATGGCCGCAGCCTTGGCGTAGGAGCGGGCCAAATGAGCCGCGTCGATTCAGCCCGCGTCGCGGTCACGAAGGCACGCTTCCCGCTGGCTGGGGCAGTGATGGCCAGCGACGCTTACTTCCCTTTCCGGGACGGCATTGACGAGGCAGCTGCTGCCGGGATCAGGGCCGTGATTCAACCAGGTGGCTCCGTGAGGGACGAGGAGGTCATTCAGGCCGCCAACGAACACAGGATGGCCATGGTATTCACGGGCGTACGCCATTTCAAACACTGACGATTACCCAGGGGGGAACATGCTGCTGGTGGTCGATGTCGGGAATACGAACATCGTTTTTGGCCTCTTCCAGAAGGGTAAACTTTCGCATTCCTGGAGAATAGCGACTGTGCCAGACCGGACAGCAGACGAACTGGCGATCGTGACTCAGAACCTCTTGGGCCTTCAGGAAATTTCCTTTGACGATATCAGCGCGGTTTCGGTTTGCTCGGTCGTCCCGGCGTTGGATGGCCGACTCGCTCAGCTCTCGCGTGACTACCTGGAATGCGACCCCCTGTTTGTCCGGCCGGAAGCGCAGACGGTTATGCCTGTCCACTATAGCCCGGCGTCCGATCTCGGCCCGGACCGGCTCATCAACGCCATTGCCGCCTACGATTTGACCAGGCAGCAGACAATCGTCATCGATTTTGGGACAGCCACCACCTTCGACGCCGTGTCTGCATCCGGGGAGTACCTGGGCGGTCTGATCCTGCCAGGCGTTGGCATTTCCGCCGAGGCATTGTCCGCGAGGGGGGCAAGACTGCCGCGCATCGAGATCCGGAAGCCTGCCCGAATGGTTGGCGATTCCACCGTCGCCTGTATGCAGTCCGGCGTGTTTTACGGGTACGTTAGCATGGTGGAGGGGATCATCAGCCGCCTGAAAACCGAACTTGGAGACGCGACCGTCCTGGCCACCGGCGGTCTGGCCGGTATTGTCGCGGGTGAGGCGAAGGGGATAGACAGGGTTGATGAGCACCTGACTCTTGAGGGTCTCCGGATCTTTACCGAACGATCCGGACGGGCATGAGGAATTACTTTAACTACTTTACTGAAATCGAAGAATACTTCGTCCGAAAGCGCGGCAAGAACATCACCGTGTCGCCGCTTGACTGGTGCCTCATCGAGCTTTGGAAAGACAATGGGATTCCGCTTCATGTGGTTCTGCGCGGCATAGATCGCAGTTTTGAGAATGCCGAAAAGCACCTGCGCAAAACCCCTTCCACCCTCTTTTACTGCCATCCCGCAGTGATGGAGGCATTCGAGGAGCACAGCCGGGCTATGCTGGGGACAGGACCGGAGGAGCCGGTGCCCGCTCATGTGGTGAATTGGCAACAAATCGCCGATCAGCTCCAAACTCTCGCTCAGCAGCTGGAAGCGTCGCATTCGGCCGCTCTTGCGAAGGTGACGAGCCGCCTGAGAGCCATCGAGGCCGAAGTCCGTGCGCCCGCTCCCCCAGTCAGCCCGGAAAACCTTGATGCGGAGCTCCGGGAGATGGGAAGAATCGTAGCGGCCCAATTACAGGAATCGATGGAGAAGCCGGAGCTCGAGTCGCTGGCGGCGGAGGCGAAGCGAGATACGGCTATCTACAAAAAGCACCTCTCAAAAGAGATGTACAAGAAACTGCTGTCCAGTTACTTCGAGAGAAAGGTGCTGGAAAGAAACGGATTCGGCGAATTCGGGCTCCTCAACTTTTCATGACCGCTCGAGGCCGGGCCCGAGCGGACAACCCGGAAGCGCTGTTCGTCCAGGTCCCACACCGATGCGTGCCATTCGTGTCCGTCGGTTTCGATTCGAATTGAACCCGAGTCAGGGGTCGCCAGCCAGTCGATCCCCAAGTCATCAAGCCTGGCCAGAGTGACGGGAGATGGATGTCCAAACGGGTTCCACCTGCCGGCAGAGATTATTGCCAGTCTCGGGGCCGCCTTTTGCAGGAACTCACGAGTATTGCTGTTCCGGCTTCCATGGTGGGCGGCTTTGAGGATGTCCACGTGCGGGACGCTGGGAAGCAGTGGAAGCTCGATCGCCTTGCCTATATCGCCCGTCAGCAACAGGCCAAAGTCGTGATACGTGACCAGAAGGACCAGGGATTCGTCGTTGCCGTCACTGCAAACGATCGAAGCGGGTGGGTGGAGAACCTGCATCCTCACGCGATCCATCTCGAGGCGGTCTCCGGCCGCCAGGGAGATACCAGGGTCAATGATCCGATCGCGCGGCCCGTGGTAGACCTGCCCAATTGGAAATGCAACTCGCAGAAAATCAAGCCCTCCGATATGGTCCCTATGCGCGTGAGATAGCAGGACGAAGTCGAGCGCCGAGATTCGATTCTCCCAGAGATATCGGGCGACCACTTTCTCACCGATGAAATCTCTGCGCGCCGCTTCGCTGGACCCTCCTGTGTCCACCAATGCGGAACGACCAGACGGGTAAGTGAGGTGAAAACAGTCGCCTTGCCCGACGTCCAGCATCGTCACCACCAGCGTGCCAGGGGGCGGCTGTTGCGGCGTGGCCGTCCAGAGGCCGAAGAAAAGGGAGACCGGGACGAGATATGCCAGAGACCGCCACCGCCTGAAGAGCCCAAGATACAGGGCGGGGAAGAGGAGCAGGAAAGTCCAGACCTGGAAGGAACGAGGATGAGGCAGGTACGTAACGAGACAAAACCCGTCGAGCCATGTCAGCAGTCCGAGCAACCAATCACTGTACAGGCCGACGAGACCCGCCAGGAAGGGGCCCGCCGGCGTCCAGTAAGACACAAACAGCACAAGGTACAGTGGGATCAGGGCACCAAAGAGCGGGATCAGGGCAAGGTTGGTGAACCATTGCGTCCAGATCCACATATTCGAATACCAGAGCGTCACGGGCAGGATCAGGAGTTGAACGAACCAGCTGCACATCGAGATTCCCAATGTGTAGAGCGTAGCCCTTGACGCCCCGACGCAAAGCCAGGTCGGGGGACGAGGCCAGAAGTTGATCGCCTGCTCGATCCGATATCTGGTTCGGCGGCGGAGGAGGGAAGCCGCGTCGCGGCCCACGCACACCTGGTCCGAAAACAGATCGCGGATTCCCCCAGCCACTGCGGTCAGGGAGCTGTGGAGCGGCATGACGAACAGGCCAATCGCGCAGAGGGAGAGGTAGGACAACTGGAAGCCAGAGCTCGCCAAGACTCGCGGTGACACCACAAGCAAGGCGAGCGCCGAAATCCCTAGAACGTTCATGAAACTCTTCGAAACCCCGAAAGCGACGAAGAGGTAAAAGACGGTCGCCATAAGGGCCGATCGCACGACCGGAGGGCTCAGTCCAACAAGGAGCACGTAGAACCAGACTCCGGCTAACGTGAGGATCCGTCCGGATCTGCCCAGGCGGCGCAGCGCAAAATGGAGACAGACGAGCAACAGGGATATGTGCGAGCCGGACACCACAAAGATGTGCAAAATCCCCAATCTTCGTATGGCATTAGTGTCCAGATTGTCGAGTGACTTGTCACGTCCCAGAAACAAGCTCAGCACCAATGTGAGATTAGATGTCTTAAAGGCTCTAAAACAGAAGCGTTCAAATGCCACTCCGTAACGAAAAACCGGCCTCAGTGGGCGAGTCGGAGGGTAGACGCCGACTCGCGATATCTGCAGAGCTGATTTCAGGTGAACAACGTGCAGGACCCCACGTGTCCAGAGGACCTCGCGGTAGTCCGGGACGCCCGGCACCGCGTAGAAACGCGGATCCTCCAAGTCGTTCCGGATCCGGATGACATCGCCGAAAAGGAGTTGTACTGTTGGTTCGAGGGTTGCCGCATCGTGCCGTGCGTTTGACTGCGGGGGGATGTAGACGGCCACGCGGCCGGGATACCCTCCGAGCTCCTGACCAGCGGAGGTCACTTGGAGCGGACGCAGCTCGAAGTAGCGTCCGTCACCGGATATCTGGACCGGGCTGGCGACCCAGCCGATGAGCTCTACCGGGCCGTCAGGAAGCGTGAACTGGGGTCGGGAGGTGTCCACGAACAGACCGATCCACAGGCAGGCGAAGCCAGCCAGCAAGAAACAAGGGTTAAACAGGCCGAATTGAGTGAGTGAGCTAAGGAGTCGACGCACGGTTGTCTCATAGCTACTAACGCGCGAGGTTCAGAAAATACGAAGAAATTTTTCGAGAAAATGCCTGACGACTGACCACTGACAACTAGCAGCCAGCAGTTCTAAGAACTCTGCGGCTGCTTTTTCGGGCAGAGCCGCACACGACAGCGAGGGTGTTGAAAATGTTCACTCTTCTATTAATAGGCGGATAGACCGGCGAGTTCCCGGCGGAGGGGCATGATCGAATGGAGCCGCGCACGAAAGCGAACGGCAGTGAGCGAGAGTAAGCGGACCACCTGACTCGCTCCACTGCTTCGTGTTTAAATGTATCGACTTAGCGAATGATTGGTGGTCCGCTTACTCTCGCTCACTGCCGTTCGCTTTCGTGCGCGGCTCCATTCG
>Ga0209077_1000538_pt1 | contig 10213 bp, 11 predicted proteins | sample PPLLak1March2015_FD_187247 | JGI IMG/M metagenome (GOLD analysis project Ga0209077, IMG submission 187247) | Freshwater sediment microbial communities from Prairie Pothole Lake near Jamestown, North Dakota, USA - PPLs Lake P7 Core (1) Depth... | ecosystem: Environmental > Aquatic > Freshwater >... | reverse complement strand
GGGAAATGATATAGGCGAATCAGTTTTTATATTCATCGCAGGCATAGAAGGAGAAGGTGGATGACAAACGGGCATTGACCAGAATCGGCAATCTGTCACGCAGCGTGCATGATGCAAACTGGCCGCTACCGCCTGTACCAGGGATGGCATTTGCATCTGGCCACAACACCAGAATGCCGCGTGCGCCGTTTTGCGGGGAACCAAACCATATATCAAACTGATTATATTTGGTATCCAGCACCTGCACCGGTGTCGGTCTTGCATACCATGACAAACGGCTGGCAAGCGTCCAGTTTTGCGTGAATATTAATGGCTCGGTGCCCTGCGCGGGAGCCAACTCCATCCGTAATTGTTCTGCTTTTTTCGCGGCCTGACCCCAGCCATAAAGATCGCGTAAAAAGTTTTTATTTTCTGGGAACGGCAACCAGGGTGAAATCAGCTGGCTGAACACGACGCCAACAAACAACACTGCATAAACAACAGAGCCGTGAGCACTAATGCGCACCCAGCGCTTATGCCAGGAACGAATGATCCATCTTGCAGTCAGCGGGGACAGTGCCAACCAGCCCAGAGAAACCCAGTGCGGCAGGGTCATTTCGTAGCCCGAGTTCCAGCCAAACAACAACAGCAGCGGCAATGCCAGTGCCAGGCAGAGCATCACGCCACGTTCAAGCTGAGAACCCGATTTTTCCAGCCCGCCCAACTTTCTCAGCTCATTAATGCCGGTAAAAATGGCAATCATGCCAAACACATAAATACCCGGGCCGTAAACAAGCAGTTGTCCTGCCTGAGAAACCAATAGGCGCTTAATTTCCCAGCTCAATTTTCCGGTGCCATGATGTATCTGATAGAGAAAGGAAATCCAGTCATGGGTGTAATTCCAGTACAGCACCGGTGTGATCACAACAAAACCGATGACCAGCGCGAGCCACGGCCCCGGCGTGCGCAACTGCCGCCATTGCCTGCCGAAATGCAGCACCAGCAATACCGTGATAATCAGGGAGACAGCGGTATATTTTGACAGTCCGGCAAGACCAAGCAATAGACCAAGCAACAACCAGTCACGCAAGCTGGCAGTGGACAGCAGCCGGTGCAGCACCAGCACCACCAGCAATCCCAACAGCAACAACGGCCCATCGGGCAGCATGGCAAGGCCGATCAACTGCAGCATCACGCCTGACTGCATGATGACGACACTCACAAATCCCAGCCACGGCGTTTCGTTCGGAAAGAGTGTCACACTGACTTTGTACAAAACCAGACTGGCAGCAGAAAACAGCGCGATCGGCATGATACGCATCGCAAGATCGGAATCCGAAAACTGCAACACGATAGCCTGCAGCCAACCGATCAGCGAGGGATGATCGAAATAACTCCAGTCCAGATGCAGACCAAACAGCGCATAGTGCGCCTCGTCTGTGGTCAGTTCGGTAGAAGCACCCGCGACCAGACGCATAACAGTGCTTGCCAGAACCAGTAAAACAGTGGCTTGAAAAGGCGTCAGACTATTAAAAAAAGTTTTCATTCAGATTGGCTGCGGATGGAAAAATAACAAGCAGATTTAATTTTCGCATTTTAACCTAATTAGGCATCAATACCTTTTAGCTTTACCTCTACTTGAGCCGAGCCCCGGGCAAAGTGGACGAGTAGCGAGTCGCCAAGTGCCAGCTTCGAACTATCAACCACCACCGCCCCCCGCTTGTCGCGCACCATACTGTATCCGCGCGCCAGCACTTGTTGCGGGTCGAGGTGCTGCAGGTGCTGCTGTGCTGAATTCAGGCGGTTATCATATCGCTCCAGGGTACGCTGCACAGCCTCCTGCAAACGTCGGCCTGTTTCAGCATGGCGATTAGAAAGCTGCCGTAAATCCGGCCGCGCTGCTCGCAGTCGTTGCTGCAAGGCTTGCCAGCGCCAGTTTTGATTTTGCAGGGAATGTGTCAGCGCGGACTGCAAGCGTTGCTGCAACTGGGCCAGGTGCTGCATTTGCTGTTGCGCGCGTTGCGCCGGGTGTACCAGGCGGCGCTGCAAATAATCGAGCTGTTGCATCGCGCGCTCCAGCTGGCGCAGGGTGGCACGGGTCATGCGCTGCTCGAATTGCTGCAAACGTTGCATGAGCTCGATGCGGTCTGGTGCAACGGCTTGCGCGGCGGCGGTTGGCGTGGCGCCGCGCTGATCGGCGACGAAATCGGCAATCGTGAAATCGGTCTCATGCCCCACCCCGCACACAATTGGAATATGGCTGGCTGCAATGGCGCGTGCCACCACTTCTTCGTTAAAAGACCATAAATCTTCAATGCTACCGCCGCCACGGCACAGAATAAGGACATCGCATTCTTTGCGTTTATTAGCCAATGCAATTGCCTCGGCAATTTTCTGCGCCGAGCCTGCTCCCTGTACCGGCACTGGATACAGCACCGCAGGCAGAGGCATACGCCGGGCCAGCGTGGTTAAAACATCGCGCAGCGCAGCGGCTTGCGGCGAGGTGATGATGCCGACCTGCGCCGGAAAAGAAGGCAGCACACGCTTGCGGGTATCGGCAAACAGGCCTTCGCCTTCAAGTTTCTTCTTTAGCCTCTCAAAAGCCTCATACAACGCACCCATTCCGGCTGGTCGCATCTGTTCCAGGGTCAGCTGGAATTCGCCACGCGCCTCATACAAGCTTGGCAGCGCAAGAACCTCTACCTGTGCACCACTTTTGGGTTGCCAGTCCAGATACTGGCTCTTGTGGCGGAACATCACGCAACGTACCTGCGCCTGCTCATCCTTGAGGGAAAAGTACCAGTGACCAGAAGCAGCACACACAAAATTTGAAATTTCACCGCGCACCCACAGCAAGGGCAGGCCGGTTTCAATCAATTGTTTTGCCGCAAAATTCAGTTCACGCACGCTAAAAATTTTATGCTTGTCTATCATCAGCTCTGATCTTTTTCACTCGGGTTTTACAGGATAATAAATACGGGTAAAGCCACGCAAACAGTGGGTGTAATTGACAGCTTATAGTGTGTTCACCATACTCCCCGTTTTGCGCAAGTATACTGGCTCAACACAATTCGGAGAATCAAATGGTAGACAAAGAGGACATGATTGAAGGTTTTGAAGAGCTTTATTCCAACTTGAAGATGGAGCTGATGACCAATAGCGCGGACGTTAAAGGCAATCGTCAACTGTTCGGGCAAATTCAGGGATTTTTTATGGCGATGAGTATGGTGGTGCCATTGGAAATGGAAGAAATTGAATATGTTGAGCATCGCCTGGGCATTTTAGAGGAAAAATTGCGTTAACAAATCAGGCTTCCCCTGTAGAACATGCACTTGCAAAATAACCGAGCTTAGCTATCTATACATCACAAATTCAACAAAAAAACCTGTTGACATTACTCAACAATCCACAAGCCCAACAATATTGAGGCTTGGTCAAAGAAAACTCTCATAAAACCAGCAGCATTTTCCAACATGTTGTTTTATATCAATATATTCGATAGTATAAAAAACAAGCAGAAGTAAAAAGTGGTTATCCAATAAAGGGTTAAGTAGACCCTACTGTTATTATGCACAAAGTTATCCACATTTTTTGTGCATAAATAAAAATACCATTTCCATATAAGGGTTACGGAGTCAGCGATTAATTTCCAAGACTTTTGGGAACATGAATATGAACGCCAATGCTCTGCTAATGGAGAACCCGATCAAACGATTTTGCGCAGGAGAAATCTTGCCCAAACAAGTTTGACAAGTTACAGTTCACGTTTCATGGTTTCAGCTTGCCTGACTTACCACTTTTGTTTATTTCTTAAATTAATTCCGGGGAGTTTGCGTGTTCACTATTATCGAAGCAGCGGGTTGGCCCATCTGGTTCCTGATTATTGCCTCTATTACAGCTGTTGCATTGATTACAGAACGTTTAATGTACTTGCGCAGTAAAACGATTGCACCGGTGACATTACTCAGCGAGGTCATTCAGGAGCTCAAGCAAAAGGGCGTAAGCGATGAAATGTTGACACGCCTGCAGAAAGCCTCACCACTGGGTCGCATATTTGCTGCCGGATTGAAGAATGTTAAAAGTTCCCCAACCGTGATGAAAGAAGCCATTGAAGAGGCCGGACGTGCAGCCACCCATGATCTGGAGCGCTTCCTCACTACCTTGGGCACAATCGCTTCGACCAGTCCATTGCTTGGCTTGTTCGGCACCTTGGTGGGTATGATAGAAATTTTCGGCTCACAAACCGCCGTTGGTAACTCACCCGCCATACTCGCGCACGGTATCTCAGTGGCGTTGTATAACACCGCTTTCGGCTTGATTGTCGCTGTCCCAAGCATGATTTTCTACCGCCACTTCCGCGCCCAAGTCGATAGTCTGACCATTGAAATGGAGCAGCAAGCCGTGAAGCTGGTTGAGATCGTACACGGCGAACGCAGGGAATAAATCAATCATGAATTTCCAACGCGGACGCACAAGAGAAGAGCCCGAGATCAATTTGATCGCAATGATAGACGTGTTGCTGGTGATTTTGATTTTCATGCTAGTGACCACCACCTACTCCAAACATGCAGAATTGCAGATCAATCTTCCGCAGGCAAGCGGCAGTAAATCTTCATCGGCACCCGAGCAAATCAACATCGCAATTGATGCCACCGAGCATTACGCCATCAACAACAAACCGACCAAATTTGACGGGATAAACAGCCTTTCGCAAGCGCTACGCAAGGCAGCGGGGAATCAAACCGACCCTACTATCATCATCAACGCCGATGCCAAAGCGCCGCACCAGTCCGTGATCAACATCATGGAAGCGGCGCGTTTGGCAGGCTATGGGCGCATCACCTTCACCACTCAAAACCAAGACTGACGAGGATGACTAAAGGCGGAATGCACGGACTGCAATGGCACTGGTACCGCATTACGCCATTGCATCTGCTGTTGCTGCCTCTCAGCTTGTTGTTTCATTTTATTTCCGCCACTCGCCGCCTGCTTTTCCGCCTCGGCATTTTTTCCAGCGTCAAACTGCCGGTTCCGGTCATTATTGTAGGCAACATCACCGTGGGCGGCACCGGCAAAACCCCGCTCACGCTGTGGCTCGCAGAGCAACTGCTGGCCAATGGCTGGCATCCCGGCATTATTAGCCGCGGTTTTGGCGGCAGCGGCAACAAAGCACAACAGGTATTACATAACAGCGATCCGGCTAGCGTCGGAGATGAGCCGGTGCTGATGGCACAGCGAAAACTATGCCCGGTCTGGATTGGCCGTGACCGCCCTGCCGCAGCACTATCCCTGTTGTCCGCACACCCTGAATGCGATGTAATCATCAGCGACGATGGCCTGCAGCATTACCGTTTGCAGCGTGATTTTGAAATTGCCGTGGTCGATGGCATGCGCCACTTTGGTAATGGCTTTTTATTACCGGCCGGTCCCTTGCGTGAAATGCCATCACGCCTGCGCGAAGTGGATGCTATCGTGATTAATGGCGGCACTGGAATATTTAACGGCAACATGGCAGCACCAGGCGAATACCTGATGCAACTCGAAGGTGTGCATTTCTATAACCTGCTAAATCCGGAAATTACTGCAACGGCATCTGATTTCCAGGATCAATCGGTACACGCCATAGCCGGGATCGGCCACCCGGAGCGTTTCTTCGGCCATCTGAACAGGCTTGGATTGACGCTACAAACCCACCCCTTCCCCGACCATCACGCTTACAGTGCAGCAGATCTAACATTCGACGATGCAAATGCGCTACTCATGACGGAAAAAGATGCGGTAAAATGCACAGCACTCGCCAATGAAAAATGCTGGGTGTTGCGTGTGGACGCACATCTTGACACAGCGCTTACTCAATTTATTCTGGAAAAGATTACTCCCTAAATGGACGCTAAACTACTCGACATCCTGGTTTGCCCGCTGTGCAAATCACCACTCATTTACCGCAAAGCCGAACAGGAATTGATCTGCAGGGCGGATCGTCTGGCCTTCGCCATCCAGGATGACATCCCCGTAATGCTGGCCGATGAGGCACGCAAACTCACACTGGAAGAAATCGAGAAGATGTAATGCTGTCTTTCCACGTCGTCATACCTGCACGCTTCAACTCCACCCGTCTACCCGGCAAGCCGATGCTACTGATAGGTGGCAAGCCCATGGTGGTTCGCGTTGCCGAACAGGCAGCGCAAAGCGGCGCGCAGCAAATCTGGATTGCCACCGATCATCAGCCCATCATGGCCGCGATGCATGAACATGGTTTTAAAGCCTGCATGACCAAGGCCGAACATCCGAGCGGAACCGACCGTATCGCCGAGGTGGTTGCGCAACATGGCTGGCCTGATGACACCATAGTCGTCAATGTACAAGGTGACGAACCGCTGATACCACCACAGCTGATACGCGCTGTAGCCCAACATTTGCACGATCATCCGGAATGCGCGATGGCTACCGCGTGCCATCCTGTTCATGACGAAACGGCCATGCGCAATCCCAATATCGTCAAGGCAGTACTGGACAAGGATGGCAACGCACTGTATTTCAGCCGTGCCCCTATCCCCTATCCGCGCGATGTTTTTGCGAACAACACCCCGCTGCCAGATAACATCACCGTATTGCGCCACATCGGCATTTACGCCTATCGCGCCAGTTTCTTGCGCGCATACAGCCAGCTCGCCCCTGCGGCCATCGAGCAAATCGAATCTCTGGAACAACTGCGTGCGCTGTGGCATGGCTACAAAATTGGTGTCGCCATTACTCAGGATGCGCCACCAAGCGGCGTTGATACAGAAGCCGACCTTCTGCTTGCACGCGAACAGTTTTCAACAAACCTATCATTAAGCAATAAAATTTAAGGAGAGCCACGCAACCCCAACCCACACAGCACGCAAATTGTTTGATGCATTACCTTCATTTAACATTTAACTTCAGGGAAAATACATTATGAAAATTATTCTGCTCGGCGCCCCAGGCGCAGGAAAAGGCACTCAGGCTAACTACATCAAGGAAAAATACGGTATTCCGCAGATTTCAACCGGCGACATGCTGCGTGCGGCAGTCAAGGCGGGCAGCCCTCTTGGCGTTGCAGCGAAAAAGATTATGGATGCGGGTGGCCTGGTTTCTGACGAAATCATCATCAATCTGGTGAAAGAGCGTATCAAGGAAAATGATTGCGCCAAAGGTTTCCTGTTTGACGGTTTTCCCCGCACTCTGCCTCAGGCAGAGGCAATGAAACAAGCAGGTGTTGAAATTGATTTTGTGGTGGAAGTTGATGTGGCGGACAGCGAAATTGTGCAACGCATGAGTGGTCGCCGCGTTCATACAGCCTCGGGCCGTACCTATCACGTAAAATTCAATCCGCCCAAAGTGGCCGGCAAAGATGACGTCACCGGTGAAGACCTGGTACAGCGCCTTGACGATGCCGAAGAAACAGTAAAAAAACGTCTGGCCGTATATCACGACCAAACTCTGCCATTGGTTGAGTACTACTCCAAGTGGCAAAAAAGCGGGGTTAAAAATGCGCCTCGCTGCGTGAAAATTGCGGGCGTAGGTAGCGTTGATTCGATCCGTGACAATATTTTTGCCGCGCTGTCGGCAAAGTAAAGTTTTTAACCAGGTCGTATAGTACTGAGGGCGCAGTCATTGGCGCCCTTTATTTTTTACACTATCCAAATTCTATTTATGCTTACAAAACCAATTCTTACACTGGATGATGCCAAATGTATCGCCCAGGCAGCCGAAACCGAGGCGAGCGCCAACAACTGGAAAGTTGTGATTGCCGTGGTTGATGATGGCGGTCATTTATTATATTTGCAGCGCAGCCATGACACCCAGTTTGGCAGCGTTGACACCGCCATCATGAAAGCCAATGCGTCCGTTGCTTTTCAGCGCCCGACCAAATCATCTGAAGACGCGGTGCTCAGCGGTCGTTTAATTCATCTCGCGCTACCCGGCGTGATTCCGGCTGAAGGTGGTGTACCCATATTGCGCGATGGAATGGTAATAGGCGGCATTGGCATCAGCGGAGTTCGCTCTTTCCAGGATGGACAAGTTGCATTAGCGGGTGTGGCGGCACTCAATTAACGTAAGTAAGCAGTAGAAATTATTAAGTTATCCGGAAAACTTTCAGCTCAGTGATGTTTTATAGTTTGCTTAAATTAACTTCACGCCTGCCCGCCCGAAAATAAGAGGTGTTGTCATAATAGGCGGCATTGCTATTCTCCGCCTCCCAGCCTGGTACTCCCAGAAGCGGTACTGGATGTAGTTCGCGGGGAGAGAGACAACGAGTTGCATCAGCCAGATAAGCTGCAACTCGCTCATCCAAATAAGCCAGTTTGACGGGCAAAGTCCAGTTAAAAAATTCCTGCTCCACTTTTATCACCAGCCCTTGCCCCGTCATGCCAACGTAAGGCTGAAGCGCCTTTTCATACAGGCCATGCCCGAATATAAAAAATCCCATAGCTGCACATACTTGTTCACGGCGCCGCCAGAACAGTTCTTTCCATTGAAAAGTGACTAGCAATTCAGCCAACCCGTCATCAGCACATACCACGATAACACCAGATTCATCCAGCAATGTAGCCATGTCACGCACTCTTCCGCGCTGACTCCCCATTGAATCGGCCTTATTCGTCAATGCCTGATAATGTCGGCTATTGATAGCCGCTTTGGCCTTGGGAAAAGTCAACCACACCAGCGCATTAAATAAATCGTGCCAGTTATCTGGCCGCGTTTGAACTTCTCCCGTCAAATAACAACGTGGCTCATACTGGGCTTCAAATCCCATCCTGCCTGACGCCTGTGGCACAAAACGCAAGTTATGGCCAAGCTGCACAGCAATAATCTGATCACAACATGCTAGTAACTCATTGAAATCAATCAATGAAGGGAAGCCAACAGATTCCATGCGCGCAAGCACCGGGTACAGAGGGGTAAAAAAAGGCGATTGATGCAGGGATGCCGGAGACCATTCGGGAATATATTTCATTCGATTATTTTACTTGATATAGATCAAATTATATTTCTGACTATGCGTTTTGAAGGTTTCATAAATTGAAAAATGGCGTAAGATACATCCCTGTAACATTTTCACTTTTCCAATCTTTGTCCTTAAAGAGCACTGAGGAATGTCGATAAAGGTGCCAGTGGCGGAATGGGAAAACGTTTTGCTTCACCGAACAACCACGGTTTCGTGGCGATTATCAATTCTTTCAGGGAGTGTAAGAGTATGGCAAAGAAGAACGCGTTTTATGCACAGTCCGGTGGCGTAACTGCCGTCATCAACGCATCGGCCTGTGGTTTAATTGAAACCGCACGCAAGCATAAAGACAAAATTGGCAAAATCTACGCCGGACGTAACGGCATTATCGGTGCACTCACCGAAGATCTGATCGATACCGGTAAAGAATCCGCAACAGCTATCGCTGCGCTGCGCCATACACCTTCCGGCGCATTTGGTTCCTGCCGTTTCAAACTCAAAAGCCTGACTGAAAATCTTGCCCAATACGAGCGCCTGATCGAAGTCTTCAAGGCACATAACATCGGTTACTTCTTCTACAACGGTGGCGGCGATTCCGCTGACACCTGCCTGAAAGTATCGCAACTGGCGGACAAAATGGGCTACCCTATTCAGGCTATTCATGTGCCGAAAACAGTCGATAACGATCTGCCAATCACTGATTGCTGCCCTGGCTTCGGCTCCGTTGCAAAGTACATTGCTGTCTCAACACGCGAAGCGAGCTTCGATGTGGCTTCGATGTGCAAAACTTCAACCAAAGTTTTCGTCCTGGAAGTAATGGGACGCCATGCAGGCTGGATTGCCGCTGCCGGCGGCTTGGCATCAGACGAAAAATGCGAAATACCTATCGTCATCCTGTTCCCTGAAATTCCATTCAACCAGAAAACATTCCTTGCCAAAGTGGACGGCATGGTCAAAAAATTCGGCTACTGCACCGTTGTGGTATCCGAAGGTGTGCAGGGTGAAGACGGCAAGTTCCTCGCCGACCAGGGCTTGAAAGATGCCTTTGGCCATTCACAGTTGGGCGGTGCCGCACCCGTGGTGGCCAATATGATCAAGGCTGCGCTTGGACACAAATTCCACTGGGCGGTGGCAGATTACCTGCAACGCGCAGCACGCCATATCGCCTCCAAGACCGACGTGGATCAGGCTTATGCACTTGGCAAAGCAGCTGTAGATCACGCACTCAAAGGCGACAACGCGGTGATGCCAACGATTGTT
>Ga0209077_1000537_pt1 | contig 10215 bp, 1 predicted proteins | sample PPLLak1March2015_FD_187247 | JGI IMG/M metagenome (GOLD analysis project Ga0209077, IMG submission 187247) | Freshwater sediment microbial communities from Prairie Pothole Lake near Jamestown, North Dakota, USA - PPLs Lake P7 Core (1) Depth... | ecosystem: Environmental > Aquatic > Freshwater >... | reverse complement strand
CGCTTTCAATAATGCTTCCACCAATTCGTTGACACGGATCGGCTTGCTGACGTAATCGTTCATGCCCGCCGCGAGGCACATTTCCCGGTCGCCTTCCATGGCGTTGGCAGTCATGGCGATGATGTGGGGCTGCGTAACCTCCGTCAGTTTGCGAATGTTACGCGTGGCGTCCAATCCATCCATTTCCGGCATCTGCACATCCATAAGGATCACATCGTACGCCTGCCGTTCGACCGATTCTACTGCTTCCAAGCCGTTCGAGGCAATGTCGGCGCGATAGCCCATCTGATCGAGAATGCGCAGGGCAAGTTTCTGGTTGACCTGGTTGTCTTCAGCCAGCAGGATGCGCAGCGGATGCTTCGCTCCCATCTCCCGGTCCATGCCAGCTTTAACGGGTTCAGCTTTGGGGGTGACAAGGTTCCGGGCGAAGATGCCTGCCACAGCATCGTAAAGAGCCGAGGGCTTGATGGGTTTGGTCAAATAGGCGGAGAAGTTTAATTCCTCTGCGCCGAGTTCGCGCCTGCCCAGCGAGGTCAACAAAATGATCGGCAGCGCCTTTTCATCCTGCAACTTGCGGATCTCGCGGCTGAGCATAATGCCATCCAGTTCGGGCATGTGCATGTCGGTGATGATGAGGTCGAAGCGATCCCCGTTCTTGATCCACTCCAGGGCTTCGAGCGGATCGCCCGTCTCGCGTGAGGTCATGCCCCATTTCTCGGTTTGAAGTTTGAGAATACGGCGGTTGGTGGCATTATCGTCCACGATCAGGACGCATTTTTCGTGTAGAGCCGTTTGAATGCCCGTTATGTCGCGCGTGGTTTTGCGTTCGGCTATGCTGGCAGATTCAGCCCGGATGGTGAAGATGAATTTTGCGCCTGCGCCGATGCCCTTGCTTTCGGCGTGCATTTCACCTCCCATGATTTCGGCAAGACGTTTGCTAATGGCGAGACCCAGACCCGTGCCGCCAAATTTGCGCGTGGTGGAAGAATCAGCTTGTGAGAAGGATTGGAAGAGACGCGCCATGTTACCTTCTGAAATGCCAATGCCGGTATCGCGGACGGTGAACTGGAGTTCGTGCCTGGCTTTGCCTTTCCTGACCGTGAGCACCACTTCACCTTTATCTGTGAACTTGATGGCATTACTCAGAAGATTGATGAGGATCTGTCTTAAGCGGGTCACGTCGCTTTTGATGCCCGCAGGGACCTCATCATCGATGATGTAGGCGATGTCGAGCCCTTTTTCGATGGCGCGACCAGCCGTCAGGTCCAGGGCGGATTCGACACATTCGCGTACGTCAAAGGGCTGGTATTCCACTTCCATCTTGCCCGCTTCGATCTTGCTAAAGTCAAGAATGTCGTTGATGATGGCGAGCAGGGCATCGCCACTGTTACGAATCGTTTCGGCGTAATCGCGTTGTTCCCTGCTGAGTTCCGTGTCCATCAATAAACCGCTCATGCCGATGACCGCGTTCATCGGTGTGCGGATCTCGTGACTCATCGTGGCGAGGAAGGAACTCTTGGCTTCGTTGGCGGCTTCGGCGGCAGCGCGGGCTTCCTGTGCTTCGCGGAAGAGACGCTGGGTCTCATCGAACAGGCGCGCATTTTCGAGGGCAACACTCATGGAGTTGGCAAGCGTGGTCAGCAGGCGCACATCCGACTCGGAGAAGGCATTTTCACGGTCAACGTTTTGCAGGGAGATCACGCCGCGGACCTGGTTATTGATCAGAAGCGGCACACCGAGATAGGATTTAGCCGGGTTGCCGGCTGCCACTGATCCTCCCAGTTCACGACGGCGCTCATCCAGGTTTTCATTGACGAGGATCATCTGGCGGGTTTCGATAACGTACTTTGAAAACCCCACCGGAATGGATGGTTCAATATCCAGTGTCTCGCCTTTTTCCACCGCATACCGCCAGGTACAAAGGTTGGCTTGCGGATCGTAATCCACCAGCGTGACCACCTGCGCATCGAAGACCTCCCGCAGCTTTTCACCGACCAGTCGATACATGGCTTGCATTTCCAGGCTGGCGGAGAGTTCAGCCTGTACAGTGTTGATGATGGCGAGTTCGGTGGCGCGTTGTTCGGTCTCGGCGAAGAGTCGGGCGCTTTCCAGCGCGACACTCATCGAAGAAGCAAGTGTGACCATCAAGCGTAGATCCGATTCGGTGTAGGCATGTTCACGCTGGTTGTTTTGAACAGAGATGACACCTTTTGCCTGATCCCCGATCATCAACGGTACATAGATAGCTGCTTTTACATCATCCCCATCTTCGGTGATGTTGTATGATCCGACTGCCTTCGAGCGCTCTTCCATATCTTCATTGATCATGATCGGCTGGCGGGTTTTCATCACCAGCGGACCAAATCCGTTCTCGTCATGCGCAAGGTCTTCCTGAATAACGCGTTTGCCATTATCCACGAGGAATGGATAATGTTCGATTTCCTTCTCTTTGTCATAGATCATGATGTAGCAGGTTTGCAGGCTGAAGAGCTCGCAGATTTTGTTACCAACCAGATCATAAATGGCTTGCATATCCAACTGGGATGCCAGCCCCTGCTGTACGCTGTTGATGATGGTAAGTTCGGTGGCGCGCTGTTCGGTCTCCTGGAAGAGGCGGGCGTTTTCGAGCGCCGCGCCCGCGTTGGCAGCGATCGTCGTTAGCAGGCGCAAGTCGTCAGCATCGAACATACCTTCCTGGTTAATACTCTGCACGCTCAGCACACCAATTGTGTCCTTGCCCGATTTGATCGGCACACCGAGATACGAAAGCGCCTCCCGGCCGACGAGCGTGGCGCCCAGTTGGGCACGGTGTTTCTGGACATCCTTGTTGAGCAGCAGCGGCTCGCCGGTTTGGATGATCTTGCTTGTCAGTCCCTCGCCTAATTTGAGAGGGGCAAACGATTCGCCGTATTCATACGGAAAGCGGATGAGGCTGGTCTGCGGATCAAGCAATGCCACGTAAGCAATATCTGCATTGAACGTATCCCGCATCTGACTCCCGATGAGCTGGATCATGGCTTCGAGTTCAGTTTCCGCCACGAGGGCTTGACTCACCCTGCTGATGGCGGAGAGTTCCGCAGCGCGTTGTTGCTCCGCGTTGAAGAGACGGGCATTCTCGAGCGCAATGCCCATGCTGCCCGCCAGCGTTTGCAGGAGGCGCACATCTGATTCGGTGAAGGCGTGTTCGCGTTCCATGTTTTGAAGACTGAAATAGCCATTGACCTGCACCCCCGTCCCAAAAGGAACAAAAATCATGGACTTGGCGATCTGTGTCCCTTCGATGACCTTCAATCCATACCGTTCTGATTCTTCTATGGAATTCTGGTTAATCACGATAGGCAGGCGGGTTTCGATCATGTACCTGTTTGATGGACTGAATGGCAATAACTCGTCATCGTAAATGCGTTGACCTTCCTCAAAAGCATAATCCAGCTGTGAGACCTGTTTTTCATGATCGAACGAACTGATCAGGATGGATTGCGCGTTGAACATGTCGCGGATCTTTTCGCCGACGAGATCGAAGATGGCTTGCATGTCCAGCTTGGATGCCAGTCCTTCCTGTACGCTGTTGATGATGGCAAGTTCCTGGGCGCGCTGTTCGGTCTCCTTGAGCAGGCGCTGGGTCTCATCGAAGAGACGCGCATTTTCGAGCGCGATGCCTGTGCTGCCGGCCAGCGTTTCGATCAATCGAATGGTAGATTCGCTGAAAGCATTTTCACGGCGTGTATCCTGCAGGGAGATGCACATATTGATTCGATCCCCTGTTTTTATTGGCACAGCAATGCTGGATAACGGCATTTCTCCGACGGGCAGGCTGTCCCCATATTTTTCGAGCAATTCTGGCACGCCTTCATTCCACACAATCGTCTGTCCGCTTTCAAGAATAGGCACCGACAATTCCTTATCCAAGCGCGTATAGGGCCGTTCGATGACAGGCTCACGCTTGCCCTTCTCACGGATGTACTCGTACCTGCTGATTTCCTTTTCGCTGTCCCATGTGTTGATGACCACGATCTCGGAATCTGTGATCTCACTGATCTTGTTGCCAACAAGCTCGTAGATCGACTGCATATCCAGTTTTGACACCAGCCCTTGCTGCACGCTGTTGATGATAGCCAACTCCGCATTGCGCTCCTCGGTCTCTTTGAGCAGGCGCTGAGTCTCGTCGAAGAGACGGGCATTCTCGAGGGCGACGCTCATGGCAGAGACTACGGTTTGAAGCAGCCGCACATCAGACTCTGCAAAGGCATGTTCCTTTTGATAATCGCTGGTGCTGACCATGCCAATCACTTCGTTGCCGGTCACGATTGGCACAGCCATGAAACTCTTTTCCATTTGTGTGCCAGGGATGATCTCTGAGCCCATACGTTTCATGGCTTCAACCAGATTTTCGTTTATGATCAGTGTTTCCCGCGTCTCATAGACATGCTTCGACATGCCGCGAAATTCCTGGGGTTCAACCCTGAGCCGCACACCATTGTCCTTCATATACGGGTAATAAACCTTATTGGCGGGGACATCGAACAGACGGATGTCAATATCACGCGAGTTCAGTACCTCACTTAGCTTTTCGCCGATCAAATCGTAAATGGCTTGCATATCCAGTTTGGAAGCCAGCCCTTCCTGCACACTATTGATGATGGCAAGTTCGGCGGCGCGCTGTTCAGTCTCTTTGAGCAGGCGCTGGGTCTCATCGAAGAGACGCGCATTTTGCAGCGCGACTCCAAGATTGGCGGAGAGCGTGGTCAACAGGCTGACACTGGATTCAGGAAAGGCGTGAGAATCATTCGAGTACAAGGTAATAACGCCAATGACCTGCCCTGAAGACCAGATGGGTGCACATACAACACTTTGTGTGAGATCGGGCGTATCCGCGTCGCCGATCAGCTTCGTCTCCAATCCTAAATCTGATTTTCTTTTTTCAATGTTTTCATTGATGACCAAAGTGGCACGGTTTTTGACCACCCATCCGGCATATCCACTGGTTAGCGGACTTGGTTCGATGGGGTAGCGGTCACCATGTTCGATGTAGTAAGGCATGGATAAAATATTGCTTTCGGCGGCGTATAGACCGATATACATATCCTCCACTTTGAATTCGCGGCGTATCTTTTCGCCCACAAGGTCAATGATCGCCTGAAAGTCGAGTTCGCGTACCAGGCCTTCGCTAACGCTGTTGATGATTGCCAGCTCAGCGGCGCGTTCTTCTGTGATTTTGAGCAGGCGCTGAGTTTCATCAAAGAGACGGGCATTTTCAAGGGCCACACTCATTGAGTTAGCAAGCGTTTGCAAAAGGCGCACATCCGCATCAGTGAAGGTATTCTCCCGATCGACATTCTGGAGGCTCACAGATCCTCTTACTGTTTGTTCCACGATCAAAGGCACAATCACATGGGATTTTGGTGCTTCTGTGCCCGGTGCAATTGAGATGGTGAATCCCAATTCGTGCATACGTGCTTCCCAGTTTCCATTGATGAAAATCGGTGTCCGCGTACGGATCAGATGATAGTGCCCTGTTGACAGTGGATAAGGATCATTGAAGAAGCGCTTTCCTTTTTCGATCCCATAGTTCAGAATACTCAATTGTCTTTCCTGATCGAACGTGGCAATCGTCACGACCTGTGCATCGAACACTTCACGGATCTTATCTCCAAGCAAATCATAAATCGCCTGGATATCAAGCTTGGACGCCAGACCTTCCTGCACACTATTGATGATGGCAAGCTCGGCGTTGCGTTGCTGGGTGTCTTTAAGCAGGCGCTGAGTCTCATCGAAAAGACGCACATTCTCAATCGCGATCACAGCCTGATCGGCGAACGTTTTGATCAACTCGATCTGTTTGTCGGTAAAGGGCTGTACCTCTTCGCGGCGGATGGCAATGCCGCCGATCGATTCTCCATCTCGGAGCAGGGGAGTTGCCAGCACCGTACGGTATCCCCATCGACGCTGCAGGGAGACGCTCACCGGGTATTCGGTCTCATTCAGTTCCACTTGTGCATCATGGATATGAATGATCTGCCGATCAAGGATCGCCCGTCCGATCACTGAACCACGGTTAAGCGGTAGTGATTCGCCAGCCTCCAATCCCGGGATCGGACCGCGGTGAGTCCATTCCTTAAGTGCCTTCCCTTCCACACGGTAAATATGAGCATCGTTTGCTTCGCAGACCTTCGCAATATTGTCGGCGATGATCTCAAGGAGCGATCTAAGATCCGGTTGAAAACCACTCATGGCTCGCAGCACGTCGCTCGTGGCAGTCTGTTGTTTAAGTGCTTCGCTGATCTCCAGGTTACGTTTTTGCACCTCATCAAAAAGGCGGGCGTTTTCCAAGGCAGTTCCCAACGAGGCGGCAATGGTGGAGAGCAGGCGAAGTTCGGATTCGCCGAAGGCATTCTCGCGATCGTAGTTTTCGATTTGTAGAGAGCCGATCAGACGATCACTGGTGATGATGGGAACACTGATCAGGGATTTACTGACATCGGTCCCGGGGAGGGTTGTGCCACCGGTTCTTGCCATGATTTCAGCAGTATTCCCAATTATCGGCTGACGGTCCTTGAGAAATAAATCAAAGGTTCCACCGGGAGTTGGCGGTTGAGCGGGGATGTTAAGCCGTACGCCATGTTCATATTCATAAAGGAAGTGAACGAGGTTGGTTTTTTCATCATACCAACGGATGCCAAAGTCTCCGGTATTGAACACTTCACGAAGTTTATCGCCGACCAGATTCACAATGGTCTGGAAATCCAGTTCTGCGGCGAGTCCCTGCTGGATGGAGTTGATGATTTGCAACTCGGCGACGCGCTCCTGCTCGGCTTTGAAAGATTGCGCGTTTTGCAATGCCACGCTCATGGCATTGGCAAGCATCTGAAGCAGGCGCAAATCCGATTCAGTGTAGGCATATTGTTTATAACTTTGTACTGCGATCAAGCCGATCACTTTTTCCCCAGCCAATATCGGAACGCCAAGATAACTTTCATTCCTGTCCACTTCTTCATCCGCGCTTGCTATCCTGATCGCGCCTAGTTTTTCGCTTTCCTCCGCAGTGCCCAATAACAAAGGTCGGCGGGAATCGACGACAACCGCCCCCAGGCTTGGTCTTGGGGCAGGACCATCCGGGAAATAGGTTCGTTTGCCGTGATCCATATAATAGGATTTGTACGACCAGTCGCGTTCTGCATCATATAAGGCCGCCACGACCGTATCGGCTTTAAAGATCTCGCCAATCTTTTCGCCAATCAGGTCAATGATACTCTGCAGGTCCAGTTGTTTTGCCAGCCCTTCCTGCACGCTGTTGATGACCGCCAACTCAGCGACGCGTTCCTGCTCGGCTTCGAAGAGCCGCGCGTTTTGGATGGCGATGCCCATGTTGGCGGAAAGCGTTTGCAGGAGGCGCAGGTTGTCTTCGTTGAAGAAGTTCTGTTTGTAATTATTAACGCTCACCACACCTATGGCTTTATCGCCGACAACAATCGGAACCATCATGATCGATTCTGAAATTACGCCGCTGCCCTTTTCTATCAGTTCGGGAGGCAAATATGCGCCGTTTGCCGCTTGTTCGTTCACTGAACCTAAAAGAAGCGGCTGGCACGATCGGATAACTTTTGTGGTCAGCCCCTTGCCAAGAGGGAAAGGCTCAATGTAATCAATATACCCGCCCTCCCCCGTATCATATTCATAATGTGTGTGAATGAGATTGGTCTGTGCGTTCAGGAGCATGATCGAGACGCCTTCACCATGGAAGATATCCCGCACCTTATCGCCCACGATCTTGGTAACTGTCTTGACATCGAGAGTCCTCGCCATCGCTTCACCAACGCTGTTGAGGATGGCGAGCTCCGTTTCACGCTGCGCAAGTTGCTGCTCAAGGGAAATGGACTTCGAGTCGGTCCTTTTTTGAACGCGCTTCTTTGAAACAGGCTTGCTGACCGCTTTCGGTTTTTCACTTGCACGCTTCTTTGAAACTGCTTTGACTGAAGGCTTTTCGACCTTCGCCCCCTTTGCCTTTGATGAGCTCTTCTTAATCGTATTTAGTACGGCTGATGACTTTTTTGTCATATCCGCTACTCCTCAATCCTCTAAAATTTATGGTCATTCACCGTCCCGCAAGTTTTGTGCGATAAAAATATTCGTTCCTTCAGACCTGCGGGACATTCGATTCAAAAACCTATCATACTCCAACATCACGTGGTTGCCGGTTCTTTTTCCATATCAGGTTGGTTTGTGCGCAGCTCACGCAATAATTGCTGGTCGAAACCTGTGCCGCGCGGTAGTTCCGTCTGGCTTAGGCGTTCGCCGATCAGGGTATGCAGCATCACGTTCAGGCTGGGATATTTCTTTGCCAGCCCCTTCATTACTTTCGAAGGCAGGATCAGCAGCTCGCTGTCCTCCTCGGTGATGATGTTCGCGGTGCGTGCCATGCCTGTCAATGCTGCCACCTCGCCGAAGAACTCGCCCGGATGCAAGTAGTTCAGGATGATATATTCATCGCCCTTTGTGTACCCGGCAGCCACACTGCCCTTCAGGATGAAATACGCCGCATCGCTTGCCTCGCCGCGATAGGTGACAACCTTTCCGCCCGGTGCTTCAGCGACCAAAGTATCGGATGCCAACTGTGCCCGTTCTTTGGGACTCATTTCCTTTAACTGCGGCAGGTGACTGATAAAGCGCTCGACCTCGAACATTGTAGCTGGTCTGCCAGCCCCCAGCCTGGGCGCCGCCTCGACGCCTCTGAGCAGATCCATCGTCCGTTTCCATTGGGCGCGCGACTGTCCCAACTCGGGGAGGAACAGTAACACCATCCCTGCCGCCATCAGCATCAACGCGCTGATGAGATACAACAGCCGCACATCCATGAAGTCGGCAAGTCCCGCCGCGCCCATACCGATCAGGAACAACACATCGCGCGCGACGAAAAACGCGCTGCTCACACGTCCGCGCATTTCTGGCGGCGTATTGCGCTGCACGATCACACGCCGCCCAATCGAGGATGGCGCGTTGAAGAAACCCGAGAATGTGATCAACGCGATCGCCAGGGGTATCGATTCCAGCCCCGCGTAAATAACGCCGACAAGACCCATCCCCAGAAAACTGATCGCCAGCCATGCGCCCGCCTGCAAACGGTCAAAAGCCTTCGCCATTAACAGACTTCCCACCACAAAGCCAATGGAGGTCAATCCCTCCTGCAAACCGTATTCGAATTCAGACGCGTTCAATGCCGTGATCGCGAACGGCAACAACAGCGTGTTCGAGAGTCCGAACGAGATCAGCACCACCACCTGCACAGAGAACAGCGAGCGCAGAATGGGTGTGCTAAATAACTGTCGTACTCCCGCGCGCAGGTTCTGGGTCACCAGCGACACACTGGTCCCCTCCTCCGCCTGGATGGGTTTAATTCGGATCAGGAAAATACAGACTGCTGAAAAAAAGTACGTGAGGGCGTTGACATAGAACGCCCAATTGATGTTCGCTGCCGAGGCGATCAATCCTGCCGCGGCAAAACCCACCGCTGTCGACCCGAACGAACTGATCGCGATCAACGAATTGGCGGCGGCAAGTTCCTCATCCGAAGCCACCTCTGGCAGCACGCTTTCATGCGCGGGGTCGAAGAACTGGGCGATCGCGCTGATCAGCATCACGATCACGTACAACCAGATCACATTTAATGGCACAAGGACAGGGATCAGGGCAACCAGGATCGCGCGCAAAACATCCGCGCCGATCATGATCTTCTTACGGTCGTAGCGATCCACGAAGACGCCGGCGAAGAGTCCCACCAGCAGGCTGGGCGCGGCAGTTGCCATCAGCATCAGTCCCACACTCAGCGCGGAACCAGTCTGGCGGTAAATATAGATGGACGCCGCAATGGAGGTCAGCGCGTTGCCCACGGTTTCAACGAGTTGACCGGTCCAGAGTAGCGAAAAGTTCCGGTTCCGGAAAATAGCAAAGGGGGAGGTGGAGGCGGTCCGGGCAATCGTCATGAAGAAATCTCCTGAAAATGTAATGCGGGATTTATGTCGCATTGCCTCTGTAAGCGACATAAATGTCGCGCTACCTTCATGATAGCCGCTCCAGTTCATCGATCATTTTTTGGAGCACGTCAAACCCGCCCTGCCAAAAGGTGGGGGAAGTGATATCCAATCCGGCTTCAGTGAGAATGTTCAGTGGTGATTCGGATCCACCATACGAAAGGATTTTTAAATAACGTGGAATGAACGC
>Ga0209077_1000534_pt1 | contig 10230 bp, 12 predicted proteins | sample PPLLak1March2015_FD_187247 | JGI IMG/M metagenome (GOLD analysis project Ga0209077, IMG submission 187247) | Freshwater sediment microbial communities from Prairie Pothole Lake near Jamestown, North Dakota, USA - PPLs Lake P7 Core (1) Depth... | ecosystem: Environmental > Aquatic > Freshwater >... | reverse complement strand
TCATATTTAATAATTGAGGTCTCGTGTCACACTTTCAAGTGCAGCAGCGTTAGCTATATCTCTTCTCATGTCGGAACGAATAGAACTAGCATCATCACCTTCCATCCTTACTGATTGCTGATTACAAGGTTCAATTAAATTCAGTTCGCCCAGAATATTACCCAATTTATTTAACAGAATATTTATTAGATTTGTTCATTTATTATCTTATGACTATGGATTTTGATAGACTTTGCAAGGACATCCTTGGTCTGGAATCCAAGATAAGATTCGCTGGTGTATGTGATGATTCGGGTGCAATAAAATATGGTGGACAGCGTGAAGGAATAACAAATCTCCTATCTCCAGAGGAAACTAAAAGATCAAATTTGCAAGCCCTAGCCAGATGGGCTTTAAGGAACTCCCTCGCATCTAAAGTGGGTAAAGGAAAATATGCGATGGCAGAATATGAGAAAATCAAAAGGATAACATTTCCGCTAGAAGGAAACCATCTTCTCTTGGTTACAACCGAGGTAGATGCAGATCACAACAAGATAATAAGTGAAATTCTACCCATGCTTACGTGATCAAGATTTCTGATTTCAGATCATTTTATATAATTAACAATGATTATGTAATATACCAGAGATGATCCAAAATTGGGATAGACTGGTATTAAAAGGAGTGCGTTCCAATGACAATGATGACAGGGGAAATGTTATTGCAATCGATAAGGATTCACTTTTTTTAATGACTGGAAGGCATGTCTTTAAGATACCGAAGTCATTCGTAGAAGGATTTAATGGAAGCGAAGTTCTCCTGAATGTTCCTTCATCAGAGGTATTGAGACTTGAGCTAACATAAACACAGACGAATGGAGCATTTGTTACTCCATAACATTAACCACCGTCACAGGGAAAGGCTTCTCAACTTCAAGTGAAAAATATGAATGGTGGTTGAATGAATCACATTCCTTAGGAATAGCAGTACATCAGCGAGATGAATCTAATGATATAAAAGAAATTAGTAGTTTGGCAGATAATCTAAAGATTATTACTATATTGATTCCAGAAATTCTTTACGCTGTAGTGATTAATTATAATATTTTACATTGAGAAGTAGTTAGTTTTTCTGCGGGTACCTCCTGAATTAGCTCCTTTGCATATATTACACTTACCGTAGTAGAAGGGGTTTTCACACTGATTAACTACACCTAACTGACGATGGCGGTAAAGAGTATGATCACAATGAAATATTATTGCACATGTAGTGCATTGGTGGTAACAAGATGTCGACTGTTGCTACTGCAGTTGAATATGAATACAGTTGCTTAAGTTAGTGAATTCAGTCACTTTCACAATTAGATTAACTAACAGTTTATTTCCATAATAATCAATAAAATTACACAAAATTCACGATCATTGCTACCTAGTCATTTGGAATTTGATAAAGTATGCAAGTCTGCCTTAAGTGAATGCCAGGTCGTCTAGTAGGGGATACGTATAACTTTATCTTTTATTGTGTACATTAGTAGTTATGGCAGATCAAGTATTCGTGTATGGCATAGTAATTGGTGCTTTTGCAGTACTAGCAGCGATATTATTTAGCTCAAGAGCAAAAAGAAAGTCGGAAGAGAGGAAGTCTACTACTCCTACTTCTACATCTGGAGAAAGGAGAGGCGCAATCTAAAAGATATTTCTCTTTTATTTTTTGAGTTATCAAATTAGACTAACGCCTCAAAGTTGAAAAGAAGGCTGGAGCATCAGTACATGATTCAAGGCTAATAGAGGGCATCGTATTGGACAAAGAAGTTGTACGTGGTGGAATGCCTAAGAGGTTCGAAAATGCGAGAATCGCTTTAGTAAACAGCCCTCTCGAGGTTGAAAAACCTGATGCGAAGCTAAATATCAATAATCCCAGTTAGATGCAGAAGTTCTTGGACGAAGAAAATAATATGCTCAACAAGATTTCGTCAGCAAGCACTAATTCTAATTGGAACTCGGCTCTACGTAGTTACGCTCTTCGGGTCAAGTATTCTCTATATCTATAGAGATGGAGGTTCCATGAGGGTAATGTGTATGTGGTCGATACAGGAAATTATCGTATCCAAGTATTTGTTCCTTCGTAGAAGCCTAACCTAATAGCACGTGTATGATGTAAAATCGGGGCGCTTTATGTGATAAGTCAAGGTATCCATTGTTCGGAGAGTAGATGGATTGGAATTGGTTCACTGAATGTTTTTGTCTGATCGTCAGAGAGTTCTTGAGATTGGACTATTTCAAGAAATAGTGCAAGAAAAAAACAACAACTCAAGTTATGCCCACAGATCACACTGAATGTGCAATGCTCACGTAGAAGTGGGACCTAAATCAAATTTAGGTATTTACGATACGGAACTTGAAATTACAAAAGATAGTTATTAAGCAAGTTTCGAACAGATAGACTTTCGAATAGTGTAAGAAAAGTTTTACTCCCATTACCTTTTTGATTTAACCTATCCAGCATTCATTTTTTAAACAAATCAGTCATTTAGATTAGTCCTGGTTAGTTTTGAGCTTGATCTTCAAATTAGGCTCTTCGGAGAGCTAGGAGGTATCCAATCAATTATATTTTTTGTATAAAAGGCGGGTATTCCTCTATTACTATTAGACATCCATATCATTTATACTAATTTATTTAAAATGATAATTGCTTAAGTCTAAATATTATATTTGCGTATTCTATATGCAAAATGTTCTCAAAACCTTTAAGAACAGTTAGTATTAGAAGACCATCAGGCATAATCGCTGGTCTGACAGCAGCTTGGGCTATATTTGGATTATTCTTAGCTGTCGATTCTCAACTAAGTGTTCCTCCTGGTACTTTCTATAAGACGGTTGGAATAGTTTTTGGAGTCAATTCTGCTTATGCAATGTATGTGGGCTTTCTTCTATTCATGGTTACAGCCGTAATCATTTCAATGGTTTACAACTATGTATCGAAACGTATTCGAATACTTCATATCAGCTCAATGCCTAAGGGAATAGGTACAGGCATACTTGCTGGAGTAATAGTGTGGGGTGCTTTATTTCTACCAATGCATTACTTTGTCATACAACCTGCGCTTTCAAGTATGGCTATGGCCGACGGCTTGAATCCAGGCAATCTGGATCCTTCAGTAGCTAATCAGCTGATTCAATTCTCGGATATGATTGTCATAGGTTCGCTTGCATTACATATGTTGTTTGGAGGGGTAATGGGATTTTGCTCCAGATTGGCTGTGATATGATTTAATTTTACTGAATTCCTAAGTACTAACGGCCGACTAGCAACATTTTTCTTACTTTCGTGTTAAAATTAGTTCTGAACATAAATGTCAGCCAATAAATTACAACAGATAAGAAGAGTTTTCCAGGGATTGCAAACCTTGTAACAAACACACCTCCCGAAAGTAGATTCTGCTCTCATACATGATTTACTTATTCGTATTGGTATACGCGAAAAATTCTATCATGCTATTCATAAAACATTCATATCATGCTATATCATACCATGCAAATTGTAATATTGTACTTTCTGGTTCAGCTGAATTAGCTGCCATTGCCCACTGAACATGCTGCTCGATACCTCTTGATATATTGCTACTGAAATCCACTACCAATATGTCAGGTCTATCCCACCTCTTGTATTATTGTTCGATAAATTCTAGCCATGATTCTGCATTAGATTTATACTCTGGAACTTAAACATTTAATGAAGATGAAACTGGGGCACTTCTCTTTAAGTCCCAAGAAGCAAGAATGTAGTGAGTGCCATGAAAAATTCCACGAATACAGCGTCAAGGCAAGTGATAGATATCATCACCTTCAGGAAGAGAAGGCAAGGAAGCTAGATTCTCGCAGACATAAATAGCCATTTTCCCGCTGTGCATCTATCTAATGAAGGCATGAAAATGTGGGACTACGGTATAGACTTACTACTTTAAGACAATTCCTTTGGTTTCCACACTTTAAGCAATTTTCCCTCTATTTTCTGCTTTTTGAGCTCTGCCCAATTTTTTATCGGTAGAGATATTTGAGCGAGAGCACATGTTGGCATTATGACATCTAGTGAGCCTGTAAGCAATTCTACTGTCTCTTCTACCGATGGACTATGTCCTACTACCAAAGCAGCCATATGTTTATCAGAGAGTCCTTCCAGGATTTTAAGGTAGGCTGCCGGTTCAGCTCCATAAAGGGAATGATTGAGAACAATTTTTCCCTTGTATTTACATGCCTTAGCTACAAGTTCAGCCGTCTTTTTAGCTCTAACAGCACTTGAGCTCATAATAAGATCTGGGATTAAGTCTTCATCTTTAAGTAACTTTCCCATGCGTGGTGCATCTTTCTGGCCGCGTTTGTTGAGTGGTCTATCATGATCTGGTAAATCTTGTTCTTTCCAGCTGGATTTAGCGTGACGCAGGATAAGTAGAGTTTTCATTGCTTTTTCAATAATATGTTATTATTATTTAAAGGGGTTTTTTTCTATATGGTTCGTCACAGCCGGAGAGTCTATATTACTCGGAGGATTTGTAGGCGTGCCACATCTTGCTTTAGGTAAGAGCATTGGGTGGTCATCTAGTCTTCCTGCCCAGACATTTGTCTTTATGCAAGTTGCATAATTGGGTTTATCATCATATGATCAGGATGATTTACTTCTGTTAATCGTTGTTGCAGTAGTAACGCTTGCCCGGGTGTGGTTTGACTATCATTTTCTTGATGGAATGCAGTCAGAATCATAACAGGGAAAACTAAATTTCAAAAAAGTGCCATAATCGAAGCTCATTATGTCGTGCTATAGTGACAATACGAACCTTCCCCTATGCCCCATTAATTCAAGAATTGAGGCATAACATGCTTTGCAAAAAGCCTTAAAGATCTCAGACTAGGTAAATCTACAAAATGTATGATAAAAGAGCTTACACCTATACCGATATACTTCTCAATCTCTTTTATTATGTATTCAGGTGTTCCAGTAATGACTAGATCTAAATTATTTTTCCAGAAACCTTCTGTTACCTTATTGACAATGTTCCTCTTTGATTGTCCTATTTCCACTTGCTCATACGTATCATTTGCAATAAACATAATCCCATGCCACGCCTTTATGACCTCTCTATGATCCCTATTAATTGAACCACATTACTCATTTAGTATGGATATTTTCCTCACATAGGTATCGTATGTGCAAAGTCCGTAAATCCAACCATCGCCATACCTAGATACCAATTTGAGAGTCTTCTTACCTCCTCCGCCAATCCATAGACGTGGCCATGGTTTCTGCAAGGGAGCTGGTTTGCATCGCGCTTTGGTAATGGAATAATATTTCCCTTTAAATGAAGCTTCATCCTCATCTTTACTAATCATTTTCTTGATTATCTGAATGCTTTCTTCTAGCATTTCAATTCTAATTGATGCCTTTGAAGGATACAGTAGGCCGTACGATTCAATTTCACTTCTATGCCAGCCTGCGTTTAATCCGAAATCTATCCTACCATTACTTATGACGTCTAAAGTAGAGACATTTTTAGCGGTGAGTGAAGGACTCCTGTGTAAATTCACTAATATTGCACCTAACCTAATCCGCTTCGTTATTGCTGCTAATGAGGATAATATGGTCCAACACTCAAGAAAATAATCATCAGACCGTTTCTCTTCTTCATCTTCTTTCTTGTTATGTGAAAAGTATGCATTCAACCATGAACCGAAATTGTCCTTGAGCCAGACGGAGTCAAATCCCAACTTTTCACATTCAAGAACAATTTGTTTTATCTTTTCGTATTCTAGACCCTCTTGATAAATGTAACATCCAAACTTTATTTTATTCAGTTTTTTGTTCATCATAATGGGAGTATATTTTTATGTAATAATACGAAAAACCCAACAATGGTTTTACTAGCCAAGAAACGACTAGCAAAGATACAAGACCCCAAGCCAATCCAATCCAAATCAAGGCAGGTCTAACTAACTAACTATAGGCCTTCTATTATCCTTTGTTACAGTTCCAATGTTTTGTGAATGGTCAGACGCACAATATTTCGCTAGGAGGTTGCTGCTTCCACAAGAATTTACTATACATGCACCCGACAATAGAGCAGGCTGGGTGAAGAGTATGTGGCTAAGGCGTAAACTAACACCATAAACACAATGAATATGGCTATTCTAGTAGAATTGATCGTCTATGCTAAAAATATCTTTTGAGCATCATATGTTAGAATTTTTCATATTTAATTGCCAACAATATCGTCCGTCGATAGTTCTTGATTACTAGAACGATCCTTACACAATTGTTCTAATGATATAGTGAATCCTACGTGGGAACAATCGGGTAAGTCGCAATAGCTACAAAATGGAACGCCTTCTTTAATCTCAACATCTATTTCAGATCCCAAATTCTTATCGTATAATATTGCTTGTACCCTAATGCGATTATGCCTATTGGTTTAACTTGTACAGGTAATCTAAGAATTTTTCTTACTTCATTATCCTCAAATGCTCCAACAAAACTGGCTCCTATTCCTTCGTTAACAGCACTCAACAATATAATCATCGCAGCAAACGCGCCATCGATAATACTATAGAATTCTGTACCTCTCTTCCTGTATCTATTAACAGACCTTGACGTGTTTGAACACACGACTATTAGAACTGAAGCAACTTCAATTTGCTCCTCGGAGGTTTGCCTCAAATTTTAATTTCTAGTTATGAATCCTATTTAAAAGGACATTTTAACCCTATATACTTATACTAACAAGTTTCGTTTCTGATAAGATTTGTTAACATGATACCATATCCCCTGTTTCATTGAATGTTGGTAGGGTTCTCTTGGTTATGGACGTATAATCGGATAATATGTAATAAAACTCATGATCCAGAACTCGTTTTCCTGATCAGTCTCTAACTTCGATTTACTACTTTTTTTGAAGTCATTGAGGGGATCTTGTTTTGTAGTTCTTGGCGTCTATTCCTTATTGTAACATCTGATATGCCAGCTGCATCAGCGAAGGACCTTTGAGTTTTACTTTCGTCACCATACTGCAAGCAGGTAAGGTAGAGAACTGTTGCTACAATACTCATTGGATCTTTGCCAGCTGATATTTCGCTATCTATGACCTGTTTCAAATAGCCTATGGCGTATCTTGTTATCTTTTCATCAACATGTGTTTTATCGGCAAGTTTAACTAGACACTTAATAGGATCTATTATTGGTATCCTAAGATCTAGTCCTAGTACTATTGCGATATAAGCGTTTGAGAGCTCTTTACGTGTAATATTAGTGGTTCTTGCCACTTCGTCAAATGTTCTTGGTATTCCAGCTTCTCTACATGCTATGTACACACACGCTGCCATTGCCCCATTTCTTGTCCTACCCCGTACTATCTCCTTCTGTTGGACTTTTCTGTAAATGTAAGCTGCCTTCTCTACCACAGAACCCGGTAGTATTAACTTCTGCTTTAATCTGTCAAGCTGACCAAACGCAAATTTACGACTTATGCCTTTTGAATTCCTGGTTTGCGTTCGGTAATCCCAAGTTCTTATCCTCTCTATTATCGACAGTATCGATGAATCAATAATTACATCGCCAGTAAAATCCCTGTTATCTCTTCCAATTATTGTGGAAAGTCCTGACCGCATATGCCACCTTCGGCTGCTGCTTTATTGCTAGAGTCACGTAAGAATTCAATACAAGCTGGATCATCTGGTCTATCACGACAGTATATCGCTTCCCCTTCAATTGTTAAGTCGCAGCTATCCCTTGTATTTTCTAATTGACATCCTGCACTAAATCCATTACGATATGAACCGCTATATTCAGAACATCCCTTATCTCTATCTTTATCATAAGGATTACTATTTTTGCCGTCCTCAAATCCATCATCATAACATTGTCTTCTATTCTCTTCTTGTAGTTGTTCATGATTTCCTAAATCTACAGGATTGTTTATGGAATCGGCACATTCATTTTCAGTATAACCACCATCTCTGCATGCATTATCCCAAGATCTTATAACTATCTCCTCCATTTTCTAAACATTCCTTAGCTCTATCTTTATCATATTTTCCTGCAAATCCTGCATCATATCCATCTATCCAACAATCTGCCTATTCTGCTGTACCAGGATAACGGTAGTCTCCTCTAGGTCAACTAGCGTATACGTTAGCTGTTGTCGCTAAGACAAGCAAAGGAATGATTGCCAAAAGTGATTGCTTCATTGCTCTATCACACACCTTGAATCAGGAGGACAGTTCATGGATCATTGTAGTTTGTTCTTGATTGTTGTTTTGGCTCTGGCTCTGGCTTTGTTCATTATCCTGATTCTGGCTCTGCGCTTGGCTACCATCAACACCAACATCAGGTGAACTTCTGTTTTCTTCTACAAATAAGTTAATGAATACATGTTCGGGTTGTTTAGCTTCTGAATTGTATCCAACATCACAGGCCGACTCATCATGATTATTTAATCTTACGCAGATACGAAATTCACCAGCATCAATTAAACCACTTGGATATTGCAATGTAACTTCATTTGAACCTGAATGAATAACAGCATCATGTGTGTCCGTGTAATGTTTACATAAATTAAAATTAATAAGACAATATAATAGGGAATGAATTTAGTCTACTGGAAGATAGCCTCAAAGTTGGTCTTGGACTATAGATTTTGCTCTTGATCTTCTTTAGCACACTTTCTTGTCTCTTCTTCAGTCTTTATTCCCGGTTTTGTCAGGTTCATTAATAAATCAATGAAAATCATAAATGTATTGACACATTTTTGTTCTGCATTATCGTATCTATATTATGAGTTCGTTTATCATCTGAGGCAGGTGAAATTATAATCCAAATATAACATCACTATTAATGTCATAGAATACATTTCAATTCTTTTCTTCCTTCTTATTCAAAGTTTCTTCCTTGTGCTTTTCCTTCCTATACTGCCACCTTCTCTTACCCCTGCACCAACCTCGCCTATTACGGCAATTATTCTAGCACAAGTGTACTTTCTTTATTCTACCCAAACATTATTGTTGATGTTTTTATTAAAAAATCATAATGAAAAGCGATCAACTTTCAATTCTATAAAGTGAACACTTCTGTATAAATAATTTGTTCGCCAGTGAATTTTTGAATGAGAATGGACAATCCAAATAAGTGTAGTAATCACAATAGTCTTGCAAATGTGTTTGCCACATCAGTAACGATTACATTATTGACATTTGGTGCTTTAACAATAGATCCATTATCAGTAGTGGCGACTGGAGAAGTTGAAGACAATGAGGAGAATCGAAATGTTGATAGTAGTATTAGTAATGGCAACGACCTTTTGTCATCATCACCATTACCAAGTCCATCATCACAACGGAGTACGAATACTGATATTACAGGCAGCAGTACAAGCGACGATGCGGATCTATCTACTCATTCTTCTTTGCAGGATCAAGAGTTTGGGTCACTGGTAGAAGGAATCACAATAGATGCTGCCTGTGGACAAGTCGTAAGCGGAGTGGTAAATCTAACTTCAAATCTTAACTGCAGTGGAGATGGTATCATAGTAGGTGGTCCAAACACAGTAATTAACATGAATGGATTCTCAATCACAGGACCTAGACAGGACAGCTCTAAAGGTGGAATTATGGTACCAAATGTTGATAATGTAGTAGTAAATGGACCTGGTTCAATCAGCAACTTCCAAGCAGGAGTACTTCTTACTGGATCATATGGGTTCAAGTTAGATTCTACAATATTAGAAAATAATCAAATCGCAGTGTCCATGACAGGAGCTGATAATGCAGAAGTAAAACAGAACATGATCAAAAATAATCACCTTGGTATAGCTTCACATTCAAACAGCGGATCAAAAATAACATCAAATCTTATTAGCGGTAACCAATTGGCAGGCATTACGTTTGTTAATACAAAGAGTTCTAGTATGGATATGAACAATATACATGGAAGTCAAGATGGGGTGTTCCTAGATGAACAGAGCTCTGATAATACAATAAATGCCAATAATGTATTACAGAATGCAGTAGATATCAATAATGCCAACGGACTACCGCTAAATATTAACTCTAACCAATATGCTGAAAATAACTGCGGTGTAAGTAATCCCAGCGGCCTCTGTGTCGGCAGATAAAATAGGAATAGTAAGAATCCAGAATATAAGAATAAATTCCCACTACGCCTTTTTTACTGTAGATATACAGATCTAAACTATGGTTTAGATGCCAAAAT
>Ga0209077_1000533_pt1 | contig 10242 bp, 11 predicted proteins | sample PPLLak1March2015_FD_187247 | JGI IMG/M metagenome (GOLD analysis project Ga0209077, IMG submission 187247) | Freshwater sediment microbial communities from Prairie Pothole Lake near Jamestown, North Dakota, USA - PPLs Lake P7 Core (1) Depth... | ecosystem: Environmental > Aquatic > Freshwater >... | reverse complement strand
CTCGGATTTTTCCTGGAGTGGGGTGAGTTCGGGTTCGGTCATGGGATGCCGTGTGTCACTCTGAGAGAGTGGCGTTTGACGCCACGACCGAAGAGTCTCGTTTTGCAAGGTCCGAGATGCTTCGCTTCGCTCAGCATGACATAATGAAATCTATTTGTTCTTCAATCTTCGTTCCTGCCGCGCTTTGGCTTGTTCCATCCTCTGCTTTTCTTCTTCTGTTTCTGCTTTCAGTGGTGGGACGGACGTAGGTCTGCCTTCATCATCGAGTGCCACATAGACGAGATACGCAGTATTGGTGTGGACCTGTTCACCGGTAACAGGATTTTCCGCCAGTACCTCGACTGCTACTTCCATGGAGGTGCGCCCGGTATACGTGACTTCGGCGTTGAGGATCACAAGATCGCCAAGTTTAATTGGCTGGCGGAACGTCATCGAGTCGATGGCGACCGTTACCGCTTTTCGCCGGGAATGTCGCATGGAAGCCAGCGCGCCCGCTTCATCCACCAGTTTCATGATCCAGCCGCCATGCACATTGCCAAGCAGGTTGGCGTGCTCAGGATGCATTAACTGCGATAGGGTGACGCGCGAAGCGCTGATCGGTTTGGGGGTAAGAGTCTCTGTCATAGCAATTTGCGTAACACGCCGCTGAGCGGCAGTGTATATAAATCCTGCTATGAGTTTACCATGTCATACGATCTTAATGGCGGCGTTGCTAGACCGCCAAGTCTAGTAGCGGCTTCGGATTGCCAAATCCGAAGCCAGCGGTGAAGAAATGCTATGCTGGACTGTCATGTTCAGCATGAGTAAATTCGGACCTGGCAGTCCGAGTTGGCATTTTCCTAATCCATATCTTCGCGAAACTCACCGCTGTCAAGCGTATGCAATCGTTCCGGTTCCTCGAGGAGGATGTCCACCACGCTATGCGTAAGGTCGCTCATGAGGGGTGCCAATGGAAGTGAGGCGGGTGCAGTCAGTCGCCCGGGATGCGGTGGTACTTTCAGGCGTGGTCTGACCGCATTTTCCGAACGATTACGCACAATGCGTGGATCGTTGGTGAGGGATCCGACGTAGTATCCTAACACCGAATAGACTTCACGCTGAGGCGTGACCCAGCCGACCCATTCCCCGTTTCGATTGAAAAGATAAGGAAATGCCAAAAATGCATCCACATCACCGCGAGAGTTGTAAATTGGAATGATACGATTTTGATGTCCCGACATGAATGGTTCCCTTGAAACTTAATCTATATCATTATACGTCCAATAGCGGTTGATGAAAAAGTTCCATATCATTACAATTCCGATGGCGAGGGCAAGGGTTGCGTTCTTGGCAAGGATCTCTGCTGAGTCTTGGGTAAGATGTACCATGCTCTTGAATGCATCTGCCATTACAGGCTCGACAAAGTGCAGGATCGGAACCCGGAAGGCAATTCCGATCAGATTCACCAGAAAGAACATGCTCAACTGGTGAAGGAAGTGACGTGAACGCGAATCCGGATACGTCCAATACCGGTTTAGCATGAAGTTGCTTACGATCGCACAAACCAGGGAAATCGTTCCTGCATAGACCAGCCGCATGTTGAAGAGGTGAGTGAGCAGATTCATGATCAATATATCAACCACAGATCCGAGCGCTCCAACGGTTGCAAACTTCAAAAAGCGCGTACGTTCTTTGTTTTCAGACAAGATCATTGAATTCCCAGTCTCTGCTTGAAATATGGAATTGTTTTCTGAATCCCCTCTGCGAGGGATACCTTCGGATCCCAGCTTAGGATTTCGCGGGCACGCGTGATATCGGGCCGTCGCTGCTGCGGATCACGGACACTGCGCGCATCTTTGACGTACTTAATCCCAGCCTTGTTGCCCACAATCTGGTTAATGGTCTCCGCAAATTGCAGGATTGTCATCTCATCCTGATTTCCGATGTTTACAGGAAGATGTTCACTGGAATGCAGCAGTTTGATAATGCCGTCTACCAGGTCATCCACATAGCAGAAGGAACGCGTCTGGCTGCCGTCACCGTAGACGGTGAGAGGCTGTCCCAGCAGCGCCTGCTTCAACAGGTTTGGCAGGGCACGACCATCTTCCAAATCCATCCGGGGACCATAAGTATTAAAGATGCGAACAATCCGCGTATCCACATTGTGCGCGCGGTGATATGCCATCGTCAATGATTCTGCAAATCGTTTTGCCTCATCGTAAACGGCGCGTGGTCCGACGGGGTCCACGTTGCCGGCGTAGTTTTCCGTTTGCGGATGGACAAGCGGGTCACCATAGATTTCGCTGGTGGAGGCAAGCAGGAACCGTGCCTCGTCTGCACGGGCAACACCAAGACAATTGTGTGTGCCAAGCGCGCCAGCCTTCATTGTTTGGATGGGCAGGTTGAAATATCCCGATGGCGATTGCGGGTTCGGACTGGCAGGGGATGCGAAATGCAGGACGGCATCCACTTTGCCCGAGATGAAGATGTAATTCGAAACATCATGTTTGCGAAATGAGAACTTTTCGTTTCCCATCAGATGTGCAATATTTCCCCGATGGCCCGTGATGAAATTATCCAAGCCTATCACCTCATGCCCATCCGAAAGCAGGCGGTCACAAAGGTGTGAGCCGAGGAATCCAGCAGCTCCAGTGATCAAAATACGCATTGTTTGATTTCCTCTCGTTATACCCATCACCTCTTCGCCTTCTCCCATTGGGAGAGGACCGGGGGTAAGGGAGATTTCATTTCCAATCAATTCTTGAGACAAGCCCATCGCCAGTCACCTGGTAAGCCTGTCCATTACCGCTATCCACCAGCCAGAGATTCCCCTGATAAACGACCGCGACAAAATCCCCTGACTGCCCGGCGATGGGATCCGGTGCCCAGGCAGGAGTCTGCGGCTCGAGACCGGGCGCGTCATTTGCAGGGAAAATCGTTCGGCGGTTCGAACCGTCCCGATCCATTACGACGAGGCGGTAGCGGCTGGTCTCGCTTTGCGATGGGAAGATCGCCTGTAAATAAGCGACCTGATATTGCCGCTCCCTCGAACTCGACTGCAAGGGAGAAACAGACGGATAAGCAAACATGCCGGTTTGGTGCGCGATCTGCACGGTTGCATTACTTTCAAATGAGGTCACGCTGATATCAAAAAACGGTGAGTCCTCTGCGCTTACCAGACTGGGAGGCGGCGCATGCGAAGTATAGTAAAGCGTCTTTCCATCCGCACCCCAGGCAAGCGAGGGAAGCCAGGCCCAGTCGCTGTGGGTGTTGAGCGGGGTAATATTCAATAAGGGCTTAAGATACTTTCCATCGATGTCCACCAGACCGATCCCATCGGGGCGCGCGTAGGCAAGACGCCCCTCGGATGAAAAGGCGAAGGTCATACCCCACCAGCCGTACACGCCTCCGCTGCTGGCATCGAGGATCTTTGCCTTGGCTCCGGTGGTCACACTGTAACGATGCAAGTCATTGTTTGCCTGCCAGCCCGGTGTAGTCGCGCGCGGCTCGACCGTGGAATACGCGATCGAGTTTGTTCCGGGTATCCAATCCGCGAAATGGACCACATTCGAGATGCCAGTGCTGAAGGGCTTGCCGCCATCCGTTCGAACAGCCCACAAAGTGTTGATCTCCTTGTCCGGGGCTTTGGTTGATCTTCTGGTGAAGATCAAATAACTGCCCTTGGGCGAAATCTCGAAGATTCGTCCATCGAGGTCACCTGTCGTAACAAGTGCCGTGCGGTTGGCGGTGGATGTATCAATGATCCAGGCATTGCCGCCGGCAAGGTATACCAGATGTCCCGGGATGGGCAGCGGCGCAAAAGAGGACTGCGCGCCGACCATCATGATCTCAGGGACCGCCTCCTGCAGGATCACGGATTTGACAATGGACCTGCTGATCTCAACGCCATTCTCCAACACCTGGCGATAGGTGAGTTCTTCCCTCCCGGTAACGCCTGCCTGTACCAATCTGGTTTCCCCTTCAGGCAGAGACTCGTTACGCACGATCTGCCGTTCAAAGGGGATGATCTGCTCTTCGGTTTCGAATACTTCCTTTACCCGGATCAAGATAATGGAATTGCCATCGCCAAGGACCGTGTAGGGAGGTGGTTCGACGCGATCCATGGTAGTCATGGTAATGCCAGCCGATTGCAGCGCCTGCGTCACTGTGCTGCCCGAAGGGAGCGTAGTGTTGCGCGTTTCACCGTCGGCGGTGATGCTGATGGTGATGTCCGCGCTCGTTACCTGGGGCGAACGACAGCCTGTCAGCAAAGCCAACGCCAATGAAACGGTGAAAAGGGATCGGCTGAGAGTGATGCGTTGCATAGTGTCCGATGCGCGTTTGCTTTGGCATACACCTCGGCTCGGCGCGATTAATCCGATGTATAATCCGTGCGCTATCTGATGCGTCCTGTGATCGTCATGATGCCGCCGGAGATGGTAATGGTTTCGATCCGCAAGCCCGTGGCAACGGGACCCAGTGAGCCGGTATAGGCTTCCTTGACCATGGCTGCGATGGCATTCTTGAGACCTTCAGGCGCAGGGAAGGGACCGAAATCTGCTGAGGTGATATCGATGAGAGGTTGACCTTCAGCATCCACACCGACCGTCACAATAATGCCGATGTTTGCAGCAAAGATACCCTGCTGGGTTTTGCCATAGATCTGCATCTGCCCATCGCGTAAATACACCTGCGGATCAGTGATCAGAGGTTTCTTATCCGGTTGTTGCAGGCTCGGGTCGGTTTGCATGCGGGCAGCCAGATACGAGGTGATCTGCGGTTCGGTAAGGTTCATGGTGATCACGCCGGTTTGTGCGCCTGCTTCAATCGCACGCTTGAGTTCCTCTTGGATGCTCTGGGCTGCCTCGCCGGAGACAGGGATCTGCGGCAGGGTTGAGTAATCGGGTCCACCCACGAAAATGGTACACGCCAGGGATATCAGTACAAGACATAATAGAAAAAGTGGTAAACCAATAGTTTTTATTTTCATCTCTCAAAATCCAGTAATCCAGGTTCTAAGCGGAGCAATTATAGCATGAGCGACTCTCAACCTTTTGCAGAAGAAAATCACGAATCGGAATTACCGCTGTCCTCAAAATTGGAGGCGCTGTTGTTCGTCGCCGCGGAACCGGTAAGTACCGCCCAGCTTGCCACAGCCCTGGATGTGGCTCCCTCGGTCGTCGAGCGCGGGCTTAACGAGCTGGACGCTTCGCTCGCGACCCGCGGCTTGCGTCTGCAGCGCAACGTGGGGCGTTTTCAACTGACGACTGCTCCGCAATTCTCGGAGTTGATCGAGCGCTTTCTGGGGCTCGAAGCGACAACTCATCTGAGCCGCGCTGCCCTCGAGACGCTGGCGATCATCGCCTACCAGCAGCCCGTCACCCGCCCGCAGATTGATTCCATACGAGGCGTGAACAGTGACAGCATGATGAAGAGTTTGCTGAACAAGGGCTTGATCATGGAATCGGGCCGCTCTGATGGACCCGGGCGTCCATTCTTATATTCCACCACGCCTGAATTTTTGCAGCACTTTGGATTGAACTCGATCCTCGAAATGCCTTCGCTTGTTAAGCCTGAGGAAGATGTGGAGAGTCACGATGACATGTTGAAGGGGTGACGTGCGCTAACGTAGAATAGTGTCTTTTGACTCCTCCACTAATCCACAATGAATAACTTCGCACCGGTTGCCGTAAAGGATCGGTGAGGCTCGGCATTGTCGGCTACCTGATAGCTCGTCCCCGCCGTCAGACAAAATTTTCTTCCATCCGCTAGCTCGGTATGGAGTTCACCCTCTAGGCACAATAGAATATGCCCCTTTTTACACCAATGGTCGGCAAGATAGCCGGGACTGTATTCGACGAGGCGCACACGGATGTTGTCGAATTGTTGGGTACGCCAGTAGGCAGTTCCCGTTTCTCCTTTATGTTCCGTGGGAATGATCTGCGACCAGGTCGTTGTGCCAAAGGGTATTTTTTTCATGTCCATGTTATTCACCTCAATAAGCATTGCATAGTGGATTTTGCGTAGTATCCTGTGGATACCCGCTGGTGGGCGGATGTACATCGGCGACTCTCGCGACAGCGACGCGCGAGACGGAACTGTGTTCGGCAGGGAAGTCGCCCTACGGCAGGCTCAAGTTGATTACATCCAGTTCTTCTTCTTTTGAGATGCCTTTCAACGTCAGGTTTTTGCCGTTGACCGTTACCAGATAGAAGGGATTCCCTCCGCCACCCGTAACCGCATAATAGACGCCATCCACATCTTTTAGGTAATACTCGTGCGTGTGACCATTGAAAACAATGTCGACGCTATATTCCTTGAATAACGGCATCAGGAATTTCCCTATGCCCGTTTTATTCATTGGATCTGGCGGTGAAGTGTAGTAAGGCGGGATGTGAAAGTATACGAAGAGCCAGGGTTGAGTGTTGGTCGCCAGGGTTTCCTCCAACCAGAGATACTGTTCGCTGCCGGTATTTGGCTGGTATAGGAACTCAACATTATCCATACATACGAACCGGGCATTCCCGTAATTAAAGGTATACCAGTGTTCATTACCAGGTAGATGAAAGATATCAAAGTAGATCAACTGGCTGCCCTGTCCTTCATATTCGAAGATTTCGAGTTCGTGATTACCCAATGTTGGGTAGAGAGGAACGCGCGCCATTAAATCATGTTCCATTGCAAGAAACTGATCCCATTGCATGGCATCCAAGCCATTGGTTACCAGGTCGCCTGTATGCAGGACAAAATTGGGTTCCATGGCGATGACCTGATCAATAACTTCATGTTGGTTATCCTGGGTGTCGCCAAAAACGACGAAATGAAACGTTTCATCGGCACTCGCAGCCGTCCGGAAAGTGAAATCATCGCTTTGGGGACCAACGGCATTTTCGAGGCGATAGTGATAGAGAGTGTTAGGAGCTAGTTGGCTGATGGCAACGGAATGGAATATCCCAACGGTTGTGTCAGTGATACTCTTGCCATATGAGATCGTTTCACCGTAAACGACACGCCATTGGGTGCTAGCCAAATCAGTATCCCAAACAACTTTGATTCCATCTGTGGTAACAGATTGGAGGTAGGGTCCATTTCTGAGTGCCGCATGGAGATCAGCAATGGCCGTATTCGTAGCGATCGGAATGGATGTCGACGTCGGCGTAAGTGTAGCTGTCGGAGTAGGCGTAAGCGTTGGTCCAAACAGTTTTCCTGGTTCGCAGCCTGCTAATACTAAAATTATGGTCAAGAGAAAAATTACTGTCGTGCTCAACTTCTTATTCATGTTTGCTCCTGTGCTGTCATGGGCACTGGCAGTTACTTGTATGAGCCGCATAACTTTTTATTTGGTGTATAAACTGCCTAGCGGTATGCGTTGCCTGCTGGTGATCTCAACACGGCTTCGCCAGTGGATCCGGCACGACAAGAGAACGCTATTTTGACGGAATCGGCTCGAGCCCAGAGCACTACTCAAAAACGCGGCACGTACCTACCAGTTGGATGCACTCTGTGTTAGGCGTACGTCCAGCCTATGCAAAAACTTACTAATGCCGAGCCTTCTTTACCACTCCGGGAATCGTTACAAGCCTTCTGATGTAGTCGGGTGGCTCTATGCCAAACTTATCGAGTACAAATTGGTCAAGTTCGAGTGCGTCATCACCAACAAATATCTCCTTCAAGTCTATCTCTCCTCGATCTTCGAGCATCGCCTTGCCGCCATTTATAAAGAAATGGAATGGAGCAGAAGCCATTATTGATCGGTAAATGTTAGTTATCGACCTGTGGAGATCGGCATGTACCCGTGGCCTTGGACTCTCTCCTTCGGCATTTTGATACATCCGCCGTGGAACAGCACCGACGAAGAGCTTCACGTTATTGGAGAAAGTCATGCCAGGGCGCTTGGAGGTTGCTGGCATGCCCAAACGTACAGGATAATCTCTCAAGCATTTTGGGAGATAGTGGTTCTCACTGTCGACGACAATGCAGTCCGTGTCTTCTAGATCAAGGTCGATCAGCTTGATTTGATATTCCTTCACCACATCTCCAAAGCCTATGCTCTCTACGTTTTGATGCAGGAATCCATCGGCTCCTTCAGCAAGAGCGCAATGCGCCCCATGGTTTGCAATGTATTGAATTACTTGCAAAAGCAAAGAAGGGTCTGTACGTGGGTGTAACGGTTCAGGTGGATGAGCAAGGTTGATCTTGATCAGAACACAATCGCCTTCTCGGATTGCGATTCCTAACCCAATCTCATCGAATGCTGTATATAAAGTGTTATCTTTGGCAACTGACAAAATCATTTTTAGCATCCTTTAGGATACCCGCTGGTGGGCGGGACGAGATGACGCCGCTTTGACGGAACCAGCTGAGCCCAGCAAACTGCCTGGAAACGCGGCGCGCTTCGCAGCCACCATCATGACCCCGGCGTTCGACCGGGGGTCGGGTGCACGATGTGTTGGGCAGCTCATCATTTTTCTCCAAACACGATACTCGCTAATCCCTCACTAATTGCCATAGGATCGTAGAAATTTGTATTCGATAAGACAATGATGGTTACCTGATCCTCTGGATAGCGCGCAATGTGACCTGAAAAACCAAAAACTGCCCCACTGTGCTCGATCACTCGACGTTCAAAGTGTGGAGAAAGAAACCATCCATAGCCATATGTTCTTTCCTCAGGCTGGATAGAGACGTAAGATGTAAATATCTTATTCAAGGTATCTTTTGAAACCAATTGGTCGGTATACAGTGCCCGATCCCACTTGTATAAATCCCCGACCGTGGAATATAAGCCTCCAGCCGCATATTTGAGCGATACATCCCAACAGTCAGCATTCATGGCACGGTCTTTCCACATATATCCGGAAGCGCGATGTTTCACAACTATATCTAAACGATCGTAGCCCGACTCGGACATTTCTAATGGCTGGAAGATATTTTTCTGAATAAAGCTCTGATAACTTTCGCCAGATACTTTTTCAATCACAACTCCCAACAAGAAATATCCTGAATTGCTATACTTCCAACTGCTGCCGGGTTCAAAGTCCAGGGGCAGGTCTTTGAAAAAGGCGATGACCTCTTCAGGCTGATATTCCCGGCAAAGATTGACCTTGTCTTTTTCCCAAGTGTCCAAATCTGTATAATTGAATATACCGGAGGTATGGGTCAGAAGGTGATGCAGTGTGATGGGCTCCCAGATCTTCGGGCAGTCGGACAGGTATTTGCAGATCGGATCCTGCACGTTCAATTGGCCTCGTTCCTGCAATATCATAATGGACATCGCTGTAAATCCCTTGGTAATTGACCCAATAGCAAACTTGGTCTGCGGGGTATTAGGGATATCCCACTCTTGATCCGCGAAACCGTACCCCTGGGAAAGAATGTTTTCACCCTTCTGCGCAACCAGAATGGTTCCACTGAAATACGACCGATCTGTTTGCATATAATGGTCAAGGCGATCCACGAGTGGGATGGGAAGATGCGTAGGTGTAGCTGGAATGCTGGTTGGAGCTGCAGTAGCAACGAATGGCTCAGTTGTGGGCGGAAATCGTGTGGGAGAACTTATGATTGAACATGCCCCTGACAAAAATGAACAAAGTACGAAGGTTTGGAGTAGTTTCATTGCTTTCCCTTCTCTCATCATTTTGTAACCTTGAGAACTGGTTGTCTGCCCAACGTTGTGCGTTACCTGCTGGTAGGAGGGACGAGATAACGCTAGAGATCAGGTTTCCGCCGAAGCTAGAAAAAGGCTTGAAAACACGGCACATACCCGCCAGTCAGGTGCATGCTGCACGCTGTGTTGGGCGCGGTTTATACTTCCTGTTCTTTCTTGAAAATCAGAAAGCACCTCATCTGATTCTTACCCAGGATTCGTCTGTTTTATTGTTTATCACTAACAAATCACCATCTTGACTTAAATAATAGTTCTCGGTTGTTTCTTTTTTATCCCTATCAACATACTGGATGGTACCAATATCGTATGTAAATGTCCCACTATTACTTACAATTATCTCGTTTGTAGTGTTCTTGATTGCCTCAATGGAATAACTGCCGTCATCTTTAAATTCTAATCGCTCCGTGGTTTCAGTTGTACGGCGTTCCCATAAGCCAATAATTGTTTTTCCAATTGCCGTAGCGGCTAGCGGTATGATAGTGGGTGTTGGCGCCTGCCCTGGAATGGCCAGGGTAAATTTGGATGGCAGACGCCCAAATATCTGATCTGCTAGAGATGTGGATGCAGCCAGCATTGTTTCCTCTGCCTGTGTGTCG
>Ga0209077_1000528_pt1 | contig 10267 bp, 5 predicted proteins | sample PPLLak1March2015_FD_187247 | JGI IMG/M metagenome (GOLD analysis project Ga0209077, IMG submission 187247) | Freshwater sediment microbial communities from Prairie Pothole Lake near Jamestown, North Dakota, USA - PPLs Lake P7 Core (1) Depth... | ecosystem: Environmental > Aquatic > Freshwater >... | reverse complement strand
TCGCACTTCATATGTCGTGTGAAATTCATGAATAATTATTCCTTCTAGAACCCATTTTCAAGGGATCGTAATGCCTTGTCTGGGCGCTACCCACCTCCTATTTAAATTAGATTCTAGTGACACATCTCATAAAAAATATACACCTGAACAGTTAGTAAATTTAATATATCCCAACCCATGCCTTTATTGAGTATATTTTAGGTGAATAGAGGATATGTCAATTCAACAAGGTTCAGCTGGTGGAATGCCAGTCTTAATATTGAAAGAAGGCGCTAGTCAGACTAAGGGTCGTGACGCTCAGAAGAATAACATAACTGCAGCAAAGCTTATAGCGGAAGTAGTCCGCTCAAGTTTAGGTCCACGAGGCATGGACAAGATGCTCGTAGATTCACTTGGTGATGTGACTATCACAAATGATGGAGCTACAATTCTTAAAGAAATCGATGTCCAGCATCCCGCCGCAAAGATGATGGTAGAAGTCGCAAAGTCAGTTGATAATGAGGTGGGCGATGGTACTACATCCGCGGTCGTGCTTGCGGGAGCACTGATCGAGAAGGCAGAGGAGCTAATTGGAAAGGATGTCCATCCAACCATCATAGTAGACGGTTATAGAAGAAGTGCAATTAAGGCGATTGAAATACTCAACAGTATCGCGATAAAAGTCCATGGCAATGATAAAGATCAACTTACAAAAATCGCCAAGACTTCGATGCAAACAAAATTAGTTTCCAAAGATTCAGATCAGTTGGCAGAACTGATCGTTACTGCTTCTCTTCAAATTGCTGACAAATCAACGGGTGGATATAGAGTAGACTTGGATGATGTCAAAGTTGAGAAGAAGGCTGGCGGTTCATTGAGAGATACTAAATTGATAAAGGGCATAGTGCTCGATAAGGAAGTTGTGCACGGAGGAATGCCAAAACGAATCGAGAAAGCAAAGATCGCTCTGATCAATTCGGCCCTTGAAATAGAGAAAACAGAGTTTGATGCAAAGATCAACATTAGCTCCCCTGATCAGATGAAGATGTTCCTTGAAGAGGAAAATAAGATGTTGAAAAACATGGTGGATAAAATCATTGCTGCAGGTGCCAACGTTGTCGTATGTCAAAAGGGTATTGATGACATTGCACAGCATTATCTGGCACGGGCCAATGTCTTGGCAGTTCGAAGGGTCAAAGAAAGTGATATGACAAAGCTCGCAAAAGCAACGGGAGCGAGAATTATAAGCAACCTTGAAGATCTTTCGAGTAGGGATCTCGGCTCTGCAGATTTAGTAGAAGAGCGAAAAGTGGAAACAGACAAGTGGGTCTTTGTAGAAGGATGCAAAAATCCAAAAGCAGTTACAATACTTATACGAGGAGGCTCTCAAAGAGTTGTAGATGAAGCTGAGAGATCGTTACATGATGCATTAAGTGTCACAAAGGATGTTTTGGAGAAGCCAGCAATAGTTGCAGGAGGAGGAGCACCAGAGGCGTACGTAGCTGGAAAATTGCGCGATTGGGTAGGCACCCTTTCGGGCAGAGAACAGCTTGCTGCGGAGAAGTTTGCAGAATCATTGGAGGTTATCCCTCTTACCTTAGGTCAGAATGCCGGCATGGATCCAATTGATATTATGACTGATTTGAGGGCTAGACAATCGAAGGGTTCAAAGTGGAGCGGAATTGATGTCAGAAACGCAAGAATTGCAGATATTTCCAAGCTAGAGATCGTCGAACCTGTAGTTGTAAAGGAACAAATAATCAAGTCGGCTACTGAAGCTGCATCGATGATCTTACGTATAGATGATGTTATTGCGGCTAGTAAATCGGGAGGTCCTCCTGGTGGAGGCATGCCTCCAGGTGGAATGGGCGGCATGGGTGAGATGTGATCACATCTCGCTCAGAACTTCGACCTCTACAAGAAGTTTTCTAATTCCTTAGTGTTTTGTTTTTCCCTCAGCTTGGTTTTGTGTTGCATTCGCTACAGAGGATCTACTGTATTTGCAATTCTTTCTCGATTATGTCTCTTATAGAAGAACCAGTTTCTTGCAGCTCAAGTAATTTTCTTAGATAATCTTCCCAAGAAATTTCTCCTAATGCGCTCTTCCAAAATTCATACCCTGAAGCTAATTTGTCAAACGATTTACTATGGTACTCGCAATACTTGCCAGAGGTTGTTCGAGAACAAACCAAACAAAATGCAGTGGGAGAAGCCATATTCTAGTACTTATTTAGACTCATGGTGATAAAAAAACAGAAGTTGGATACTGGTGATATTACGGTGTCATTCAATCACTTGGCCTAGTGTGAGTGGAACTCTTAAGGGCTCCGATATGGGAGATTCTTTTGTTGGATCGGTAACTGTAACTACAGCTGTAACGTTCTTTAATGTATCGTTATTGAAAGTGGTTGCAAGTTGAATTGTACCCGTCTCATTTGCAGTTATTGGTGAAGGAAAAGAGGATGTTCTGATTAGGGTTTCGTTTGCAGCATATACCTCCATTATAGCATTTATTGGTTTGTTGATTACCTCTGAATTTGATACATTATAGTCTACAAAAAGCTTCACTTGATTCCCAGGATCGACCGTCAAGGGTATGTAGTGAGCAGCCGCAAGTTTCAGAGAGACGCTGTTAGTATCAAGACCTGTTGTTAGATTGGTAGTCAAATCTGTAGTTTGCTGTTGAGCAGGCTGGTTCGGAGTGGATTGGTTTTGTTGTTGAATTTCAATTTCAGGGAGATCGGTACCAGGTAATATTGTCACTTGAGCGTAGGCGGGGGAAGAAACTAACAGTATTGTAATCAAGGGAAGAAAGACCGTCAACAGTCTTGTTACAGTCGAGGACATGGATTGAATCTGATATCAATCAGATATATATTCTATATTCAACTTTTTTTGATGGATTTGTCATTGTTAAGAAATCATACTACTTCAACGTCATGAGGAAGGCTTTCGGTATACCCTGCTGAGGTGATTTTTATAAACTTAGCATTCTTTTGCATTTCTGCTATTGTCTTTGCACCACAGTAACTAAGCCCAGAACGAAGACCTCCAACCAACTGCCTAATTATGTCAACCACGCTCCCTTTGTAACTTACCATTGCCTCTACACCTTCTGGCACGTAGTCATTCAGATCGTCTGATTCGATTACCTGTGATCCCTCTTCACGGTACTTTCTACCCAAAGATGCATAAAAGGAAGCCATTCCTCGGTACATTTTAAATTTCTTACCGTTCTTAACGAGTGTCTTGCCAGGACTTTCATCTGTGCCACCAAAGAGACTTCCAACCATAACAGAAGATGCTCCAGCTGCAAGGGCCTTAGTGGCGTCACCAGATGTTCTTATTCCACCATCTGAGATGATTGGAATATCATAATCTTTTGTCACTTTGGCACTGTCGACGACCGCAGTGACTTGGGGTACCCCAGAGCCCGTAATGACTCGCGTAATGCATATGGATCCAGAACCAACTCCGACTTTCACGGCATCTACTCCAGCTCGGATAAGATCTTTCGATCCATTTCCAGTTGCAACATTTCCTGCTATAAGTTCACAATTTGGAAATGCCCTCTTTATCATTTTTACCGCATTTATTGCGTTATCGCTATGCCCGTGCGCAATATCAACCACTATCACATCAGCCCCAGCTTCCAGCAATGTCTCAGTTCTTTCTAGAAAATCACCCTTGACGCCTACGGCTGCGCCTACAAGTAGTCTCCCCTTCTTATCCTTGGATGCGTACGGATACTGCTCCATCTTGAGAATATCTTTACTCGTAATTAGACCTACTATATGATATTTTTTATCAACTACCGGTAGCTTTTCTATTCTATGTTTATGAAGAATTTCTTTGGCTTCTTCTATAGTGATTCCTTTTTGGGCCGTGATTACACCTCTGCTCATTGAACCGGATACCTTTTTTGTTGGATTACTCTCAAAGGTTATGTCCCGACTGGTAATGATGCCAATTAATTTGTGATCATTATCTTCAACAAGTAACCCGGAGACTCCATAGTTAGTCATTAGGTTTCTTACATCTGTTACGTTCATGTCTTGGCCAACTGTATACGGCTGCTCAATCATAACGGATTCGGATCTCTTAACCCTTAATACTTCATCAACTTGGTCTGAAATAGTCATAAATCTGTGTATAATCCCTATTCCACCTTCGCGAGCTAGAGCGATCGCCATCCCTGACTCGGTGATCGTATCCATATTTGCGCTGATCAGGGGAATGTTAAGAAAAATATTTCTTGATAACCTTGTCCTTAGGTTAGTTTGACTCCGAGAGATGATGTGTGATCTAGTTGGAACGATGAGAACGTCATCAAACGTTAGTCCCTCTGTAATCTCCAAATAATACCTTAATTAGGTGTTCTACAGAGGGATTATAAGTTTTGCCTTAAATTCTTGCCCTAATAACAGGCTAGATGTGGGATCAAAATTAGTCGAGTGGTCAGAGAAGATAACTGTCATAATCAATATAATGACCATGCGAAGCTAATTTTTCATGAGTCGTTAGAACCAGAGTTGGGATACAATATACCAACAGATTAAAATAATATTTCACCAAAAATTTGATGTTGCAGAGGCTTTATCTTTGAAAGGCACAAAATATAACATAGCAATATTTGACACATTTAAGACTCGAAAGGATAAGTTCACCGGTGAAGCGAAAAGACAGAGAGGAATTATCGCTCATCTTGCCTCTGAACAAAGCCCGGAATTGCGTACGAGAACTTCCATTGCTCACGTAATTGCGAAAAAACATGGGATACTATGGCAGAACATTTATTCAGGAATTTTTCGAGACCTTGACGAGGTCCTTATTCCTTCAGGCGTAGTAAAGGAGGGAGGCAGGCTGCCCTTAAGACGTGGACCAAGAGCCCTTCAATTGGAAGGAGTGCCATTCTATGAATTAACTGAAGCAGGACTACTAGTGGCATCTTCCATCGAAGAGCTTGGAAAAGAGTATAGAACCAAGTCTTTAGAAGCATTTATTGGCTCGCTAAAGCCCGTGAGTAAAGAAGAAAAGATCCTCTATGATGGTATACTTCTCTTGATGAACATCGCTCCTTATTTTGTATCAAAAATAATCAACGAGTATATTCATTCATATAGTATTGGTGTAGTAGATAGCATTATACCTATGAATGTGACAAACTTTAAATCGGTTATCTCTGATCACATTGGAGTCGAAAGGGAGCTACTTGATGCGTTTGTAAACTCAAATAAAGATCAGCAGACTCTCATTATGGATTTTATGAGGATTCTTACTTAAATGAGCGAATGTTTTCTATTGATTCCGTTAAAAATAAACAATTTTCGGATCTTAAGTTTTTAGGTGAATTAGTGTCAACTTTTGCAGCGAATCCGATAAGAAGGTCCCATCAATACGAGTGTCAAAAGATTCTTACTTTAGAAATGTGCTTCAATAGGCATAACGTGTCTTATGGTGGGTATAGACAGACAGGAAGAACGCCAACAAGAAATTCCAACAAATAAAAGATCTTTTACAGGGGCAAAAGAAGAATCAGAAACCTGGTTCTCATAGATGAATCAACCTTTATAAAATAAAACATATTAGTATCAATTGGATACTGGTCCTCTATCCTTGGTGCATATAAAAAAACTAGAGGTCTACGGTTTCAAATCGTTTGGTTTCAAGAATTCCGTCCTAACATTTGATAAAGGGCTTATAGCAGTGACAGGTCCAAATGGTTCTGGAAAGAGTAACATTCTTGACGCGATAATGTTTGCTCTTGGAGAGAATAGCCCAAGGGTACTTAGAGTAGATAAATTTCAGTCACTTTTTCATGACAGTCAGAACACTCTTCATAAGATGATTCACGTAAGCGTCACTTTTGACAATCACGATCGAGGTATCCCTATCGACTCGGACAATGTCACCTTGACAAGAGATATGGAAGGCCAGGCAGGAGAAAGTGAGTACTATCTCAATGGGAAAAAAGTTACGAAGGGGACCATAGTCGAGCTTTTGGAGATCGTAATTGCCACTTCGAATAAGTTGAATATCGTACAGCAGGGGATGATAACTAGAATTTCTGAACTCAATTCTGATGAACGGAGAAGAATTATTGAAGATATAATAGGTTTATCATACTTTGATGAGAAGAAGACTGAAGCACTAAAGCAGCTTGACGAATCAGATAGACGTTTAGAAGTTGCCTTCGCGCGAATCGATGAGGTCAGAAAGAGAATCGATGAACTTGAAATTGAAAGAAATGAACAAATGAAATTTCTGGGTATCGAAAATGAAATTAAAAAATATCGAGCCATCAAGATTTCAAATGTTATAGTCTCAACTCGGTCAAAGACTGAATCAATAGAAAGCCGATTAAAGAGTTCCAGCTCTCGTTCTTCGACTTTGCAAGATGAGATTAGTCAATTGAATGCCCAAATCGAAGGTATCGAGCAGGAAAGGGCAAAATATATGAAAGAGTTGGATACAACAAATAAGGATAAGGCGTTAGTAGAAGGTAAGCTATCAAACATCGTCTATGAATCAGAAAGGAATAGAGCCGTTCTGAAAGAAGCGGATCAGCGAATCATAAATATTGAGAGAAGGCTGAAATCAATTGAACTCGAGAAGGTAGCTTTAGAAGATAAGCTGTCTGGTTCACGACTGGAATTAGAAAAGGTTGAGCAGAACATAGAATTAAAGAGATCCGAGATGAATGATCTCACATCTGAATTAAATTCGGCAAATTCAAAGATAGACAAGATAGCATCCACGGAAGGTGTATATCATACAAAAAAGGTTAGCATTGAAAGGAGATTAAATGTTTTACTTCGAATACAGAGTCATTTCGAAGCAGTTGTCGCAAGATTAGAGGAGAGAAGGGCACAAATACAGAGAGATATTGACAGCACTAATGCGGAGGTCTTGTCGCAAAGAAATCAAATTTCTAGGTTTAATATTCTAAATCATTTGCAAAGTAAGGACCTCCAAATATATTTACAACATCTTCAATCTTGTAACAATTCTGCAGAAAGGCTTTTGGATACAAAGAAACGTACTGAGCAAGATCTCTCTACCTCATCACGACTTGTGGTTACTGCACAACACGCCGTATCGCATAGGTATGACGATTTTACCCAGGTCATGAGGAATCCAAATACAGAGTACTTTGCTATTTCAAGCTTGCTAGACGCCTCCGAGTACCTAGGAATAGTGGGATTAGTTCAGGACTTGATAAAGTTCGAAAGAGTCTATGAGAGGGCTATTCTCGCTGCCGCATCGGATTGGATGAGAGCAATTGTAGTATCCGACATAAAATCTATGATCTCACTTCTTAGGTATTCGATGAACAAAAAGCTACCCAGATTTAAAATAATTCCTCTCGATATATTGAGGTATCACACCAGCAATTCTGAAATAGAGAGGCTTTACGAATCCGACTCTATTGGCATATTGGGAAGTTTAGACAGATTTGTCACCTCAGCGTATTCGCAATTAGTGACGTTCCTATTTCGAGATATAGTACTTGTTCGAACATCATCGACTGGTTATGAGTTAGCAAGGAGAGGGTTCAAATCAGTATCCTTGGCAGGTATTTCATTCGAACCAAGTGGCGTACAAGTATCGATTGATTTCGGAACGAAAATCTTTGACATGAGCAAGACCGCTCTAACGGCTGAGATTGTGAAAAAATTAGAGTCTTCTACAAGACATCTCAATTCTTTAGTAGAAATGAAAAAATCAAGCCTTGAAGGACTCGCAGACGATCTGGCGAAATTAGAGCAATTGGAATTTAAAGCCGAAACAAATGTCACAAGTTTACACGAAAGAATTTCTTCCGTTAAAGAGTCGATCTCTACAATGAAAGAATTGTTAAAGACACTAATCGATGAAGCCTTAACACTTCTAGAAAAGTGGGAAAGTACTTATAAGATGCAATTGGTGTTTGATGCCCGTCTATTTCAATCCAAATCCCTAATGAGTAAATTAACGATGCTGTCAGAAAAGATAGACAAGCTGTACGGGAGTGGAGAATTTGCAAGTTTGCAAAGTGAAAAAAGCAATATAATGAGGGCTATTGAGAAATCTGATCTAGAACTAAGGGAGAAGATTACCGAATCTACACCCATCAGATCAATGGTGCAAGCAATTCAACAAAAAATTAAGGAACTGTATGAGGAAGAGAATCAACTTCTAGATGAATTGCAACAGAAACGAAATGAATCAGATGAAATGCGAAAAAATCTAAATATTGTGGATTCTGAAATTTTGACACTTAGACAGAAGGAACAGGACATTATTGATTCAACTGGGAAATCCTATGGGACAATTTCGGAGTACGAACAAAAAATAAAGATGATTCGGGACAATGAACGCAAGTTGTCAAGGGAATATTCTACTCTAGACCGCGATATTGCCATCTACAATAGGGACATCGAACAGCTAGGTATTAAATACGAAGAGCTAACAGCTGAGCTTAGGTCATTAAATTATGAAGAAAAGCCACAAGATCTAGATGTAGACATAATATTGGAGAATTTAAATGCGGAGTATGATTCTATAAGAAACAGGGTTAACTTACGCGCGAAGGACGCGTACTCTGAAATAGTTGAAGGTTATCGAAGTATGTCTGAACGGAGAAATGAACTTGAAATCGAACGTAATTCGATTGTCGAATTCATAGAGGAGATAGGTAAAGAAAGAAGCCAAGTATTTGATGATGCATTTTCCAAGGTGGACCAGAACATCAGACAGACATTTACCGAAGTGACTGGTGGTGGATCTGCTTGGCTTGAAATTGAAAACCCAGCTGAAGAAACAAGTGGCATTATGCTGGTAGTACAATTTCCTGACAAACCTAGACGCGAATCTACGTCGCTTTCCGGAGGAGAAAAAACTATGGCCGCAACAATATTTCTATTAGCCTTGCAGTCACTAAAGCCCTCTCCCTTCTATCTCATGGATGAAGTTGATGCTCATTTGGATGCTCAGAATACGGAGAGATTGCTAAGTGTTCTCTTAAGACGATCAATAAACAACCAGATTATAATGGTCACTCTAAAAGATTCTACCGTGGCCAGGGCAAGTCTTGTTTATGGTGTATATCCTAAGGATGGTATTTCTCATGTCGTAAGGTATAATCATGGCAAAAAGCTAAGCCCAGGCTTACAGTCAAATCCATGACTCTAACACACGGTGACAACTACAAAGACAAATGCCATAGTTAGTACATGAATCAGTCATATAAAAAACATGAGACAAAATGATCCTTGCTACTCTCAGATTGCTTGGCTTTATGTTGATTACTAAGATTTGGCTCTTTTTTGCATTTATCCATTGAATAAAGACATCGAAAATAAAAATTACATCCCCCACTAAATATTTTCTCCCCTTCACGTATACGAATAGATCTTGTTTTTTGCAAGTTTGTAGGATTTGGTTCAGATACTGCATCGATAAGAGCTTGGGTATACGGGTGAAGAGGATTAAGTAAAACAGTATCAACCGCGCCCATCTCCACTACCTTCCCAGCATACATGATTGCGATCTTGTCTCCAATGTATCTGGATGTGCTAAGATCATGTGTGATATACACATATGATATTCTGAATCTGTCTTTAAGATCTTTCATTAGCTCCAATATCCCTGCTCTGACCGATACATCTAGCATTGATACAGGTTCGTCTGCAATTATAACAGCAGGTCTAAGAACCAGAGCTCTTGCAAGAGCGACTCGTTGCCGCTGGCCGCCAGAGAGAGAATATGGATAATTACTAGAAAGCTCGACGACAGGCTCAAGTTTGACATCCTCCAACGCCTTGTATACCTTTTCATGTCGCTCCCTTCTTGAGCTGCCTTTTTCGTGGATAGTAATTGGCTCCATTATGATATCAAGGATTTTCATTCTTGGATCGAGTGATGTATACGCATCTTGGTGTACCATTTGGACACTTCTCCTAAACTCCTTAAGATCTGCATCCTTCTTCTTTGTGATCTCATTACCCTTGAATATTATTTGACCTTCATCTGGATCTATTGCTCGCAATAGTAGTCTAGCAAGCGTTGATTTTCCTGAACCTGATTCACCTGCAATAACGTAGACCTGACCCTCATCTAGTCTTAATGATACGCCGTCAACTGCCTTCACGAGAGAAACCGGGCCTGCTCTCATCGCGCTCATTAAACCCTTTGACATGCGAAAGTATTTTTTCAGGTTTTCAGCTCTGAGTATTTCTTGCAAGAATATAGAATAAAGCATATATTTTGCATATATACACTTTTTTCCCGGTTTGTCATGTGCTTT
>Ga0209077_1000525_pt1 | contig 10295 bp, 4 predicted proteins | sample PPLLak1March2015_FD_187247 | JGI IMG/M metagenome (GOLD analysis project Ga0209077, IMG submission 187247) | Freshwater sediment microbial communities from Prairie Pothole Lake near Jamestown, North Dakota, USA - PPLs Lake P7 Core (1) Depth... | ecosystem: Environmental > Aquatic > Freshwater >... | reverse complement strand
CGGGGAACCTGGACTACTGCCTGAAAATGTCGAAGGAGCTCGGTTTGGCGCCGGCGGAGATATACGTCCCGGCAGGGCCGAAAGTCGCTCCTTGAAAGGACCCCAAGGACCCTAGGCCTCAAGGACCCCAACGACGCCAAGGACCAAGTTGTGCCTTTTTCGTTGATGTCCTTGAGGTCCTTGCTGTCCTTGAGGTCGGCGAAATCAAACCGCCTCGAGAGAGTTTCGGGGACACAAAACTTAATTCCTTTGCTTACGGTGAGGTGCATGGTAACGGGATGGGAATTAAGTATTATGTCCCCGAAACTCACCAGATGGAGGCGAGTTTCCAGATCTTGAGGCTGACGATTCGAGCTTTCCCTCCTCGTTCGTAGAGCCGCAGACCCTGGCTTTCCGAGTCCGGGAAAATCAGGTCGGTGATGACTCCTTCGCCGTCGTTCGCAAACAGCTCGACGGAGGATCGGTCGACCAGCAGATGCAGTTTCACCCTTCCCCCCGGAGCATGGACCGGGGCCGTGTGCCGGCCGGGAAATGAAGGGTGCAACGTCACGTTGCCCGAATTCGTTCGGTCGACATACGCTTTTCCAGCACGAAAATCGTAGCCGATGTGGGTGTGCTGGTTGCGCCCGACCCGAGCGGCGATGCCTACTTCAACCGCCGTGACCCGCGCGAACTCGGCCTCGACTTCGAGCTGGTCACCCTGGATCTTGCGTTCGCGGAGCATCCGATTCACCTCGGCCAGATCAGTGGCGCCCGTCCTGAGCAGCTCGGTCCTTAGATGACCCAATTCAGCGACCGGTCGCTGAACCAGCGTCAGGCCGGCGGCCGTTCGTTCCAAGCGCATCTCCCGCGGGAAGGACATTGCGCCCCGCCACGGGGAGGTCGGAACCTCGTCGGCATACTCCCAGTTACTCATCCACCCGATCCAGATTCTGCGGCCATCGGACTCGGGCAAACCTGACCAAGAGACCCCAGCGTAGAAGTCCTTCCCGTAATCGGCCCACCGCGGCTGGCGGAGATCATCGGCCTCAAATGTGCTCCCGTCAAACCGGCCGGTGAAATACTGGGTGCCCGAACCGCCAGCGACCGCCCCGGGGTTCATGTTGATGATAAGGACCCACTTCGTTTCTCGCGGAGAGCCAGTTATGGGCAGCTCGAAGAGGTCGGGGCATTCCCAGATTCCGCCTACTGCGCCGGCCGGCCCAAATTCCCCCAACCGCTTCCACTTGATGAGGTTCGGAGAGCCGAAGAAAAACACTTTCTTCTCGGTGGGAAGGGCGACGACCATGATCCACTGCCTGCCCGGGCGATGCCAGAACACCTTCGGGTCCCTGAAATCCTTCTTGCCGATGTTGAGCACGGGATTACCGGAATACTTTTTCCAGGTCCGCCCATCATCGATGCTGAACGCGAGATTTTGAGTCTGGAGACGCCGGGTGTGGCCGGTGTAGATGGCAACCAGGGGGGCGCGGCCTTTTCTTCCCAGACCCGACGAGTTCGTCGTGTCGACGACGGCGCTGCCCGAGAAAATCATGATCCCGTTCTCTTCTGCGAGGGCCAGCGGAAGATGTTGCCAGTGGACAAGGTCGCGGCTGACCGCGTGTCCCCAGCTCATGTGCCCCCAATGCTCACCGAACGGATTGAACTGGTAGAACAGGTGATATTCACCCCGATGAAACACGAGCCCGTTCGGATCATTGATCCAATTCGCCGGCGGCGAAAAGTGGAATTGCGGCCGGTGGGCCTGGGTGTAGTCGGCCTGATCCGTCCCCCGGCTGGTATCCCGCCCGGACTGGATACCGGGCCCGCCTCCGGGACTCGGGCTCGGAAGAAGGCCACCGGCCAAGGCCGCCGCAACCAGGATGAGCGCCGCACGCAATCCTTTCATATGGATCATATTATCGCGCTTGTTTCTGATAACATCTCTCGCAATGAACTTCCTCGAGCTTGTCCACAGCAGGTACAGCGTGCGGGATTACCAATCGACCCCGGTCCCCCGAGAGGCGCTGGAGAAGGTCCTCGAATCCGCTCGACTGGCACCGACGGCCGCGAACCGCCAACCGTTCCGGCTGATTATCGTGGATACCGGAAAGCGCAAGGAGCAGCTGCGGTCTCTTTACCACCGCGACTGGATTCTGCGCGCGCCACTGCTTGTGTTTGTCTGCGCGGTGCCGGGGGAGGCCTGGGTGCGTCAGGATGGCCGCAACTATGCCCTGGTCGATGCGGCAATCGTCATGGACCACCTTATCCTGGCCGCTGCCGACCAGGGTCTGGGAACGTGCTGGATCGCCAATTTCAACGCCGAGGAAGCAAGGCGCATGCTGCGTATTCCCGACGCGGTTGACCCAGTGGCTTTCACACCGCTCGGTTTTCCCGCCGACAAGCCAAAACCCAAAGAGCGCAAGCCGCTCGACGCGATCGTCTACTCCGAATGCTGGGGTTCGAACGAGTAGGAGGCAATTCTATGAACCGCCGTGACTTGATCAAGAGCGCACTTGCCGCCCCTCTCCTTGCACCTTTCGCGTGGACCCAATCCGGCAAAGCGCGCCAACCGTTGCTGAAGCTGAGCTGCAACCTGTTCACCTTCAACGAACCACTGACCAAGGGAACGATGACTCTCGCGCAGGTTATTGACTACTGCGCCGAACTGGGTTTCGAGGCGGTGGATCCGACCGGGTACTACTTCCCCGGTTACCCGGAAGCCCCACCGGATCCCGCCCTGAACGAGGTGAAGCGCCAAGCCTTCCTCCTTGGCCTGGATATAAGTGGAACCGGCGTCCGAAACAACTTCGTCCAGTCCGACGCCGCCAAGCGTAAGGCCGATATCGAGATCGTCAAACGCTGGGTTGGAGTCTCGGTCAAATTGGGAGCACCGGTGCTCAGGGTCTTTGCTGGACGGGAGGAGACCGGGCCGTCCACGACGGAGATCGACAACTGGCTCGTCGACTGCCTTGTGGAGTGCGCGGAATACGCCGGTCGCTACGGCATCCTGCTCGCCTTGCAGAACCACCGGGATTTCATCGACACCGCCGACCACCTGAATGCGATCATCGCGCGGGTCGGGTCGCCCTGGCTCAAGGTGCATCTGGATATCGGCGGCTTCAGGACCGATGACCCCTACAAAGATATCGAGCAGGCGCTGCCCAATGCGATCAACTGGCAGATCAAGGAGAACGTCTTTTCCCGCGATCAGGAAATGCCAACGGACCTGCGCAAGCTCTTCGGGATCATACGAAACGGCGGATACCGCGGCTACATCCCGCTCGAGACGCTCGGCGCCGGCGACCCGCGGGAGAAGATGCCTCGCTTCCTGGCGCGGGTGCGGGAGGCCCTGGCGTAAGCCCGCGGATCACGCGGATCTCAACGCGGATCACGCGGATAAACCTCGACCTGGCGCCAGGTCGAGGTTTATCCGCGTGATCCGCGTTGAGATCCGCGTGATCCGCGGGACATGATCTCCTCAATCCGTTTCCGGCTTTCCTCCCCCGCCCACCCGAATTACTGCGCCAGTTGAATACGCGGTGAACTCCGGCGCGTACATCGACTGAAGCGTGGCTGGGCTCACCCGGAATGTCCCACCCATGTTCGCCCGCAGCCGGTATTTCAAGGTGTACTCGCCCTGGGGCAGCCACTCGAAGAAGAAGTTGGTGCCCGAATCCCGGGTCTCCTCGTACCACCCGATCCCCAGGTCCCACTTGTAGCGGGATACCACGACACCGGGCTCCAGACCGGCGGCGCGCGGGTCGCGCAGGTGCACGTACTCGCACGGGTGCTTGGCCCGGATGGACAGCTGGACCTCGATCTCGTCGCCGAGCCCGAGCAAAGCGCCCTCGGCCAGCGGCTTGAGCTCGAAACCGCTCGGCGTGCTCTCGCGCTTGAAATAGCGGCGGGAGACCGAGAGCAAGTCGCCCTGGTCGGCTTCGGGCAGCTTTTCGGTCGAGAAATGCCAGGTCGCGGAGGCGAACGCGAGGCCCTTGCTCGTCTTCTCGACAACCACCGTGGAATCCTGGCTTGGCTTCAGGTCTTCGCCCCGAACCACGATTTGGTTCTTCTTGCCGGTGAACTTCTCCGGCTCGAAGACGAGCCTTGTCACGCGCGTGCCGACCCTGACGGTTGCGTCCTCGCGGACCCCGAGTCCTCCCTCCCGATTCAGATAGTGAACCAGCGAGTAGATGACCTCGGCTGTCGCCTTGGTCGACTTCCAGTGGTTCAGCTTCTTGTTGAGGAAGAGCCAGTGGACCAGGCCATCTTTGCGCGCGTCCTGCGGGAGGATCTCGATGAGGGTGCGCAGGGCGAAAGCATGCGTCTCGATCCGGTCGTTGTACCAGAGCCAGGATCGGTCTTCGGGAGCCCAGTAGGTCCCTTCGTCACGCGTGGTCTTCGCCGAGTCCATGACGCTCGCAAACACGAGCTCCGTGTCCTTCGCCCGGCTCATCCGCTTGAGCGTGAGCGACAACTGGCACTTCAGATAGGGCGAATGTTGCTTCCAATGTTTGAAACTGAAGTCGAGGATCTGCTTTCTTTCGGCCGGCGTCAGAGCATCGCCCATCCAGGACGCGTCGGGGTAGCATGAGGCAACGTAGTTGAGGAAGGTCAGGAATTCCCAGCAGCAGTCGTCCTTGATCATCCTCTGCACGTATTCGCGCCGGAACTCCTCGGCGAGGTAGCCCCAGCCCTTGGCGATGACATCGCGGGGCACGTCTACTCCAAACTCGGAGGCCTTGGCGAACCCGTACATGATGTACAGAGTCATGTAGGGTGAAGGCGGGCCGCCTGGCCACCAGGGGAAGCCGCCGCTCGCCGTCTGGGCCTTCTTCAGCTTGGCCAGGGCCTGGTTGCGCTCGGCCGCGGCTACCCGCGGGTCGAGCACCCGCAAAATCTCGTTCTCGCCCGCCGAGCCTCCCTTCGCCTCGACCAGCCAGGGGGTTTCTTCGAGGGCCATCTTCCGGTTGGGATCCACGGCGTCGAACGTTTCGAACACTGTGTCGCGCTTCGAGAGTTCTTCCGCCATGCGGGCGACGGCCGGGTATTTCGCGTAAACGCTCCCGAGGATTCCCGTGGAGAGGAAGCGATTCAGCGTCTGCTCGGTGCACTCGTATGGGTAGTTAACGAGGTAGGGCAGTGCCGATAGAACCGAGTAGAAGAGTTGCGTGTCGACGGTGACGACCATCTGCTCGTTCAGGAGGCTCGGGTCGCCGCCGGCTTTCAGCTCCTGGAAGACGAGCTCGCGCCGGTCCTGGTCTTTCAGGCTGACGAAACGGGACTGCGAGAGGTGCATCCGGCCGGGCAACAGGGGCAACGGCCTCTGCTCGCCGTCGCTGATGCTGCCTGATTTCGCGACGACCTTAAACGCAACCAGGCCGACGCGGGGAGGCGCAAAAACGGGGAACATCACATTCGTCCCGCCTCCGGGCTTCACCGAGAACTTTTTAGAGGCCACGCCCTTTTCCAGCCCGAAGGCCTCCAAAAGAGATTGGTTGGTTTCGGGGTCGATGATGTCGAGCGTGACGTCCCCGGCAAGGTCCTTTTCGCCGGCGTTGTTGACGACGACCTTGAGCTCCGCCCGGTCACCTTCCCGAAGGAAGCGCGACATATAGGGACGCACCATCAGGTCCTTGACGGTTCGAGCCTCTCGGCTAGCAGAACCAGCCAACAGCTCCTTCGTCACGGCGTGGACCCACACGTTCCACGAGGTCACAGAATCGGGCGCCTCAAACTCGATGGTGACGGAGCCATCGGGCCCGGTCAGAAGCTGCGGCTTCCAGAACGCGGTTTCGGAAAAATTCGTGCGAAGCGGGGCCGGGGCGGAAGGAGCATTGGCGTCGGCCTCGGCTTCGTTCTTAGCCTTGGCAAGCACCTGCCCGGCGATTTTCGATTCGGCGAAGGTGGAGCTGCGATCCGCCATTTCCCGGGGCGGTGCGGCAGCCGCGGGCGGGGCAAGCATCGGTCGCCCCGTCAGTGACGCGCCCAGTTCGCTCCGCATCATCCTCCGTCCTCTTCCCGGACCACCGATCCCGTAGGAATCCAGGAACTGAAGTGCGTCTTCGCGCAGGGACGGCGGGGAACCTATATCGTGATCATAGTGGAGCCAACGAGATGACCCGGCGGCGAGGTTGTGGCTGAGATTGTCGAGGTACCCGCGACTCGGCCAGAGGTTGAGTGGACTGGGCGGATTGTGCGGGGCAAAGGCATCCAGGCTTCGGTCGTACATGTAGGCCAGGACTTCAGCCGCCTTGGCACCGACCTCGCCTCCGCCCGGCCGCTTGACGGTCACCCGCCACGTTTCGCGCCCGCCCGGGCGCAATTTGTCACGGAATGTGGAGAACTGTACATCGAGTTGCTTGTTGTCCCACGGCACATAGATACTGAACTCTTCGGAGATGAGCTGATGGTCGCGCACCATGACCATCCGGACGGCGAAACCGCCTCGATCGGTCTCTCCGATCGGGATTTCGATCAGGCTTCGATCTTGTCCGCTCATCAGCTTCTTGCGCTCGACCAGCTTCCCCGAGCGGTATCTCTCGAAGAACATCGGCTGCTCGGTCAACCCGGAAGTCACGAGGAGGCGCGTCTTTTCGCCGACCTGCGGCGAGCGGTTGTCGCATAGCAGGATCCCCGCGACAGCGACTCGACTGGCTGGCGCGGCAACCACGATTTCCTTCGATGTCTGGAATCGCTCGCCGAAGTCATCCCGGGTTTCGTAATGGAGCCTGTATACGCCCGGGGCTAGACCGGGCAGGTCGAGTTGAGCCGCACCCTGCGGGTTGTGGCTGACCTCCCCCCGGCTGACCTCGCGACCGTCCGGCATGGATCGGAGAACGGACGCCGGGGAGTAAGAGGGGTCCCAGCGCGGCCGAAGCTTGTCGCCCGGCGTTGCGAACTCCTCCTGCTCCGCCAGGCGCACGGCCGGGATGTCGGCGGGCAGGGCGGTTACTTCCGGCTGTTTGACGGAAACCAGGCGCCAGCTGGCCTTCCCCGCTCGTGGGGTTCCGTTCAGGTCTGTGCGCATCAGTCCGATCTTCAGCCGTGAGTCCTCAGTAAAGAACTCGCGCTCGGGATTAATCTGCGCTTCGACGGAAATGAAACCCAGCCGGAAACTGCGATCGGCGCCCTGCGTCTCGCCGCCTTCATCGGTGACGTCCGCCCGGACCGCGTACATGTACGTGATGCTGCGCTCTTTCTTCGCCTCCCGTTCGTCCGCGGTCGGGGTAAAGGAGATCTCGAAACTGCCGTCGTCCTTCAAACCCGCCACACCTTGAGCGACAATCTGCTCGCTCGCTCCCCCGCCGCCGTGGTACCACCCCCACCACCACGGATACACCGCTCGTCGGGTCACTCGCCACTTCGCCTCGCCGCTCGTCACGGGAAGTCCGAAATAGTAACGCGCTTCGCCCTTGAGGGTCGCCGGCCGGTTCAGTCGGAGCGCGCCCTCCGGCTCCTTCAGGGTGGCCTCGAAGGTGGGACGCTTGTATTCCTCGACCCTCACCGAAGACGCGGATGTCTCACCATCAATATCGGCAACCAGCTGCCAGTTTCCGAGCATGCGTCCGGCAGGGATCAGGAACTCGCTCGCGGCCGTGCCGAAGTCGTTGGTCAGAATGTGCTTGGACTCCACCTCCTGGTGGTTGCCATCACGCAGCATGACCTTCACCATCCGACGTGGCATCGGCCCCAGCTCAGCGGCCTCCCTCCGACCCGAATACGCGACGATCTTCCAAAGAATCTTCTGATTGGGTCGATAGATCGCGCGGTCCGTGTAGACAAGGCACTGTTTCACCCAGCCCTGCGGCGAATAGTTATTCGCGTAGATTCGGTTGTCGAGTGCCAGGTGGCGTCCTTTGCGCGCCACCAGGAAGTAGGACCCGGATTGCAGGTTGAGCAGCTTTGCCGTGCCATCGTCGGCGGTCTCGCGGGTCTGGACGAGGCGATGACCTGAGTTCCAGTTGGCAGAAAACAGTTGGATCTGCACGGCTGCGACAGGCTGCCCCGTGCTGCCAGATAAGACCTGCACCTCGTTGAGATTCTCCGACCAGTTATGACGCACGAGCAACACGAGGTCGCTCACAATGAAATCGGCGAATTGCGTCCGGTTGCCGGTTCGCCGGAAATCGGCTCTTTGCGATGCGAGAATGGCGTACTGGCCGGGTTCTTCAAGCGGCGGAGTGACGAATGTGCTGTGCATCTCGTAGTCCGCTGTCGGAGGAAGTTCCACGGTCCATGCTGCAGCAGGTTTTTCGTTCGAGAGCAATGCCTGCTGCTTGTCTTCGTTCAGGGTCAGCCAATCGGAGCTCCGATTACTGACAGTCGGTCCATAGTCGATCGAGTACGCCCGAAAATACAGCACCGGCAGGTTCCGGTGCGACACCCGGATGGAGCGCCTCCGGGGACCGTCAGACTGCATGGGCGTGAAATTGAACTCGGAGTCCTGGATGGCCTTCACCTCGAAAAGACAACGCTTGCCTCCGACCGATTCGGGATGCGCATCGTGACCCGCCCGGGCCAGCGCCAGGGCCCGGATCAGCTTTCCGGGAGCCGGATCTTCCTTGACCATCTGGACGAGGGTCGACTGCCCCATCGACCACCACGGATAGCGGCGGTAGGCCGGCAGCAACTTTTCGAGCGAGCTGCGGATCTGGGCCCGGTCTTCCTCCTTCGAAAACGCAGCGTGCAGGCGGCGTGACCGTTCCAGACGGGCCTCGAGGGCGGCTTCCGGCCGGGAGGCTTCAGCGTGCCAGGCTTCCAGGTCTTTGAGGACGGCCACCATGCGCTCAAGGGGGTGTGACTGGACCGACTCGCCGGCCCGGTCGGGCTTTGAGTCGGCAAGGAGCTCGTCGAGCCTCAGTTGGTAAAGGTTGTTCTCCTGCTCCGGGGTCCAGAAGGAAGAATCGGCGAGCAGTTCGGCATACAGGTAGGCGACAGCGTCGCGGACGGTATCGCGAATCCCGTCGGGGTAATCATTAGGCACCACGTACTCGCCCAGAGATTCCACTTGCCTGGTGCCGAGCACGGCCCGATCGGCCCACACTTTTTCGTACGACTGCCGAGCCTCGGCGAAGATCTGGTCCTTCGTCCAGGCTTTCAGGTCGACCGCACCCGTGGAGGCCACGCGCTCCCGCTGATTGATCTCCCAGCTGTAGCCCTGGTAGTAGTGCACGAGGGATGCGGCGTAGAAAAGCTCGAGAATCACCCTGTCGTCAGAACCTTCCGGCCAGGGCTGATCTTTGAGGAATCGGACCGCGGTCTCGTAACCGTGGAGGCCGGTCCGCAGCTGGACCTCGAGGATCAGGCCTTTCTTCCAGAGGTCCGTGTCGCCGTCGACACGTGCTCTCTCGCGGATTTTCGCGACCAGGTCGAGGGCTTCGTTGAATTTCTGTTCGTCGATGAGTCGTTTCACTTCCGGCCACGACGGTTCGCTGGGAGGGGCATTCATGGTGTTTCCTTGCGGTTGCTGTCCACGCCCTCCTCCTTGAAACGCGAGCGTGAAAGCGAGAAGCCCCAATGAGAGGAAAAAGACAAGAGCGAAGATCGTGGGCCGTAGCGCTTTGAGTTTCATGAGACCTCCTGGTTGACCCGACGGCTCGAGATGAGATTGTGCATCTATTGGCTTAACGATCCCAGCCTTAATTTCTTAGACACCGCCGAGCATTCAAGCGCGGCCTTTCGCGACCAGAGCACGCAGCGAGTGGATTGAAAAAGTTCACGTGTCTGTGAACAGCCCATGGGACTGGGCGAGCCTCGCGTGGATGCGAGATCGAAAGGAGCCGCGCACGACAGCGAGCGAAGCGAGCGAGAGTAAGCGGACCACCAATCATCGCTAAGTCGAGACATTTAAACACGAAGCAGTGGAGCGAGTCAGGTGGTCCGCTTACTCTCGCTCACTGCCGTTCGCTTTCGTGCGCGGCTCCTTGCGATTTCGCGTCCCGCGCGATTTCTGCCGGGTCCCGCCGGTCGATCCACTTTTTCGACACCCGCTGCGTGGGCGGCTCTGAGAGAATCGTCTGCCCGCTGGCAAATGCGGGTCAATCCTTGGGGTCCTTGAGGTCCTTGCTGTCCTTGCTGTCCTTGGGGTCGTTGAGCAGAAACCTAATAGAACGGCTGCCGCATGGGGATGGAGTCAAGCGGGATGGTCAGGCGCACGATGGTCCCGCCGGATTCAAGCTCGGCAATTCGCAGGCGCCCGCCCATACGGACGGCCCGTTCTTTCATGCCGACGAGGCCGACGGTGGCTTCGTGGCCGTGGTTTTGCTGGATGCCGCACCCGTTGTCGGAAATCTCGAGGCAATACTCATTCCTGT
>Ga0209077_1000521_pt1 | contig 10329 bp, 7 predicted proteins | sample PPLLak1March2015_FD_187247 | JGI IMG/M metagenome (GOLD analysis project Ga0209077, IMG submission 187247) | Freshwater sediment microbial communities from Prairie Pothole Lake near Jamestown, North Dakota, USA - PPLs Lake P7 Core (1) Depth... | ecosystem: Environmental > Aquatic > Freshwater >... | reverse complement strand
CCTTTGTTTGTTTTTAGTTTTTAAGTGACCAAACAAAACCGTGAGTTGTAATGGATATAAAAAGTATGTAATATAGTGAAGCAATTATCTTGACAAAAAATGTTAATTAAGGTAATATAGGCTGTTAGTAACATTTCTAGCAGGGAAATACAAATAGGCGGAAAGGTGATATTAAAATTTGGGCGGGAGAACCATAATGAGGATGATAAAGAAACTCTCAAAGAAATTTGAATTGAAGCGATTTTTCATTTACGCGGTTATCTATTCAATTGTGTTTTTTCAGACAACACCCAAGACGGCATTAGCGACACCGACAGGGGCTAATGTAGTTGCCGGCTCGGCAGGGATTACACAAAGCGGAAACACAACCAGTGTTACCTTGAGCAGCAATCGCGCTGTCATTAACTGGAACAGCCTGGATACATCGAAAAATGAGACACTTCAATTCACAAAACCGTCGGGCAATTTCACAGTCCTAAACAGAGTCATTGAAGGAGGAGCGACACAATTTAACGGGACACTTTCGGGCAATAAAGGCCATATCATCATAGTTAATCCTAATGGAGTGGTATTCGGCACAACCGCATTCATACAGGCACATAAATTTACGGCATCATCCCTGAATATCGATAATACAGATTTTATGAATGGAACTTACCGATTCAGCGGCGGCAGCGGGTCAGTTATCAATCACGGGAGCATCAACGCTGAAGAAATAAGGCTGGTCGGCAATTCAGTCCTCAATGATGGAACTATAATCGCGCCTAACGGGCTTGTAATAATGGCCGCGGGCGAAAACGTTTATCTTGGTGAGGAAAACAGCGACATCGTTGTTGCAGCAGCAATGAGCGATCCGGCAAATCACGTAGTAACAAATAACGGAGATATCGGCAGCGGCAAAATCGGGATAAACGGCGGGGGAAACTCGAGTGAAGGCCCAACGGTAATTCTGGCGGCAGGCGATATATTTTCGACGGCCATGTCGGGACTCGAATTCATGCGGGCTGAAGCGAAGAGAAACATAAACTTTACAGGCAATATATCCGCAGACAGCTCTATAGACCTTATGGCAGGCGGCAAAATAAATGTTGAGGGCCTAAACGCAGGCGCACCAAATTATGATTTCGCAGATATAACATTAATAGCAAATGATTCGATTACAACCGGCTATCTAAATGTACAGGCAAGAAGCGAGACATCGATTGTTGCAATTGCCGGAGGAGATTTAACTATAAAAGGAGACCCGGCCCACGGGGCAGTTTCAGCGATTTCAAACGGTGTGCCTGTTGCAGATGAAGCAGCAACGAATGTATGCCTTGAGGCAGGCGGCTCAATAGATATTGAATACGGGATACAGGCGATAGCACACGGCAAAGAGTCAAGCACGGCTGCTATACATATTTGTGCCGGCGGGAATGCTACAGAGGAAAATCCGGGCAATATCACGATAGACACACGTAACGGACAAATACTTGCATGGGCAGAGACATCGGGAAATGCAGGGTCTGCGGAACCATCAGGCACAGCAGATGCAGAAATAATGATACATACGCCCGGCACGATCGATATAACGAATAATGGAGCTAATGTCCCTGTAAGAGCACGGGCAGAGGTATCGGGCAACGGACCTGCCGATGTTTCTTCTAATGGCGAGAATGGAATAGTTGAACAGACTTCCGATGGGGCGCACGCAAAGATAGACCTTGCTGAAAACAGCACGGAAGATTGCCCGGGCTGCGGAACCAATACACAGACAAATACAGAGACTAATACGAATACAGAAACAAACACTAATACAAATACAGAAACAAATACCAACACGAATACGGAAACAAATACCGAGACCAATACAAATACTAATACCGAAACTAACACTAATACTGAGACGAACACCAATACGAATACAAATACTGAAACAAATACTAATACAAATACTGAGACCAATACAGAGACTAACACCAACACAAATACGGAAACAAATACGAATACAAACACAGAGACTAACACAAATACGAATACAAATACTGAAACAAACACTAACACGAATACGGAAACAAATACCGAGACAAATACAAATACCGAAACCAACACTAACACTGAGACGAACACGAATACAAATACGAATACGGAGACTAATACTAATACCGAAACTAACACCAATACCGAGACGAACACGAATACAAATACGAATACAGAAACAAATACCAACACGAACACGGAGACTAATACAAACACCGAGACGAATACCAACACCGAAACAAACACTAATACAAATACTGAGACCAATACAGAGACAAACACCAACACAAATACAGAAACTAACACGAACACCAATACCGAGACGAACACGAATACAAATACAAACACGAACACGGAGACTAACACAAACACCAATACAGAGACGAATACAGAGACAAACACGGAAACCAACACTGAAACGAACACGGAAACAAATACAGAAACAAATACAGAGACCAATACCGAGACAAATACGGAGACGAATACCGAGACGGACACTGATATAGAAATCGGGATAGCACCTATTCAGGAATACCAGGTGAAGTCGACAGGCTGTCCGGCATTAATGAGCTGGGCCGCAAAAGAGCTCGGAATGCCTGAAGACCAGATACAGATTTATATTGCCGGGGGCCTTGCGTTATCGAGCAATGTCCAGCCGTGCGATTCGTGTGCTAAATTGCAGGATGCAGCGCTGACTTTGAAAGACCCGGATGGCTCAAGGGTAAAGGCGCTTGCCCAGGTAGTCAATGACTTCTCCGGAGGCGCACCGCTTTCACCAGAGCAAATGGCAGTAATGGCAGAGGCTTTGCAAAATCCAGGAGAAGGAACACCATACGCCCTTGCGGCAGAGTGGTTAAACGCCTTAACTGATTATGTTGATGTTTTACATGATGAATTGAGACTGCCTGCCGATGAATCGAAGGCACGTGCGGCTAAATATGTTGCACCAATCGTAAATGGCGACAATGCGGCGCTGGCGGCATTTGTTCAGGCTAGATTAGGAAATTTTGGCGGATAAAACAAATTGATGTTTTAAAAGATGACTGCCGGGATAAATTATTTCCCGGCAGTTTTATTTACGGAGTTAACAGGCAATTTCACTTCAGATATTCTTAGAAATTCCGTGGCGGTAGTCTGGATTTCGTAGAGCGTATTTAGCTTGTAATCATTATCGAGTTTACTATCTGATGCGGGCAGTCCTGTCTTATATTCCATATCCTGAAATACAATCATACGGGAATAAAGATGTCTTTGCAGCTCAGTTAAAAGGGCTGCTTTGTTTTTATTGGCATAGGAAAAATCGATGGCACCGAAACCCATAGCGACGTACTGGCCGGGACGGTTCGAGACAATCAGAATATTTCTGTCTTTTATATTATCAAGAAATTTGATGCAGTGGTCGGTTGTCCGGTTCAAAGTAAGGGTATTTATAAAGCGTCCCTCTACGGCGATCGGGTGATAGAAGCAAAAGCAGATGGCCGAAATAATCAGCAGCGCTTTGGCGGAGATGACATCGGGCTTGAATATTTTTACCACAATTGGCGCAAAGGCAAATAACAAAGAGATGATTATGAAAAATCTGGCGGAAGACGGGTGATTATACCTGCCGAAGAAATGAGAAAAGAACATTAAACTGCTTAAGCCTACAGTTACTATCAGGATAATCATAAAATATCTCTGGTAACCTGTAAGTAATATTTTTTTGCGGATAATCTGCGCGATAAGATAGAAAATAATCAGGATGCTGATAATAGTAAGAATTCCGGCGTAAGGCAAACGATAATCAAGATCAATAAGGCTGGTAAAAAATGATTTTATATTTACCATAAGGCTGTCAAAAGAAAATAACTGCACATCCTTAACGCTTTCAAAATGTCCCTTCGGTTTCAAAATCCGCTCCCATATAAATGGTAGATTAAGAAGCGGAGCCATGCAGAGCAGATATGATGAATCTTTGACATACTGCCATTTTATTTTAGGGATAAGCAAAAGGGGAATCAGCACCAAAAATAATAACGATTCATAACGAATGTTCGCGAAGAAAAGAAGTGACGCAATAAGAAATGAAAACCCAGGCGAAGAAGGATTACGAACAAATCCGTAAACAGCTACCAGGATTAGAATAAGAAAGGCACTGTTGAGAAGGTCGAAACCGGCTGATACCGCAAAGATTGAAATGACAGGATAGGATAAAATAAGCAGCATGGCGGCCAAGGCGGCTGCGAAATCGAGGATTTTTCTTGTAATTATAAAGACACCGGAAAGCAAACCAAACAAGACAATGAAATTTACGGCGAAGGCATTTTGATATCTAAAGCCTGTTAATTCGTGAAGGATATAGACAAGAAAAGGATAAATGAGGGGACGTTTAGGAATATCCCGCGTAATCGGCTGAAGATTACCATAATAATATTTTGCGGAAGTAGTATTATAGACGGTCTTGTCATCGAGCATGGAACGGGAAACAGAGACGAGATTTGTTTCGTCACTGAGAGTTTTGAATCCCACCTTTACGGAAATAAAGACGACACAGGTCAGAATGAATGCTATAAGGATTCCCGGCCAGTATTTTTTTAAGATATGAAAGAATGAAAATTGGGCCGACTTGCAGAATAAATAAACCTGCACAATCCAAACAGCCGCGAGAATGAAGGTAAGATAATAGGAGGCGTTGGCAAAGATTACAGGCATCTTATCGCGATAGACGAGGGTCCAGGTTAAAAGCACAATGAAGGCTAATAATGCAAAAATATTCAAGGAATAAACAATAAAACGAATTTTTTTTGATGTTTCCATAAACGTCCCGATAAAACTATGCGGCCCTTTAAAATTATCTGCAAGCTGTTATTTTATATCGTCATCGTGAGCCATTTAATTAACTCTATAAGACTAACACTTCAAAAAACCTCACTATCAGTATTGATAACGAGGTTGAAGGTCGTGCAAACTTCATTGCCAAACATTAATACCTATCTCATTTCAATAGGAGACGAGGACTACTCTAAACAGGTTTTTAAAATAAATGTGCAAATATTTGCAAGTTATTATGTATAAACAATCTAAGCAGGGGAAATGGCTAAAAATAGATGCTGCTTAAAGCCGATTAATTAATAAATAACTATGTTTTTAAAAAGGACAGAAGATATGAGAATAACAAAAAAATTGACTCAAGTAATTCTGGTTTTTGCCCTATCGGTTTTGCCGCTTTTAATAGCCGCACAAAAGCCGCCTCAGCAATTCCAAGAACAGCGAGAGGCCGAGCAAAAACGGCAGGAAGCACAGACAGAAAAGACAAACGAGGAAACTCAAGACCAGTACGCAGATATAAAACTGCCCCAAGACAACACGCCTGTTATCAAGGTCAAATTGATTCAATTTGGCGGCAATACTCTTATAACAACTACACAGCTTATCGACGATATGCCGGTGATTTTTAATGCATCTGACAAACCGCTTGCAAAGGCAGAAAGCAAATTCTTATATAATCTTTCGCCTGTTAAAGAAGTGCTGATGTCGCCGGGAACTGCGCGTGATATTTCAGCAAGAACGATTCAGGGGCTTACTCAATATGTGCTGTCTGAATATCAACGGAAAAATTATGGAGGGATATATGTCTATGTCCCGGCAGATGCACTGAAAGGCGGAGTGGAATTAAAGGAAGGTATACTTCCAGTGACTATTATCGAGGCCCATATATCCGATGTCAATGCAATCTATTATGACCCAAATCAAAATGTCTCGCAGAAAAAATATTTAGACCCCAATCTTCTGGTTGGATGGTCGCCCGCAAAGCCGGGAGAGGTCCTTAACAGTAAAAAACTTAACGACTACATCAATCTTTTGAACCTGAATCCTGACCGGTATGTTTCGGCAACAGTAAGCGGCGGTTCTGAGGCGAATACTCTTGCCGTCAACTACGGTGTTTATGAGGCAAGCCCGTGGCACTATTTTATACAGGTTGATAACTCGGGCGTTGAGGGACGAGAATGGAATCCGAAAATAGGGGTAATAAACACTAATTTACTTGGAAGAGATGATTCATTTCTTGCGTTATACCAGTTCCCCTGGGATTCGGACCTGGAGGAAAATTATTCGCTGTTCGGCAGCTACGATTTTCCCCTGACAGGGCCGGAACTTCGTCTTAATATTTACGGCGGTTACAGCGCATATAACCTTAGTCCGCAGGATAGCTCAATTGATTTTATCGGCGCCGGCAAATTCCTTGGCGCAAATCTCAAGTATAATGTTATGCAGCGCCGAGGATGGTTTTTCGATTTAATCGGTTCTATAAGCGTTGAAGAAAGCAAAATAACATCATTTTTCGGGCATTTCGATATAAATGATAGCGATGTCAGGATGCATATTGTCGGTTTTGCTGCAGATTTATACAGGCGAGACGACATTTCCAGCTCGTTTTTGGAATACCGGTTTTCGACCAATACGGGAGGCTCAAGCCGGGAGGAATTTAATAAATCAAGACCAACGGATGAAGCGAGTGTTGATAAATATTTTACGATACATACTTTTTCAGCCAACTACAGCAGGATACTCGATCCCAACAAGGTGACACGACTCAGCACAACCGCCAAATGGATAATAACTCCTGACAGGCTGCCGCCGGCAAAGATGACCCCGTTTGGCGGTATGTACAGCGTGCGAGGGTACGAAGAATATGAGACAATCGCCGATGAAGGATTTCTAGCTTCAATTCAATATGAATATGACATTGTAAGGCATGAAAAGACAAAAGCTGTTTCAAAAGAAGAAAACGAAAAAACGGAGAATTCAAAATCTAAATTCTTCGAGCTGAAAAAACTTGCGCCGCTGGCGTTCTTAGATTTTGGAAGAACGGAAATAAACGACCCGACGGATTCAGAAAAACGTCATGAGACATTCTTATCAATCGGACCGGGTGTTCTGGCAGAAATGGGGGATTATTTCAGTGCAGGCCTTTATTGGGGAATCGCACTTCGAGATACTGAACTGACAGATGCCGGCGACAGCAGGGTAAATGTGAGCTTTATGGCACGGTGGTAATTAAAATTTATTGAAGTGCCGGAGCTCCGTTATCGACCTGAGCAACTGTTTTGATTTGACTGGTCAAATCAACTGACTGACTGATTGCGGTAATAGTCGGATGAGAAGGCATCAAGGCCTTTTCGAGAGAAGTCAGAACTTTACATCCCAATTCATAAGCCTGCTCATATTTGCCTTCATGGGCATACAGTTTTATCTGACAGTTGAGGGCCATCGCAGTTATATCACTTTGGCTGCCAAGCGATTCCTCGAGAAGTGTTATCGCCCTGCTGCATGCGGCCTGGGCATGCTGATACCTTCCCGAGTCAAGATAAAGCTCTGCGAGAACTGTATAAATCTCACCTTTAATAGGCTCGTAATAAGCCGGATTTTGCTGCTCAATCGCAAGCGAATCATTTAATATCTGTTCAGCTATTTCTACTTGTCCTTGTGCCTGATAAATCCTGGCAAGGGTGAGTTGATTCGGTATAAGTAACCGGTGTCCCTGGCCGAAAACCTTTCCTTGAATATCACAAGCATAAATCAAGAGATGGCGTGCCTCTTTATACCTTCCCTGAAGGTAATACATTTTTGCGATATCGCTGTAAACGGCCGCAGTGTAAAGATGGTCCGGACCATAATAATCAGTTATATTTCGCAGCGCACGTTCGTAGATTAATTCCGCTTCATCAAATCTAGCCTGTTTAACGAGTAATCCTGCATGGTCAACCTCGAAAGATGCTACAGCAGGGTCATCTGCTGTATGGCATTTTCTAATAATCGCCATCGCATTTTCAAAGGACTGAGAAGCAAGAGAAAATCTGCCCTGGGCCTGATAAATCGAGCCCAAAATCCTTAAGCTATATGCAATATAGGGGTGGTCTTTATAATACAATTGCTGCTGGAGCTTCAAACCCAACAGGCATGTCTTTTCGGCCTCGAGTAATCGAGCCTGATTTTTGTAAATCCATACAAGGTCCAAAAGAGCGGAAGCCACATCTTCATCAGCACCCGAATTAACGGCCTCATCAAGGGCTTTGTTGGAGCATTTTTCGGCATTGGCGTAATCACCATTGGCCATATTAATCCGGGCAACTGCCTGAAGCGCCTTGAAAGAGCAATTAGATGATTGGATGTTTAGAGATTGAGATGCGCGGGCGCAAACAACCGCACCAAAAAAAATCGCTGCGATTGCGGCCCATTCCCACCAAAAGGGTCTTGATGCACAACTAACAGCCTTCGTCATCGGGGTCTGAGTTTCCATAACTACCATTGTTTCGTAAGTTTTGTACCTATGACTTTAAAAATGATTCTTACCACTCCTTATAAAGCATAAGAATGGCCTTAATGATATTAAGAGGGTTCTTAAGAGTCCTATACATTAAAAAAGCCAAATTTTTAACGGTTATAACGCATATAGCGGCTAAAAGTGGATTATCAGTAGTATTAACCGAGAAGTTTGAATCTTTTTTGACAATTACGATGAAAGACTTGACAAGATGGTAATTAATTTTGTAGATTATTATCTTTCGTATTTGTGAATGTGAACACAAGCACTTATTAGGCATAATAGATATTGTGAGATATAGCAAAATACCCAATGAAACCGTTCGACGCCTGCCTGTTTATCTTCGGGGGCTTGCCCTAATGCGTGAGCAGGGTTTAACAAGCGCTTCGAGTGATAAACTTGCGGATTTAGTTAATGTCAATTCGTGGCAGATACGCAAAGACTTTTCATATTTCGGCGAATTCGGGACACGCGGGGTCGGATATGATATCGAAAATCTTGCAACGCAGATAAAAAAAATTTTGAAACTCGATACAATCCGTAAAACCGCTCTTATTGGGGTCGGCAATCTTGGCACGGCAATAATGGCTTATCCTGGTTTTAAAACCTATGGTTTTCATATTGCCGCGGCATTTGATAATGACCCGAGAAAAATCGGGCAAAAGATTAATGATATAACAATAGAAGATATCTCATCAATTGATTCGCTAAACAAGCGGCAGGTTGACATGGCGATTATAGCAGTGCCTGAAGAGGCAGCACAAAATGTAGCGGATGCACTTGTTGAAGCCGGCGTAAAAGGAATATTGAATTTCTCTCCGAGAAGAATTATAGTTCCTAAAAAGATAAAAGTGATAACGATAGATATAGCAACTGACCTTGCACGTCTGCCGTATTATATCCCTTAATTTTTTAATAGAGGCGTAAAATGAATAAAACAGTGACAATCGACAAAAGCGCTTTCAAGCGGTTTGTGGATGAACTTATAAAACATCAGAAGGTAATAGGCGTTGGGGCCAAGGGGGACCGGTTCTCATTTATGGCCCTCGAATCGGCCGACCAGCTTCGACTGGATTATGATGTAACACTTGGGCCGCCAAGAGACATTTTTCTTCCGCCAGTTGAAACGCTGCTGACGTTTGAAATAGGAGACGGGTATAAGTCGGTCTATGATGAGACTCCATTTGTGGTTATAGGCGTTCATCCTTACGATATGATTGGATTAAATCAGCTCGATGCGCTTTTCAGCCAGGATAATTACGATACTCATTTTATGAAAAAGAGGCATAACGCCACGATTATGGCTTTAGACGTAGTGACCGCCTCTGAAAATGTTTTCGCATCATCCATGGGAACTGCGACAATTAAGGAAGGTTTCGACGTTTTGATGACCGATATCGGCAACGCCTATTGTTTAGAAGCCGGTAACAAGAAAGGCGAAGACCTTATAGCAAAGGCGAAGGAAGCTATTCCATCGAGCGAAAGGGACCTCAAAGAAAGACAGAGAATACAATCGGAGAATGAAAAGCGGCTAAATAAACATAAACTTAAATGCGATGCTTCTTATATTCCGACACTGCTTGAAAGGGCTTATGACCATCCGGTCTGGGAAGAAAAAGCAAAGACATGCTTTAGCTGCGGCTCGTGTAATATGGTTTGCCCGACCTGCTACTGCTTCAATGTGATAGATGACGTAAACTGGGATATGAGGTCAGGCAAAAGGAAGCGTGTATGGGACGGATGCCTGCTTGATTGTTTCACAAAAGTCGCCGGAGAGCATGAATTCAGGAAAAACCGCAAGGACAGATTCAGGCATCGTCTTTATCGAAAAGGCAAATATGTGCCTGAGAAAATAAACAGCAAATTTATGGCGTGCGTCGGATGCGGGCGATGTGTAGGCGCCTGCCTGCCGGACATAGCGAATCCTGTAAAAGTTTACAACAGATTAGTTGATGATTTAGGAATAAAATAATTGGAGCGTTAACAATGTGTGAACGTTGTGCTTT
>Ga0209077_1000514_pt1 | contig 10386 bp, 17 predicted proteins | sample PPLLak1March2015_FD_187247 | JGI IMG/M metagenome (GOLD analysis project Ga0209077, IMG submission 187247) | Freshwater sediment microbial communities from Prairie Pothole Lake near Jamestown, North Dakota, USA - PPLs Lake P7 Core (1) Depth... | ecosystem: Environmental > Aquatic > Freshwater >... | reverse complement strand
ACAGACAAACCAGACTACAAATGGTATGGTTGTCAGGAGTTAGAAAAACAATTGAGAGAGGTAAGTCTGGATAAATTAGATCTCTTTAATAATTTGTTATGCAAGGGATGCTTGATGGTTGGGGCCTTTATATCACTCAAAATAAAACCTCGCTATCTAACGTACTAGGACATAGGTAGGCAATCAGGTTTAGCTCATCATTTCCTGGCCATCCTACCTTTTTCTAGTAACCATTTTTATAGTATGTTATGCAAAACCGTGCAGGTAGCACAGTCCAAAATATGCTGCCGACCCCCAACGTAATTCCAAGAAATGCATTGAAAGTGGGTAGAGAGAGGTAGGGTTTAACTAGAATTTTTCCCTAGCCATTCTACCGCCTGTTCTTGTAAATAACCATGTTCCGGAATGTCTTTTATGTAATAATGCAATCTAATGTCAGGTTCCTATGCATGATAGGTAGCGACGGCAAATCTTTCCTTTCGATTAGACTACCTCTGGCCGTCCTACTGTTCTAGAATGTTATATGCAGTAATAGTCAGTCTAGTTCCTAAATTGCACAGGTCCTTCATATCCCATGGCCTTGTCTATCCTCTCCATTTTCTCTAATTCCATTGCCAATACTCGTTTCCTTTTCAACATTTCCTTAATCTCTTCCGCCCAGTCGCCCATACATGAAGCTATTATGCGTCTCCACGGCATACGAGTTTCTGATATTGCTCTGAGATAGCAAATCATACATACTGGTATAGTGCACTTCAAGTCCTTTTCTATAGCCAAATTCATAATCAGGTTTTCACCACAACTACTGCAACGTCTAGCCAATGCAGTTACAACCACATAACAAATAACATTACATTGTTTATAATGATTTTATGACTAAATGATTGTACATAATCATATGTTAGACGACAGGAAAACCTTTATCATGATGATATTTGTTACTAGTTCGAGCACCAAAAACCTCAAGCGATAAAAGGGTTAAAATATCACTAGTGATGCGATATATTGGGCAACGTTTATCGAGTAAATATTGTATTTGCAAGAACCCTGGTTCGTAACCTATTTTGCATCGAATAATTTCGAATATGGTACATATTTGGACTGTAGATCTATGTTTTGAATATATCTTTTAAGCTTAGATTGGTCTTCATAACTCCAGCTTTTTCGTCAGATTCTTTTGGCCGCCATTTAAACAGCTTTCAATCAGTCAACTAACTTAAAGACAACGTTTCAAAAAATTCTAGAGTATTAGAACAAAGAAAGAAACTCTGGAAAGATCATAATTTATAGCATATCTACAGACAAAAAACAAACCTTTCACTTTATCAAATCATAAGGTCTAATATTCAATCAAATCATTGGAAGTCAACCCATTCAGTTGATCCAAATAATCCGCTATATCATTAAAAGATATACCAGAGTCATTAAGTTGAATGATTAAATCTTTGCTCACTCCCGCATGTGTTAATGCAATGAAGGCACTCAGTAGTTTTTTTGAAGCTCTCGAATCATCTCTACCATTCCAACCAAAATAAGACATCAGAACACCAATTGCACATCTACCGCTATGCCCGTCAGAATATCGCTCAGTAATCTGTGTATACTGCTTTCCATAGATACGAAGAACCTGCGAAACAGATAGTTCTTGTTTTAGCAGTTGTTGTTGGCTCATAGATGTACTGCATTAATAACCAATAAACTATTTAGACTGTGGTAATAGTGTCTTGGACGCCGGTACTCACGACGACATGATCACGAGTAATGCGGCTTCCACAAGAAAAGCAAAGTCCATTCTGCTTAACTTCAATTATTTTTAGTGTACGATTAATTTTTTCATTGGGATTGATGATTAGCGGAAGAATCAGATCATAAGAACCAAAGTGGAAATTAATGAGATTTATTATATACTAAAGTAGATTGAATGTACAATATTTTTTAAGCAACATTAAATGAAGTTAATATTGATTGGTGGGTCAGAAATAATCATAGATAGATAGCAAGTTGGTTTACAAGCTAATCTATTCAGATGCACCAGTGGATCCATTAGTTGACAGTTTAAGAAGTGGTTCAAAGATCTTCCAAAAGTCTTCACCGTTAACACTAATTACCGGGGCGTTGTCATCTTTGTGTCATTTGTTTTCAGTCAAGTCACACCTATATTTGGTTTGTCTAACTTTGTAGAACTACTTACATTCATCTGTTTTTCTTGAGCTGTCGTAGCTATAGTTTCACTGACAGCAAAACCGATTATAGCTACGGCTAAGAATATAATAATAATATGTTTGTTCATTCTGTAATTATTAATATATCATCCAACATGCTATTTAGAGACTTACCAGAAATAAATTACAATTCATTATTCTATCAACAATCATTTCTTAAATGACTAATATTATGGTATTAACTTACACATCACTTGCACTATAATCTTTGGAATTTTTGGTTGTCTTGTCGATTACTACATCTAATTTGCGTCCCAATCTGGCGTACGAGTTCAATAGAAAGTGATGTAATGATTATATATCTTTATGAATAACTTTTAAAATGAAAGATAGCGAAGATGATTTATTAGTAAAGTATTATGCATCTCATAGAGCGTCTGCCGTCATAAACTATAATGAAATTAGCAAAAATATCATCCAAGATAAAGAAATTGGAAGAGTGTTTGCGGAGTACAAAAATAAACTTGTTATTATAGATGGTGAAAATAAAAAAGAACACGTATATTTAATTCCGAAGACTAAAGTGCATTGTTATGGCGATAATCAAGTTTATTTTAATATCTCAGATGATTCTTTGAAAGAATTTGAAATTTAATTCAACAACTCAGCCGCTTGGTTATTGGAGAGTATGAATAAATAAGATGTAAATATATCATTCAATTTTAATATACTATATGTCAATAGTTACAGACGAACGATTTAAGCAATTCATTGATGATAGTAAATGGCTCCATAAAAATTACAATGAACTAATAAAAGAATATTATTTAGAATATGTTGCAATAAAGAACCAAACGATAGTGGCACATAACAAAGAGATGAATGAATTTGAACGCGAATTAAAGCAAAATAACATAGACCGCTTAGATGTCGTCGTTGAATTTATAAGAGATAAAAGAAATGAAATTTAGTCTTGTATATTGAATGCTTTCAAGGCAATGACAAGAGATACTACGTACCTGCATTTGTAATCTCCAAACAGCAAGAATTAGTTTTCAAGATTAACTTCTTGGTGGATACTGGTGCATCAACTACACTGCTTAGTTGGAATGAAGTACCGTATGCTACACTTCAGACTAATCTACGTGAAGACAGAATGTATACTGCAATGGGTGGCAGCTTTAAAGCGTTCATTGTGCCAGAATGCAGTCTATTTTTTTATGCAAATACTGGCATATACAATCTAGAAGTTGGCGATCTGGGTCTCTCAAACTATCTCACTATTGATGGTAGATTGTGTCCAGCTGTTTCCAGTGTTTTGGGAATTGATGTTCTGAACAAATTTGATATCTCATTTTCTGATGATTTAGAAAGACTTTTTTTAACTCGAAATAACAGGTAATAGTTATTTATCTATATTTGTTCTCTGAACGAATTTGCTTGAGTTAACGCGTTGCTTTGCGTTCTTCTTTCGACCATGTTTGTCTTAATGGCATAATCTTTTCTGTGAAAATATGCCACCACCCCACCATACGATTGCAGTTGCGACATCGGAGCTCTATTCTAGAACCATTGATCATAAATCTAATCGATCTAAAATTAATTATTCCCTGATTACAGTTGCATTCTTCTTCTTCTTCAGTATACCACATCGACTTTCTCGACATATTATGAAAAACATTAGATATTACTCAATGCGATCTATCATAGTAATAATGTACATAGATTAATAGAATCTTCTGCGTACTAAATGCCTGGCCATATAATTATTATATACCTTCTGGATTATCTTATAATGTGGATATCTGCAATGATTTTGCTATCACTGAGAATATGGAAGCTCGGTGGCGATGAATTATGCTTAGAGAACTGTTAACGGGACTTGCGGTCGTGTTTATGGCCAGTTCTGTAATTATCGGCAATATCTTTCGAAGTACAAGATCTGACAAACGTCAGCTGCCGGTTAAGGACATTAATGGTAGTGCAAGCATAACAGATAAGCGAGACATCCCAACACCCGAACCCGAACCCAATGACTCCAAGCCAACAGATGTTTAAGTGATAACCAATCTTATTTGAAGTTGCATTGGGACTAGAATAACGATGTTTGCCGATCTAATAACAATACATGATCGCTTAACTAATTGAGATTAAATTTGTTACGATTGCTCTTATGTTCTTTTAATTCTTGAAGCGATTTGAATTCTTGACCACAATCAGTACATCGAAAAGGTGTATCTGAACTAGTCTCGTGATCACGATCTACACTATCACTCAATATTGTGTATACATATGGAACAAATGATTTAATGATATACTACAATACGGTGGATCAATATTTGATAGAATTTAAACCGAATCGATATTTATTGATAGCAACATCTCAATTTGTCATTCTGTCATAGTTTCGTACTTTACGTACACTTACGTTACAGTGGGCTGATTTAATACTGAATGAACTTGAATGTACAATGCTGTCCAAAAAGACTTACCTTATCACCATTCAACTGCAGTTCAATTGTTGTTTAGCCATCATTCAAGCGCCGTTCAATTATCGTTCATTTTTCTGGATTCGAAGTTCTTATTTATTCTGACCCATTTCTTGACCCAGATCGAGTATTATTTCTTTCATTGTCTGCAAGTCAGCACTTAAACAAACAGTTTTACTTTTAATTGATTCTGGCACTTCAATTTCAGAGACAAACATCTGTAAAAAGTCTGTCACGTCGGATAACGGCATCTCAGCCGTGTTTATAGTAAAAATTGCAGTGTCAATATTTTCTCTTGCTTTATCAATGAACTCATCTATCTCAGAAACTTCTCTGGAATTATCCGATGTCGACTTATAAATATCTCTGATACATCTACAGTCGCACTCTTTCGTTTGACCCGTACTGGATACAGATACATCCCGGGGCGCTACACCTGGCTTCACTATTGCCCAGTTTACATGTAAACACTTCGGTTGGCTGACTCATGTCTATAATACGTCGAGAGAAGTTTAGCGACAAGATATTTAGCGCTGTCTGCATGTATCAATAAAATTTGGTGTTATATGATGTGGTGTTTGATAGCGCAATCCTTGTGGTAATAGTGTCTTGGTTTTCCGCTGCTTACAACAACGTGATCATTTGTAATACGTTGATTGCAGGAAAAGCAACGTCCATCTTGTTTTAATTCAACCATTCTGATTATACGATTTATTCTTTCGTTGGGGTAAATGATTGACGGTTGAATCATTACATTGGATACCAAAATGGTCGCAAATGAGAGTTGTCATTAAATATCGTAGATCGAACATACAATATTTCTTAAGCTATCTAAGTAGTCTTTTCTACCACCAAACTTTAAGATTCTAATGGTTTTCCATCTGACGTAAATTTAGTAATTTTCTTCGGTGGAAATGAATTTTCATGAACGTCGTGGGCAGTAGTCTCTTGTGTTTTATTAAGATCATTGCTTGTTGAAGCTGATTTCAAATCAAAATTGGATAATTTAGCGTCGCTTCTCATTTCCGGAGTTGGCATCACAACTCTTTAGTGACGATAGACCACTCCCGGGCAATAATATCTCTTACTATTATACATATCACAATTAATATTTCGTGCTGCATTATAACACTCCGTAATTAAGCCCCCTGCATTCAGACAGCTGTTAATGAAATGACACTGGTCTTCAAACAACTGTTGAATAGACAACGGAACTTCATTTAGTAAACGCCCCTGACACATTATCTTAATCTCGGTAAGTGACTGATTTGTAGTCGTTTGCACATTTGGTATGGTTGGAACTGATACCAAAATAGTTAATCCCATTATCGCAACCACCACGTTTTGTGTTATCATACTCATTCTACTATTAGACTACCAAGAATAGAACTGACAATCAGTATTTTTACATGTTTTTCCATGCTAAATTTGTACTCTTCTCCATTAATCATTTTGAAAGTCAAATTATCAGATCTAAATACTACAATACGACTTTATGATACAATTTATTTTCCAATCTTTTGATTTCAAGCCGCTTGATGTCAGTATAGCGATCGCTTCTTATCAACTCACATCTGATGGTTGTATTGATTGTGTTGGTTGTGTTGTTGACTGCGTTTGTGTTGTTTGTGGTGTTTGTGTTGGTTGCGTTGTTGACTGCGTGTTTGACTGTGTCTGCGGCTGTGTTGCTGTCTGAGTCGGTTGAGTATTCATAAGTACGAAAGCTTGACAGAGTTGCTGTGTGTTGCCGACTTGTGTACACCCCAAAACGTAGCCATCAGTGTATGCTATCTGACCATTTGGATAAAGTCCGCATGCTCGATACTTAGCTATGTCAAACTTCTGCTGGATTCCGTGTGCGTTCCCGTCAAGTCTACAACTCGATACTTCGGCACCAATCACGTTTGCAGTTGCACTTGCACTACTTGATGACGAACTTGAACTGCTGCTAGAACCACCATTATCCTTATTTCTTACACATATTCCTTTTTCTAAATGAGTTCCTTTCCCACATTTTTTTATCAGTGGTGGACATTCTCCATTCACTGGCATTCTACCGTCTGGACATGGTATATCACACTTCGGATCATTTGGTGGACATGGTAAACATGTGGGATCTGATGGATCTAAGATGCATGATGGTTGCATACATCCAGCTATCAAATGTGTGCTAACTCGAAGTGATCAATAAGCTTTATAGCGCTTTATGTATATAATTCATTATGTCAAAAAGTACCACTAGACGAAGAAACACGAATAATAGCCAGGTACTTGAAACTAAAATACAAGAACCAAAAGAAGAAGATGTATTAGTAGAACAATTTGATTTTGAAATCCAATGCCCCAGATGTGGAGATGTAATGGAACTCTTTGCAGAATTTGATCATTTGTCGTACTATTGCGGGAGCTGCCGATTAGAGCTGAACGTTAACTGATCCAGTGCTATTAAACCAAATAGTTCTAACCATCCAGTCACCTGCTTGTTGATTGCATCATCGACTTTAATTGATTGATGAGTTTGTGTTGAGATAATAGTAGCGTCATGATGACGGCTTCGGCGGGAAATGGATGATCGTGGCTATTTATGGCTACTGCATATTTATAACAGTCATTTAATAATTTGGTCATTATAGCTTTATCATCTTCTGATGGCAGCTTCTCTACGAAACCGCGCCATGCTTCAATCTCTTTTGTGAGAATATCTTCATCTGGAAATAGACTCATCGATACACTCTCACTTTACAACTCCGTCTTTGCCGATTGAATGTCTCTCTCACGTTGCCAATAAATCTCATTCCACCAATGATATGGTCTCTTTTTATCAAAACTAAATAATGATCGATTAAACCCAAATACCAAGACATACATCATACCGTAAGATTTTCGTCCAACTAAGATGCCCATCTTGATTTGGTATTCGAACATTGAGCGCTGATTTCAACTTCAATATCTTGGATCTTAATTAGCTGCTTTCTTAGACGATTTGCTTGCTTGAAGTCATTATTAGCATTCGCGATTTCTAATGCTCGTGTCTCCGCCATATTTCAGATCAGCCAAGCGCCCCAAAATACTCTCAAAAGTGTCTATTTCATTAATTAAAATGTCAGATTCACGTAAATTATTAGAATCTTTTAGTTTCAAATTTATCTCTTCAACTCGAAGCGTATTCTCGAATCCTATCTTATCCATCATCTCTAATCGCTTTTTAGTTATCTCGAGTTGTTGCCGCTCATCAATATCTCGGTTTAGTATTGATTGGATGATTCTTGTAGTCCAATGGAGAAACTCAATTTCATCCCGCCGATCAGCTATGTATAACACATTCATTTTCACATTCGTTCCGATTTCGACTTCTTCGGTGAGTGATCCGATTTTTTCTTCGATCATTTTTTGAAGTTCAACAAGTTTGTGTCCAGACACGAACCAATAACTCTCATTTTGTGATATAATCAATAAGATACGAAGAGAGCTGGGGGAGAGTGGAGATGATTATTGAGAATGCAAGAGCTATATCGGGCGATAAGCCAGACGTATGATGTATATGTAATATCGGATGACAAAAGCTCCGTCTATTGGTAAATCATCGGAAGATGGTGTGTATTGGATTCGTTATTGTCGCAATAACAGTTCTAATTCTGGGTGTTAATCGCGGCTTGTGGCAATTTAGTGACATAGCACCATATTCTTGCGGGTTTGATCGGTGGTATTCCCACAGCATTGTTCTATATATTCAAGCCATCAAATAATGCTTCAAGAATAACCGAAGCTAGTTCTGTCAGACTAATACAGATTCCAACGTTGAATTATGGGAAGATCTGTGTAAGAAAAAATTCTCAAAGAATGTTTGGGGGAGTCATGGACACATCAAATTATTTTACTGAAATAGTCAATAGCGTTCCAAAAGCCATACATGAAATTTACGACTGATCAACAATAATAATTATACGAAGCTAAACAAAAAATAGTGTTGACGATTTTATGATTATCCATAGTCGTCACTTTCTCCAGCTGATTGTGATCCTGCCAGAGCCACTTCGTTTTCATCGCCTTGTACTTGTGATGTCTGATTATCACAGAACACATTTGTTGGCAATTTTCCATTCCCACAAACGTTTGCTTGTGCAACCGCTTGATTCTTCTCATATTTCTTTTTTCCTCCAGCAAATGCGCTATCTGTTGCAAAAGCTGTTACTCCAATGAGCATTACTGCCATTGCAGTTACTACTACAAAATACTTGGTGTTCATATTTTTGGTAGCAGAACGGGAGCTTTGTTTATTTGCGTTAAGCAAGTTCAGTCGCTGTAAATCTGATATATGTTCAGTTAGAAAAAGCGCTACTGCAAATAATTTATTAATCAATAAAAAATTTGAGACATCCATGACCACTAGGTTATCTAACTGAATTCTTGAAATTACTCTCTATGCATACCTGCTTGCTTTCTAATGTATTCTAATAATTCAATATCATCGTCTTGATGTTCTATTTTCAAATAGCGTTTCATCCCATTTAATAAATCATTACTTTCATTTGAATGCTTATTTGAACCATTATTTTTTGCCATAACAAAAATTGGATTTTATGATATAAAAGACTTCGAGCATTAAGTATATATCAATCAAAGGGTAAAATAGCACAGGATCAAAGTTTGATCAAATCTTCTAGTTTTAGTTCCTACTTGAGTTCTGCTGACCTCTATCAAATATTTGACATCATTGGCTTGCAATTCAGCAATTCTGTGTAATTCTTTATTCACTACTTAGAATTTGTAATAAATCCATCAAGTTGGTGTAATCAGTGGATCATTAATAATTGTCATATTAGCTCGATTAGGCTTCTATTTCTGAGATTCAATTTAGTTCTGCTCCGAGCCTGAATTAGGCGATCACCCAGCTCCATCTCAGAGCGATGAATGACGATTCGAATACGCGACAACATGTCTTGTGCTAAGAGATCTTAAGATCTTCTTACATTAAATGTTGGCCGACCAAGAGTTCGAATCAATGGAAATTCTTTTTATAAATTAGAGCCGACTTAAGATGTCAGATATACTATAGTAGCAAGGATAATTATATCCATATTAGGGAAAAATATTACTATGTATCATTGTAGGGTAATGAGTCTATGAAAAAGTACCAAAGGGTGCAAAGTTAATTCTGTCTCTAAACCCTTTTTATACAATATTATACAATTTTTGGTACGTTTCATGCACTAAAGGGTGGGTACGGCGGTCAATTTTGTTAGCTGTTCCAACCTAAACTTCATGGCCGCCTACCCTTTGATTTTTGGTGTTCTCACATCAATAGCAACCTTAGTACTTTAAGGCTTTAACCGTGAACAGGGAAATGGTTTGTCTAGAAAGCGCTTGTACTAGAAGGGAAATGCCTTTCTTGAACCAATTTGATGCAGTCCTGAAAATGGAAGCATGACATGTCGATAGCGGGGAAAAAGAACCTTGATCAAGGTTGGGGGCTACCCTACTTTTGTAGGCAAACGGACGACCTCCTTTTATTCTATTATTATTTCCGGGTTACTTGTTGCCAATTAATGACCAGTATCAGAATTGGCCTGTCAATACAGCTACTGGCTCAAATGTATCGATACAGAACGATACGCGACAACATTTTGGACTCGGACACGTACTTCATATCAAGATCTTTATATTTTCATAGATGAAGATCCAACTTGCATGAATCCGGTACTTGTGAGTAGATGTTCATGGGCTGATAATTCTAG
>Ga0209077_1000513_pt1 | contig 10422 bp, 8 predicted proteins | sample PPLLak1March2015_FD_187247 | JGI IMG/M metagenome (GOLD analysis project Ga0209077, IMG submission 187247) | Freshwater sediment microbial communities from Prairie Pothole Lake near Jamestown, North Dakota, USA - PPLs Lake P7 Core (1) Depth... | ecosystem: Environmental > Aquatic > Freshwater >... | reverse complement strand
CTGTTTGGCACGGTCATAGAACCCGACGATCCCGGGCGCGTGGGCTTCCATGCCGACCGCATCGATGCACGCGTCCGGCCCCCGGCCGCCGGTCATCTCGTGGAGCGCCTCCAGGACGTTGACCTTCTCGTAGTTGATCGTCTCCGCGCCGGCCTTCTCCCGGGCCATCCGCAGCCGTTCAGGGAATCGGTCAATCGCGATAACTCGCTCCGCCCCGAGCAGGTACGCACTCTTGATCGCGAACTGCCCGACCGGACCGCAACCCCAGACGGCGATGACATCGCCGGGTTGGATGTTGCAGTTCTCCGCCGCCATGTACCCGGTTGGGAAAATATCCGAGAGAAAGAGCACCTGCTCATCGCTGAGCCCCGGAGGCACCTTGATGTGGTCCGTATCCGCATACGGGACGCGGACATACTGGGCCTGTCCTCCTGCATACCCGCCCAGCATGTGGGAGTAGCCATAGATTCCGGCGGGAGAGTAGCCCCACATTTTTTCGGCCATCCACGCGTTCGGGTTGGAGTTGTCGCACAGCGAGTGCATGCCGTTCCGGCAGTAGTAACACTGACCGCAGGAGATCGGAAACGGGACAACGACCCGGTCGCCGACTCGCAGCTTCTTGACTTCCTTCCCCACGTCGACCACCTCACCCATGAATTCGTGCCCGAGGATGTCCCCGTCCATCATGCTGGGAACCATGCCGTTGTAAAGATGCAGGTCGGAGCCGCAAATTGCGGTCAGGGTGACCCTGACGATCGCATCCCGCGGGTTCAGGATCTGAGGATCGGGGACGCTTTCCACGCTGAGGTCATGTTTGCTGTGCCAGCAGTTCGCTTTCATTCATACCTCCTCTAGTTTTCTGTCGTCTGAGAACCTTGCTCACCAATGCCGTCCTGGAAGGCCCGGACGGCTGTCCCCTGGTGGTCGGGACCTCTCCGGTCTCCATCACTTGTTTTAAGCGGCGCAGGTCGTCCTGAACCTGCTGCCCCGGCTCCTCGCCCAGCAGCCACGCGGCCCAGGAACCAAGCGAACCGGCCGGCGGCAGGTAAGTGAGGTCCACGTGAACCTCGGTGCCCCGCTGTGTGCGGTGAAAACTCACCGAGCCGTTATTCTCCACGTCCGCGCCTTCGAGCGACCGCCAGGCGATAAACTCATTCGGACGGTCCTCTGTCATCTCTGCATCCCACTCGACCGTTGACCCGGCCGGGCCCTTGGCAACCCAGTGGGAGTGCCTTTGATCCAGAACCTGGACGGACTGGAGGTGCCTCATGAACCGGGGAAGGTTTTGGAAATCCCGCCAGAAGCGGTAGAGCTCTTCAGGCGTGCGGTTAATCGTAATTGCTCTTCGAACCCGCACGGGTTCTTCCTGACTCTCCCGCCGGCTGGAGACCAGATCGAGCGCGGTGACCGCAGCGACAGCCGCCGCGGCGATTCCTACCCGCTTGCGGTCGGACTCCTCAGAACCGAGGGCCAGGCCGAGAAGGGCAAGATCCATGGCGTCTCCCGCAACGCGCGACCAGAGTCCCGGACCGCGTTGATCTTGCGTGAGGATGCCAAGGCCGCTCGCGAGTTCGCGAACTCCCAGCAGGCGGAACAACAGGGGGTTGTCCTGCACCCCGACCAATGTGGACAGCTGCTTTGGCGCCGTGATCTGTGCAAGCCCGAGACCGATGCTGAACCAACCGAGCGCCTTTGCGAGCGCGTGATCCCCGTCTTCCGGAGCGGACCACTCGCGTTGAGGTGTTTCATATCTCTGCTGCTCCAGCCGTGAGTCCCGCTCTGAATAAACTGATGTTCCCACAACGAACCTCCTTTGGATGGACTGTTGATTCGGAATCGCGAATCGTCTCAGAAGACGATCGAGGATGGATAAAATCAGATTACCAATACGGTACTCCGCTTTGAAGACAAGCGGTGTTCCCCTGGATCTGCATCGGAATACCGCTTGCCCGTTGACGCCTCCAGCACCCCCGCCTATCATCTCTGGTGTTGACACGTATCACGCTTCAGAGTCAGCCGGTCAGCCGTCAGCTGGTCAGCTGGTGACACGGGCGGTTCACCTATGTTCGCTTCACTAGTGTTGCGTCTCTCCCGGGCCTCGCTGCGCTGGTTGTACCTGGCGCTCGCCATCGTGCTTGCCGTCGTGGTTATCGGTTTTGTGGATTTGACCCCCCGAGTCGGGTCCGACTTCTTTTTCTCGACCGACGATCCCAAGCTTCGGGCGGATGCTCAGATCGACGAGCTCTTCGAGTCCGGTCCGCAAATCATCATTTCGGCCGCGAGCCCGGAGACTAAAGCCCCTGCTTACATCGAGCGAATCGGGCGGTTGACGGCGGAGCTGAAGAAGCTCAAGGGAATATCCGGGGTCTGGTCGATCACGAGCGGGCCGGCCAAGCCGGAAAGCGCCTTTGCGAGCCCGCTCTGGAGTCGTCTCCTCGTTTCCCCCGATGAAAAGGCAACGAGCCTGATTGTCCAGCTGAGCACCGATGACTACGGCCTGGTGGTCCCAGCCGTCGAAAGGTTAATTGGGCATCACCAGGGTCCCGGATTTAACCTCGCGATCTCCGGCGTCCCTTTTGTCGTCGAACAGATCAGCCGCAACTTGCTTCAGGACCTCAAGACCTTCGGGCTCGCGGCGCTGATCGTCTTCTCCCTGCTGATCATCGTGGTTTTTCGTTCCCTGCAGATCCTGCTCGGAGCCTTGTCGGCCTGCGCGATCGCATCCTTTTTGACTCTGCTCGCAGGACCTCTGACCGGGATGGAGCCTGGGATACTTACCCCGAACGTCTCGACGATCATTTTCGTCCTGACGCTCTCGCACATCATGTTTCTTGCGGCTAACTGGACAAACGCGGCCCGCCAGGGAAGCGGGGGGCAAACCAACGAGGAGCTGATGCGAAAGACGATCGACTGGACCGCGCCCGGCTCGTTCTGGTCCATGGCGGCAAATCTCCTGGGATTTCTGACACTGCTGCTCGTCGCCGCCAAACCCATTCGACAGTTCGGGATCTCCTGCTCGATCGGTGCTGTCATCGCATTTGCCACCGCGTACCTGGTCTTTCCCTCGTTTCTGCGAGCCGTCTCGGGAGGTCATTTCGAGCGATGGCCGGGTCTGGAGAGACTGTCCAGCGTGCTCGGCTCGGGGCGTCATACCTGGGCGCTCGTGGCAGGTGGGATATGTGCTGCGGTCGCCATCCCCGGTCTCTGGAGGCTGAACACTGACCCGAGCCTGCTTGCCTATTTCAAAGAAGGAAGTGTGCTCCGCGACGGGCTGGACAGGATCGATCGGACGGGCGGCAGCGTTCCGCTGAAAATTGTCCTCGAAGACGAGGAGGGCGGCTCACTCAGCGCTGATGAGGCATTTGAACGGCTGTGGGCGGTGCAGAGAGCGTTGGAAAAGGACCCCGATGTGGGTGCCACAATCTCGCTGCCGGTCCTTATGGCGGAAGCCAAACGGTCGCCCTTTGCGCTCCTCTTTTCATCGGATGGCCTGCTCAAGCAACTGGAAAGGCCGGAATTCGGGCGCATCGCCTCGTCCTTCGTCACCCCGGATCGCTCAATGGCATTGTTCATGATCCGCATGCGGGAGTCGGAAAGGAAGACCTCGCGCGAGGAGGTGGTCCAGAGGCTTCACGGGATCGTGAAGAAGCACGGCTTCATTCCGGTCCTGACCGGCGGGCTTTACCGGCTGCAGGGCCAACTCTCGGAGCTTATCGCACGGAGCCTGCTGGAGGGCCTTGTCTTTCTGTTCGTTCTCTTTTCGATCATCTCAGCGATCATTTCACGATCCTGGAAGGTCACCTCCGCCATGATCGCCGCTTTTTCGCTTATACCTCTCCTGGTACTGGGAATTATCGGCTACCTGCGTATGTCTGTGGACCTGATCTCCGCCCCGGCCGCCAACGTGGCTCTTGGGATAGGTATTGACGGCATGTTTCACTTCGTGGTCCAGGCGAGGAGGATTTCCGGCGGGACTTTCGGGGATTGGGACCTCTGGCAACGTGCCCGCGAACTGGTTTGGCGACCGGTGACCGCATCCACTCTGATCATCTCCCTCGGCTTCGGGCTGTTCGGCTTTTCGCAATTCCCACCCACGCAGCGGTTCGGACTCGCGGTGGTCGGAGGCATGGCGGTTTCGGCGATCATCGTCCTCCTCATTTTCCCACGCGTGGCGGCATTCTTTACGAGCAGGGGACTAGCACGGACCAACACCGACTGACACGGACCGGCACCGACACAGTGCTTCTCGCCTGGTCCGTGTTTGTCCCGTCTCTGTCCGTGTTAGTCCGTGGCCTTCCCACGCCCCCACGCCACGGCCCCGCCGTGCTACTATAGGTACTGGAATAAACGCTAAACTCCCCGGGAGCAAAGACCCGATGAAAAGACTACTAGCGCTGGCCGGCATCCCGATTTTATCTCTGGTTGTTCTTCTTCCGGGCACATCAGCCCAGTCTCAACCACCGCAGCAGAAAGACAAGAAGATCGAAGAAGAGCAGCAGAAACCGCAGGGGCAGACCGGCATCCGCGTTGCCGTCAACCAGGTTCGCCTCGACGTGACTGTCCAGAACAGCAAAGGTGACCTCATCCAGGGCTTGACGAAGGACCACTTCAAGGTCTACGAGGACAAGGTTCTGCAGGAAGTCGTGAATTTCACGCCGATCGAGGCTCCGATGACTGTTGTTCTCGTCACTGAATACAGCAAAGCGGTCCCATGGGACTTCCTCTACGACGTCCTGGTCGGCTCGTATACCTTTGTTGAACAGATTCGAAAAGAGGACTGGGTCGCCGTAGTCGCCTACGACATCAGGCCAGAGATCCTGGTCGATTTCACTCAGAACAAGATGGAAGTGTACCAGGCCCTCCGACGCCTGAACTTCCCCGCTTTTTCAGAGAGCAATCTGTACGACACCATGTTCGACGTGCTGGGCCGTATCGAAGAGACCGAGGGGAAGGTTGCGGTGGTCCTGATCTCAAGCGGCATCGACACCTTCAGCAAGAAGAACCTCGGCGAAATGTTGAAGCGGGTCCAAGCCACGAACGCCGTCATCTACCCGGTCAGTATCGGCGGGAATTTCAGAGCCCGGTATGAGCAGTATTACGGCGCTTCCGCCCGCCTCGACCTCTATCAGGCCGATTCCACGCTCAAAACGTTCGCGAAATCTACCGGCGGGATAGCCTTTTTCCCCCGGTTCGAGGCCGAATTCCCCCAGATTTTCCAGACCGTCGCAGCGATGCTGAGGCACCAGTACTCCCTGTCCTACGTTCCCACGAACACGAAGAAGGACGGGAAGATGCGCAAGCTCAAGGTGGACGTGGACCTGGATTATGACGGCGATGGAAAGCCCGACAAGATGAAGGTTAATCACCGGGAAGGCTATCTAGCCGAAAAGGGCGAGGGAAGTTAGGAGATTTCGGATTGCGGATTTCGGATTTCTGATTAGGAAGGGTTTTGACCTGATGGTTTTGACTCCGCAATCCGAAATCCGAAATCCGCAATTCATCCAGCCGGCGTCAGTTTTCCCGCCTCGATAGGCACGTAATCCACAACATTCAGGCCGTACCCGTCCAGGCCGATCATCTTCTTGGGATGGTTCGTCAGAAGCCGAATGTTGTGTAGTCCGAGATCAGCTAGTATCTGCGCACCTATACCGTAATCCCGGAAGTTCTCAGTTCCGGCCCCGCCTGAATCAGCCGGCTCGCCCTTGAGGCAACGCAGTTCCCGATCGAGCGACTTTTGTCTCTTCCCGCAGCCTGACGTCAGATAGACGAGGACTCCCCTGCCGGCCGACTCGATGACCGTCAGAGCCTGACGAAGATCCGGCGCGGCTGCCGGGAAGAAGCCGCCGAAAAGATCCGCGATCATGCATTCTGACTGCACCCGAACCAGCGGCGCTTCGCCACGCGTTATATCTCCAGTCGTCAGGGCCAGGTGGTAGTTGCCCTCGAGGGCATCCTGGTACACCGTCACCTCGAAGGGGCCTGATTCCGAGCACACTTGGGCCGAGTCGATCCGCCTGACCAGCTTTTCGGTTCTCAGGCGGAACTTGATCAGGTCCACCACCGAGATGAGCTTCAAATTGTGCCTGGAGGCAAACGCTCGCAACTCAGGCAAGCGGGCCATCGTCCCGTCTTCGTTCATGATCTCGCAGATCACGCCTGCCGGGGCCAATCCCGCAATTCGGGCGAGGTCCACCGCGGCCTCCGTCTGCCCCGCCCGTTCCAGCACTCCTCCCTGTCTCGCACGAAGAGGGAAGATGTGGCCGGGTCGAATCAGATCGTCCGGACGAGTTGTGGGATCGATAGCCGTCAGAATCGTCATGGCCCGGTCGGCGGCGGAAATGCCTGTCGACACGTTGCGTCTCGCCTCGATGCTGACGCAAAAAGCCGTTCCGTGCAGCGACTCGTTTTCGGTGACCATGGCCGGGATCTTCAGGTGCTCGAGTCTTTCCCCGGTCATCGGCAGGCAGATCAGACCGCGGCCGTGGGTTGCCATGAAGTTGATGGCGTCCGGAGTCACCTTCTCCGCCGCCATCGTCAGGTCCCCTTCGTTTTCGCGGTCCTCTTCGTCAATCACGATGACCATTCGGCCATCTCGTATATCGTCGAGGGCAGACTCTATGCTGTCCATGCTCATGACGCTTCGATACCTCACAATGCTCAGTCGAATCGAAGCTTCATTATACGCGTGTGCGTCGAACGACGGTTAGCCCCGCGTTGCTCCTCGAACGATCTCGCCAACCGGGCCGTAAAGCGGCGGATTCTGAACCGCGAATCCGCCCTACGACCGCTCGCCATCCGTGAGAACGTAGTCGTAGGGCGGATTCGCGGTTCAGAATCCGCCGCTTTACGGCCCGGTTGGCGAGAGGGGAGGGGTTTGCGTCCCGCGATAGCACAGGGCCTCCGACGCGCGGGGACACCTACTTCACCGGCGGGATCTTCTTGATCCATTTCAGCCCCGGCCAGGACGTAGTCATTATAGACTTCAGGTACTGCCTGTAGTGGGGAGTGGTGTATTCAAGCAGGAGCGGGTTCTGCTCGTCCTTGTGAAAGACCCAGACATTCTTGCGTTCGTCTTCAATCCGCACCGCCGCCACTTCCTGGCTGCGTTTGTCCACATTCAATGCAAACGTCTCCTCGCCGAGGACTTTCAGCTTCATGGGAAGCCCATTGAACTGGATGGACGCCCCGCCGTTTTTCAACAACTCGGCAAAAACGCTTCGTGGCAACCAGAGCACCGTAACATCCGGAGAGTCGGTGTCCACCCCGACTTCGAAGAGGCGATCCAAAGCGAAACGGCGGCCCTCAGTGACCGCCTTGCGATGCATGTGCACCGTTCCCTGGTGACTGGACGACTCCCATTCCAGGAAGATATCCGGTTGGAAGCGGGCAACCCGCACGACGAATGGGGTCTCCCTCTTGGCGACAACATTGTGGTAAATCAGCGTGGTCTGGGAGGGGTTGGGTATGCTTCCGGCCAGTACCGTCGAAATCATCAGCAGCACAGCCGCCGCTCCGCCCAGGACTCTCCGGACGTGAGCCTCCACGTACTTGCTGATGACATCGGCCTCGAGATTCACCTTTTCACCGGGCTTCATCGTCCCGAAATTGGTCACCTCCCAGGTGTGTGGGATGATCGTGACCTCGAAGTAATCAGCTCCCAGGCCCGAAATCGTAAGGCTGACACCGTTCACCGTAACGCTCCCCTTCATCGTGCAGTAGTGCATAACCGCAGCCGGAGCGCTGAACCTGAATACCTTTGAATTACCTTCCGGACAGATGGATTGCACCGAACCAGTACCATCCACGTGCCCCTGGACCAGGTGTCCACCGAGGAAATCGGTCAATCGTGCGGCCGGCTCAAGGTTAACCACATCTCCGGCCTCCTTTTCTCCCAGGTTCGTCAGCCGGAGAGTCTCCGGAGTTGCCTCCACTTTGAAGGACTGGTTCCCCTTGGCGATGACGGTCAGACAACAGCCGTCGATGCTGACGCTGTGACCGATTTCCAGCCCGTCGAAAATTTCCTGGCAACGGACCTCAAAAGTCGCACCGCTCTGGTCCAGCCTTTTGTCCACGATCTGACCGGTCTCTCTGACTATTCCGGTGAACATCCTCAGTCCTGCCTCCCTTTGAGTGCGCTGATTTCGGCGGCTGACAGAGGCCGGTATTCGCCCGGCCGCAGTTTCCCAAGTTTGACGGATCCGATAGACACGCGTCGCAGCCGCATCACATTATGGCCGATCCGCTCGAACATCTTCCTGATCTGTCTATTCTTGCCCTGGCGGAGGACCACCTCGTACCAGGAGTTGTTGGCGTCCTTCGAAGACCGCGTCCCCTCGATGCGCCGGATCTTCTCGGCCCGCATGGCGACGCCGTCCACGGTGATGCCGCGAACCAGCTTCCTGATCTGGTCGTCGTCCGGCAGCAGGTGTACTTTCACCTGGTACACCTTGTCTATGCGACCCTCCAAGACCCGCTCGGCGAGCTCGCCGTCATTGGTCAGTATGATGAGACCTTCACTGTTGTAGTCCAGCCGCCCCACAGGGTAAAGACGCTTACCGGTCCTTACCAGCTTCGCCACGACCGGGCGCCCTTCCGGATCGGACACGGTGCTCAACATTCCCCTGGGCTTATTGACTGCGAAATACTCCAAAGGTTCAGCCCGAATGAGCCTGCCGTTAACCTTGACGTGATCGTGCTGAGGGTCGGCCACACTTCCGAGCTCCGTGACCACCTTTCCGTTGACGCTGACCAATCCGTCGCGGATAAGCTCCTCGGCTTTGCGGCGCGACGCGATACCGGCATGGGCGATGATCTTCTGGAGTCTTTCCTTCATGGGTCGGCTTTCTATCAGACAGTATACCGAATGCAGAATGCGGAATAAGAACTGACGACTGACCAACTGACGACTGACCAACTGACCACGGAACGGTGACCACTGCGACTGCGCAGCGTCCAGGACGGCCTCACCGTTCACTAGGTCAGCGGGTCAGTCGGTCAGTCGGTCAGTCGGTCAGTTATCAGTCGGTCAGTTATCAGTCGGTCGTTCCGTCTCGCCTGTCGCCGGCTGCGATTTAATGGCTGGTTCTTCCCCGAGCAGCTCTTCGAGCTCCTTGAGCGTCGGGAGCTCCGAGAGGTCGTTCAACCCGAAGTGGACGAGGAACTCGCGCGTCGTCCCGTACATCATCGGACGGCCGACCACCTTCTTTCGGCCCCGCGTCTGGATCAGTTTCTTTTCCAGCAGTGTGCGGATGGTTGAAGTCCCCTTGATTCCTCTGATCTCCATAATCTCAGGAAATGTCACCGGCTGCTTGTAAGCGATTACGGCCAGAGTCTCCAGGGCGGCCATGGATAGCTTTGCCGAAGGCCGCGTTCGCAAGTAGGCCCGCACCGTTTCGTGGTACTGTGGCCGGGTCGTCATCCGGTAACCGCCCGCGACCTGGCGTATTTCAACGGCGTCCTGGACCGAGTTGAAATCTTCGGACAGCTGCCGCACACGCGCCTCAATCTGTGTAGCATCCTGGTCCGGATAGATCTCCTGAAACTGCTCGAGCGTAACCGGTTCCTGGGCGACGAACAGGATGGCGAGCAACTCCGAGGCAAAGGCGTCTTTCAACATGCGCTGATCCGAATATCCTCGAAAATGCCTTTCTGGAAAAGCCGTACCTCGTGGCTCTTGGTCAGCTCCAGAAGCGCCAACACCGTCACGACGAGGTGAAGCCGAGAGATTTTCTGCCTGAGGAACATTGAAAAGTAGAAGTAGCGCTTGACCTTAAGAAGTCTTCGGATTTCATCGAGCTTCTGTTCGAGAGTGATCGTCTCGCGCGGGACGTCCATGCCAATCTGGTCCTTGTACCGTTCAACGATGGTGTGAAATGCATGGACCAGGTCGAAAAGCGTCGCGTTGACCATCTCCTTCTCGTCCTCTTCGAACTCATTGGCGCCGCGCGCCCATACGGCAAGCTCAACCGTCTCTCGTTCGTAGAGGAGCTGCGCGGCGTCCTTGAACTTCTCGTGCTCGAGCAACTGCTGAACCAGCTCCCGCCGGGGATCCTCCACCTCATCGAGGACCGCCGGGTCGGTCGGCAAGAGCATCTTCGACTTGATGTAGATCAGGGTAGACGCCATCACCAGAAAATCCCCGGCAACCGTAACGTTGAGATCTGCCATCATCTGAAGATACTGAAGGTACTGGTCGGTTATCGTGGCGATCGGGATGTCGTAGATATCGATCTCCTGCTGCCTGATTAGATGAAGCAGCAGGTCCAGCGGTCCCTCAAACGCCTCCAGTTCGACTTTGTACTCAGTGTTCATGGGAATCAGTCGTACTTTAGCTTCATGGCCTGACGTACGTCCTGAAGAGTGACCTCCGCACGTTCGCGGGCCCGACGGCTTCCCTCGAACAGGATGTCCTTTAAGGTGCTC
>Ga0209077_1000512_pt1 | contig 10424 bp, 6 predicted proteins | sample PPLLak1March2015_FD_187247 | JGI IMG/M metagenome (GOLD analysis project Ga0209077, IMG submission 187247) | Freshwater sediment microbial communities from Prairie Pothole Lake near Jamestown, North Dakota, USA - PPLs Lake P7 Core (1) Depth... | ecosystem: Environmental > Aquatic > Freshwater >... | reverse complement strand
TGGCAATCGGAATCATCGGACTGCTCATCAGCGCATTCCGCTCACTGGCAGTTATCAGCATGGCGGAGGAGTATACAGGCTGGGAGCCGCGCGAAAGCCCAATACAGATGACCATGCTCGGGCTGGGAATGATCGGGCTTTTTATCCTGGGATTGTTTCCTCAATTCGTACAATCCATGCTGGCTGATCTGCCTTTGATGTTCGAACATTTAGGTCGCTAAAACAGCACAAACGTCACAGCGGTATAATGCACGGCAGGTTACCTTCCGGAGGAAGTCATGGAATTTGAACAGATCGTCAAACGCCTTGAGTGGCTGGACGAAGAACACCGCAAGACCAAATCGTCCATTATTACGCTTGAAGAACGGATGAACGCGCTGGAGGGGAAAGTAGATACGGTTGCCAAACAGGTCAAACCGCTCGGCAAACAAATCGCGGATATTGCAACTACCGCTGCCCGCCTCAACCAATTCGATGGCATCTTCGCCAAGCAACGCGAAGATATGAACAAAGCCATTGATGACATTGAGAAGCGACATCAAAAACGGGAAAAAGAAGTCAGCAAACAGCATCAGCAGGATCTTGAACCGATCACCAAGGCGCTCAGCGAGCTGCGGAAAACGCTTGATACCGAACTCCCGCCGATCAAGCGTGACATTAAGGGCCGCGTCACAGAAGAAACGCGCCTGCATCAGGATATCAAGGAACTCAAACCATTCATCGAGACTGCCAGGCGCGCTGCCGAAGAAGCCACGCTTGCCCAGCATGCCTTCGATGAAAGCCGCAAGCAGGAAGCCAAGCGCGTGGCAGATTTACAGGGCGAGATCGCTGCGCTGCGCAAACGGATCGAAGAGGCAAAAGCCAAGGCGGATTTGAATGCTGATAGCTGGAAAAACATGGACAATCGCATCAAGGAATTGATGCTCTCTGAAACAGAACGGAAAGCTGCGCAGAATGCGTTTATCGATCAACAATCCATTGCACATTTGGATCGTGAGCACATCTACAAGGAGTGGAAGGATAAATTCGATTCCATAAAGTCGCAAACCCAGACGTTTGATTCGCAGGTACAGGCTCTCGAAGAGATCCTACGGAATGCCAAGAAAGCCCAGGAAACGTACAATGAATTAAACACGAAACTCGAGCGCCGCATCAATGAAGTGACGGAGATGCAAAGACTCTCTGAAGACCGTCTGCGACAGGAATGGGTTACCTTCAAAGCAGACGATCAAAAACGCTGGACGGGTTATACGTTAACCCAGGATGAGGGTACGAAGGATGTACGCCGCTCCGTAACAAAGCTGGAGGAACGACTCATCGCGATTGATGAGTCCGCGCAGACCTTGCAGGATCAATTGCACCAGACCGCGGATGCCACGGAACAACAACTTCAGGAGTTGATGAATGTAGCACATGAATGGCTCTCCGCTTATGAACGTATTATGGGTCATGGCAAGAAAGTAAGCAGCAAGAAGACCAGATAAGATTATTGTATTTTCACCCCGGATACACGAAGACACAGGGAAATCTTAAACTCAGTGACCCCGTGTCTTTGTGGTTAATTAGGAAAAGGAAACATGCGCGTTATCGGCACCGCTGGTCACGTCGACCATGGCAAATCCACGCTCATCGCCGCGCTGACGGGTACACATCCTGACCGCCTCAAGGAGGAACAGAGGCGCGAGATGACCATCGAACTGGGCTTCGGCTGGCTGACTCTTCCCAATGGAGAAGAGATTGGCATCGTAGATGTGCCAGGTCATCGTGACTTCATCGAGAATATGCTATCAGGCATCGGAGGGATTGACGTTGCCCTGCTGGTCATCGCCGCGGATGAAGGCGTCATGCCGCAGACAAAAGAACATCTCGCGATTTTGGATATTTTACAGATCCCCGCAGGCATTATCGTTTTGACAAAGATCGACCTCGCCTCGGACCCGGCCTGGCTTGATCTCGTTGAAACAGACATTCGCCTGGCTGTGAGCGGCACCGTGCTGAGCGATGCACCGATTGTACGGGTCTCAGCGAAAACCAAAACGGGACTCGATTTACTAATTACTAATCTCGAGGATCTACTTGAAAACAAACCCATCCGTCCGGACTTAAATCGTCCGCGCCTCCCCATTGACCGTGTCTTCAGCATGAGCGGATTCGGAACCGTTGTCACAGGCACATTGCTCGATGGTCAACTTGCTGTAGGTGAGGAGGTGGAGGTATTGCCATCCGGGCAAAGAGGACGCGTGCGCGGACTGCAAACGCACAAGAAGAAGGAGGATAGAGCCGTTCCCGGTTCGCGGACTGCCGTGAATATCTCCGGCATCGAAATGGAAAGTATACGGCGTGGAGAAGTGGTGGTACATCCGGATCAATACCAACCCACTCGCAGGCTCGATGCGCGCTTCCGTTTGCTCAAGGATGTGTCTTCACCGCTCGAGCATAATAGTGAGGTTAAATTTTTTGTCGGCGCGAGCGAAACGATCGCAACCCTGCGCCTGCTCGGTACGGAGGAACTCAACCCGGGTGACGAGGGCTGGATTCAGCTTGAATTGCGTGATCCTGTCGTCAGTGTGCGAGGTGACCGTTATATCCTGCGGCGGCCCTCACCCGGTGAAACGCTGGGGGGAGGTGAAATCGTTGACCACCAGCCGAAGAGTCGGCACAAACGTTTCGATGAGAACGTTTTGCGATCGCTCGAATCCCTGCTACAGGGAACACCGGCAGATGTCTTGCTCGAAGCTGCGCTTTCATTGAATATTGCCAGCATCAAAGATGTTGTCAGTCGCTCCCGGCTCGAAGCGGGGGATGCGGAATCAGCCCTCGAGGAATTACTACTTTCCAAATCACTGATTACCCTCGAGACAGGGACACCAGCCATCACCAGCGATTTACTTGTGATTGCCCTCCCCCATTGGAATTCGTTGCAGGCTAAGACTCTGCAAATTGTGGAGTCCTATCATACAAGCTATCCACTTCGACGGGGCATCCCGCGCGAAGAACTGAAAAGCAGACTCAAACTATCCGCGCGCGCGTTCAACGCGCTAATTACCAGTTACCTTACGCTCACTGTACTGAAGGACCATAACAACTTCCTCGCAAAGCCCGAACATAAGATCACGTTTGATGGCAGCCAGCAAGCCAAAGTCCAGGAATTGAGGCGAAATTTCGAGCAGAATCCATTCAGCCCGCCCGGAGTCAGGGAACTTCAGCAGATTGCCGGTGAAGAGATCCTGAATGCGCTGATCGAAGAGAATGAGTTCATTGCAGTTTCGTCAGAAGTAATTTTCCGCACGCAGGATTATGATTTAATGGTGGAGAGGATCAGGACAATGCTGCAACAAAAGGAAAGAATTTCACTGGCTGAAGTCCGCGATCTTTTTCATACGAGCCGTAAGTATGCACAGGCTCTGCTGGAACATCTTGACGCTCTCGGGATCACCATGCGCGATGGAGATTTCAGAAAACTGAGAAAGAAATGACCGACCAACGAAGATTCCTTGCTCCTCCGGTCTTTGACGATGAGTTCAAAGAACGCAAACTGCGTTTATTACATGTCATCATATGGGGGATGATTCTGGTTCCCATTCCTTATCTGTTATATTATTTGATCGCCATGCCAGAGTATCTGACCAGAGCGCTCGTGCAAACGGCGTTTGGCGAATCCATCAATGTGATATTGCTTCTCCTGTTGCGGCGCGGACATATTACCAGTACATCCATCGTCCAAGTCTCCCTGCTCTGGCTCTTTTTCACAGTATCCGCCTTTACCTCTGATGGCACGCGGGGCGCGGCTTATTTGCTGGGCTATCCGCTTGTGATTGTATTGGCGGGAGTCTTATTGGGAGGCAAAGCCGCGACAATTACGACCGTGTTCTCTCTGATATTAGGAGGAATTCTGGCTTATGCAGAAACAGAGGGATGGTTCGTCTTGCAGGTGACCGAAGGTCCGTTCGTGGTGTGGGCAGTCAGCCTGGCAATTTTCCCCCTGAGCGCAGCATTACAGCATCTCACCTGGCGTGAGTTTCGCAATGCACTTCTGCGAGCACAAGAAAGCGAAGAAAATTATCGCCTGATTTCGCAAGTCATTTCAGATTACACGTTTTCAACCGAATTGGATTCAAACGATATTATGCATTTGAACTGGGTGGCGGGGGCATTCGAAAAGATCACAGGCTATACCTTTGAGGAATACGCAGCGACCGGTGGCTGGCTCGCTCATCTGCATCCGGACGATGTGGAAAAAGACAAGCGAGATATGGCCGCCCTGAAAAACAATGAGAGAGTTGTGACCGAGATCCGAACCTACGCAAAAGACGGAGATTTACGCTGGGTACGTGTATATGCACATCCGGTTTGGGATGACGCGCAAACCAAGTTAACTGGTGTTGTTGGCGCAGTGCAGGATATTACAAAGCAGCGCGTTGCAGATGAACGCGAACAGCGTCACCGCGGGATGCTCGAAAAGGTGGTTCGGCTCGGAAAAATTGTGACAGAAGTATCAGATTTGCAAACAACGCTTGAGCGGATCTGGCATGGAGTCCATGACGATCTTGGTTTTGATCGGCTGGGAATCTTCCTCTACAATCCCGAGCGTTGCGCAATACAAGGAGTCTTGGGCACCGATAATCAAGGACAGATGATAGAAATCTGGGAGCGCTGGTATTCTCTCTCTGAGAACGCAATGTTCAGCCGCTTACTGGCAAAACCCGAAGGTGTTTATTTCACACACAATTATGAGGCTGAAAATGGTATTGGACAGTATGGCAGTATGGAGGGAGTGAAGGATCATGCCGCAGTCGCTGCCTGGGCTGGAGATAAACCAATCGCCATTATCTGCGTTGACAACCTCATAACAGGTCGTCCCATTGGGGAAGATGAAGTGGAGGCTTTGCGGTTATTTGGAGGCTATGCAGGACTGGCGATCGAGAATACCAGACTCAATCTTGCACTTCAAAATGAGTTGGAGGAACAAAAACGCCAGGAAGATCGCGAACTGCATCATCGCGAAATGCTGGAAAAAGTCGTCAAGCTTGGAAAAGCCGTTACAGAAGTGAACGATTTGCAAACAACACTTGAGAGGATCTGGCATGGCGTACATGATGACCTGGGTTTTGACCGTTTGGGAATCTTTCTCTATAATCCCGAACGCCACTCCATGGATGGAACATTGGGTACAGACAACCTGGGACAAATGCTGGACGAGTCAGATCGCTCATATCCCCTTTCCGGAATTGCCATTTTCACCCGTCTAATGGATAAACCCAACGGAGTCTACTTCACACACAACTTCGAAGTTGAAAATGGCAGCGGGGAGGAGGGAGACATGGTTGGAGTGATGGATTATGCGGCTGTTGCCGCCTGGGCAGGAGATAAACCCATTGCCATTATCTGCGTTGATAACCTCCTCACGGGCCGTCCTATAAGGGATGAAGATGTGGAAGGTTTACGGTTATTCAGCGGCTATGCAGGGCTGGCGGTCGAGAATGCCAAGCTTAATCTTGCACTTCAAAACGAATTGATGGAACAAAAACAGCAGAAGGAACGCGAACTGCGTCATCGAGCGTTGCTGGAAAAAGTAATCCGCCTTGGGAAAATTGTGACAGAAGTATCAGATTTGCGAACAACGCTTGTGCGGATCTGGCATGGTGTACACGATGATCTTGGTTTTGACCGTTTGGGAATCTTTCTCTACAGTCCCGAACACCATTCCATGCAAGGCACATTGGGGACAGACCATCTCGGGCAGATAATCGAAGAATGGCATTACTTGTATCCACTCAGTGATGTTGCAATATTCACCCGCGTACTGGCACAGCCCAACGGTCTATATTTCACACATAACTATGAGGCTGAAAATGGCATCGGGAATGCCGGTGACATGGTTGGGGTGAAAGATTATGCAGCGGTTGCAGCGTCCGTCGGGGACAACCCAATAGCCGTTATTTGTGTCGATAATCTCATAACGGACCGCCCTATCGAGGAAGAGCAATTGGAAGCGCTGAGATTATTTGCCGGCTACGCAGGTCTTGCCATTGAGAACGCCCGTCTGAACAACGCCCTGCAGAACGAACTCACTCAACGGCAGTCGTTTATCGATGAACTCGAATCGAAGAATACTGAACTGGAACGATTCACATACACAGTTTCGCATGATCTCAAATCGCCTCTTGTGACTATCACCGGCTTTCTCGGTTACCTCGAAAAAGACGCGCTTTCGGGAGACCAGGAAAAGGTCAAAAAGACGACCCAGCGTATCACCTTGGCAGCCCAAAAAATGCAATCCCTCCTGGATGGTCTGCTTGAACTTTCCCGCTTCGGCCGGATCATGAATCTGCCAGAGCACATTCCACTCGAGGAAATTGTCAGGGAAGCAGTGGAACAAGTCCGTGGTCGTCTCGATGTGATGAAAGCTGAAATCAAACTACAAACCCACCTGCCTGTTGTCTACGGTGATCGCATCCGTCTTATCGAGGTCATGCAAAATCTGATCGATAACGCTGCCAAATATGTCCATCCTGGAACAATCCCGTGCATCGAGATCGGCGCAAAAGATGAACAGCATCAAACGATCGTCTTTGTACGTGACAATGGCGTGGGCATCGATCCACAGTTCCATGACCGGATTTTTGGATTATTCAATAAGCTTGATACAAACACGGAAGGCACAGGAATTGGGCTATCCCTCGTCAAGAGAATCATCGACGTGCATGGTGGAAATATTTGGGTAGAATCAGAATTGGGAACGGGAGCGACATTCTACTTTACGCTGCCGAAAACATCCCAAAAATAAAATATATCTCAAAAATAACTTCTCGGAATTTTGTCAGAAGAAGTTTTTGAGATAACTTGTAGTAAGATTGCGTCAAGGAGTGATCATGTGTGGACGATTTACATTAACAATCAATCCCGCAGAAGCGCAGGAAGTTTTCAACCAATTCACCTTCCCCCAAAAATTCGCGCCGCGCTTTAACATTGCGCCCACGCAGCCTGTTCTCGCGATCCCAAACGACGATCAAAACACAGCGGATTTTTTCGTGTGGGGTCTCATCCCCATGTGGGCAAAGGACTCAACCATTGGCAACCGGCTCATTAACGCGCGCGGCGAAACGTTGGAAGAGAAACCGGCTTTTCGGGGTAGTCTCAAATACAAACGCTGCCTCATTCTGGCGGATGGTTTTTATGAATGGAAAAGCGCGCCGGGTCAAAAGACCAAGACGCCGTTTTTTATACACATGAAGGATCGCAAGCCTTTTGCATTCGCTGGGCTTTGGGATTCCTGGACCAGCCCGGATGGTTCGCAGGTTAAGTCATGCACGATCATCACAACAGCACCCAATGAGCTAATGAACATCATTCACAACCGGATGCCTGTGATCCTTCCTCCGCGGGATTACGCCAGGTGGCTGGATCCCTCGCCGCAGACTCCCGATCAATTGAAACCGTTGATCAAGCCCTTCCCCGCTGACATGATGAACGCGTACCCCGTCAGTACGATGGTCAATACCCCCGCAAATGATGCGCCGGAATTGGTGCTCCCCACCAAATAAATAATGCAGAAAATTCGTTTGTCAATTAACCAGCGCTTTCCTGCGCTTGCTTCGCGCGACTATATCCTGTTCCTCAGTGGACAATTCATCTCGGTTATCGGCACCTGGATGCAAAATACTGCACAGCCATATCTGGCATATCGCATTTCAGGCCGTCCGCTCGACCTGGGGTTGATCGGCTTTGCATCCACACTACCCACACTTCTGCTGGCGCTGCCGGCAGGGGTGCTGGTGGAACGCTGGGATAAACGCAGGACCGTGATCGTGTTTCAAGCCATTATGTCGCTTCAGGCATTTGGCATGGCTGCGTTGACATTGACCGGAAAGATCCAGATCTGGCATATCGGGGCATTGGCACTGATTTTTGGAATGGCTAGCGCAGTGGAGATCACCGCTCGGCAAGCCATGCTGATCGAACTCGCCGGGCGCGAAGCGCTTCCCAGCGCGATCGCATTGCAGACGACAGCCTTCAATGTAGGCCGAGTCATCGGTCCCCTGGCAGCATCCTGGTTGCTGACTTCGACAGGTACAGAGGCAAGCGTATTTATAGCCAATGGCGTTAGTTTTATTTTCGTTATCATCGGATTGATGATCGCACGCACGCGCTATAAAGTCCCACGAGTTGTGGAGGTAAAGAAAAGCCTGGGGGCGGAATTCGGCGAAGGGTTGGAATATATCCGCAGGAACACAGTTATCGGTTCCATCATATGGATGTCTGCCTCGATCGGATTCTTTGGATTTCCTCTCATACAACAAATCCCTGCACTGGCGCGGGATGTGTTGAAATCAGTCAGCGATACGGAAGTCATCGTCGCGGCACGAACCAGTCACTTATACGCGGCACAAGGAGCCGGAGCGTTAGCCGCCGCAGTTCTAGCCGCGTATATGAGTTCATCTCGAAATAAGGGGCGGATGGTCATACTCGGGCAGATCGCCTTTATCATTCCACTTATCGTACTTGGATATGTGTCAAAACTGAACATTTCACTCCTTCTGCTGATGTTCATCGGGTGGGGTACAGTTACACAGTTGGTTTCGATGAACACGTTGATTCAATTGGGCGTTCCCAATGAACTACGCGGCCGCGTGTTCAGCATATATTTGTGGGCACTTCAAGGTGTGGCACCCTTCGGAAGTATTTTGATCGGATGGCTTGCTCAAAATTGGGGGGTACCAGCCGCTGCACTCGCAGGTGGTTTGATTTCATTGATAACAGTGACTTGTCTACACTTAATCAGTCCAGGTGTACGCCGTGCGCAGGCTTAACGTCAGGTTAGCGGATTGACGCCGGTTTTTTGCCCGTGTTATGATGCTTGCTTTGGAGACCGAGATTAATGGACAACACCCCCTCTTCGAAGAAGGATAATGAATCTCCCGGTTTAATTTCCCGTTTTTTCAACACTCTGATTGGAATGGGTTTGGGGGAATCCATCCTGCGCGCGGGAACAACGATCCTCTCCATTCTCCTGCTTGGCCTGGTGATCTGGCTTTTGAGGCTCTTCTATACCCAGGCACCAAACCCTGCAGACACAGTCAACGCGCTTCAAACGGGACCCACTGCCCCTGTGGCGCAGATCGAAGAAGCCCCGCCGCAAAGTGAAGTATCGTTTGGTGGAATCCCGCGTTTGGCACAGGTGCACACAAGCATCCCATCCCGCCCACGTTAGGAAATCACCAAGTATACAGTTGTAAAGGGTGATACCATTTTTGGGATTGCAGAAAAATTTGGGCTGAAGCCTGAAACGATCCTATGGGGTAATTACTATTTATTGCTTGATGACCCACATGCCTTGAAACCTGATCAGGAATTGAATATCCTGCCTGTGGATGGCACCTATCATGAATGGCAGCCGGGCGAAGGCTTGAACGGTGTTTCTAAATACTATGGCGTCACCCCGGAAGAAATCATAAACTTTCCGGCGAACAACCTTGATATGGCTACGATTGGCGATCCTGCAAATCCGAATATTGCTCCGGGAACATGGTTGATTGTGCCGAACGGGCATCGTGAGTTTATCTCGTGGAGTGCGCCTCTTGGCATTACGCGTGAAAATCCTGCCTCTCCACAAGTATTGGGAGATGGCGCGTGCGCCCCTGTCAGCGGCGGTACAGTTGGGTTTGGCACGTTTATCTGGCCCGCCAATCAACATTATCTATCGGGATTCGATTATGCACCCAACGCCAATCATTGGGGCATTGACCTTGCAGGGAATACCGGGGAAGGCGTGTATGCCACAGACGCAGGCGTGGTCGTTTATGCGGGTTGGAACAACTATGGTTACGGCAATATGATTATGATCGATCACGGCACCTTCCAATCCCTATATGCGCATTTGAGCGGAATCAACGTAATATGTGGCATGAGCATAGGTCAGGGAGATGTGATTGGTGCGATCGGCTCGACAGGTCGCTCCAGCGGCTCGCATCTCCACTTCGAGATCCGGGCGATTGCCTCGTATGTGAATCCATGGGATATGCTGCCGGCGCCGTGAGGAGGAAAACAAGTATCAAGTACACAGGTATACAAGGCTTGATGTAAACTACTTGCCAAAGCAGAATGCCTATACTATAATTTGCGTCACCCGGGCGCGTAGCTCAGTTGGTTAGAGCGATACTATCACACGCTAGTGTTCGACAATAGAGGTCTTGTAGTTCAGTTGGTTAGAACGCGCCGTTCACATCGGCGAGGTCACAGGTTCGAGTCCTGTCAAGACCACAGAAAACAGGCGATTTTGCTTGAAAATCAGGCAAAATGCCTAAGATCACGGCCTGTTGCCCAAATTTTAAAGAGCCTCCCTCGAAATAGGGGAGGCGATTTTTTGTTTAAATCGGTTAGGTGTTGCTAAAGTGTGGCAATCACGATGGACAGGACGCAATGGT
>Ga0209077_1000511_pt1 | contig 10429 bp, 11 predicted proteins | sample PPLLak1March2015_FD_187247 | JGI IMG/M metagenome (GOLD analysis project Ga0209077, IMG submission 187247) | Freshwater sediment microbial communities from Prairie Pothole Lake near Jamestown, North Dakota, USA - PPLs Lake P7 Core (1) Depth... | ecosystem: Environmental > Aquatic > Freshwater >... | reverse complement strand
TTGAATATGATGAAAAGGGCAAAATCTTTACCGATATCGTATCGAAGGTTGCCGTCCAGGCGACCATTCAGACTACGACCCATCTCCTGCGCGGAGAGCTGCATGTGCGCAGGGATCAACGGATTAAGGATGAACTGGATATTGATGAGAATTTCCTGGCTTTGACAAATGTCAGCGTTTTGGGGGCAGATGGACAGACTCTGTTCCAGGCACCCTTCCTGGCTGTGCGCCGCTCCCAAATCGTATGGGTATTTCCGGAACAGGAAAGAAAGCAAGGAAGTTCTTAATGGCTACCCCAATTGCATCCAATTTTACGCGGCTGACCGCGACCGATCTCCTGAAATTCAAACGCTATCTGATCGAGAATGTGGGCCGCTCCATGGAGGGCGAATCACTGCAGCTGGGCGACCGTGCTGAATTCATGAAGCAGCGTCTCCAGGAAGTTTACGTCCAATCCAGGGTGAGCCTGCCAGAGGATATTCGCAAACAGATCTTTCACGATATTCTCGATGAACTGACAGGCTTTGGTCCCATCCAGCCTTTATTGGATGACCCGGATGTCAGCGAAGTGATGGTGAATGGGCCCAAAAAAGTTTTTGTTGAAAAGAGCGGCAAGGTAACGAAAAGCACGGTCGCATTCGACGATGACGATCATGTTATGCGGATCATTGATCGCATCATTCTGCCCCTCGGCCGTCGCGTGGACGCGGACAGCCCCACCGTCGACGCGCGGTTGCCGGATGGATCACGCGTCAATGCGGTGATCCGTCCCGTATCCATTGACGGACCGTGCATTACCATCCGTAAGTTTAAAAAGGATAAGCTATCCATCCAGCAGTTGATTGACTATCGTTCATTGAACGAGCAAATGGCAGAGTTCATCCGCGCCTGTGTGCTTGCTCACCTGAATATCGTCATTTCAGGAGGCACAGGCTCTGGCAAGACGACGCTGCTTAACGTCCTCTCCAGCTTTATTCCCGAAGAAGAGCGGATCGTGACCATTGAAGACGCGGCTGAGCTCCAGCTTCAACAGGAGCATGTCGTACGCATGGAAACAAAAGTTGCCAACATTGATGGAAAAGGCGCAGTATCCATCCGGGATCTCGTTCGCAATTCCCTGCGCATGCGCCCTGATCGCATCGTTGTGGGCGAATGCCGCGGCGGTGAAGCACTGGACATGTTGCAGGCGATGAACACAGGGCATGATGGCTCACTGACCACATTACACGCCAATTCACCACGCGATGCGCTCTCACGCCTCGAAACCATGGTGTTGATGGCAGGGATGGATTTCCCCCTGAAAGTGGTGAGGCAGCAAATATCATCTGCTGTTGACGTGATCGTTCAACAGAGCCGCCTAAGAGATGGGTCACGCAAGGTGACGGCTATCACCGAGGTCGTTGGCATGGAAGGAGATATCATTGTTCTCACCGATATCTTCAAGTTCGAGCAGACAGGCGTTGGGCAGGATAGCAAGATCATCGGTGAACTTAGAGCAACAGGCATCCGCCCGCTGTTTACACCGCGCCTGGAGGCGGCAGGCCTCAAGCTCGGTGCCGAAGTATTTATGCCACCCCCTGGAGCCAATCAAAGACGATAGCATTCCATCGCCTCTGCTATAATCAGAGAGAACGAACCGCTTGCGCTGGATTGCCACACCTGCCCTGGCGGGCGGTGCCAGGGAATCCATCGTATCGTGGCGGAATTGTCAATACCGTCTGATTTGCTTAGCAAATCACGTTCGGTGCAGGTGTCCGCCAGAGCCATTCGTGAATTTCATGCATTCCAGAGGATTCATGGATACCAAGTCGCAGATCACGATTCGCACAAAGAAGCTCGGGGTATTGATCCGCGATGCACGCCTTGCGGCGCGCAGAAGCGTGCAGGAATGTGCCGAGGCGCTGGGCATAAAAACGGGTGTATTCCGTGCCTATGAAGAAGGGGTTAAAGCTCCTTCCCTGCCGGAACTGGAAACATTGGTTTACTATCTCGATCTGCCAATGGATCATTTCTGGGGCAAAGCCACCAAATCAGAAGGACCGTCACGCCACACCACAATCAACCTGCCGGCATTGCTGGCTGTACGTCAGCGCAAGATCGGCGCCCTCCTGCGCCAGGAACGGATGAAGACCAGTATTTCCATCCGCAATCTTGCGAATGAGACCGGCATCGTCAGTTCACGCATCAAAGCCTATGAATTGGGTGAACGTCCCATTCCACTGCCCGAACTCGAAGTGCTGGTTAGAACCCTGGGCGGAAGGATCGAATCCTTCTTCGACCGGAGCGGTCCCATTGGACAATGGATGATCAGCGAAGAAACGATCGAACATTTTCTTGAAATGCCGATGGAGCTGCGCGAATTCGTTGTCTTGCCGGTCAACCGTCCCTACCTGGAATTGGCGATGAAACTCAGCAATATGTCCAAGGATAAATTACGTTCGGTGGCGGAAGACCTGCTGGATATCACCCTTTAGGGCAGTTCTGTGGATCAACAGAATCCCATAACACTTGCCGACAACGGCAGGCAGGCATACGAAAAAGGAAATTACCTTTCCGCAGCAGACTTGTTTGCGCGAGCGGCGCAGACGTATGCAAGCGCACAGGATTATCTGAACGCGGCGGAAATGAAGAACAATCAAAGTGTCGCTTTGCTTCAGGGTGGCAAGGCAAAGGAAGCTCTGCAAGCTACTGAAGGAACCGAGGAGATCTTCCAAAGAGCGGGTGATATCAAACGCCAGGGAATAGCGATAAGCAATCGCGCTGCCGCACTCGAGGGACTCAAAAAATGGAAGGAAGCATTGGCGGAATATGAGCGTGCCGCCGCCCTCTTTGAAGAGATCGGCGAAGGTGATATGCACTCGATTGTGCGCAAGGCTGCGGCAAACATCAATCTCAAACATGGGCGGATTGTCGATTCACAAATGGATGTGTTCGATTCCCTGCGCCTCGTTAAAAAACCCACTCTCACACAGCGCATTATGAAGTTCCTGATGCGGATCGGAATTAGATAGTCGAATAGTCTCGTGGTCGCTTAGTCTTGTGGCGGAATAGTCACACGGTCCCGACTATCTGACCATCCGACTACTCGACTACATAAGGTGAATTGTGATCCATACTCTCGTTCGCCCGGCAGGTCCCACTGATCGTCAACAGTTGTCGAATATGATTTTTTTCGAAAACCGACTCCATCGCCATCTAGACTGGCGCTCCCCGTTGGAATGGCTGGGTGATCCTTTCTATTGGGCATTGGATGATGGCGGACAGATCACAGCGGCACTGGCATGCCCCATCGAAGCCGCGGGCATTGCCTGGGTGCGGCTGTTTGTGTACACAGCCCGCTGGTCTGCAGAGAATGTTTGGAATATGCTTTGGTTCACTGCCAGGGAGCAGATATCCAAAGCGGGCGGCGCGAAAGTCGCGGCGATTGCCATACAGCCCTGGTTCCAGGAACTACTGGAAGCGAGCGGCTTCGAGAATCCGCAGCAGATCGTGATGCTCGAATGGCGCGGCTTCGCCGGTCACCCGTCGCTGGCGCGTGAAGCGAACGGGATTCGCATCCGCAAAATGATGGAGGCTGACCTGCCCGCCGTTGAAAAAACGGACTTCGCCTCCTTCGAGCCGCTGTGGCAGAACCCACTGGAAACGCTGCGCCGGGCTTATGCCCAGGCTTTATATGCAACCGTCATTGAAAACGAGATTGGGGTCATCGGTTATCAATTAAGCACGGGGGGTGGGCAGCGTGCACATCTGGCACGGCTGGCTGTGCATCCCCAGGTGCAGGGCAAAGGTGCAGGCCGAGCCTTGTTGAATGATCTGTTCACTTATCTCACGAATATCGGCATTACAAGACTTTCAGTAAACACGCAAAGTGATAATCAGGTTTCATTGAATTTATATCAACGCATGGGATTTGTGCGTACCGGTGAGCAATATCCCGTGTATACTTTCGATGTCTAGTTGGGTAGTTCTTTAGTTCAGTAGTTATATAGTCGAGCAGCCGCGTAGTCGCTTAAGTTGGATAACTCACTACAAAACCACGAGACTACAAAACTACGCGACTAAAGGAGCGAACATGGCTACCAGAGAAAATGCAATGATCATCAATTCACTTGTGCGGCAGGCATTGGTCTCTGCACAGGAGGTGATGGGCGATAACGGTTTGAATGCCGTTCTGCGAACAAGCGGGCTGGAACGATTTATCGGCAGTTTCCCCCCGGATAACCTCGAGCCGTCCATTCAGGCTTCGCAGTATGCCCACTTGAACCAGGCAATCGAAGATTTTTATGGCCGCGCCGGAAAAGGTATGTTACGCCGGATTGGTAAAGCTTCGTTCCAGTATGGTGTCAGGGAACAGGCAGCCCTGCTTGGCATTGCGGGTGTGGCTCTCAAAGTGCTGCCTGAAAAGCAGCGCATTAAATTTATTTTGAACGGGATGATCAATGCGTTGAAAAAGAGCAACCCCCAGGTGGAGGCATGGCTGGATGAAAGCGGTGACCGGATCGCGTACGTTGAATCCACGTGCGCGATCTGCCATAGCCGGAATTCCGAAACACCCATTTGTCATCTTTACGTTGGATCCATTGGCGAAGCTGTGCAGTGGGCAACAGGCAGGGAGCATCTAGTCACCGAAACACACTGCCTTGCAAAAGGCGATCCCTATTGCCGGTTCGAGGTAGGAGAAACGCGCGCATGAGCGAACTTAAATTTTCCAACCGCATTCTACGCCGCTTTGTTGAAACCGTCGCGGTGGAACTGGGGACGGAGCAGTTCGACGCGATGCTTGCCCTGTCGAATCTACCCTCCGAATGGGCAACGCCTCAGACATTTCTGAAAACGGATCCCGGCGAATCGGCAAGAACCTATACCTGTCTGCAAACTGCCATGCGCACGTATTATGGGCGTGGTGCCCGCGGCGTCCTGTTACGCGTTGGACAGCGTTTGTGGAATTTTCTCCTGGAAGATGCCGCGCTGGGTGGGAAAGCCCAGGCAGCCCTGGTCAGGCGTTTGCCTTTGGAGCCGCGGCGCAAGTCAATTCTGGAATTGCTGGCGCGTATGATCGCGACTCAATCAGGTGACATCACGATTCACACTCTCGACCTTGACCTGCTCCTCGTTGACCATGCTTCTCCCGCCGCCGAGGCACAACGCGACTCACATCCGATCTGCTATGTGACCCTGGGCTTGATTCGCGCGAGTCTCGTCTGGGGGACGGGTCAGAACTTCGATGTGGAGGAAATTTCCTGCCGGGCAATGGGACATGAAACTTGTGAGTTCAAGATCACGGCTGCGAAAGTGATATGAGAACCTTTCAAAGCGAGTGGGAATCAAAGGATGGGATAACATTCTTCGCTCAGGGGTGGGAACCAGATCAAGGTAAACCAAAAGCATTTGTTGCACTGGTGCATGGTTTGGGTGAACATACTGCCCGTTTTGCTCATGTTGGCAAAGCCATGACGGAGGCTGGTTATGCCCTGGCTGGCTTTGACCTGCGCGGCCACGGCAAATCCGGCGGTCCACGTGGTCACAGTCCTTCGCTGGATGCGTACATGCAGGATATCCGTGAGTTCCTTCAATTGATGACACAGCGTTATCCTGGTATCCCGCACTTTTTATATGGACACAGCCTGGGCGGGTTACTCGCTCTTGCTTATACAATCCAATACGGCGCGCGGCTTAGAGGCGTGGTAGTTACAGGAGCTGCTCTGCGGGATTCTCTTCAGGCGCAAAGAGCAAAACTTGCCATGGTCAGACTGTTTGCATTGATATTGCCAAAGATGACGATGGCAAGCGGTCTTGATATTTCAACCATTTCGCGCGATCGTGAAATTGTGGAAGCCTATCGAATTGATCCGCTGGTACATACCAGTATTACTCTTGGGTTTGGGCGGGCAGGCTTGGATGCCATTGACCTTTGTTTTGCACGCGCCAAAGAATTTCCCACGCCGCTGCTCATGATCCATGGCACTGCCGATAAGATCACTTACCCCAGCGGCAGCGAAGAGTTTGCCAGACTGGTCAGCGAAGCCGGGACGGATGTTACATTGAAATTATGGGATGGCTTGTATCATGAAGTCCATAACGAACCTGAAAAAGTGGAGGTCTTCAAGTTTATTATCAAATGGCTGGATAACCATCTGAAATAATATTTTGGGGTTGTGTAATATCAATAAATCAAAAGCCATCTATTGACACAATAGTACAATCGATTCCAATTCCATCCACCAAGAAATGGGTGGGGTTTGTGACATATTTTTAAGACATCCCTAACCTTTTCCTAGACAAAAGGTTTTGCACATGGGAAAATCTAATTCCGAAATCATTCATTAAGGAGTTTTCATGCAAAGCGAAAGGAAAAGCAAGCGCCAGGAACGGCGTGAAAAAATGCTTCGCCAGGAGAAACGTACTCGCCTGATTACGATCAGCCTTATTGTACTGGGTGCAGTTTTTATCGTTACGGCTGTGGTCCTGCCACAGCTTAGATCAAATGCTGAGCCGTCAGTTGGGGCGGCGCTCAGCGAGGTTGTGTCCATTGACCCCGGAACACACCCGAACCCAAACGATAATTCCATGGGCGACCCGAATGCGCCCATCGTGATCGAGGAATTTTCTGATTTTCAATGTCCATTCTGTGAACGCTTCCATGAAGAGACAGAGCCATTGCTGAGACAATACTATATTGACACAGGCAAGGTTCGCTTTGTGTACCGTTCGATGGGTAATTTTGTCAGCGATAATATTGCACGTGGCACGGGCGCAGTCCCAAAAACGGAATCACAGGATGCTGCTCTGGCGATGTATTGCGCAGGCGATCAGAACAGGTTCTGGGAAATGCATGCTCATCTGTTTGCGAACGTTGTCGGCGAAGATGCTGGTTCATTCTCTGACGAACGGATAAAAGTCATCGCCGAAACTACTGGCTTGGACATGGACCAGTTCAATAGCTGCTATGACACCGGAAAACATGAAGATCGCGTTCAACAGGATTACCAGGATGGAAGTGCAGCCAATATCAATTCCACACCGAGTTTTTTGATCACCTACACTGTCAATGGTGAGACAAAAACCCGCTTGATCGTGGGCGCACAGCCTTTCACCGTCTTTCAGCAGGAATTGGAAGCTGCACTGAATGAAATAGGTACGGATTAAAACCGGGAGGGCACAATGGTTTGTGGCCTCCCTTCCAAATTCATACACAAGGATATTTTATGAGTCCAGAAAAGTTAAGCAAACGTCAGGAACGCCGCGCAAAGATGCAGCGCCAGCAGCAAAGCCAGCGATTGATCGTCATTGGTTTGATCGTGCTTGGTGCTGCTTTTCTGGTTTTTGCCGTTGTCTACCCACAGGTGAGACCTGCCGATGAGGTGATTCCCATCACGCCAGCCGCATTGCCCAACCCGGATGGGTTAAGTTTGGGTGACCCTAATGCACCTGCGACCATTGATGTATTCGAAGATTTTCAATGTCCAGCCTGCCAGATCTTTACGGAAAGGATCGAAACTCTTGTGATCCAAAATCTGGTTGCCACCGGAAAAGCCCGTTATGTGTTCCATAATTATCCATTCATTGATGGACCCGGAGCGGGCAATGGCGGTGAGTCGGACCAGGCTGCAAACGCCTCGATGTGTGCGAATGAGCAGGGCAAATTCTGGGATATGCACACCAGCATCTATGCCAATTGGAACGGTGAAAACCAGGGCGCCTTTAGTGACCGCAACCTGCAGGCAATGGCTGAAAGCATTGGCTTGGATGTGAATGCCTTCAACGATTGCTTCAATGCAAACAAATATGAAGCAGACATTCAGGCTGATTTCGATCTGGGCGAGGAAATGGGAGTGAGCGGCACGCCGACCGTATTCGTAAACGGGACACGGGTGGGCGCAGAGGGCAAGATCGCCTCGTATGAAGAGATCGCACAGGCGGTCGAAGCGATAAACGCCGGTCAATAAACAAATGAGGACACGCCAGCCGTGTCCTTTTTGATTCTCCACTCTTCAGGATTGTTCGCAGCCATGCAAAGTGGGTTACAGGAATTCTCCTTTCAGTACGCGGATTCCGCGGCTGCTTTGTGCTCGACTTTCTTAAAACCCGGTGGGACTGGGTATGGTCTTCTCACTATCACTTGACAAACCGCCGTTTTTGGAACGCGAATGCCCCGAATGGGCGAATTTCGCGAATATTCCATGTTTATTCGTGTCATTCGCAGATTGGCGTAATTTGCGTTGATGAATTTCCGATTTTGAGAAAACCATGTGGGACTGGGCGTCACCGCTCATGATGACATGAGCAACAAGTGTATAATGAATCTGCATAAATCATTTTCCTGAGGACCTACGATGAAACGCCGCGTTACCTTCATCCTGAATTGCTTTCTGCTCGCAGCACTGATCCTCACCGCTTGCGGAGGCATGCCCATACTGGGTACGCCCACACCTGCCATCCCAACACCCACGTCGTTCCAGCAGGCACTTCCACCTGCCCTGGTGGAAACTGACCCACCGGGCGGAAGTGTCATTGGTCATCAATCTCCCATCACGTTTTATTTCAACCAGCCAATGAACAACGCCTCGGTGGAATCCGCCTTGATGGGCTTGCCCGCAGGGACGTTTACCTGGAATGATGATGCTACGCTTGTTTTTTCCCCGACCCAACCTTACCCGCCGGACACAACGCTGAGATTCTCCATCGCTGCCTCCATCCAATCCACAAATGGATTCGGGGTTGCTGCACCCATTGATCTTTCCTTCAAAGTTGCAGATTATTTACGCCTCACAAACGTCTTGCCCAAAGCAGATTCGGAGGATGTGAACGTCGATGCGGCGATTGCAGTCTCGTTCAATCAGCCGGTGGTGGCGCTGGGAGAAGATACATCCACGCAGCCTTCCGCCTTCACTATGCAGCCGGCTGTCAAGGGCCGCGGTGAATGGATCAATACCAGCACGTATATTTTTTATCCCGCACCTGCGCTGGCGGGGGGAACGGAATACACTATCAGTGTGGACCCAGCCTTGAAAACGGAGACAGGCGTCCCTCTGGAGGGAGGCGGGCTGCCCGCCTGGAAGTTCACCACCTCCAAGCCGCGCGTCGTCAAACTGGAGCCATCCACCGAAGCGTTGCTGCCGCTTGAACCGGAGATCAAGCTGACATTCAATCAAGCCATGAATAAGGATAGTGTGGAAGCCAATTTCCAATTCGGCGGACCGGAAGGCAGGTTGGATGGTGAATTTTCATGGAACGATGAGCAGACGGAAATGACCTTCATCCCCGCTGATCGTCTGAGACGTAATGTCGGTTATACCCTTAACCTGGACGCAACCACGCAATCGGCGGGCAGTCTGATCCTCGGCACAGATTATGGCGGGAGGTACACCACCTACGATAATTTTGCAGTCACCGGCAGTCAGACAGAGATTGGATGGACAGCCTTCACTTTCAATGCCCCACTCGCCAAAGCTGATTACGATGAACTGGTGACGGTATCCCCCGCGGTGGATAATCTGCAAGTTGAGATGGCTGAAGATGGTTTGAGCCTGGCTGTGTACGGAGATTTCACACCGGATGCAAATTATCTGATCGAGCTATCGGGGAGTATCAGGGACAGGTGGCGGCAGTCGCTTGGCGATCCGTTTGAAGCGGATGTCCATACGAAACCATTGCCTGCCTCGCTGCATGTGCCTTTATATGGCTTGTCCATGGCATTCGTCCGACCCGACGAACCTGTATTACATGCAGACGTTGTGAACGTTCAGAATACAAACACGGTGGTTGCGCCGTTGTCAGCCCAGGATTTCTTTTTGCTGGAGAGTGACTACGACACCCTGCGGGCGTATACTCCACAGAATGCGCTGACCTACACGCAGAAATTCGATCTGCCGTCCGGGCGGATGACAGAGGCGCAGATTGGTCTCACGCAACAGAACAATCAACTCCTGCCCGGTTTGTATTACATCAATATAGCTTCGCCGCAGCTTGAAGCGACATTCAATAATATTTATTTGGTTGCATCCAGCCAGGTGAATCTCACTTTTAAACTAGGCGCAACAGAGGCACTGGTCTGGGCAGTTGATTTGCCTTCGCAAAGTCCCATTGCAAATGCGCCGGTCACCATTTACGACGATGCGGGGAATGTGATCGGTTCAGGTACAACCGATGGGAATGGATTATGGAAAGGCGTGGTAGGCACGCGTACGTTTAATACCTATGCCATGCTCGGGGCGCCGGGCGAAGAGAATTTTGGATTCGCCATCAACCACTGGGGCTGGGGCATCAGCGCATGGAATTTTGGTTATTCTCAGCAAGTGGAGTCTCCACATACCGACATTTATATGTACACCGATCGCCCCATGTATCGCCCCGGGCAGACGGTGTTTTTTCGCGGGGCGGCACGCCAGGCTTTCAATGGTCGTTATGAACTGCCCTCGATCAATACAGT
>Ga0209077_1000510_pt1 | contig 10455 bp, 7 predicted proteins | sample PPLLak1March2015_FD_187247 | JGI IMG/M metagenome (GOLD analysis project Ga0209077, IMG submission 187247) | Freshwater sediment microbial communities from Prairie Pothole Lake near Jamestown, North Dakota, USA - PPLs Lake P7 Core (1) Depth... | ecosystem: Environmental > Aquatic > Freshwater >... | reverse complement strand
GTGCTTGGCCGCAATATTTGAAATCCACTCTATTGCAATTTGAGCTTCACCTAATTCAGCTACTGAATCATCTCCATATTCTAACAATACTCTATCATAAAATTCTTTACCTCGATTAGGATTACTAATAAATTCGTCCAAAAATACTCGCCTCATAGTCTTATCTGTTCTAGAGTATCTAGACATTAGTGCTCCTCTATCAACCTGTTTAGGTGTAATAATAGCAAAAATGTTCTTGTCAGTGTTTGAAAAATGCGATTGGAGTACAATTCTTTCTTCCTCCATAAAGACATCATGGAATGGGTTTTTATTTTTGCTATGATCAGTCAATTTTTTAACCGCTATCTAGATCTATTTAGTATCTTGTTTCTGATGAATCAAAGTCTCTGTACGAACGTCTCCTATTTTGATCTATTACCATTACCGATAAGGGATTGAAGCTCATTTCTTCCAGATCGCTAGCTTTCCCCCTGAAAATGGTTTCCTTATTGTATTTGGTAAGGTATTCAAAGACCCATACTTTCAGAGTGGAAGTATCTATTCCATTAACTCTAATGAATTTGACAATATCTGATTGCATGAAATTCTTTGAAGGATCGTTGGGCCAAGGACGAGGAAGCAGAATCACACTTTTCTTATCCGTTATTGCATTGATTAATTCTTTCTTCTTTTTTTCTATATCACCAGAAACATGAAACGAAAGCACATATGATTTGTCTAATGGTATCTTCGATTTAGAAGAAGCGACTTGGATAGAGCTTATTCCAGGAATGATCTCAACAGTGTTATCTCCAAAAATCTCCAGTAATCGATCAACAACTTCTGATTCAGAAAAGTTGGCATCTCCAGTAAAAGGTACCGTGCAATATTCTCCATCTTTCATTTTATTGTAGACATCTTGGTATATCGATTCTTGATTCTGCATTGTTATATGGTATACCTCCTGTCTAGTCTTATCGATTATACTCTCTACAGTGTCCAACGTGTATTTGTATCCGATTATATACTTAGACTTCTTAATAGCGTCTATAGCAACACAAGTCAAATATTGAGGGGAACCAGGTCCAACCCCAACAATTAACAAATTTTTCTGCAATGTATATCTTCTAACAATTCCTATAGTTTATTCCTATATTAAATAACCTGGATCTAAATCCACTAGTCCATACTCGGGTAGTTCATATACTAGATCAAAAAGCAATTCAGATTGTATTATTATTCATACTATTATTTCTAATGAAGACAGATACTAGACTAGGTCAGGACATCTCGTAATCATTACCTCCCTCTCCCTTCCTTATTATAGCTATCCAAAATATTAGCAATAATTGACAGATATCTTGCATAGTGAACAAGGTAAATACTTTGACAACAAATAGTGCTTATAATATTAAATTTCGAAAAGTTCCAAATATTCGAATTGATGATTCAACTCTGACAAAACAAAAAAAAATTGAAACAGAAACCAGTAAGAAACTAAATATAATGCACGGTATTAAGGACTCTAATATAATACGACAGGTATGTCTGGATAGCATATCTTCAGCTAATGAGGAAATTTTGATTTTTTTTCCTACTGCTAATTCATTTCTTAGGTATGAAAAGATTGGAGCTATCGAGGCATTAACAGATGTAGTGAGACAACGAAATGTCAGAGTAAAGATATTGGTACCCCATCATCTGTTAATCGAGAAGTTTCTAGAACAGAAACCATTCTTGCTAGAAACAACTCGCAATATGAAAACCGATAAAGAGAATAACATTAATGTTGAATCGATCAGATTCGTCCAAGAGATCTCAGGGACTAGAGCAACGATACTAGTAATTGATAGAAATATTTCACTTGTAACGGAACTAGAAGATGACATCAAGGAGTCATTTGAATCAGCGGCAGGTTTTTCAACGTATTCGACTGATGTGTCTAGGATTATTCCTTACATATCTATTTTTGAGAATTTATGGACCCAAGCAGGACTATATCACCAAGTAAAAAAAGTAAATGAGAAACTGATAATGCAAGACAAGAAGTATAAGGAGTTTATCAGTGTAGCTGCTCATGAATTGCGTACGCCAATCCAACCCATAATAGGTTTATCATACCTATTAAAATATGAAAAAGAATCACTCATAGGAAAAGAAGAAGAATCATTGGATATAATAATGAGAAATGCAATGAATCTCAGCAAGCTCGCAGAAAATATTCTTGATTTAACTATAATAGAGAATGATAATTTAAAGCTGAAAAAAGAGATTTTTGATCTTGACAAATTAATACTTGATGTAATTTCTGGTTTCGAAAAACAACTTGCACATCATCATCATCATCATAATCATCACCAAAAATATGCCAAGTCTAAGATAGGGTTAAGGTATCATAATCAACAATCTAGAGCTGTACATGATGATGAGGATGATGAGGAAAATGATATGGGAATAGATGCTTTACAATTAAAACGTAGATTTGAGAATAGTGTTGAAATTGAGGCTGACAAAGTAAGAATCTATCAAGTTATTTCAAATTTAATTAATAATGCGATCAAATCAATTGATGATGTAACAGGGATAGATGGTGAAAAGACAGGTGAGATAATAATATCTATGAGATGTACAAACAGTTACCAACTTGCTACATCTTTTGATTATCAAATTGACTATAAAAATGGCTATAACGATAACAACTATAGTAATGGGGGTGACAAACATGGTCGTTGTCCCATATCATCTGATGCAGTGGCTATTGTTTCGGTCACAGATACTGGAAGAGGAATAGATTTGGAGATAATGCCGAGATTGTTTACAAGATTTGCTACTAATTTCAAGACAGGTACGGGATTAGGATTGTTTATCTCAAAGAGTATCATAGAAGCACATAATGGCAAGATATGGGCCTACAATAACAAAGAAGGACAAGGTGCAACCTTTCAATTTTCTCTTCCCTTAAAAAAACAATAACTTTCAAAAAAAACAATAATATCGCTAAAATCCGTGGATCTGACTTCTAGCAATGTTTTGGAGAATTTCATGAGTATAAATGCGGTATAGAATTTTCGCTTCCTTGACATTGGGAATCAAGCGGTGTTCATAATAACCATTATTCGTATCTACATATTCATATTCATACTTGAACTAGTTTCATCAGTCTCGTTATGAAGTAACGTATTATCTGGTGGCGAGGAAGACATATCCATATTCATTGAATTGTCCATTGACATCATGCCACTATCACTAGTACTACTACTCATTGGATTAGAAGGAAGCAGTATCATCCCAGTCAAAGACAGAATTCCAATAGATATAAAGCAGATACCAGTGATTCTAGCAATCCAGAGCCCGCCTTTAGCCCAAATCTTTTCAGCAAAGATGATGGCCGCAAACAGACCCATCCAGAAAATATTCATCCATCCTAATGCTACCATAAGTAAAAAGTAGGGCCAGCAACAACCGAGACAATATAGGCCATGATATGTTCCCATCTTCACCGCCCCAGCTGCCCCTTTTCGCCATCTCCTCATAAAGAAACTAAGAGGAGATTCACAATATCCAAGACATTTAGATTTTAGCGGGCTAAATTGATAGATTCCTGATACGATCAATAGGATTCCATATATAATATTTATCGATAGCTGCTCCTTTTGCAGTTGATTGTGGGAATGTTGAATTTCATTTATTCCTAATTGTGGTAATATTATGTCTAGGGCATAAGACCATCCGATAAGAAGTACTATTCCAGTTATTGCCCAGATTGCAAGATATGACAATATAAAAATTATCAAATAATAAGTCTTGGGTCTGAACACATTACTTAGATTATATGTCTTCTTATGTTTATTTTGATCTTGATTTACGGAACTTGGCATGCTATCAACATTTTTATTAATGTTATTATTCTCATCACTATGAGTATCATCCTGGCCATGATATAGCATCTGACTAGTATTATGGGAATGGATATTACCTCTACTACCTTTACTACTATCGATGAGTCTATTGTAGAAGAGAACCATGGGCACAATAGCTGGGAACATCATAGCAGCCATACCCGCCGTCCATATTATTACAAATAAGATTAATACTGCTGGACTATAGTAAAATGTCATCATAGAAGACATCATACTATCATGCTGCCAGATCGATATGAACCAAGTAAATACAGCGATTGATACTACAATAATAACAATTGTTATAGATGATTTAGTTTTCATAATGCTAATATTGGCAAGTAAGTTGATTACTCAAGTTCATTTATATAAGTTAGTAGATTTCATGGTCCGCTCCATTCAAATGGAATATGCTTACTTGATCTACCTTTTCTTTTCCATTTGAAGCCTATTGTATCGGCTTCGTCAGCAAGAGATATCCCCCAAGTTGCAACTCCTCCAGGTCCTACCTCACTACCAGGCGGGTTAATAGTTTGAACGCGTTTACCAGGCGGCGTCGTAGGGCCAGTTAATGCCTCAGCTTTTGCAAAAACTTTTCCGGGTATCTCTGCGCTCCAATAGGATAAGTCATCTGCCAGCTCAAACTTGATAGGAGCATATTCCATTCCCCTAACTTCTCCAATAAGCTTTGCAAACTCAGCCATAAAACCACCGGCCTTTCCACTAAAAATCATATTCAGTGCTTCTCTTTGCTGTTCATCTGCTTTCTCGTCAAAAAATAGTGCAAGATCCACTTTTGTTTTGCCATCGCCTGCCCAGATATTACCTTCGAAGCTACTCACAGCTATTACATTCAAGTCATCTAGGTGAGTTTCACCATAATTGCCTTTTTTGATATTATAAGCCAAAATACCCTCGCAGTCGCCATACGTTGGAGGTTGGGCAAACTCACAAGGACATGGTATGTTGCACTTACAAACATCAAACCAATCGCCTATAACTTTCCACTTTGGAATTTCGCCTTTAGTAGAGGCTGTAGTGGTTTCAGTTGTAGTTGTTGCCGTTGTTGTTGTCGCCGCTGCCATATCCTATTAGTTCAATAATACAAGGCCTATTTTAGCGTTAAATCTGTAGTAAGTCCCTATCTATTGAGAAATCATTTGTATTTGATGAGCTTTATTGTCGCTATGCGTGTTATGTATGACCGTTAACACGAAGGACAAGCTCGACTTGTTAAGTGTTCGATTCCAAGATTAATACTTGTGCAAAAGAAATGCTGCTTATCAAACCATCTGATTTTATCCTTTATGTATTGAACTGTCCAATCCTTTTTCCTTCATAAAAAATAATAATAATAATAGCCCATCATAATCATAATCCATAGTTTGATTTTGTAAACAAACACATCATCTTCTCTTGGTTATGTGTCTATGAAATTGAAATGTAACAGAACGATGATCTCACTCAGGAAGAATATAGTTACAAAATTTCCAGCTTTGAAAAGCGAAATTAGGTCAGATTATGATTTTTGATTGCATTGAGGAACCAGCCGGGTAAGATTTCTCTGTTCTTTCTTAGAAAATATTCAAACGCTGAATCTAAAATGTATGTTCTTGCCCAATCGTCTTTAGACCTAACAGATCTACCATAGGCCTGAATAAGTTTTAAACCAGTCTGCCAATAGTACCAATCGGGAACTTTATTTCTTTTCGCGTTTATCCATCTATCACTTTTATTAGGATAGGGAACTTTGGTTATTATTTGGAATCTCGATAAATCCTCTTTTAAGTCTAGACCAGTGTGTAATGAAGGAGAAATTAGAACTGTAGGCTTTTTTGCATAAAAGTGTTCCTGAACGACTTCATCTCTCTGTATTTCTGGATCGGTGACAATGAGTCTTCTAGCATTCTCCTTAGAAATGTTATCTTTGATAAAATTGAGTTGCTCGTAAGACGTAGTGTGGATTATTCCTTTATGTTTATTGTGTATTGTCATTAAGTTATCAACTGCATTTGTAATAGCTGATTTAGTTTCTTGTAATTGCAGATTATTGTAATTGAGATAGGCTACGTTCATAGGATATATAGGTCTATTTTCTACTGGAAAGTCTGAGGGAACCTGTATGAATTTTACTTCATCACTATCAGGGGAGATCCCGATGTTTCTGCAAAAGGTTTCATAATTTAGAATTGTAGCACTCATAATGATAGTCTTTGAGCATTTGTCAAATACGGCCTTACAGTACTTTGATATATCTAATGGTTTGAATTCAACTTTTACCACTTCATAGTTCTCTTTTATTATGTCCGATACTATCCAATTTTCCGGATCTGATATGATATTATTTATTGTGCGTGTTAGTCTTTCGGTATCTCTAATGGCGTCAGCAGCAACCTCATCCGTTAATGTATTATTTACATGAACAGAAAGGTCTTCATATTGTTTAGAAATTTGTTCATCACTTTCAAATAAGTCCGATGAAGATACTATTCTAGTATTTTTATTCAATTTCTTTTTCTTTTCAGTAGACCACCCATACTTGACTTTACGTTCAATGGCCAGGGATTCGACTACTGAGATATTACCAAGTAGATTGAGCATTTTTGTTTCAAGTTCTATCAAAAAATCTATCCATCTTTTTATATCATCAAAACCAAAGTCAATGATTTTTAGATCAGAAGTATATCTCTTCCATCTCCTCTTTGAAATTGTTAATCCTCTAAACTTTACAAGTTCAGTCTCTAACAAGTGACCTTCATCTAGTACAAGTAATTCTCTTGAAAGGAGATTTTTCTTGCTTGGAAGTAGTGCCAAAAAATTAGAATAGTTGAATATGGAATGACTGGCACTTAAAGCGATATTTAATTGATCAAAATATGGGCATGCTCGCCAGTCTGTAATTGGAGGATCTCCTTGGAAGTTTTTTAGGTGAAGCCAATGTGAATAGTCTTTTTGATAATTCTTAATATTTACTAGAGGAATGAATACCGATTCGTTTCTTGTGCCTTTCTTGACCACAGTATAATCCTTCGAAAAAGTTCTGTATTTGCAACCGTTGTCTCTAAATGTTTCATCAGTCATGCAAGGTCCGTATTCGACAGTGGTGTGTTTGCACTCACTAATAACTAGATCTTCTTTTTCTAGTGATCTACTTTGACGTGATACTATAGGTGAGAGGCAAATTTTGCATCTATATTTGCCATCTCTTATGAAATCTTCCTTTACCAAACAAGGGAAGTTACTTTTGCCCTTAACTACCTTTAAGTATGAAAAATCGTTAGCATACTGGCTTTGCAAATCCTTCGTTGAAGTACATATATAGCTTGATCCCAAAGTGAGTGCAAAAGAGACGGCTAGAGGACTTTTCCCAAATCCAGTTGGTGCTTCAAGAATAATCCGTTTATAACCAGAATTAAAAGCATCACAAATTTCCTTGAGAATATGTTCTTGTCTTTGTCTTTTCTGTGAGAAGGGGAAATTCCTTGTCACTTGGAATGTACTTATTGATTGTGCTTTATTCATATTAGAACGCCGATGATTGTATCATCGTCGTATCAATACGTTACGTTAATTTATCTTTATATGTATTTTTACAGCCTTTACGACACATAATGTAGGTGGGGAAATAGTATTCATAATATTTTTCACAATCTAATGCCATTTAGATAATTCTTGTCCTCTGAACTCTTCTCATTATTCTTGGGGCCTTTAAGATTTAAGTTTGATTTAAATATATTTCCTAGGAGCAACCCTAGAAATCGTATTTCATGTTCAAAAAGTTTTTGCATGCAGACTGAACTGACAGTTGGTGATCGTTAGAAATGATACGATTTGAATAGATTCTGACCTAATGATCGTTGAATAGCTGTATGTTATTGCGTTTCCTTTAAATGTATCATTTTGTGTTTTTCAAATTATAGTCTTCTAGTATTTAGCCTGTTAGCAGCTTTAAAAAAGACCAGAATTTATGCTCAATTGTTAGTTGACAATTGACAATTACATAAGAATTGTAAATAAACTTCTATTCTATTCGCTTTAATAGAAACCATAATTAAATAGTTTTTGTTCTAGATAAAAGTAACCGGACATCAAACATTGAACTGCAATACTGATTCTAATTACTTATTACAAATACAAATGCGATTTTTTGTTATGTCACCCTTTATAACATATTTTGTTAAATGGCTTTAAAGCATTACAATAAATGCAAATAATTAGCAGAAGAACGTCTTATGTCTAATCAATTGCGGAGATATAAACACACCCTATAATAGAATGCTCCAAGTGATTTACTTTATGAAATATTTGTGATGTTTCTGATAAACAAAAAGCACTTGTTTGATAGCTACTGAGGTTTGTTTGCATAGATACAAATGACTACGTTAGAAAATTGAGTTTCAAACCATTTACCTAACTATCTAAAACATTAAGAAATTACTCAGTTGAATGGTTGAAGAATTTTCATGGATTTAACCTGTTTATTGTATATTGTGATACGAAATTGAATATTTGTATATTTATTCGACAATTAGGTTTATTTACTTGTAATGTGTATTAATAAGAGAAGATCGGTTAGCCGAAAAAGTAGGTCGACATCGTTCTGGAGGATCGTGGAAGTTAAGGCTTGTGCGTACTTCGGAAATGATGTATGCTGTCATATGTAGTAGGTGGCCATCCCTTTAACAAGGATGGAAGTATAGGCATAAGATAGTATGGGCAAACCACAGGACTACAATATAGCCTATCAAAGTAGTCTTGCAGGAGAACCACGCCTTCGAATGCTAATCGGTCGGTCTTTTATCTTTGTTTATTTCTGAGTGAATAATTACTACACATATTGAGAACAGTGATAATGCTTCTGAATCAGTTTGAGCACTCACAAATTCCTCATATTGATGATGATGTTTTTTAAATAATGGATGCTTATCGCCATTGCCCTGCATGTACTTTACCCTAACCTCATCGTTCTAATTATTTTCATCATCACCATTTTCTTCGCCGTCACTTGCTGATTCTTCTTCATCTTGTTCTTCCTGCTCTTGTTCGTCAATTGGAGACGCAGGTACTGCTGTTTCTGCAGTTCCTGCTGCCGATGATGAAGATAGTACTGATGAAGGAACTATTCTATAAATAATTCCATCATCGTATGATAATACATAGAGATATCCATCTGGTCCAGTTTCTAAATCAGTAATAGGCCCAAATCCATTACCAAAGAGTATGGAAGATAGCTCCTGCTCATTGTCTACCACTAAGTCAGGTATATTATCAAGAACCAGTCCACTTCTATCTGGGTTCACTTTAAAATAATAGAGATTTCCGTCATTATTGTCTCCTACAAATACATTATTAGAATAGCTCTCTCCCAAACTTGATGATTCTAGGAATTCTATGTCAGTTACAGCAACAGGGTCCAACCATGTAAGAAGAGGATCTGCGTAATGAGATCCAGGGAAGTTGACTAATTCACTTTCCGTGCTTCCAGATGCGGAAACTGGGCCCATAATAGTTTGCCACCCACTATTAAATCCCGGCTTTACGAGATTAATCTCATCATTTGACGCTGGGCCATTTTCAGTATCCCAAACATTTTTTGTAACAGGATCAAATGTGAGTCCAAAACTGTTTCTTATTCCGTACGCATAGTATTTACTCAATGGATTATTTGGATCCGTGGATAAAGGATTATCTGGAGCAGGCGTTCCATCGTTAGGATTTACCCTGAAAATTATGCTAGTATCGTCCGGATCAGGACCATTAGGAAAATTCTGAAGTTTTCCATCATGATTTAAATCTCCTATGATTCCGTATAGGTAGTTGTCAGGGCCCATCATGAGCTTGCCAGCATTATGGTTAGGACCAGGTATTGCAGGAAGATCGACTAATAGGGTTGGGTTATCAAGCGTCTGACCGTTCCAACTGTATTTGTAAACTCTGTTTCTTAATTCACCTCCTTCTGCTCCTCCTGACTCAGTGTAATACAGAAAAACTGTCTGGGCACTTGCATTTTGACCAGGACCGGAACCAGTTGCGCTGCCGTTCATAACTGCTATTCCAAGTAGGCCACGCTCGTTATCTGTGTTCACGGGTATTTGTAGTACTGGTTCAGGTACAAGTTCTCCATTTGAAATGAGTCGAACTTGGCCCTCCTTTTCCAATACTAAGATATTTTCGTTATCCAAGAATGCTATGCTTGTGGGTGAACTCAACCCTTCCACAAATGACTCAACACCCAAATTTGGGTCATTAACGGACTGTCCCAATGCATCGTTTGGTTCGTACTGTAACTGTAAGAGTGGGAAAATTAAGCAAGCGATTACAACAGCAACTACCTCAAAGGATATTATTCGAACAATATGTCTAAGGACTCTTATTACTTTCACAATCGATTCTTCTTACTGTTTGAAGGCATAGATAAAATAGGTTTCTATATTAAAAAGTAGGCGAAAAATAGAACTTCAAAAATAAGAAATTGCTGAATTGATATTGTCTACTTGAAATTATTTTATAAACACTTGTCACAACCAAACCGTTACTAAATTCATGTTCTATAAGACGGAATGTTTGGAAAATTTTC
>Ga0209077_1000507_pt1 | contig 10477 bp, 10 predicted proteins | sample PPLLak1March2015_FD_187247 | JGI IMG/M metagenome (GOLD analysis project Ga0209077, IMG submission 187247) | Freshwater sediment microbial communities from Prairie Pothole Lake near Jamestown, North Dakota, USA - PPLs Lake P7 Core (1) Depth... | ecosystem: Environmental > Aquatic > Freshwater >... | reverse complement strand
ATAATGGAATTGCCGACACCCGGCTGGACAACTCCGGAACCGGCTACTTTTGGTCTTTTAATCAGCGGCGCAATTTTAGCAATCCGCAGGAGCCGGAAATTTAAAGCTTAATTTGAAAGATATTTATGTCTTCTTTTTTAATTAAACAGAACAGTTTTAAATACAGAGTTGTTGAGGAGAAGCGATGAAGGTCATGAAAAATAGTTTAATTTGCATATTGTTAATTATCGCAGCCTTTATGCAGAATGCCTCAGCTTTGCCGGGTAATGCATATGTTGATGACAATGGGAAAACCTGGGAGGGCTATAAAACCTATACCCAAAACAGTTTTAACGTAGTTTTGGAATGGGCGGTTTACAAAATGGCTTCGAATCCCTGGGCGGCGACTGTAGATTTTCCTGACGAAGATAAATTTGTTTATGCCTATCAATTGTTCAACAATTCTGGTAAAGATGTCGGTAGTTTAGGTATACGGGACAAAGAGGGGAATCCAATTTTAGAAACATTGATGCATGCGACACAGTCTTTAGCTGCTGGCGATGGCATTATGTCCGATCCTAATCCATCTTCAGTGCAGGGTGAATGGAAATGGAAGGCAGGGACAGGTTTTGTAACAGCCGGAAAATATTCGGCATATCTTCTGTTTAGCAGCCTTTATGCACCTGTTAGCGGTAGTTTTGTAGTACGATCTTCTGAGGAAAGCGATCCTGGTGAACCAGATAGAACAACTCCGGAACCAGGTTCTTTGGCTTTATTAACAATGGCTTCAGCGATGTTCGCAGCGAAGCGGGCGAAAAATGCAAGACGGGTTAAATAACCCGGGCTTGGGGGAGTCTCATTAGGATATGGTTTGTAGATTTAAACATCGCTATTTGAAGCTGAAAAATTGTGCAGCAGCCGCTTGCTGCACAATTCTCCTTTTTTATTTTGCCTCTCCGGTTTTCTCTGCCGATGACGGGACCGCTTTGATGCTTGAAATGTCTCCTCCTAATGGCGGCTATCTGAACGTTACACCCGGTGTTTACAATTATGAAATGTATTCTGAAATATCCTTAAAGGCTGTTCCTAAACCTGGCTATCAATTTGTCTGCTGGATGGGCAATGTTACAAATGCCGCTTCCAGTTCTACTTCTGTATTTTTAGATTCTCCTAAAATTATTATTGCTGTTTTTGAGCGTTCAAAATTTGATCTAATAGGGCTTGAAGAACAGCTTGATTCATCAATTGGAGATGGGGGCCTCGTCCGTTCTGCAGGATTGGGCGATACTGCCCTTGAAGGTGCAGGCGGCGGCAATCTCCCGCCCAAACCAAATTACCCAAAAAATCATCAGGACCCCCCTCCGAGACCGGATGACAATGGAGAAGAAGATCCGCCTACTGTGCCTGAACCCGCAACAATGGCTTTATTTATTACAGGAATATTTATTTTAAATAAACGAAAAAAGAAATAATTAATCGAGCTTATCCCCCTGTTTGCCGTTTTTTCGGTCCGGCAACCTGGAAATGCCAGAAGAATTCAAGCACCTTCTGGCATCTTTTTTTTTGATTATGCTTTTCTGAAAACCGCGACTACGTTCTCTACCTCTACAACAAAGAGCCTGTTATCACCTTCGAAATCCACTGGTATAGCGCCTTTTGGATTAAACAGGACCTTGTCATATTTTGCAAGTGGTATCTCCGGCATGCTTTCTATCTCAGCTGATATTGCAACAATTCTCCCTGTAATTGTGGGTATCTCGATATTATCCGGCAATCGGATTCCGCCTTTTGTCTGTTTTTTATCCTCGTCTTTACGGATAAGAACACGTTTGCCTACAGGTTCAACTGTTTCTAATGATTCCTCTGTATTATTATTTTTACCCGCCATATTAATAGATTCTCCAATTTAGCCTATCTATTATTATGCGCAGAATATAGCCCTTGTTGCAACTGTTTTAATGATTGAAGAAGTTCATAAATCATTGACTGCTGATAACAACCTGCACGATGCTATCGAACGTGCCAAACCGGGCATAATCTGAGTAATTGATTTAAGCTCGTCCGAGTTAAGCGGATTTTTTGATGAACGGTAAATCAGGAGAAATCCCATTTTGCTGCTGCCTGTAGACAATGGCATCGCGGCCATTGAAATTTTATCAAGCCAGATTGGTGAGCATTGAAGTCCCATTTCCAGCATGTCATCAATAGTGCAAACATGATTCGATTCGCTGATTGCGGAGGCTATTTCCGTTGTGAACAGATTTTCTATACGTTTTTCATCAAGCTCGAGGGGCTGTTCATTTTCAAATACGTGAAGCTCAAAATTCTCAGTCTGCACCAGGAAAAAAGCTGCATACACATCAGGTATGTGTTTTTGTATGAGATTTCCCGCCATGCAGAGTAAATCATTTAATTCAGTTGAACCTATAATCGAGCCGTAAAAATCAGCGGCAAAACTGATAATTTTCAGAGATTTTATGAAATCTTTCTGGGCAGAAATAATGTCATTGCAGAGAATATCGATTTGCTGCCTTTGCTTTTTACGTTGTTTATTGAATTGCCTCACAAGCTGGCGCAGCCGTATATTTCGTCTTAAATCGTTCACCACATCCTCACATAAAAATATAAATCAGTTATTCCGCTGCTTTCAAAATCGACTTTTGTAAACTCGGGCTTTAAAGTTGATTTGACGAGCTTACCAGACCCATAAATAATATCTTATCAGCTTTACAGGATTAATTAAAAATGAAGACTTTTGCAAATACAGATTGAATTTAAATATGAGTGATATTTTAGGACGTTAAAAGATAATAAAAAAAAGGTTCACTAATTCCTTTCGTGAACCCTTTCTTTATTGCATTATAGTAAAAATTAAGTTTTAACTTTCTTTAACATTTTTCCTGACATAGCCATGCCGCTTATCAAAGCAGCAGCAGAAATTATGAGCAATGCTGCTAAGCTCAAAGTCAACGGCTGAATACCGCAAAGCGCCAAAATTCCTAATGTGATTCCGGCCATTCCAACGAGAATCTGAATCTCTGTTGCAGCCCATATAGTTTGATTCGTGACGAAATCTATAAAAGGATGTTCCTGCTTCTTCTCAACTGGGACTGGCAATGCATTTATGCGTGCGTTTGAGGCCGCTTCAAGAATCAGGCAAGCGCCGATTGCCACGATAGCAGCAGGGACCAATACTAATGGTTGAATTTGCAAAAGAGCTAAAATTCCTAAAACAATTGCAAATATGCCTATTATTGATTCAACAGTTGTACCAATTCCAAGTTCCGAGAAGTTAAAACGATTTCTGGTGTTTTCATTAAGCATATTATACAGCCTCGCAGTTACGGCTGCTCCTTCAAATACCAATGAAGCCCCCAGCACTATAAGACCTACTGGAAGCAGTATTTCAGCCATCCTGCCGGTTAAGGCGATTATTGCCAAAACTGCTGTTGCCGCTGCTAATAACCCTTCCCCAATAGCTCCGCCGAAAATAACTTCTGCGAATGTTTTCTCCTCTCGTAAATGTTCTTGTGTTTCCTGACCTGTTAATGTAGTTGCCATTTGTGCACCTCTCTTTTATTAAACCAGGATTATTGTTACTTCGTTGATACAGCTTAATCAATAATCCCTTTTAAATTAGTTTATTTACTTTCTCTATTGATTTTACCCTCGATTTTTGGGGGTTGTTCTGATTTAAGAGGCTTGGCAGAAGGCCTAAAATAGATAGGCAAAAGTCTTAAAAATTAGCGTTAAATTGAGCATTTCAGAGTGTTTACGGCTTGCGGGGAAGAGAGATTTTTGCTGTTGTTCCTTTATCAGTTTCGCTTTTCATAGAAAGGTTTCCATGGTTTATTTCAATGAGCCGCTGAGCATGAGCAAGACCCATGCCCCGTTTTCTGCCGGCCGATTTTAACGAAAAGAACGGCTGTGTCGCTTTTACAAGAGTCTGTGCATCCATACCTTTGCCCGAATCGATTATCTCAATAGTAATTGTATTATTATCCGCAGCCGCTTTTATAGCTATTTCTCCCTTTCCTGTCTGATATGATTCGAGCGCATTACAGATTATATTGGAAATTGCAGATGCGACTTGCGCAGAGTCAACCAATACTGCAGGTATATCGGCTGGAATCTCTATTTTAGCATCGAGACTGCTCAATTGCTTTTTCATAATTGTTAAATCTACAGCCTCATTGATGATTTGATTGATCTCGGTTTTGGTCGGTTTTGGTTTTTCCGGATTTGCGTAGCTCATCAAGCTGTCTATAACGCCTGAAATTTCGCCTGCATTTTGCTGTATCTGTTCTAAAATACGTTTTCTATCCGGATCGGTTTCGCTTTTCGCCAGCAATTGTGCTCGACCCGAAATGACTGAAAGAGGATTATTCAATTCGTGAGCGGCCCCTGCAGCCATCTCAATCATTCCATCTGTATTCATTACTTGTTTTTTAATATCATTACTTTCAATGTCTTTTTTCTGCTCTCCGTCTTCTGCTCTCTGTCCTCTGTCCGTAAGGGCCTGGGCAAATCGTTCGGCATACCATTGCTGATTACCGATTGCGCTTATCATATCGATAATATTTGCGCCGAACCTCACAATAGGTGCGATGCGTTCGGCAAAATCAGCTCCCGCGGGATGACGAAGCTCAAATAACAGCATACCGGCTGTCTTTTTATCTGATTCCATGGGAATAATTTTTGTTCTTGAAGAATCGAATCTAACATCACATTGTTCAAAGAGCCAGTCTGAGTTTGTCCCTGCATCGATTAAAGAATCATTAATCCCCTCTGCCGGCAGGGCAGATTGATTCGGAAGTTTCAGGATAATCGTGTTTGCCTTGCCTTTTTCATCGATAACTGCCGCCTCAGCCTCCATTCCTTGGGCATCATTTTTAATGTAAATACATACAGGACCGGTATGATAAAAATTCTGCCAGTTGATCGCGAAATTTTCCGCAAATTCTATTGCCGATGTGTATGAGCTGATTTGCGGCATCATTTCATTTACAAAATCAAAAGAACTTGCGCTGCTTTGTAAACGTGTGCTTTCATCGTATAATTTTGAGCTGTCCAGTGCCAGTTGTCCCGCTGTATTTCGAACTGCATCGCAGTATGCCCAGCCCGGCTTTAAAATATTGAGACCTACAGCTTCGCTTTTTTGTCTGACTTTATCCGGTAACTGCTGTTCAATTTGTTTTATTTTGTCATCACTAAGTCCGAGGCTTGAGGATATCGCCGAAGGCTCAATTTGCTGATAACTGCCGGATTCGCCAAAACCTGCTTTTAGAACGATACTGTCAGCGAGCTCCACAATTGCGGCAATTCTGGCCTGCGGCATTTGTGGTATCGCTCCTGCCCGGCTGTGATGAAGCCAAATACCCAGTATGATGTCGCTGGGAAGCCGAAGTTTCTGTGCAAATCGTTTACCTAAAATCGTATGGTCAAGACCAAGATTTATTTGCTCGACCTGACTGAAACTTTTTTTATCTGCCTTGGCTTGCTCGAGCAGCGTATCAAAACTTTTTGGCATCACCTCATCTAACAGAAATTTACCGATATCATGAAGCAGGCCTGCCAAATAAGCTGTGTCTCCATCAATTACCGGCGTTACGAGTGCTGCAATTTCTTTAGCACAGCAGGCACAAGCCAGCGAATGCCGGGTCAATTCTTTTCGAAATCCCGCTTTTTCATCCTCTTCTATCCCTCCGCAGATTTGTGCCGACAAAATTGCGCTGCGAATCTCCCGTAATGAAATTGCCTCCATTATCTGCAGCAGCCAAGTATCACATTGTTTAATTATAATTCCTTTATTATGGCAAAGCTTCAGAACCAAAACACAAATTGCAGGATCCGATTCGATAAGTTCAGACAACGAACCGGGCGTAAGTTCCATCCTGTCAAGCTGTGATAAAAAACGGGATGCCACTGAAGGCAAAATAGAAATTGATTCGCACTGGCTTACCGCAAGCTCGATTTTGCGGCTTGCGCCAATTTCCGGATTATCTCCCGGCATATCACCCATCCTCACTTATCAGCTATAGCTGTTTATTGCTTTTTTTATTTTGTGTTTTGCTGTTGCTTGCTATTTATGAACTTTTTTGCATCATCTCCAGCGAAACACAAATTCTTTTTAATAAATCATTAATGTCGAAGGGCTTCTTTACAAAATCCTGGGCCCCCGATTTCAAAAGCTGTTCTATTTCTTCCTGCTTTATTACGCCGCTTACAATTATAATTTTTATGTGTTCGAAATCCGGATTTTTTCTTATGGTATGGCATACCACGTTGCCGTTTACATCAGGCAGCATATAATCCAGCAGTATGCAATCCGGCCGGAATCTCTGTGTCTGTATCCCTGCTTCATATCCGCTCGTTGCCGTCTTTACATCGAATCTGCCATCTCGTGAAAGCACTTCAACCATTAAATCGACGATTTCACTATCATCATCGACGACCAGGACTTTCTTTTTCCCAGTCTCCAATCCTTCCAAAGGAATGGCGTTATCCTTCATGAACTTCATCAAACTTTCGCGGGGAATTCGCCTGAATTTTGAGCCGGGAACACGAAAACCAACTAGCCTTCCTGAATCGAAACAGCGGATAATAGTTTGCTGACTAACGCGGCAAATTTCAGCGGCTTCTCCTGTTGTGAATAGCTCCTTCATATCACACTCTCCTATATACCCTTATTTCACCGGTCTATCTAAGTTACCTCATTGACCTAATTTAACTGTCGGATAGGAGACTTGTCAAGCATAAAAAAATTTTCTCAAAAAGTCCGTTTATAACACAATTATCTCATTTTTTATCGGTGTATACTAAAGGCTATTTAATAAATCTATATTTCCAAACAATATTCCATTTATTATCAGACGTGCAAAAAAAGGGGTGCAAAGGTAAAAAAGATGTTTATAAAGCATACTAAAGCAAAAAAATGTCGGATTGATGCTTAAAAATTTACAAATTATTGTAGATTTCAAGAAATTTAGTGTAAGCCGCACCATTTCCTTTGGGTTGAGATAGCTCAGGTAATATCTTTACCTCGCCTAATGAACTAATAAACGCATTAAGTGCAGTATCAAAAGCTGCTTTCATATCATCTGCCCATTGCGTATCTTGCTGAGGTGTTTCTAGGGGCTGTTCTATTGGAATTTCTTCCAAAACGGGTTCCTGTTCAGGGTTTAGCTCGGCACTTGATATTTCTATTATTTCTTCAGTCGAGTCAGATACGGCTGGTGTTTCTTCAGGCAGGGGCTTTTCTATGACAATTGCTTCAGTGTTATCGTCACTGTTTTCTTCAGGTGTATCGATAGCCTGCTCCTGGAGTTCCGTAATAGTCTCTGGGACATTTACAATTCCTGTCAAAAATGACAGAAATTCATCAAAGGCCGATTGTATCTCTAAAGAGAGGGCTTCTTTTGTTTCAATCTGACCGCTTAAAAAATTCTCATTTGCTTGATTAATACTTTGGGTTAAAGTCCCGATTGCCTCATCGGCCTGCTCCTGGGTAATCTGGCTTGAATCAACAAGTTCCTTTAATTGCGGATCAACGGATTCTGTCAATCCGCCGGTTTGAGCATCCGTGACCTCGCGCATTTGCGCATTTTCAAGTGCTTCAAGCTCATCATGGAAATTGATTCTCAAACGAACATCTGCAACGCCTTTAAAATGTCCTTCCTGTAGTAACCGCAGTACTCCTGCTGAATCATCGTTTTCAGTTATTTTAGGAGAATCAGTTTCGTCCGATAAAGGTTCGCTGTTCTGCGGCTCCTGCTCAGGGGCATCTTCAATAATTTCGTCTTTGATCTTATTTAAACCTAAACCGTGAGGTATGTTTGAATTTACTTGTCCTACTTGCATAATTTGCTCCCTTCAAACGATTTACTCCCCGGCAGTTTTTTTATCGGCGCAATAGACCTATAAACTTTATCGCTTTAAAAGACTTTTTAATAAGCTATACTCGATGTTATTAATAATACTTTAATTAGAATTGATAATATGAAAGCAGAACATGTTTATAATCTGATACGAAAAGAAAAAATCATTGTCATTGCCAGGGGTGTAAAAGCCAACCAGATAATTGATATCGCCCAGGCCCTGTATGCCGGCGGCATAAAACTGCTTGAAGTCACATGCAATACAGATGGCGTCTTTGAAATGATAAAAATGCTTCGGGAAAAAATGGCAGATAAAATGTGCATCGGGGCTGGAACCGTCATTACACCTGATTTATGCGAAAAGGCAGTTGAAGCGGGTGCCCAATTTTTTGTGGCGCCCGATACCAATATTGATGTGATTGATTATGCTGTTAAAAATGATATCGCGATTTTACCTGGTGCTGCGACTGCTACAGAGATACTCCTTGCCAAAAGGCATGGGGCAAAAATGGTCAAAATATTTCCGGCATCCGAGCTTGGAATTGATTATATAAAAGCCCTTCGCGGCCCAATAGATGATGTTGACTTTGTTGCCGTATCGAGAGTCCGGCCGGAGAATATGAGAGAATTTTTCAGTGCAGGATGCATAGCCGTTGCAGTAGGCACATCAATTATGCCTAAAGAATTCGTCGAGAAGGGCGACTGGAAAACGTTATCACAGATAGCACAAAAATATGTAAAGAGTTTGCCTTAACAGCTGCTTTAGCAATAAAGGCAAAGATAGCTCACATCTTCACCTGCTTTGACCTTGAATTTTTTATTTGCAGGAACTGTAAACGATTTGCCCGTTCCATATTCTGTCCATTTGGAGCTATCCGGCAGCAAAGCAGACAGCTTTCCAGAAATGACTGTCATGATTTCGACAGTAGATGTGCCGAATTCGTATTCTCCGGGTGCGATTACGCCAACAGTTGCGGGATTAGCCGCAGCTTTAAAGCTGATAGATTTTACGTTTCCATTGAAATATTCATTTACTTTGAACATCTGTTTCTCCATTTTTAGAATCGTGTATAAGTGCTATTAATCTGGCTTGCCGGACCCGTCTAAATATTTTCGTATATTATTCCCATTCGATAGTGGCAGGGGGCTTGCTTGATATATCGTAAACGACTCGATTTACGCCCCGGACTTCGTTTATGATTCTGCTGGAAATTACCCCCAGCACTTCGTATGGTATCTGCGAAAAATCTGCTGTCATAAAGTCCGGCGTTTCGACAGCTCGAATTGCGATTACATTTTCGAAGGTCCGGCCGTCGCCCATGACACCGACCGTCTGCACCGGCACAAGAACCGCGAGCGCCTGCGATATTTTTTTATAAAGCCCGGCTGATTTGATTTCATCAATTAATATTTCATCGGCTGCTCGAAGTATCTCGAGACGTTTAGATGTTATTTCGCCTATAATACGGACCGCAAGTCCGGGGCCCGGGAAAGGATGTCGCCAGACTATATGCTCCGGCAAGCCAAGGTATTCGCCGACAACTCTAACCTCATCTTTAAATAAATCCCTTAACGGCTCTACTAATTCGAATCCAAGCTCTTTTGGCAATCCGCCAACATTATGATGCAATTTTATATTCGCAGCCGGATTGCCGTCTTTGGCTCCGGATTCGATTACATCAGGATATAAAGTTCCCTGCGCCAGAAATTTTGCATTTTTTATTTTTATTGCCTCAGATTTAAATGCTTCAATAAATTCCCCACCGATAATTATGCGTTTTTGCTGCGGGTCAGTTACGCCTTTAAGTTTTTCCAAAAATTGTTTTGACCAGTCAACGATATGCAGGTCTATATGAAAATGGCCGCGAAAAGTGGATTCCACTTCTTCTCTTTCGTTTTTACGAAGCAGGCCATTATCTACAAATATGCATACCAGTCTCTCGCCTATTGCCTTATTAACAAGTGCGGCCGTAACAGATGAATCCACTCCGCCTGATAGTCCGCAGATTACTGTATGGTCGCCCACTTGTTTAACGATTTTTTTTACAGTGTCCGCGACAAAATCACTCATCTTCCAGTCACCGCTGCAGCCGCAGATATCATAAAGAAAATTTTTAAGGATTACCTGCCCCTTAGGCGTATGCGAGACTTCAGGATGGAACTGGACGCCATAAAATTTTTCCTTTTTGTGTTTCACCGCGGCAAAAGGGCACGTTTTTGTCTGCGCAAGTTTAATGAAATTATGGTCTGCATCTTCAACCTGGTCGCCGTGGCTTTCCCAAACAGTAGTTGTATCCGGCATGCCGGAGAACAGACCCGTTTTATTGAGGATAGTAAGATTTGCTCTTCCGTATTCCCTATTTTTTGCCGGGACAACCTTTGCGCCAAGCATTTGAGACCCTAAATGCATTCCATAGCAAATCCCCAGAATCGGGACGCCAAGCTCAAATATTTTGTTATCGCATTTTATGGCGCTCAATTCATAAACACTGGCAGGCCCGCCGGAAAGTATTATTCCCTTGAGGTTTTCTTTTGAAAGGATTTTAGCCGATGTATTTGCAGGGAAAATTTGCGAATATACGTTATGTTCGCGGACACGCCTCGCAATAAGCTGCACATAC
>Ga0209077_1000506_pt1 | contig 10486 bp, 7 predicted proteins | sample PPLLak1March2015_FD_187247 | JGI IMG/M metagenome (GOLD analysis project Ga0209077, IMG submission 187247) | Freshwater sediment microbial communities from Prairie Pothole Lake near Jamestown, North Dakota, USA - PPLs Lake P7 Core (1) Depth... | ecosystem: Environmental > Aquatic > Freshwater >... | reverse complement strand
CAAGATCCTCGGGAAGAGGCTGAGCCTTCACCCTCTCGTCGTTTTCGTGGCCGTACTCGCCGGCGCTATCGTGGCTGGCCCACTGGGAGCGCTAGCCGCATCGCCGCTAGTGGCCATTGCATTACTGGTCTGGAAACACCTGCGCGAGAATCGTCTTGACCGGCGCGACACTCCTCGTTCGATCGGGCGTTAGTCTGTCATCCGTCTTCCGCACCTTTCAAGGAAGGGGCAGCCCAGATTGTTTTTGGAATCCAGCGTAGCGGCCAGGGTGGGTGAGCATTGTATCCCGGTTCCCGCTAGCCAGCGCCGAATTCACCCGAGAAATACTCCGTCCGTTCTCAACCCGGGTTGGATGAAGCGCCTGTCCTCGATCAGGACGCCGTGCAATCGGACGATTTCCTCCAGTGTTAATGGAACTCTTCCCCCCTGGACGACCGCTCGCCCCCAACGCTCCAGTCGACCACGTGGGGGACGTTCCCCCTCAATCGCAAAACTGGCACGGCTGTCAGCAAGCAGCAAGAAGCTGGCAGCGCGCGCGACAACATTGGCCCCCGTCCGGCCGACGATGTCGTTGGCTTTCTCTCCAAGCCGTCTTTCAATGAATGCCTTCAAGCGGTCCGTGCGCCGAATGACGGGCGAGAACCGTGCCGTTCCGAGCAGGTTCTCTCGGACCTTGTGGCGACGCGAAGACTTAGGTGCACCAATGAAGTAGGCTTCCGGATCAAGAAGATCGATAGCGGTCAGTGTGGCCGAGAGCTCTGGAATGACAGTGTTACTGGTGGATCGGTCGATAAAAGTGATCGAAAATCGCTTTGTATTGAAGTCGGAAATCACTTGTGTAATCCAGCGCGGGATAACCCAGATTGAGTTTGACCCGAGGTCCTCGTCCTTTGCGACGACCCCTACTTCTGTGCGGTTGAGGAGATCGCACTCCAATTAATGGCACTGGGTGCATGGGTTGAATCGGGGAGTATGGCACTGCCGACACCGCGCTGCGTTCTGCTTCTGGCTTCCGGATGAATGATTGTCAAAAAAAGTGGCAGTCCTGTGATCCGGGGGAAGAAGATCGAAATCGCGAACGTGACACGTCCGGCACTCAGCCATTGCGTTGCCTTTCGGCTGGTGACATACCAGGCAGTCTGACATCAGAGGATAATTCTCCCGCGTTCCCAACGCTGCTTGCTTCAGCCCGCGATGACAGGCGCTGCAAGCTTCTTCCGCGTTTATTTCTTTGCGGATCGCCGCCGGATCTCCCTCCGGGTAACTGCCTGATTCCAGAGCGCCGACGATGCGAGCAGTCAGATCCTGGATGCCAATGTGCCGTTGATGGCTGAAAAGTACAGGCCTGGGGGCGACTTCCGGGACAAAATCGGATCCCCTGCCCCGCATGTCGCCCTCTTCCTCCAAATGGCAAGACGCACAAACCTCGGCTTTCGGGAGATTCACATCACCGGTCGAGCGGCTCTCGGGCGCCGAAGTATGGCACTGAACGCAAGCCAGGCCCACTGTCTGGAGATGCACGGAGTGTGAAAATCGCGGACCTGGTTCCTGCGCCCGGACCAGAGTTCCGAGCAATGCGAGAGCAATAGGGAACGGCGACCAGAACTTAGTGGTAGTCAATTCTCAGTCTTCACCATTAGCGGTCGGCATTGACGCACCTTAGCGCCCGTACCGGATACGCCAGATCTTGTTTCCTCCATCGTCGGAAACCAAGAGCGAGCCGTCCGGAACCTGGAGGATTCCCACAGGCCGCCCCCAGACCTCTTTCTTGTCAGGCCCCAGCATCCAACCGGTCAGAAAATTCTCCGGGCCGCCGGCGGCCTTGCCGTCCTTGAAGGGTGCGAAGGCAACCGAGTACCCCACCCGTTGGGAGCGATTCCATGAGCCGTGAAATGCCAGGAAGGCGCCGCCACGATACTTCTCGGGAAATGCCTTTGCCGTATAGAACTCCATATCGAGGACGGCCACGTGCGAGCCCAACAGCACGTCCGGATACCGGGTCTTCTTCACCAACTCGGGCGCCTCACCAGCTCGCCTCGGATCCTCGTGCGGTCCGATGTAGGCGTAGGGCCAGCCGAAAAAATCGCCTTTTTTTACGGACGTCAAGTAGTCGGGGACAAGATCATCGCCCAGCGCATCCCTTTCCTGAACCGCCGCCCACAACTGATCGGTCCCCGGGTAGAAATCAAGGCCGATCACATTGCGTACTCCGGCGACGTAGATCTCATGTCCAGTTCCGTCTGGATTGTAAACATTAATGGCGGCCCGTTTGGGATCCTCGCCTGCGTCGACGTTTGACGCTGATCCGACGGTGACGAACATCTTGTCTCCGCCCGGACTAAAGACGATCGATCGGGTCCAATGACCTCGGCGGAATTCCGGCCAGGAAACGACCGTCTCTCCCTGACCCTGGACCTTCGCTGCTTCCCGATCATATTTCCAGCGTTTCACTTCTACGGTTCCGGCCACGTACAGGTAATCTCTCCAGAAGGCGAGTCCGTACGGGCGGTACATGCCGTCGAGAAGGACCTGTCGACCCTCGGCCTTGCCGTCCTTGTCCGAATCACGAAGGACATAGACCTTGCCCTCGTCCGCAGAATCGGAGAGGAGAATTTCCTGGCTCGGCCCGAGAAGCATGAAGCGAGGCCTCTCGAAACCCTCGGCCCAAACATCTATCTCAAACCCAGTCGGAAGGCTGAGCCGCGCGCCTTCCGGACGGTCGACAACGGCGGGGCTGTTTCGTACGTGGGGGGTCGCATACGGAGCAGGTAAGGTCTGATCGTTGACCGGTTTCTGGCTAGCCAGCCACACAGTAAGCGACAGACAAAGGATACTGAGCGCCACCAGTTTATGTCTCATAACAACTCTCTTTTTGACAGAAGAAACGGCTGTTACCAACCCCGGCGGATCAGTAAACCACCACAGAAAGCGTCGGTTAGCGCTTAGCGCAAAACTAGACTGTAGACCAGAATATAACGATAGGTGAGCCTGAGCAAAAAGCAGTAAGCCGTCAGGGCCAGTCGAGTGTCACGCGGTCGCGCAACTCCGGGACAGCCAAGGTGTTGCGAAAACCTCCTGTCTACGACCTGACTCGCGGCGTCATTCCTCGGGCACAGATGAGAACGACACGCTGGTGACAGACGCTTTGTTGTAGCGGGGTTGCTCCGAAACGAACCGCACGTATCTGAGTTCGCCTGAGAGCGCGAGCGACCAGATGCGGTCGAAGTCCGAGACCGGGAATCCAAAGTACACGACGATGACCGGACGAGTTTGGAGGACCGCACCGACGGACCGGGATTCGTCCGACTCCGTCCTGTCTCTCGAAGAGACGGTGCTTTCCGCTGCGCTGACGTCGCGAACCGGTTCATCCGCAATCCCGTTGAGAACGAGCCAAGAACTCGCTTCAGACCGTGCCCGCGAGCCTCTTCGCCCACCGGCGATCAGCGAGACGTGGATAGCGATCGACGAGATCTTGACCTCGCGGACGAGCAGTTCTGGAACCTTCCGGCGAGAGCGTCTCCGCCGCATGACATTGCTCCTTTCCGGTCTTGTTTGCTGGCGAGCTGTCTTCAATGAATTCTCGGCCAAACTCGACCAAGGAAAAAAGGGCAGGAGTTCCTACCCTTCTGTGTTTGTCTCACACGCTTTGTATCAGGCGCGAGCCGGCCAGGAAAGAGCCGAGCTTAGCCGACGCCTGAAACTGCCTGACGGCGTTTAGCTGTTTGAAGGCCGAGGTGAAGGCGTTCGAGAGACTCCAGACCGTCCTTGCCCGAAACTCCTCGTGCTCAGGCCGGAAGTATTGCCTGTGCACAACGGAAAGCAGGTTACGAGGCGCCTGCAGCCTCCCCTCCACGAACGCCTCATAAAGGACCAGTTTGGCCTGGTCGTCGGTCAGCCGGCGCTCCTGCCAGGTGGTGATCTGCCGGGAAAGCGGCTCGAAGTTCCGCTGGATCTTGTCCACGCCCACGGAGACCGCCTCGATCAGGTCGAAGTTCTTGGTGTGTTTCCTGAGCAGCGGCGTGAAGTCTCCGTAAAAGGCCATGTTGTCGCAGACCAGGACGCGGTAGCCGACGGTCATGGCCAGGCGCATCGACTTGTCGCTCGCGTTTCGGACACCAATCGAGAAGTTGACCCCGGTTATTCCGTACTCGAGATCGAGCACCCCGAACATCTTCATGCCATCCGGCGAGACAGCGTACTCGTCCCGGACGACCTGGATGTGCCGAGAGCCCAGGGTCTCAAGCAGCGCGTCCACCAGCTGCCAGTGAGGCACCGGTTGGTGGCTGCCGGTTGCGGACGGGACAAGGAGTCCTCGGAGGTCCTGCCGCGTGATTTTTCCGGTTGCGGACATTAGTGTTCCACTCATGCGCTTTGCTCCTTTTCTCATTGTTAAGGGACAGAAAGCCCGAGATGGGCTGTCACCCAAAGCAGCGGATTCACCGCACGGCGAGAAGGCTAGCGCGACCGCAGAGAGGAACAAAGGAGGCTGTATTGGCCGGGGAAGGCTAGCAACCAGAAGAGGAAGATAGGGGCCGCCGCCTATTGACATGTCGCGGGTCGGTTGTGATACTCAGCGCAGTTAGTTGTCCGAGGCTCTCCCTCGATTCCTTCGCACCCAGGAGGTGGCTTATGCGAATGGGCAACAAGACCTGTCCGTTCTGCTTGGCACAAAGCCTCGAGTTCCGTCACTTGAACATCTCGTAAACTTTTCTTGTTGACTTACTTGTGTATGGGGAAGGAGAATCATCTCAACTGATCTTCCAGATCCAGCGCATTGCTCTTCTGCTCCGGCTGTTTCGCTCTAGGTCGCTTCCCGGTGAATTTGTTAACGGGGGACCAAATGAAGCCGAGGCGCTGTCAATCTCAGACCGCCATCTCTGTGATTCGCACCAGATACCCCTTGCATTACCCACCGTCTTCACCGCGCGAGTCCTTTTCAAAAGCTTCTCTCGTTTCTTTGGTCACTTTTAGAGCAGGCAGAGATGGGGGCGGAACCTCGAGAAAGACTTCAGCTGTTTGCTAAAGGAGAAAGGGGGATGAGATGAAGTCTATCGCATACCTTTTGATGTTTTTGACTGTCATGATAGTCATTGGCTCGTTCGCCGTGGCCGAGCGGCCCGACGAACTCCTTGTCTTGAACGCCGGCACCAACACCCTCGATATCGTAAAAAGAGGTGACAGAATAGTAACGGTCGCGCAGTTCGACACTCAGCCCAGTGATCTTCTTTACGTCGCGCCACTGGGATACGGAACCGCGTACTTGGGTCTGACGCTCGCCTTGTTTCTTGGATGCACAACGAAGGCTCGCGGACAAATGCAGAGCACCACGGCAGCGATGGAAACGGTGACGGATTCTTACGGCGCACTGCTGCCCGGCGTGGGCATTACGGTCTCCAAAGACGAAATCGGGACCCGTCCGGGAGACCATAACTACTACTCGGTCCAGGCCCTGAAGCCGGGCAAGTACTCGGTGACCGGTGCGCTTACGGGCTTCAAGTTCAAGCTTTGGATTTTCAGTGTGGTGGTGGCCGCTGGCACAGCTTTCTGGTCGTTGTTATCCGGGCTGCCCGGTCTCATCATTTTCTTAGATCGAAGAAAGCACCCTCCTGGAGCACCTTCTGCCACACTTTTCCCAGGTCGGCACCCGCCTTTCTTTTCCGCGCTACGGATCAGCTTGCTCTCAACGCTGATATGTGGTCCCTTACTGGCTCAAGAACACCAGCCCGACCAACACACCCTTCTACTCCTACATTTTAATGGCGACCTGAGGGGAGCTGCCGGAGAGTCACCCACTCAGACCGTCGGTGTCACGTTTGAGGCTGGAGTGTTCGGCCAGGGAGTTCTGGTGGATCAATCCGACATTCTTCCCTATGCCAGCCTGAACAATTTCAAGCTTGGGGAAGGGACGATCGAGTTTTGGGTGAAGCCGACATGGAACGGGGACGACAACACAGTAAGTAAGGGATCGGACGTCAGCTATGCCTTCTTCAGCATCGCAGACGAGCTCAACTGGGCGCCGGGAGCTAACGACGTGGTCCTTCTAAGGGATGGCGCGGCCAACCTGGCTTTCACGCTTGGGAAAATCGACTCTGAAGCCCATAAGGCTAATAACATCCGATTGTGGAAGGCCAATGAGTGGCATCATATTGCCGTCACGTGGAGCATTCCAGGCGAGACGAGGATTTACGTTGATGGCTTAGAAAAGCTGTCGTGGAGTACCTCCGATCTAGACCTGATCGGACAGCTTCCCTCGTCTCTTTATATCGGAAGTCAGTACGCTTTCAGACAAGCGGAAGCCGTGTTTGATGAGCTTCGTATTAGTAGTGTTGCGCGTTCTCCTGGAGAAATCGGGCGGAGTTACCTGGCAGGATTTTCCCTGTCCAACCTGCGGATCAAGCCGGAATCGATGAACTTACTTGTCGCTTGGCGCAAACTGCCCCGGATCTTCGTCGCTGGAGACCAGGGTGAGATAGAAGTAGCACCCTCCGTGGCGACTTGGAAGAGCTCCAATGCAAGTATTGCCTCCGTCGATGAAAGCGGCCAAATCGTCGCCCATCAGCCCGGAACGGCCCTGATTACGGCGGCCCTGGAGACCATGAGTGCAGCCTCCACGGTAAACGTCGCCGCCGCGGTACTTCAACCAGTCCATGAAGAGATCGACCCGTTTCTGGCCAACCCTGCGCCTCGCGCCCTCTACGTCATTCCCGTCGTGATCTTCAGATATTTGCCAACGGCCGACGGGGTGAATCTGGACGTCTCCAAGGCACCAGACTTCTGGTCGCTGGGAGAGACCTCTCTGGAGGAGATCAAAGGGAGGATCGACACTCTCGACAAGAGAGTGAAGTTCATGCTCGAAGAAGGTAGCAGGTTTCGGGGATATAAGAACCTGTCGGCTAGACCTTCAATAGGATACAAAGTGATTGACTATATCACGGTGTATGAACAGACACCGCCGGGGCGTGTTGTGGGGACGTCAAATGGAGATCCTGTGTTTGCCCCGGATTTTTTCCAGATCTTCGATCGGTTTGACGCAGAAAACTACGTAAACAACCTGGGAGTCAAGGAGTTCTGGTTCTGGATGGGTGGCCTTGATGGGAGCTTCCCCTGCTACGATCCTAAAATCCACAAACCGGAGGATTTCAGGTCGGCATGGGAATCGAATATGTCTTCGCCCGTCACCCAGGACATCTCGAACAGCAATCGAGACAACAAAGACCTACCCGAATACAAGAAGACTTATCTCGTATATGGCCAGAACTTCAGGCGCACTCAAGCAGAGGCAGTCCACAATCACGGACACCAGCTCGAGGCCATGCTCAGCCATGTCAATTCGCTGCAAGATGGAAACACGGATTTATTTTGGAAGAAGTTTGTTGGACAAAACGAAAATGGAGATTTCATAACAGGCCGTTGCGGTTGGACCCATATGCCACCCAATACTACTAACAACTATGACTATCTGAATCCTGCCCTTGTGCCTAGCGACATTGAATCTTGGCGGCCCGATGGCACAGGAGTGAAGAAGCTTGTTAATGTGAATACGTGGGGGGATCTGAATTACGAGTGGCCCGATAGAGACGCTGATTTTGGGCAGAGAGTAGAGTCCCAATGGTACATGTATTGGATGCAGAATATGCCTGGTTACGGAAACCTCATTCAATACGGTGAAAGCTTTATGACCAACTGGTGGGCTTTTACTGGTGATTGGGATGGTAGCATTGCCTCGGGGTTGGGGCTACACGGTCTGGCCCCAGATGTAGCTCCAGGCGAAAGATCTCTGCTCTTCCCGCAGTATGTGGACGGACTCGTGAGCCAGACGTCGAATCGCACGCGCTTGGTGCTTCGGAACAACACCGGTGCGCCTGCCAGCGGAAACATTACTTTTCGCGACTCAGGAACGGGAAATCCAGCGCAGGTTTCGATAGACGGCCAGCTGAAGGATTCTGTGCGCTTTTCTTTGCCGGAGTGGGGATCCCTCGATATCCGCACGGATGGAACCGGCAACTTGAGGACGGGGGCTGTAGAAGTGGCTGTCGAAAGGGGAGATTCGACTTCCATTTCAGGAACCGAGATCTTCGACCTCCTGGGCGAGTTTGTCTCGGTCCCCAGTTCCCCAGCTCGCGCTGCTCACCAGGCATACGTGAGCTTCAACAGGGTAGAGAACTCCGGCCTGGCTTTCTACAATCCGGATGCCACCATTCCAGCCACTTTGGAAATCATCCTTTTGGACAATCAGGGGGTACAAAGGTCCACCAGAAGACTCACTTTGCCGCCTCGGGATCACCTGGCTGTCTTCGTGGATGAGCCCGAACTGTTCCCGGATTTCTTCACCGACGCGGCCACATCCTTTGCAGGGACGCTGAACATTCGGGTCGTGAGTGGACCCAATATTTCCGTCCTCAGCCTGCTTCAAAAGAGAAGCAACCCGCCTGCTCCGCTGGCCGTCCCCACTAGTCCGAAGGCGTTTACCGGGTCCCCTGGCCCGAGTGCCAGCCTACCGGATACACTCTTTTTTCCTCAGTTTGCAGATGGGCTCTTTGACGGTACTTCAAATCGAACGCGCACCATCCTGCGAAACAATGCGGACATACCGGCCGCTGGTCGAATTATTTTCCGCAATCCCGAGGGCCAGGCGACGCCGGTATCCATTGGCGGTCAGATGAGGGACAGCCACTCATTCTCGCTGCCCAAGTGGGGAACGCTTGACATCCAGACCGATGGAAGCGGCAGCACGTTGAAGACGGGGCCTGTGGAAGTGATCGTCGAAAGCGGGGATTCGACTTCCATCTCCGGTGTGGAGATTTTCGAGATTCTGGGCAAGTTCGTTTCGGTTTCCAATTCGCCGCCTGGGAGTCGGCATCAAATCTATGTCAGCTTCGACCTCGAGGAGAACGCCGGTGTGGCGCTCTACAATCCGGATCCCGCTACCGCAGCTGTGTTGGAACTAATCCTTCTCGACAGCAAGGGGATGCAGAGATCGACAACGAGACAGCTGGTGTTGCAACCTCGTCAGCAGCGCACCCTTTTTGTGGATGATCGTGATTTGTTTCAGGACTTTTTCACCGATCCGAGAGATGCCTTTACAGGGACGCTGAACATTCGAGTTGCGGAGGGGCCGCACATCACGGTACTCAGTCTGCTTCAAAAGAGAACGGCTCCGTTCCCCCTGCTCGCTGTTCCCACCAGCGCACAGGCCTTCGTGCAGGAGGTCCAACGAGCGACTCCATAGAGGAAGCCCTGAGGGCCAGAGACGTCCCGATTACGCAGGTTCCACGCTTGATTGCTTGTCGTTGTTGGAGGTCTGACGGTCTTTTGTCCCTTCATTCCAAGCAATCCCGCTCGAATCGGCCTGTTGTTCAATTGGCGGCTCATGTCCCTTCCACCTGCGACAACTTCTCTCGGAAGTCGGGGCACAACGGATACCCGAGGACCTGTTTGATCGGTCGGTTCGGCTTCTTGGTCGGAGCGGCATTGCCTCGGCCGGTCGTCTCTCCCAGCAGAACCCAGTTGGCCGCCCGGTAGCAGGTGCCGCGAAAGCGGCCCGGATCGACAAAGGAAGCAAAAGAAATGAACGAGCGACCGCTGGAGTCACAACCAGTTCGCGGCTGATAGGTAGGCGACTGCCTCCCGGCGAAGCCCCCTATCCTACCTGTTCCAATCGCACCGTCTCCCCGCCAAACGGCCTCGAAACCACTCGGTCCACCATGAGCTTCAGGTAGATCTGGTAGTTGGAGAGATCCATCAGATCAAGCGCCGCAACCTCCGGGTAAAACTCCTTGCCCAGAATCTCCGCGTCCGCCGACCCGACCCGGAAAGAGATGGTGGTCCCCACGTTGCCCAGAATGGCGTCCCGGATCTCCTCTTGAACCTGTGAGAGATACTGGTGGGCGAGCACCAGGCCGACGCGGTACTTGCGGAGCTCTGAGAGCATGTTGGCTAGGCTCAAGGTGGTGAAGTTCTGGAACTCGTCGAGGTAGAGGAAGAAGGGCCGGCGATTCTCCTCGGCAGGCTCCGATCGGCTCAGAGCAGTGAGGCCGATGCGGGCCACCAGAAGCGAGCCGAGGAGCGCCGCCGGCCCCTCGCCGATTTTTCCCTTAGCCAGGTTGACGAGAAGGATTCTCCCTTCATCCATGACCGCGCGAAGATCAAAGGAACTATGCTCCTGCGTCAGGATCCGGTGCAGTACGGGATCAGCCAGGAAGGCGCCGACCTTGTTCTGAATTGGCGCGATGGCCTCGGCCCGGAAACGGGCCGGGTACTTTTCATACTCCTGGAGCCAGAACTCGCGCACCTGTCGGTTGGCCACGCGCGCCATCGCCTGCTGCCGGAAGCTTTTCTCGGAGAGCAGCTGAAGCACACCAGCCAGCGTGGCGTTCGGCTGATCCAGCAACGCGAGCAGGGCGTTTCGGAGAATATGTTCCAGACGCGGCCCCCAGGAGTCGGCCCAGATCTTCTGGAAGACATCCAAGAGGCCGGCGGCGGCCAG
>Ga0209077_1000505_pt1 | contig 10491 bp, 7 predicted proteins | sample PPLLak1March2015_FD_187247 | JGI IMG/M metagenome (GOLD analysis project Ga0209077, IMG submission 187247) | Freshwater sediment microbial communities from Prairie Pothole Lake near Jamestown, North Dakota, USA - PPLs Lake P7 Core (1) Depth... | ecosystem: Environmental > Aquatic > Freshwater >... | reverse complement strand
CTTCGCATCGGCGACCCCGGGTAATTCGAGTGGGCGCAGTAAAGCTTGCCGTCGACGATGACGCCACTGTCCAGGTGGACGATCGGGCCGCCCGGCGGTGCCTGCCAGACGCCTGTCCGCTCGCCGGTCCGCTTGTCGTACCGGGCTATGGCACGGCTGTCGATCGCGTAGAACGACGTGGCGTCGACTGCTATTCCCTGGCGGGCTTCAGGGGTTGTGAAGGTGGAGATCAGCTCGGCTTGGAGGAGCACCAGCGATAGGGACAGGGTCAGGAGCATTTTCACTCGGCCAGACTAACAGGTTTCCACGGCTGTCTCCGTGTTTTCCACGCTTTTGTCCGTGGAATCCGTGTAGGTTTTTGGTAATTCCAAATATTGTTGATTGCGCCAAACAGGAAGTGCTCCAATCTCCTCGGGCTGATCCTCAAATTTCGCCCGGGCTGACGCCGTGCCGATCGCTTGTCTTTCCGCCGCGCCGCGCCCGCTGAACCTGGGAAGCGTGCCCGCCGGCTGTGCCCCGTCGCCATGCAAGTGGGGAGGCTCGCGGTTCCGCCAGCCCGATGGATCATTCACCGCCTATGCACTGGGTGTCTTCCTCTCGAGCATCTGCGCACTCTCGACGTCGAAATCGTGCGCGAGTGGAGTATCGGGCACGACGAGTATTGGGGGAAGATCGGACACTTCGCGATCGGGTGGAAGACGTGCGATGTCGTGACCGGCAACCTGGGGAATCTGATGAATGCGGACCGTAAGACGGTCAAAACAATTGTGGGCATGGACGCGATTACGCGGATGGGCTGGCCGCGTGCTTACTGGTCCTGCTAATCTTGAGAGAACTCGACCGGAGGGACAATATGAGTTTGATCAAGGAAAAGATCGAGCAGGCGCGCGGGATCCTCAAAGAGCACGAGATTGACTGCTGGCTGACCTTCGTCCGCGAGACGCAGATAACCGGGGACCCGTCACTACAGTTCTTGGTCAACAGCGACCTGACCTGGCACTCGGCGCTGATCGTCAGCGCCTCCGGCCGAGCGGTCGCCATAGTCGGGGCCTATGACAAAAAATCCGTCGAGGACACGGGCGCCTATGACGAGGTGATTGGCTACGTTCAGGGCATCCGGACGGATCTCCTCAGGGCCTTGGCGGCTCTCTCGCCGAAGTCGATTGCGGTGAACTACTCGCAGGAGAGCGAGGTGTGCGATGGGCTCACGCACGGGATGTTCCTGACGCTCCAGGCGACGCTCGCGGAGATTGGCTTGCAGGACCGGCTGGTTTCTGCGGAGAAGATCGTCTCGGCGTTGCGGCAACGAAAAACCCCCTGGGAGGTCGAACGCATCCGGAGGGCCGTCGAGGCTGCCGACGACATCTTTGACGCTGTCGGAGATTTTATCCGCCCCGGGCGCACCGAAAAGGAAATCGCGGCCTTCGTCAAGATCGAGATGGACGCGGCTCGACTCGGGCCCGCCTGGGATCCTCGCGTTTGCCCGTCGGTTTTCACCGGGCCGGACACCGCCGAAGCGCACTATGGACCCACCGACCGAAAGGTCGAGCCGGGGCACGTAGTCAACATGGACTTCGGTGTCAAGGTCGACGGGTACTGCTCCGATCTGCAGAGAAGCTGGTACGTCCGCCGGGAGGGAGAAGCGTCTCCCCCTGACGACGTAAAGGCAGGATTCGACACGATTGTCCGGGCAATCGAAGCCGCCCGCCGTTGTGTAAAGCCCGGCGCGAAAGGGATTGAAGCCGATCAGGCCGCCCGGCAGGTCCTTGCAGATGCCGGTTACCAGGAGTTCCCGCACGCGCTCGGCCACCAGGTCGGCCGGTTTGCGCACGACGGCAGCGCTCTCCTCGCCCCCTCGTGGGAGAAATACGGGAAGAAGCCCCTCGAGCCGATCGAAGAAAGCATGATCTTCACGCTCGAGCCCCGCCTGACGGTACCGGGCAAGGGCATCGTGACCATGGAAGAAATGGTTGTCGTCACGCGCACTGGCGCCGACTACCTCTCCAGGCCTCAGCAAAACGTGAGGATGATCTAGGGCCGAATCCTACCGAACCGGGGACCTGGCCGAAATCGCGCCGCATGCAAAAGCGTGATTCTTCTATTAATAGGCGATAGACCGGCGAGTTCCCAGCGGAGGGCGAGATCGAATGGAGCCGCGCACGAGAGCGAGAGAAGCGAGCGAGAGTAAGCGGACCACCTGACTCGCCCCACTGCTTCGTATCGACTTAGCGGATGATTGGTGGTCCGCTTACTCTCGCTCACTGCCGTTCGCTTTCGTGCGCGGCTCCATTCGATCTCGCCCTCCGCACGACATCAGCCCACAACAAGCCCGTCAAAATCTGCGGGCGAACGCACTTCTCGGGAACGAGTAGGGGGGAACGAGTAGGGGACAGTCCCCAGTAGTTCCCCCCAGTAGTTCCCCAAAGTCTCTTTACATGCGTTACATGCGCCGCCCGACATAGGACAATAGAGATCATGGAATGGCTCTTTGACCCTGAGTCCTTGATTGCCCTTGTGACCCTAACCGCGCTCGAGCTGGTTCTGGGAATAGACAACATCGTTTTCCTCTCCATCCTGACGGGCCGATTGCCGGAACAGCAGCGGCCGCGCGCCCGAATCGTGGGACTCGCTCTGGCGATGCTCATGCGGATTGCTCTCCTGTTCTCAATTGCATGGATCATCCGCCTGACGGCCCCCTGGTTTTCGGTTTTGGGACAGGAAATATCCGGTCGGGATTCTATCCTGATCCTCGGGGGGCTGTTTCTGCTTGGCAAAAGCACTCACGAGATTCACATCCGGCTGGAGGGTGAGGATCACGGCGAAGAGACGGCTCGGCAAGTTGCAGCTTCATTCGCCGGCGTAATGGTTCAGATTATCCTGATGGACGCTATTTTTTCCTTGGATTCCGTCATTACAGCCGTTGGTATGACGAACCAGCTGCCCATTATGGTGACGGCAGTGGTCGTTGCGGTGGCCTTTATGATGGTGTTTGCCGGGGGAGTGAGCAGATTCGTGGAGCGACACCCGACCGTTAAAATGCTCGCCTTGAGTTTTCTTTTGTTGATCGGCGTCACCCTGATCGCCGAGGGCCTCGATCAGCACATTCCGAAGGGTTACATCTATTTCGCAATGGCGTTCTCCATCTTCGTGGAGATGCTCAACTTGAAGATCAGCGCACGACCGAAAGCCGCGACTGTGGGCCGCCCCATCAAAACATAGTCGCAGTTTCGGGGACATAATACTTAATTCCCATTCCGTGACCGCCCGCAATCCATTAGCAAAGGAATTAAGTTTTGTGTCCCCGAAACTGCCGAAATTGAACCCCCGAGACTGAACCCGAAATTCCCCCAATTCAAAATAGCCGACTCTGAACTTTCCCCCGACGCACAATTCTGGCACTCTTGCTGCGGTTGAATGAATCCACGGCATCATCGAGCATGAGGCTAAAATGGAACGTCTGGGCTCGACTCGTCGAGACTTTCTGAAGGGTGCGTGTTGTGGGGCGTTTGCCGGCGTGACTGGAACAGTCCAGGCGACCCGCCCGAGACACCCTAACGTCGTCGTGATTCTGACCGACGACCAGGGTTGGGGGGATCTCGCGGTTCACGGCAACCTCAATCTGCAGACTCCGCGCATCGACTCGCTGGCCCGCGATGGCGCACTGTTCGATCGATTCTACAGCTGCCCCGTTTGCGCTCCAACACGTGCGGAATTCCTCACGGGTCGCTACCATCCGCGGGGCGGTGTGCTGGGAGTGACGACCGGGGCCGAACGCTTGAACCTCGATGAAAAAACGGTGGGTGACACCTTCAAGGCTGGCGGCTATGCCACCGGAGCATTTGGCAAGTGGCACAACGGGACTCAGTATCCCTACCACCCCAACGCCCGGGGTTTCGATGAGTTCTACGGGTTTACCTCGGGGCACTGGGGTCAGTACTTCGACCCTGTCCTCGAACACAACGGTCGCATCGTGCGAGGTAAGGGTTTCATCATCGATGACTTGACGGATTCGGCGTTGAGTTTCATCGAACAGAACAAGGACCGGCCCTTCTTCTGCTACCTGGCGTACAACACGCCCCATTCGCCGTTCCAGGTGCCCGACCGCTTCTATAGCAAGTTCAAGGATGCTCCGATCCGGATGCGTCATCGAGATCCGGAGAAGGAAGAGATCGACAAAACCCGTTGTGTGCTTGCCATGTGCGAGAACATCGACTGGAATGTCGGGCGGGTGCTCGACAAGCTTGATCAGCTGAAGCTCTCCCAGGACACCATCGTCATTTACTTCAGCGACAACGGACCGAACACCTGGCGATGGAATGGCGGGATGAAAGGCCGTAAAGGCTCGACGGATGAGGGTGGCCTGCGCGTGCCTTTTCTGATCCGGTGGCCGGGCCGGGTGCCGGCGGGCAGGCGAATCCCCCAGATCGCAGGCGCGATTGACCTTCTCCCGACGCTGGCGGATTTGGCCGCAGTTCCGATCGTCAGTCGAAAGACACTTGATGGAACCAGCCTCAAACCACTTCTTTTGGAGAACACCAAAGACTGGGCCGACAGGATGATCTTCTCGCACTGGAACGGCCGCGTCAGCGTCAGGACTCAACGGTACCGGCTTGACGAATCTGGCAGGCTGTATGACATGGCGCCAGATCCGGGCCAGGAGCGTGATGTCTCGGCAGAAGCCCCTGAAGTCGCCGCGGCATTGGCAAGGGCTGTCGCAAAGTGGCGGGAGGACGTGTTGCCGAAATCGAAGGATAACCGCCCCTTCCCTGTCGGGCATCCCGCATTTCCGACCGCGTATCTGCCCGCTCGAGACGGTGTTCCGTCCGGCGGTGTCAAGCGAAGCGCGTCCGCCCCCAACTGCTCGTATTTCACCAACTGGGTGAGCACCGTCGACAAGATCACCTGGGATATCGAGGTGTTGAGCGCGGGCAAATATGAGGCGGTCGTCCACTACACGTGTCCGGATGACAGTGTCGGGTCCACCGTTGAGCTGCGGCTGAACGGGAGCAGCGTTCAGGCGATCGTCAGTGAACCACACGACCCGCCGCTGATTGGCGCCCTGTTTGACCGGGCGTCGCGCGGCGCCGAGTCGTACGTCAAGGATTTCAAGGAGCTTCGCCTGGGTGTCCTTCATTTGGGAAAAGGCCGTGGAGACTTGACCCTCCGTGCGCTCAGCGTCCGGGGTCAAATGGTCGCCGACGTGCGCGCCGTCGCGCTGACTTTGATGAGGTAGGGGGAGCACAGGATGACCATCAAGACAAGTCGCCGCCGGTTCGTAAGGGACGCGGCCGGCGCTCTCACTCTGGCAGCGGCTTCGCACGCCTCGGCCCAATCGCTGGCGCGCAGCTCAAAACCGAACATTGTTCTGTTTCTCGCCGACGACCTGGGGTACGGCGACGTGGGGTGCTATGGACGTCGGGACATAAAGACCCCGACTATCGACGGGTTGGCAGGCGAGGGCACTCTTTTCCGGTCGTTTTACTCCAACGGGTCTGAATGCTCCCCGACTCGAGCAGCACTGCTCACCGGGCGGTATCAGCACCGGGTGGGCGGGCTCGAGTGTGCGATTGGTGTCGGAAACGTCGGCCGATACGACGATGCGATCCGGTTGCAGAAAGCAGGCGAGCTCGGCCTTCCGGTCCAGGAGACCTCAATTGCGCGCCTGCTGAAAGACGCCGGCTACCGGACGGCGCTATGCGGGAAATGGCACCTCGGGTACGAGCCCAAGTTTTCGCCCACCTCGCACGGTTTCGACCATGCCTTCTACGCCATTGGCGGGGCCATTGACTACTTCCATCATTCGGAGCCTCCGCCGAGCACCATTCACGGCCTGTATCTCGACGATCGACCGATCAAGCGCGACGGGTACTTCACTGACCTGGTAACTGACGAGGCGACCGCCTTTATCGATCGGCAATCGGACGCTCGACCGTTCTTTTTGTATGTCCCCTACACGGCGCCCCACGCGCCGTTTCAAGGTCCCGCCGACCGTCGCGCCGATCCGCTGCCTCCGGATTCCGAGTTGTGGAAGCAGGGCGCGGCTCCAAAAGACACCTATCGAGCGATGATCGAGCGGATGGATGAGGGTATGGCTGTCATCCTGAAGAGGCTCGCCCAAAAAGGGATGGCCGGCAACACCCTCGTCCTCTTCATGAGCGACAACGGCGGGACCGGGTCCGCAAGGAATGCGCCTTTTTCGGGGCACAAGGGAGGCGTGTTCGAAGGAGGAATCCGGGTTCCGTGCATTGCCCGGTGGCCCGGCATCCTCAAACCGGGTTCTCTTTCGGACGCGGCTTGCATGACCATGGACTTCTCGGCTTCCATACTTCGGGCGGCAGGAGCCTCACCCCGGCAGGGCCACCCCTTCGACGGTGTCGACATTCTGAGGCATGAGCAGGAACAGAAGCCGGTCGAGAAGCGCGCTCTTTTCTGGCGGGCCAGAAGAGCGGACACGACTCACCGCGCGGTCCGGGAAGGCTCGCTCAAGTACATTCGGATCGAAAGAGCATCCGGCGGCGAAGAACACCTGTTCGACTTGCTTCAGGATCCGGGCGAGCAAAGGGACCTTCTCCCCGAGAGGACGGCGGATGTCTCCCGCCTCAAAAAACTTTTGAACGAGTGGGAAGAGCGCGTAAAACCCGTACGGTGAGACGTGCTTGCTCGTTTTTATGAAGGACAGGCGAGTGAGGTTATGCTGACGAAATCGCGAAGGATACAAGTTTTTACCGGAGTGTCGCTCTTGCTGACAACGGCTGTGGTGGTTGCGGTGTATTCGGCCGCCCCGGCTAACGGACGTATTTTCCATGTTGATAGCGTGACCGGAGATGATTCCAACGCGGGGCTATCTGCCGCGAAAGCCTGGAAATCGTTGGACAAGGTGAACTCAACCGTTTTTGAGGCGGGCGATAAAATCCTGTTCAAGGCCGGCTCTCGATACAAGGGTCAGCTCAAACCGCAGGGCTCGGGTCGGCTCGATGAGGGGCGTCCTGTTCCGATTGTGGTCGACAGCTACGGTGAGGGTGACAAGCCGAGGATCGACGCCGAAGGTGAATTCGAATCCGCCCTCTACATCCACAACGTCGAATACTGGGAGATCAACAACCTGGAGCTCACCAACCGGGGTCCTGAGCCCAAGCCCCGTCGCAAGGGTGTCTTCGTTCACGTTGAGGACTACGGGACAGCGTCTCATATCCATCTGAAGAACCTGTACATCCATGACGTCAACGGCACCTGCCGGAAAAGTGACGGCGCCAGCGGAGGAATCCGATGGGAAACGCGCGGCCGGCAGAAACGCTCCCGCCTCAACGGTTTACTCGTCGAAAACTGCCATATTGTGCGCTGCGAGCGCGACGGAATCATGGGTGCAGGTCATATCCAGCGTGGCGAGGACTGGTTCCCCAGCCTGAACGTGGTGATCCGGAAAAACCTGATCGAAGAAGTGCCCGGAGACGGCATTGTTCCGATTGCGTGCGACGGTGCACTGGTGGAACACAATGTCATGCGCAAATGCACCCGGCTGCTGCCCCAGGGCGACGCAGCCGCGGGCATTTGGCCCTGGGCATGCGACAACACCGTTATCCAGTTCAATGAAGTCAGCGATCACAAGGCTCCATGGGATGCTCAAGGCTTTGACTCGGACTGGGATTGCCGTAATACCACGATCCAGTACAACTACAGCCACGACAACGAAGGGGGATTCCTGTTGGTCTGCAACAACGGTGGAGCACAGCCGAACATAGCGGTCAACACCGGCACGATCGTTCGCTACAATGTCAGCCTCAACGACGGCTTGCGGCAGCAAAAGGCCAACAACAGGGATTTCTCTCCGATCTTCCACATCAGCGGCCCGGTCAAGGACACAAAGATCTACAACAACGTCATCTACGTACCGGACAAGCCCGATCCAGACCCCACCATGATCAAGATGGACAACTGGGGTGGACCATGGCCGGAGGACACGTGGTTCGCCAACAACATTTTTTACGTGGAGGGCGAGGTCAGCTACGACTGGGGGCAGAGCAAGAACCACTTGTTCGAGCACAACCTGTTCTACGGGAAGCACACGAATGGGCCCGATGATCCGCTCGCAATCGCGGGGAAACCGATGTTCGTTTCGCCGGAGTCGGTGGCGGCGGGTTTCGAGACGTTGCGGGGATTCATGCTCAAGGACGGGTCGCCTGGCATCCGGGCCGGCACTCCCATTTCCCCAAACGGCGGACGCGACCTGTTCGGCCATCTGCTGCGGTGGGGTGTCCCGCCATCGATCGGGGTTCACGAGTTCGGGGCTGAAGCCGTCCAGCCGGTCACACCGTCCGGTCGTTGACCGCAGTTTCCCAGTAATCCAGGCTGGGTCCCAGCTTCTCCTTGAGCGGACGGGTGATTTCGTCCAGCCTGGCCGCCACCTTCGGCGACAGGGGAGAGTCGAAGGCGCGGGCATTCTCTTCCAGTTGCTCCACATTGCGGGCACCCGCGAGTGTGCAGGTCACGCCGGAGCGGACCACGCACCATGCGAGCGCCAGGCGGGACACCGTCGTCTCAAGCTCCCTGGCGCAGCTTCGAATTCCCTGGAGGGCCTCCTCCAACTCCGTCTCGGCACCGGTTTCTCCGTGACGAGCCTGGGGCACCTTGCGGTTGTCGAAGTGGCGCGTCCGGCGTCGAAGAGGTGACAATTCCTGGGATGACGAATAACGATCGCTCAAGAGGCCCTGCTGAAGGGCCATGTACCCGATGATGCCTACACCGAGTCGCTGGCACAGAGGGAGGGTTTCCCATTCGATCGCGCGTGACAGGAGGCTGTACGGCAACTGGTTGACCGCGATCACGGCGCCGGTGCCGAGCGCTTCCTGCAGTCGGGCAGGACCGAAGTTGCTCACGCCTATGAATCGGATCTTGCCTTGCTCCCGTAATCGCAGAAGCTCCGCGAACACCTCGTCGACGCCGGGCGGGACCGTGATCGACCGGTCAAAGGGAGCGATGCCCTTGAGCGTCAAAGGCCAATGGATCATGTACAGGTCGATGTAGTCGGTTCCGAGTCTTCTCAGGCTCGACTCGCAATGCTCGGTGATGCGTCCCGGGAAGGCGTTGGAAGGAGCAATCTTTGTTCCGATGACGATGGAGTCGCGGGAAACACCGCGAATCACTTGACCGAGAGCCGTCTCGCTACGCCCGGAATTGTATGCCTCGGCGGTGTCGAAGTAATTGATCCCCAGCTCAACCGCCCTTTGCACGACCTTTTCAGCGTCCGACTGATCCTGCCGGCCCCAATAGTCCGCGTCTTCGCCGCCGAAGGACCAGCACCCAATCCCTAAAACCGATAGCTTCAAACCTGATGCGCCGCACTCCCGGATTTCCATAGAGAAGCAGTATACGCTCGGGGTAATCCGTCGATTCCGCAAAAAAAACGACCAGCACGAGCGTTTTCAGCCGCTTCCACGCTATGATTAGCGCCCGAAGGAGCGGGCTTGCGCACCATGCGAAAACACCTGCCGATTGCTCTCGTCCTGGCAATGCTGTCCGCCTGCGGAAAACCGACGGGAACGCAACCGATCCGCACGATCAAGCTGTCCCACAGCAGCCAGGCAGACAGCTCATCCGAGCTGCACATGGCGGCCTGGCTCTTTCAGAAATGGATCGAAGACCATTCCGACCAGCTCAGGGTGAAGATCTACGCCTCCAACACGCTGGGCCAGGAGCGCGAGATCTACGAGGGGATGCAGCTGCAGTCCGGCGTCGCCTGCGCCGTGAGCGGCACCGCCATCCTTAACAACTTCGTTCCGCGCATGGGCGTCCTCGACTTGCCGTTTCTGTGGAAAGACTACGAGCACGTGCACCGTGTCCTGGATGGACCGGTCGGCCGGGCGCTCGCGGGGGATCTGGACAAAGCAGGGTTCAAAGTCCTGGCGTGGATGGACAGCTGGGGTTACCGCAACCTGGTCACGGCCCGCAAGCCCGTGTCGAACACCGGCGATTTGAAGGGCCTCAAAATCCGTACAATTCCGACCCCGCTCTATATCGCCACGCTGAACACCATGGGCTGCAATGCCACGCCGATGCCGTTCGGTGAAGTTTATTCCAGCATGCAGACCGGAGTGCTTGACGGCTTCGAACATTCCGCCGCCATGATCCGGGCCAACCGGTTCTACGAAGTAGCCGATCATCTGGTGCTGACGCGCCATCTGTTCGGACCGGTGGCGTTCGTCTATGCCAAATACCTGTGGGACAAGCTCTCGCCTCAGGAGCAGGCGCTGATCCAGGAAGCTGCCACGATGGCGCGAGACGTCGAGCGGGCCCTGGCGCCGGTCCGGGAAAAAGAAGCGCTCGAGTTCCTGGAAGAGAAGGGAATGACGATTCACAGCATCGATCGGGAGGTGTTCGTCAAAGCCTCAGAGCAGCTGCAGGACGAGTGGGCCGCCAGAAACGGCGCAACGGATCTTCTGCACATGATCCGGGAAACGCGGTGAGTTGGAAAGATGCTCATCCAAAGACTCAACG
>Ga0209077_1000504_pt1 | contig 10496 bp, 11 predicted proteins | sample PPLLak1March2015_FD_187247 | JGI IMG/M metagenome (GOLD analysis project Ga0209077, IMG submission 187247) | Freshwater sediment microbial communities from Prairie Pothole Lake near Jamestown, North Dakota, USA - PPLs Lake P7 Core (1) Depth... | ecosystem: Environmental > Aquatic > Freshwater >... | reverse complement strand
CAAGAAACTAATCACCAACTCCAGCGACCGGCCGCCGGATTCATCCATCGGCCAGGCTTCGCGAAGTTCATTTACCGTGGTGACAATCATTGCTCACCGTTAGAAGTGGCTTTCGCCTGGCGCACTTGCAAGGCTGTTTCCACGTCGCGGAGAGCGAGATCCTGCTGGGTTGTCTTGGTTTCGCGGTGATTCTTTTCCAGCGTCATCATCTGATTGAACGCGGCCTGCTGTTCGCGCGCGCCTTGCTGGCGATCGAACTTCTGCATGGAGTGCTGCAGCTTCTGCGAGTTGAGTTGCAGCTTCTGCATTTCGAGTTGCAGTTGCGCCATTTCCATCGGGTCGGGCGGCTCCTGCTGGGCGCCCTGTTGCTGCATATTCTTGAGCAGTTTTTCCCCCATCGACGCGAGCTCGTTGAGTTGCTGCATCATCGCGCGCGCCATTTCCCGGTGCGGATCATTGCGCTGATTGACCGCGTGCCCCTCGATCCGCTGGATGTGCATCACGACATGCCCGCCAATCACTTGAAAGGCTTCCGCCTGCGCGGGCGTGAACGCCGCCTTTTGGAACTTGATCGCGTCTTGCATGAGCACCTCCATCGCGGGGAAGTGCGACGGCACATGCAGTTCATCGATATCGTCTGCCTTGGGGATCTGCGGCTTGCGCGTCGTCATCATAATCGCGTTCTCACTCTCCGCGCGCATGAGTTGCGGTTGATCCGGCTCCTCCTGAATCGGCGTCAATTCTTCGGCCAGCGCGTAATTGTCCAGGGTTAGCGCGGTGACCAGCCGGGTGATCTTGGGTTGCACCTGCGGGGCGAAACTCTGCCGGTTGCTCGAGAGGTAAGCCGCCGCGGAGAGTTCCTTCTGGCGTACCCCGTCGCCGACGATCCGGACCGCCTTCACCTGCACGTTGTGCGGCTGCAAATAGTAGAGCGGGATCCCGTGCCGGCCCATTTCATCCTGAAAATCCATCACCTCCGAGTAGCCCGGCTCGCGCGGATCAATAAACGGGTTAGTCAGGCGCGCCCAGGTTTCCGACCAGAGCCGATCCTTGTAGTCGTAGAAATCGGCGCTCCGATTATTGGTCCTCGAGGCCGCCGAATTCTGATTAGCCAGCGCCTGCACCTCCAACTGGTCGTTTTTGTCCCCGCTATTGGCCTGTTGCCCGCCGGCATTCTGTTTACCTTGCTGGCGGAAGAACTGGATCATCTCGAGGATCCCCGCGAAGTTCGGTTGAAAGCGGTTCTGCAGGAGATCCATCCCCGCGGGCAGCACCCCATTATGCTTCATCAGGATCTGCTGTACCGCGTCGCGGGTCGTTACGTCCTTGACTTGCCAGAGATTCATTGACCCCTCAATGGTCGCCTGCTTGGCGCGGCAAATCATTAGTTCCACCGATTGGTTGATGGAATAGTTGAGCGTCCCCAGCCCCATCACGCGGTGCCACTTGCTCTCCCCGCCGATAATGCAATCCATGAAGATCGGTTGCACGATCGATTGCACCCGCGGGTAGCATTTCTTCTCCGAGTAGAGCACCAACTCCTCCTGACTTTCGGTCTGATCATTGAGCCGCAACGGTGACGCGTTGCGCAAGAGGATATCCAGCGAGTACGGCTCCCCGCGCGCCTCGCAGTTTTGCTGGTAGAAGTAGTAAACGGGCAGCAGGAAGCGCCGGGCGTGATTATTGGCGGCATTTTCCTGCCGGCGATACTCGAGCTCCTCCACGTTGGTCTGATCGATATCGTGGCCTTCGGGGTTGTCCCCTTCGTAGAAACTGGCGAGCACCTTTTTGACCGCGCTCATCTTCCACCCGGGCGGCTCCAGGCGAACGATCCGATGGAGTTCCTGCAGGGTGAGCCAGCCTTCCCGGCAGAAGTGGGTGAGCTCCTTAATATCCGTGCTCGAGGAGTCCGGTACCAGGAAACAGGAAAGCGGCGCCTGCTTGGGCAGCGGGAAGGTGCGGTTAGTGAAGTGAAAGATCCCTTCCCCGTGCAAGGCGACGTCGCCCACGCAGCCGTTGTATTGGGTTTTGAAGTGATCGATCCCGCGCAGCACCCGGGTGGCGGCGGCCTGCGCCTTCATCCCCCAATCCGTCCGCTTGCCAGGGGGCGCCGCGGCCAGTTCCACGTTGAATAAATGGGTGGGCTTGGTGTAGAGCGCGCGCAACTGGCCGGCCGTATCATCCAGATCCTGGTACCCGAACAGGTGATTGACGTTCACCGTGAACCCGAGCTCTTCAGCTTCCGCGTCACTTAACGGCGGGGCGCCGTTGAAGAAGTTACTGACCGTCGCGCGGTCCTCGCGCCGATCGGTTTCGTTGCGCGCCATCGTCTGGATCTCGCCGAGGATGGCCCGCGGCTTTTTGAACAGTTGTTTCATGGCTGCGGGGCTCCAAATTCGCGGACCATCCGGCTATACGGATAGTAGGCTTTGCCGAGACGTTCGTTGATCTCGTTGTGCCGGTCATTGACCCAGTGGCACGCCTCCGAGGCGCTCGAGATCTGGTCGGCATGGGTATTGCGCACCACGTCGCGCCACTCCGCCCGACAAAGCGGACAGACGAGGATGGAAATCACCGCGTCGATCGTGTGCAGAAAGTAGTCATGCAATGCGGGCGTCCACTGCACCGCCAGCGTGTTCAAAAACAGCCAGAGTGGCGGCCCCTGCATTTCCTTGGTCACTTCCCGCGGGGTGACCGGCCCGCTGCCTGACGTGCGGGAGGAGGAAGAGGGCGCGGTGGCGCTGCAGCGTTGCGGTTCGCGGTTGCAGTAGTAACTCCAAATCTCCCGCTCGATATCCAGGTCCGAAATGTAGGTGCCGTTGTTCTTGCGCCAGCGTTTGAGCCCTTCAAAGATCTCCGACTCGCTATGCTTTTGGAGAGTTTGCCCGTGAATGGGGAAGTGCCAGCCCCCCCGGGGCGGCCGGTTCGCGCGATCGTAAAACTTACCTACGGAGTTTACCATTTGCAGAGGAACTGCTGCGCTTGATGGCATGTAGCCTTCCGGAAGGCAATGTCGGGTGCAGGGTCTGCCGCATGGTCGCACGCACCTGGCGCTCGTTGATCATATCCAGAATCAACTGCACGGCGCCCCCTTCCGGCCGCAGTCCAGCCAGGGAAAAGCCGAGTTGCCGGGCGATCTCGAGGCCGCCGCACAGTGCGTCCGCTTCATTGGGTGATTCCGAGATCTTGCCCTCCTGGCGGCGCCGCTCGCGGTATTCGGGCTTGGTTTCGACCGAGCGCCGATTCTTGCCCTGCCAGCGCCATTGCCGATCGGAGAGTTGCGCGACTCCCTTGGCCGACTTGCCCAATTCGCGGATTTGGAAGGAATCGACCGCCGAGGCGAACGCGAACCAGAGTTCGGAGAGGAACCGATCGACTTTCTTATTCCACGGGATCGGTTTGCCCGCCTTGTCCACTTCCAGCGCGTTGACCGGGCGCTCGCTGGCCGCACCTTGCGAGTCCAGCGCGCGCACCTGTGGGGAAAAGTGAATCGCCATCTGTTGACCCAGCGCGGCGCGTAAGGAGCCGTCGTATCCGCAGTGATTGGGCGGGATGCCGTGCTGATCGGCATACTTTTTGTAGCCGCGCGCGACTTGCACCTCCGCGGGAATCGAGGTGCCGAATTCATCCTTCAGCCCCACCGCGATCGGCAGGTAATCGGGTTCCTCCCAAAGCGCCAGGATCTGCCGGCGGCCGCCCGCGGGCAGGGATTGCCAGCCCATCCGGAACTTTTGGATGACGCACGCATCCCCGCCAAAGCCCGGGTCGCAAAAGGCGAGTTTCGTAATCTCGTCGCCCGTCCAGACGTAATCATCGAAGCAGCCGCCCGCGCGCAGCCGCTCGCCGTTCGTCACCGTGAATTCCGCCAGCGAAAGAATCGGCGCGCTGCGGATGTAGCGCATCGCTTCCGGTGAGCGCAGCCCGCCGGGCAACCGGGCGAGTTTGCCAATGTAGTCAATCGTGGTGAGGAACGGGTAAATGTCCCGGCCGGCCTTCACGTTGGGACTCTGCAGCCCATCGAAGCGCAGACAGAGCCCGCCCCGTTTGGTCCGCCAGCGGAAGTGTTTATCCGCATCGAACCCGTCGTAGCCGCCGGGGATGTCGTCCTCATCGGGATCCACCGCGATGCCCAGCCCGTCGCCGGTCGAAGCGAAGTTGCCGGCGTAAATAATCAAGAGATTCGGCACGCTCCAAATGTTCGCGGTCGTCGCCAGGAAGTTCCGCGCGGCGACCGGGGTAAAGGCCGGAAATTCGTCCGCCAGGATGATCATCACCCCCTCGTCAAACTTGCGGCTCTTCTTACCGACTAGCTTGCCGACCTGATCGACCGTGGCCAGGCGGATAAAGCTGCGCGGGTTGCGTTCGTGCAGGACAATCGAGTTATCGGTCAGCCGCGGCTTGCCCGGGAGCTTGGGATGCTGATCCTTGGCCTCGTTAAATTGCTCGCGAATGTACGCCCAGAGCCCGAGCTCCGTGGCCGTCTCGTAAGGCGAGGTGACATAGACGCTAGTGAGCTCCGGTTTCGCCCACCAGAGGGTCAGCGCGATATCCGCCATGTCGGCGGTCTTATTGCTATTGCTCGAGCCGATCCAGGCGAGCTCTTGAATCCCTTTCTGCAGGCACTCCTGCACGCTGGCCATCCGCTGGTCGCGCCACTCGTGCCAGATGCGCTGCGGGAAGAGCAGTTCCATCGCGTTCCGGCGGTGCCGGCAGGCGTCCATCCCGGTTTCGGACTGAATGTGCCGGGATCCCGAGCAAATTAGCTCGATTTCCGGATCCGTGCGGTGCGGGAAGACCAGCCGCAGCCGCTCGAGGTAACTAGCTTCCGGCTTCGGTGGCGTCGGAGGAAGTGGAGTGACCGTTGCCGTTGGATTGGCCATTGCCGCGGAGGGCTTCGAGGGCGCGTTGCTCGTCATTGGCGTTGGTGATGCTCATTTGCACGTCGATCGGGGCCGGATGTTCCGGATTTTGCGCCACCGGCTTCTCCCGCAGCGTGCGCGCCTCCTCGATCGCGGCCAAAAACGAGTCGTAGCCCTTTTCAGTCACCGTGCGCATGCCGATTAGCTTCAGGAGTTCGCGCGAGAGAAACACCAGTTGCCCCTTTTGGGAGAGCGGACGCAGTTTATTGAGCCGGCCGCGCGCCCGATTTTCTTCCGTCTCGATCGCCTGCTCATAGTGTTTAAGCAGCACGGATAGGTGTCGGTTGACTAGTTCCAGCGTCTTACTGTGCTGGAGCCGCTGATCCATTTTGAGCTCCCCTGGCGACGCCTCGACTACCCCGAGATCGATTTCCCCCTTTAGCCACCGGCAATAGGCGCTTTTGAGCGTCCCAATCGGCAGCTTGTGCGCTTCCGCGATCTCCTTGTAGCCGCAGTAGTGACTCATTTTCTTGCGCTCATGGACGACCAGGATCGCCTTGGCTATTTCGTAGTCCACCCGGCGCCGCGGCGGGACCGCGGGTTTGCGTTTTTTCGGGCGTCCGCCCTTATTCTTGGGAGGTTCGGCTTCCATGCAAACGATCGGTCCGGATCAGATCCGCCTGAATCTGGCGCAGCACATTCCACCAGGACGTCCCTTTGACCAACAGGAACCCCTCGAGCTTGCCATCCGGATACTCGCAGTAAAAGTAGCCGCCGCGCTGCCAGGCGCGCACCTGATCCTGCGGGCAGCGGCACCAAACCGGCACGATGGCCTGCACGTTGCGCCGGAAAACCGGCACCTCATGGGTTTCGGGCCCAAGGTCGTCCACCGGATCCACGGGTGGCGGATCGGCCGGCGGGAAGGGAAGAATCGATCCGGACAGTGGTAGTTGCTGCATCGCTTAAGGTTTCTCCCCGTAAAGCACCCCGTTCTCTTCGACCAGGGTAAAGCCCTCATCCTCCGCGTTGTGCGGTCCCAGGCAGGCGCAATCGGCATAATGCGCCTGGCACCGCGGACACCACGGCTCGCCGCAATCCGCACAAAGTGGCAGATCCGACGCGCAAACGATCAGGACGCGCGGCATCCGTTTAGAGCGCGACCTTGAGCACCTTGAACCCGAGGATCCCGAACAGGATCAGTTGAATGCCGACGCTCAGTTGTGGCAGCCACGGCCGCGTCGGCGCCGGAGGGATGAAGCAGGAGAGCAGGCAGAGCAGCCAGAGGATCCAAAAGATAATAGCTAGCATGGTATTAGTTTAGTTGGAGGTTAGTAGTTACACGTAAAAAGCTAGTCCACCGGATCCGATTCCGGCTTCACTCCCGGCGGCTTCTCATCGGCCGGAGTCAGTTCCAGCGTGCGCGCGGCCAGCCGGACAATCGCGTTCTGCACATCGGTGATGCAGTGCTCCAGGCTGGGCAGTTGCGAACCCAGGTTGCGCTCGCCGGCCTGTTGCTCCTGCATCTGACTTAATAGTTCGCTCAACCCCTCGCGCCAGACCTTGGTCTGCGCCAGTTTGGCGTCTGGATCAGTGACAAATTCGTCCATAAATCGTTAGTTTCGTTCGTTGTTAGTTTGCACGCGTCGTCAAAACATGAGCCGGTCAGGATGATCATCAGGCGGCGGATCCTCACCGAATTTCTTGGGCTTCCCCTCCGCGGGATGCGGGTAACCATTCGCCAGCGTATAATCCCACTCCGGCGCGATCGTCCCCTTCGCACACCACTGCTCCCAGCGGTCAGCCATGAGCTCCTTCTCCTGTTTAGTCGGCGCCCAATCGCGAAACTGATCCCTCACCCCGTGCGTGCGCCCACAACAAACCATGCACCCGTCCAGTTCGGGCGCATCATCATTACAATTGGGACAGTGCCCCCAGAGCTTCAGCCGCCAGACATACGCCACCCATTGCGCAAAGGTCACTTGCTCTCCCCTCCTGCGTTGGCGCGGTGAAGGTCGTCCAGCCTGTCTTGAAATGCCCTATCAAGCCCCAGCTTGTTCATAGCCTCCAGCCACTGTATCTCCTCCTCCCGGTCCGCCTCAAGCTCCCGTACCCGCTTGTTGGCGGCGGTGAGTTGGCTAGTCACATTAGAGCATTCGAGGTGCTTCTCATTGAACAGCTTCTCGTAGGTTCGAAGTCGGTCGGCCTCTGCTAATGCCTTCTTGCTGGTTTCCTCGTACATGCGGCAGCTTTGCGACCATGCTGCTTTCTCGTCCTTCAGCTCTTGCTTGTACTGCTCCACCTGCTGGCGAAGGGAGGCGACTTCGGCATTAAGCTGGTTTAACGAATTCGGGTTCGCTCCCCCTCGAGGCGCAGCACTCAGACCAGGCCCCTTGTCTCGCCCGTACCACTTCTCGCGCGCCCGCACCGCCCGATCAAAGCTCTCGAGCACCGATATTAGCAATTCCGCCAGGATCCAATCCGGCGTGTCGCTCCCATTCTCCAGCGAGTAAGCGTTAATCGCCCCACGCAGCGCTTCCACCCGATCCTTGCGCCGCCCCACAGGATCCTTTACCGGCCGATCGTCACTCAAGCCTAACGGTCCGCCCAGCTGCACCGCCACCCCAGGCTCCCCGGTACCAGGCTCCTTGCGCGGCCAGCCATCGTGCGACCCCGCCGGCAAGGGCTCTTCCTCACCGGGCGGATGCAGCCGATCCACCCACTCAATCGCCCCCGATCGATGCGGCCCCTGGTGCCCAGCTAGTAGTTCACACTGCTTACTCTCCCCCACGGCCAGCCACCCGCCTTCCCCACGCGATTCGCACCGCGTAAACGCCCACGCCGGCAATGGTACTTCCCCAGCCGGTTGCGTTTCCCGATTCGTGAGCTCCCTCACCTTCGCTAACAACGCACGCCCCACCACTTCGCACGCCCCACTATCAAACACCCCCGCCGGCCGCGGCTCCCAGCACAGCGACGCGTACCCCAATGCCTCAAAGATCGCCGTCGCCAAATCCTCCGATAACCGCACCTCGCCCACCGACGCCATCGCTGGATCTACCCCAGGAGGCTCCCCTTCCGTCGCCCATTGCGCCGGTACCCGGTAATCCGGCTCCGGCTGCGCAAACCCGTGCCCAGCCTTCCGACACGGCTTATCCGACATCCAACAGTCAAACGACGGATCGCAGTTCCCACAGTGCGGATACATCGCCGGATCCAGCACCGTCCCAGCTAACGGCGGCGGCATCGTCTCCACCGGCCGCGGTACCGGTATCGGTAACTCCCTCGTTGAGATCGGCTCCGCTAGCCCTCCAATCTTAGAATTACCATCATCAGGCGCCGGCTTACTATCAGGTTTGTCGCTGTTCATCGCCCTCCCCCTATCCCCAAAGGTTGCAAAAACGCAAGCCCAGTCACTTCCAGCAAGTCGCCGCGCCCAAAAACCCCCACGTTATCGTGATCCCGATATCCCCAGGGACGGGGTTCGCCGCCGCAAACATTTACAAGAGGGTTTCTCCGCAAACATTTATGGCAGAGGGAGTGTACCGCGACGGGGCCGGCTCTCGCGCGGGCGCCCGGGTGTCGGCACCGGGGGGAGGGGTCGCCAGGAAAAAGAGATTCCTTTCCCGCCGATCGCTGGACATGGCGCGCGCCTGGCGATCGCATGCAATGCCACGATGCCACTTGAGACTAGCGCCATTGTCGGGCGCTATGGACGACCGATCGCGCACGCGTGGTAAGGCGAGAGCGCCAAGGTGCGGACCGGAAGGAGGGCCGCCGGCGCTGGTGACTGCCGATCGCAGCCACGTCCAAAGCGCCTTGCTCGCACGGTAGCAAGCTACCGCGCCGGTGGCCTCAGAAGAGAGCACTTTGTGCGATGCAGCCACCGGCCCTCAAAAGTGAGCGCCGAACGATGCGCGCGCCTGGTCACTCCATCACGCCGCATGAGATTGCCGGAGCGTTGCCGGTAAACCGAGAGGGGAAAGCCGGGCTGACTTAAACGGTAGGACTTTGAGAGCAAAGGCCAGGATACGAGGCGAGACGCCACGCATGAGAGCAGCCGCCGAAAGGCTCCTTTATGACTTAGGAGAGCTTTTGTCGCAGCGCCGGACCCTAGACGGCTTTGCACCCTTTGCGGGCGTTTTTTCGGATGTGACGCATTTACTGGCGATCGGATTCGCCGGTAAAGCGCTGGGCGTCGCCCTGGCGAGCGTTGCGCCCCTTGCTGCTATTCGAGACAACTGGCCGAATGGTGGACGCTATCGGCGAGCGCTCCGCGCGTATGGATTAGGCCCGATCCGCGGAGGTGACGGTCTGAAGAGATTTCAAACCGCGGACGTCGGGAAACTTCCGACCTTGAAGCGGGCGGACTCTGTTCTCGTTTATCGCGATTTGTTCCTTCACTTGCCCGGGCGTTTACACCCGCGCCTGATCGCCTGACAAGCACCAAGGGGAAAAAAGATGCGCCCGCCGGATTGCTCCGACGGGCGCAAAATAGGTAAACCGCGACAAACGATTTTCCCGACGCGTTGCAACCTTTGCCGGCGCTCCCCTGGCGTGTCAAACACTTTCAACTCTTAGAATGGAGAGAGCGAGAATGCGAAAAAGGGGAAAGAAATACCGTGCCAGAGTCACCAGGAATGTTGACTTGCCACGCGTTTACAGAGAGCGAATAATGTTGCGCGATACTTGGCACGCCCTCTGCTAAATAAACGCTCCCCGCCCTTCTAATCTAACCCGACAAAAGAAAAACCGACAAATGAACGACGCACGCCGCCAACAGATCGCTTTGCAGACGCTGGAAATCCTGGCCGATATCTACAAGGCCGATTCGACCGCAATCCTGGCCGCCAATACGGACCGCACGCCTTCCCTGGTCGGCAATCCGCCCGCGGTTTTTGCGTCGCTGGTCGGGCGGATTCTCACCCTGGCCGAACTTCACGCTTAAGCCCGAACCCGCAACCGTAACCCGAACCGAACCCGACAATGACCAACGCCTCACAAATCACCGCTTCCCTAACCACGCCCACGCAGCCGAGTAACCAGCGCTTTGCCTTAGTTCCGCGCCCCCCGATCGCCGGAAATAACGCGCCGATGTGTGACCTTTACCGCATCCGGACCAATGTCCCCGGCGCGCAATGGGAACTTCTCAAGACGCTGGTCTTGCGTGCCGAAATGGAGAGCCGCGCCGACGGTTTCAACATGGCGCAGCTACACGCCGCTTTCAGCGTGTCGCGTTACATGCACGAGAGCGCCCAGCCGGCGCGCCTGGCGCCCGACTTGGACAACAGCGGAGGAAACGCCACCCTGGCCGAAGTAGGGGACGGAATCTGGAAACCAGCGAACCCGCCCCACCCGACGACGCTTGAGCCGCGCCGCACCCAGTTTTTGCTCACCCTGGTCTGCCTGGAAACCCGCGGATGCGGCCCAATTTCCTTTTCCTCGATTCGGCGCTATGTGCGCGAACAGCATCCCGCGGACTGTGACGCCGCCGACGTTGCCGGCGCCGTTGCCGACACCACCCAGCCACTGAGCGGCGGCCACCGCCGCGATCGCGGGCGCGAGCCCCGTCGCGAGCGTGCCCGCCGCCGTCAGGAACCACCCGCCCAGGAAGGCCGCGCGGGCCGAGACGAGCCGTTC
>Ga0209077_1000501_pt1 | contig 10517 bp, 8 predicted proteins | sample PPLLak1March2015_FD_187247 | JGI IMG/M metagenome (GOLD analysis project Ga0209077, IMG submission 187247) | Freshwater sediment microbial communities from Prairie Pothole Lake near Jamestown, North Dakota, USA - PPLs Lake P7 Core (1) Depth... | ecosystem: Environmental > Aquatic > Freshwater >... | reverse complement strand
CGAACTCGGCGAGCGAACTGCCTTTCGTTATGAAGCGGTCGAACTCCCGAACAAAACGCTCACGGGTCATAGGTATTCCTATTATGCCAGTCAAAATCGTTTCAGAACAAGAGATTCGAGACGCCTTCAATAATGGACCGTTTCTACAGATGATACGAGACAATCGGATCGTCCCTCGACGCACCTACAGCTATCACCTCCCCTCCCCCGAGGATTGGCAGGGACCCTTCTGCACCCATTCCCAGATAATCGCGTATGTCGACTCACGGAAAAATCTTATAGCGGAAATCCATCGCTACCTTAGGCCCGACGGGACATTAGGGGCATCGGGCAGGCCGGATCCAAAGCGCCTTCTGGTGGAGGGAGTGCTATGGGCGGTTTCCGGTTGCAGTCGCTAAATCGCGCTTGCCTCGAGGATCCGGTCGAGCCGAGGACTGCATCGCCTTGACACACTGGTGTACTAGGTGGAATAGTACACCTAGCAATGCTTCCTTTCCGGGTCGAGCTTAGAAGCGGAGAATCCTTACACCGCCAGACGGTCTATGCTGTGAAGAAGGCGGTGGCCTCGGGGCGCCTTCTGCCGGGCGACAGCTTCCCTTCGGTCAGGACCCTGGCTCAGGAACTTCGGATCAACCCGAATACGGCGCATCGCATTGTAGCCAGCCTGGTGGGCGAAGGACTGCTTGAAGTCGTCCCTGGCATCGGGACCCGAGTGGCCGAAGCACCTCTCCCGAGCAAGAAGGATCACCGAGAGCTCCTGAGGGACGAACTGGAGCAGTTGGTGGTTCAAGCCAAGAATCTGTCTCTCGAACTGGAGGACGTCTTGGACGCGATTCGAAACGAATGGACTCTTTTGGACAGGGGGTCAAAGTGAGTTCTGCGAATCTCGAATACGCTATCGAAACCGTGACCCTCGGACGCCGTTTCGGACGAAAGCAGGCCGTCCGCGATCTGACTCTCCAGGTTCCCGAGGGAAGTGTCTTCGCGTTGATCGGTCGGAACGGCGCCGGGAAAACCACGACGATCAAGATGCTTGTGAATATCATCGAGCCATCCGAGGGCTCGGCGCGAGTACTGGGAACGGAGTCGCGCCGGCTTGGCCCGTCGGAATTCCGACAGATCGGGTACGTTTCCGAAAACCAGAGACTGCCGGAATGGATGACCGTCCGAGACTTCCTTGCCTACTGCAAGCCGCTGTATCCCTCCTGGGATGACCGCTTCAGCCGTAAGCTGATCGATCAATTCGAGCTCCCGCTGGATGACAAACTGAGGGACCTTTCGCGTGGCATGAAAGTCCAGGCGGCCCTCGTCTCCTCGTTGGCCTATCGGCCGGCGCTATTGATCCTGGACGAGCCTTTCAGTGGACTGGATCCCGTCGTTCGTGACGATCTTATCCGAGGTGTACTTGAGCTGACCGGGGAGGCCAGGTGGACGATCTTCTTGTCGTCTCAGGATATCGAGGAAGTAGAGCGGCTGGCCGATTGGGTGGCGTTCCTGGACGACGGCCGTCTCGGTTTCTCTGAATCCGTTTCTTCGCTCCAGTCCCGCTTTCGACAGATAGAAGTCGTGTTGGGTGAGGATGGGACGAGACCGAGCGAGATTCCCCCGAGTTGGATGCTTTTGGAAACCACCGGGCGAACCGCCCGCTTCCTGGACAGTTCTTACGGGGATGAGACCATTAGGCAGGTCAAGAGCATATTTCCCGGTTGTCGTGAGGTAACGGCCCACCCTGTCTCGCTGCGTGAGCTCTTCATTGCGCTCGCTCGAGCCCGCCGACCCAGGGCTCAAGGCGGTCATCTATGAGTCTCGCCACACACATCTTCAGAAAAGACGTCCGCCATCTCCGCGGACTGCTGGTTGCCTGGTTGGCGGTTCTGGTCATCCAGTCCTTCCTCGCGGTCTTTGTTTTCGCCTCGCCGCCGACGGACACGTTGATGCAGGGCGTTATCAATTCCATTTCCTTGCTTCTTCCGATGCTTCAGTTCGTTTTGCTGCTCGCAGTAGTTCCCCTGGTGATTCAGGACGAGCCCCTGGCAGGAACGACCGCCTTTTGGTTCACGCGGCCCATTTCTGGCGGGACTCTCCTGGCCGCCAAATCACTCTTCGTCCTGTTGATCCTCGTTCTGCTCCCGCTCTTCATCGAGCTCCTCTCTTTGGTTGCCCATGGCGTCATCGCCCGGCATCTGGCACTGGCGACACCAGGTATCCTGCTCGACAAACTGTCCGCGGTTGTGTTGCTCTGGGTTATCGCCGCTCTGACGGTCAATTTCGCCCGTTTTGCGGTGGTTGGCGGGGTCAGCTTTATCAGTGTGATTTTAATTGCTGCCGGGTTCTTGAGTGCAACGCTGCTTATATCAGACGATCTCGAGGGTACCGCCGTGGGTGTCGGACGGACGACCGGTTTGCTCTCTGCTATCGTACCGATCCTGCTGGGAGCCTTGGTGATTGGTCACCAGTACCTGACTCGGAAGACCCGGCGATCGGTTGTAATCCTCCTGTCCGCCTTGTTCGTCCTGCTCGTTATTGAACAGGCCTGGCCGAACTCTCGCCCCTTCGAGATGCATCCGGTGGACCGGGCGATTTTCAATCCCGACGAAATTCGGGTTTCCCTGGACCTGAGGACAGTGTCGGCAAGCGACGCGTTCGGCTTTCGCGCCCGCCCCCCGGCGAGGAAGGACGTGTTATCGGAGCTCGTGATTCAGGGAATGCCGGCAGGCTGGATCGTCGAGCCGAAACTGGTTCACGCCTCGCTGCGTTATTCTGATGGGAAGGCCGCCGCCTTTGAAGGCTTTATTTCACAAACCTGGGGCGGCCAATGGAACATCGACGCGCTTCGACACCCGCTCGGGGGAGCTGATCTTCGCCGCCCCGAGCAACCGGGTGGACCAAGGGAACCACTTTGGAGACTGCTTCGTGTTGATGAATCACTTTACAGGAGCCACGCCCAGGCGGCAGGCACCTTGGAAGCCGATATCCGATTCTCCGTTTCGCGCTACAAAATCGTTGGGCGACTGCCGGTTCGCCAAGGCGCCAAGTTCAAGAAGCAGTCGGATTACTTCCTGATCACGGATGTCCTCCGCGATCCGGACGGCGCCCGCCTGGTCATCCGTGAAGGACGGCTCGAGCTCGTCTTCCCAGAGATCAGGCCGGAAGAGAGACTGCGGCCGGGAAGGGTCTTCGTGCTGCTGAATAAGTCGAGAGGTCAGGCCATTCTCCCGACCGACGAAAGGCGGGTAGTTTCTCTCCCTCTGTTTCCGGGATTTTCAATGGCACCTGACTCGGGCCGCTTTCAGGTCAATTCCGCGGGTCTTGTTTTTGTCGGCCGGAAACCGGGTGAGAAACCGATCGCGGTGGACGATCAATGGCTCGCCGGAGCGGAGCTCGTTCGTCTCGAGATCGAGGAGCTCGGGGAATTTCCGAAATCCCTTCGAGTCGACAATTTCCGTATGAAACCCGAGATTAACCAGTAGCGGAGGTTTAACGCGAAGGTTTTCCCATCCGTCAGCAGCAGAATCCCGTTGGGCACCACAACGACGCGGTTAGTTGCAGCGATTAGACACCTTAGGGTATGCAATCTGGTTTCGGTTCGAACCCGCTTTGCTGAAACGGCTTTGCACTGTCCGGGCGCAGCTCTCTTTGCGCTCGCTGGTGGATTCGAGGCACTAAGCTTCCGATATCCCGTCTCGTATACCGAAGGACCGCCGGGAGCCCGAGCAGCAGGATTGTCAGAAAGCCGGTGCCCAAGAACCCGGACAGGGTCTTTCCCGCCGCTGAGTCCTGGACGAAACCCTCCGGGCTGAACTGGTAGAGAACCGCAGTGAAGGGAAAAGTGAAGTATTTGAAGAAAATCGGATTGGTCCCGGTACGGGCGGAGATCCAGATGACTGAAAGACCGAGTATGACAACCCAGGAGGTGATCAGTGCCCTGAGGACAGAAGTCCGAAACAGGGAGCATGAAACGACAATCCAGGAAAGCAGAGTCGCAAAAAGGACGACATAAACCGCGAAGAGCACAAGCTGGATAGCATCTGTGAGCCGGCTGCCGTTAACACCCCAATAGAACAGGGTCCAAACGAAATGACACAACACGAAGAAGGCCGTAATCGAGGCAGCATGGGCACCGGTTGCCAGGTATCGGGCGAGCAGAAAGCGTAGCCTGGAATGCGGCTGCACGAGGACCAATCGGATCATTCCCTGGTCGTAGTCGACCGTCGTCAGGTAAGCACAGAAGCCGATCAGAACGACTTGGAACAACCAGCAAACCCAGGTGTATGTGAAAAGGACCGGCACCGCGTACAGGGCGTTTGGAATGGAATAATCGTGCGCCAAGAAGTTTCGCCAAAAGCCAATGTAAAGGGCCAGCACAACGAAAACGCCGGCATAGAAGAGCCGGGTGACGGGGAACGCCGCAATCTTGCACGTCTCCGCCCACCAGACATCCCGCAGGGAAGATCGGGGTGTCCGGCCTCCAGCAAGCTCCTTGTCTCTGTCTCCCGTTCCTGAGTCCAGAATCAGCTCCTGCTTATTCGGTTATGTCTCGCCTTGAAAAGTGCGAAAGTGCGGGGATTAACAGAACGAGCGGTGCGACAACCGCCGACGCCAAGAAGGTCAAGTGCACTTCGAACGGGACTGCCTGATACGAGCGTATCCAAAGCCAGTGTTCAGGCAACGGGAGTAATTGCACGGGCACTCTTGACTCGATCCCGCTCAGCAACCACAGCCAGCGACCGGCACCCTGGCCGACCAGACTTCTGACGGTGATCAGGGATAGCGCAAACGCCAGGAGAGACCCGAAAACGCCCACAATCCCGGCCGCAAGACTTCTTCAGAACAGGGTCAGGAGCAACGGCGAGATGGTGCACAGGGGAAAGCGGCGTCGCCTCGAGGCCTGATAAAGCGTCGGCCTCTCGTTGCCGCCGCACTCCAAATGAATGCCGGTTCCGGGGCACGAAATACGTTAACGACAGCCTCTGCCGCAGCACTCCAAAATGATTCAGGCAAGGCCTGAAGCTCTGCTGGCAGCGGAGCTCCGACTCTCGCCTCACGGTAGGGGAAACACCGGGAAGACCGTGAGCAGGTAGATGTCGAGGGGGTAGGGGATGCCCGGGTCGTCGCGGTGGCGCAGCGTGACCCCGGCCAGTGGCTGGTCGCTTTCGATCGTAATCCTTCCGTTCGCGACCTGGACACCGGGAAACAGTTCCGAGAGGTACCGGGCGATACGCCCGCCAGGCGGGAGTGGAGCCAGGTCCGACAAGTTCGCCTCCCCGAGGCTGGTTCCGCTTTCGCCGTACAGAGTCGCCACCGCGTGCGCCGCCTCGGTCCCTGTGTTCAAGAGGGCCAAAGCAGTGTTCTGGTTTCCGGTGACTGAAGCGAACAACGCCTGCCGCGGATATCGCCAGACGATGGGCAACCCGGCGTCGAAGAGCGGTATCCCCGCCTGCGAACCATGATAGACGGCCGCCGCACCCGCGTCTCCATCGACTGTCACCACGGCATATCCTGCTTGGAGCGGTACATGACCGTCACTGGCGACACGAGCCGAACGCCCTGACTCCAACACAAGATTGACCTCGGTAGCCGGCGTATCGTCATCGCCGAGCAGCGGAACAGCCATTGGCCGGCCTCCGGGATCGAAGAATTGGACCTTCACGCTGGCAGGACTCGAGCCCGGATTGGCGAACAGAAGAGAGGACTGCATCTGCCATGGCGCCGCCCGTCCGCTAGCAACCTGGGGCAAGTAGAGTCGCCGTGGGAATGAGTGGGAGGCTGGGCTTGCGCCGTCGGGTCTCCCCTCCAGAACAGGCATAGATGTCAGCGTGAGCCCGCCACCTTTCAAACTCCGTTCAGAACGGGTCTGGAGCAAACTCGCGACCGCGATCGGTTGGTCGCTTTCCAGGGTCAGCAGGCCGTCTTTTACCTCCACTGCGGCCAGCTCCGGAAACAACTCCGCCACGAACTGGGCAGTATGGGCGTGGGGTGGTAATGGTCCGACGGCGTCGGCAAGCTGCCTGGACCCTAGCAGGTTGAAGTCCCGGTCATAGAGGCGCAGCGTGACGAGAGCGGCTTCCTCGCCGGCATTCACTATCGCCAATCCGGTGTTCAGGCCCTCGGCGGATCCACTGACAAACACAGTACAATCGCGCAAAGGGTCGCTCAACGCAACACCCGCTTCGAAGAGCTGCGTGCCTTGTTCTCTGTAACCATAGATCGCGGTGCTGCGCACTTGGATCGCGGACCGCACCCGAGCCGAACCCACCTGGAGGGGTCCGGTGTCGCCGGTTTGAAGTGAGACAGTCTCGCCTCGTTCGAGACTGATGGAGAAACTGACCTGTGTGCCCAGTTGCCCCAGGGCGACCGGCATCGGCTCGCCGTCCGCGCCAAAGAAGTCAACCTGGACGACTTCGGCTGTCTCGCCGAGGTTCATGAACAGGAATTCCGTTTGGAGCTCTCCGTCGGCGGACCGACCACTGCCGACCTGAGGAAAGTACGCGACCTCTTCCTGGGGTAGCGTGAGGGCGAACACTCCCAGGTTCGGGCGAGAATAGGCCATTCTCGGTTGGGACTGAGTAAACTGAGGATGCGCCGGCGGGGCGGAAATGGTGACCCAGTCTGCGCCTCCGTCGAACGTTACCCGTAGATCCTCTGGGGAGTAAAGCAAGTACGGGTTTAGCGGATCACGTTCTAGACTCCGAACCGCCTGGGACAATGTCCAGCTCTGCCCGCCATCTCGGCTCTGGTAGCTCTGGCAGGGCAGCGGCCCCTCAAAGATTATTGGGACGCATCCCAAGATCCGAACCGCAGCTTCATCCTCCGGATCCACTTCGATGGAGTCAATCGGGAGCCGAGCGGACCCCCAGTTCAGTTCAGCCCAGGTCGATCCAGAATCCGTGCTCTTGATGAGCACCTTGTCGCCGCCGGCGAACAGGACCTCCGGCGTCGAGCGACTGATGGCGATGGTGGAGACAGCGTATCCGGGGGCTATCTGCTGCCAGGCGTCGCCTCCGTCCAGGGTTCTGTACAAGGTTCTGGAGTTCCGGGACAGGGCGTAGAAGACACCCGACCTGCTCGGATCAACGACGATCGAGGAAGTTTTCGCGCCGTGAGCATTTTCCCAGTGACGTCCGGCATCGTTACTCCGAAAGATCCCGTCGGAGCCCGCGGCAAGAAGTACCGAATTGTCGAACGGATCGATCACGAGATCGGACAAGCGACCGCTCAGCCCCTGGCCCGCCGCCTCCCAGGTCCTGGACCCATCGACACTCCTGTAGACCCCAACATCGTCCGCCAAAGCGAAAAGCACGCTACTGTCCGTCGGGTCGAGCGCCAGCTGCATCACCCTTGTCCCGCGCAAGTCGTAGAGAATCGGATACCACTGCTGGCCGCGATCGACGCTCTTGTACACCACCTCACCGAGGTTGAAAAGAACGTCCGGGTCGTCAGGCGCGAACGTTGGCCAGCGGAACCCGCTCGGCATGGAGGTCCAGTTTCCGCCTCCGTCAGTGCTGCGGTAGGTAAGGGCTTGGCCGTAACTCAATGCATAGATGGTTGAGTCATGCGGAGACACGGTCAACCGGTTGACCGTGTCGTCGGGAAGGCCGCCTTGGAGGCCAATTGGGAACCAGGCCAGGCCCCCATCAGTCGTCTTGAAGACACCGCCGTCGAACGCGGCGCAATAGAGCACGTTCGGATTTCGGGGATCGGCGGCCAAGGCTGCCGTCTCCGGCAAATTCTGACCGGAAGAAAGCGCACTCGCGGGAAGCCAGGTCTCCCCGTCATTTGTTGATTTGAAAACCCCTGCAACATGACCCACGTACACAGCTCCGGGAGCCGCGTCAAAGACGAAAGCCTTCAGCTGCCCGAACGGCAAGCCCTGGTAGGCTGGCGCCCACGTCTGCCCGCTATTCGCGCTGCGATAGATGTAGGGCGTGTTGTCGTAACCTCCTCCGCGTCGAACCGCAAACAAGTGACCAGGGCGGTGGGGATCGACGGCGACACTCCAACTGTCCTCGTATTCGTCGTTATCCGGAAGCGTTAATACGCGGTGCCACGACTCTCCCGCGTCCACGCTCCGGTAGACTCCGGCGCCCGGCACGCCAAGGAATAAGACATCCGGGTCACGCGGATCGACCTCGATTTCAGTCAGATAGCCATCGGGCAGCGCTGCGTCCAGGTGTCTCCAGCTTCTGCCGCCATCCTCGCTCCTGCTGAGCCCCTGCGAGCGAAGAACGTACATGCGATCAGGGTTTTTTGGAGCGATGAGGAGCCTCTGCTGCCACTCCCCCGGTAGACTCGGCTCGGTCGGGACGAGCTTCGTGCCGCCCGCCGCCGTCTTATACAGCCGTCCCTCCCCTGCCGCGTAAAAAAGGTCCTCCGCCGCGGGGCTTCGGGCGATCGCACGCATGTAAATGCCGGACTGGCGAATGTGCCGCCAGGTCTCACCGCCATTCAGGGAACGATAAATCGAGCCGTGGCAGAGGGCGACCATGTGGTTGCTGTCTGTAGGAGACACGATCAGATCTGAGATGGTGTGCGAGTACAGGGAGATTCCATCGCTGATCCGCCTCCAGGTCGCCCCCCTGTCCATGCTCTTCAGCAGGCCCTTGTCATACGGCGCCTGGTACACGGTGTCTGGATTCCGCGGGTCAACCACGATACGGTTCACCGCATTGCTGGTGGCGGAGCTGGCCCGCAACCAGAACTCTCCACCGTCATCGCTGCGCCACACCTCCCCCTTACTTGTTCCGCCGTACATGATCTGCGGGTTAGAGGGGCTGATGGCAAGACAGTGAACCGGAGGGGTGTACTCTGCGGTCGTCCAGGTGCGTCCACCATCAATGCTTTTCAGGATCCTCCACTCTCGGCCAGCGCCCAACAGGTACAGAACGCCGCTATCCCTCGGGGTCAACAGTAGCTCGGCTCCGTCCGTCTGACGAATTAGACGCCAGTCGTGCCCTCCATTCGTCGACCGAAACAAACCTCCGTAGACCAGGGCGTAGACAATATCCGGGTTCTGCGGATCAAACTCGAGGCTGTCGACATCGCCACTGCTCAGACCATTCCGGAGGGCGATATACGTGTTGCCCTCGTCTTCGGTCGCAAAAACGCCGTTTTCAGTAGCCAGATACAACCGCGAAGGACGGTTCGGATGAATTCGAATGGATAGGACATCCAGTGAGGTGGCGCCGGTCCATTCATTAGCGCCCGCATCCATGGACGCAACCACCTGACTCAGCAGCAGCAGAAAAAGCAAGATCCTAACCGTCATTTTTGCCCCCCGGTCAAAACTTGCTATTTTTTTAGCAGTTAGGCTCCGGAGTATAACTGATTCCCGCGCACTTTGCAGCAGCTTTTGCCCAACTGCCCGCTTGAGTTCCCGTCTCACTCAGCTCTTGCCAGTGTCTGTGTCATGTACCATTGATCCATGAAGCTTGGCATAGTCCTCGATGAGGTCTTCCTTGAACACGATAACCCGTCGGGTCACCCGGAGCGCCCCGAGCGGATTCAGGCGCTGATGGACGCCTTGGCGCTGTACCGGCCGGCGATCCTGCGCGCTGCTCCTGTGCCGATTGAAGAGCGGTGGTTGCGTGCGGTTCATACGAGTGAGTACGTCGAGCGCATCCGAGCGACAGCCGGCCAAGCCCGCCGAAGCCTGGATGCGGACACCCACGCGGGGGCGAAGTCATACGAGGTTGCCTGCCTTGCGGCGGGAAGCGCTGTCCATCTTCTGGAACTGATCCGCGAGGGACGGATCGAAGCGGGTCTCAGTCTGGCGCGTCCTCCGGGACATCACGCTACTCCGAGTCGCGCTATGGGGTTCTGTCTTTTCAACCACCCGGCTATCGCCGCCGAATGGGCTATTCAGCAGGGATTTGCGCACCGCGTGGCCATTGTCGACTTCGACGTCCATCACGGGAACGGAACGCAGGAGATCTTCTGGACCCGCTCTGACGTTCTGTATGTCTCCAGTCACCAGCACCCTCTGTATCCGGGCACCGGGAGCTTCTCGGAGACCGGCGCCGGTGACGGGACAGGGTTCACGCGCAACTTCCCGATTCCAGCCGGCCAGGACGATGCCTTCTTTGTTCAGCTTTACAGGGATCTGGTCCTGCCGATACTGCGGGAATTCAAGCCGGATCTGATAGTGGTGTCGGCCGGTTATGACACCCACGTACGCGACCCACTTGCAGGCATGAAAATGACAGGGGATGGGTTTGGCGCACTGACTGTATTGCTGATGCGCGTAGCGCACGAGCTTTGCGGTGGACGAATGCTTTTTGTTCTGGAAGGAGGATATGACCTGGAAGGGTTGAGCGAAGGGGTCGTTGCGACGGTCGATGCGCTCGTTGGGGCGCAAGATTTCCAAGACCTGGTCGGCCGGTCAACGAGCAAGGAGTTCGAGCGTTACGCCCGGCAGGTGCGGTATCTGGTCAACGATTTCCACTGATCCCCGGTCGCTCTACCGTAGAGGCAAGAGCCCCGGGAACAACGGGACGAGGGATGCCGCCAGAGCCGCCACC
>Ga0209077_1000494_pt1 | contig 10552 bp, 8 predicted proteins | sample PPLLak1March2015_FD_187247 | JGI IMG/M metagenome (GOLD analysis project Ga0209077, IMG submission 187247) | Freshwater sediment microbial communities from Prairie Pothole Lake near Jamestown, North Dakota, USA - PPLs Lake P7 Core (1) Depth... | ecosystem: Environmental > Aquatic > Freshwater >... | reverse complement strand
AAACAGAGCGGCGGCAGCGGCCATTCCCAACCAGGTTGCTTTCATACTGACTCCTTCATCATTGAATTAAGATTAATGGCAAAACACGAAAACCGGAGTTCGTTATCTTAAACTAACTCGTCGCCTTTGCAAATTTTTTGCGGCCCACTCAAACTTGGCTACAGGCGATAAGCATTTAACGCCCTGATACGCCCAGGCGTTGACCGACAGATTCACCTTATTGTCCCGGAGGTGGCGTGACGCGCAGCACTTCCTCGATGGTGGTGGTGCCCGCCGCCACTTTCTGCGCGCCACTGATGCGCAAGGGCTTCATGCCTTCCTTATAGGCCTGCTCGCGCAGCAAGGCAAGATCGCTGGAAGTGGAAATAAGCTTCTTCAGCGTCGGCGACAGAGGCATGATTTCGTAAATACCCGAACGTCCGAGATAGCCCGTCATGCGGCATTCGAGGCATCCCTTGGGACCGCTGATGCTGCCAGGCGAGGTGGCTTTCCATGGCGCGACCAGGGCATTCCACTCCCCCTCTTCGACAGCGGTTTGTTCCTTGCAGTGAGGACACAGCGTACGCACCAGTCGCTGGCCCAGCACTCCGAGCACGGTGGAATTAAGGAGGTAGGCCGGCACGCCAAGATCGAGCATGCGGGTAATGGCGGACGGCGCGTCGTTGGTGTGCAGGGTGGAGAGCACCAGGTGGCCGGTCAACGCCGCCTGGATCGCCATTTCCGCCGTTTCCAGGTCGCGTATCTCGCCCACCATGATGATGTCCGGGTCCTGGCGCATCAGGGTGCGGATGCCGCTGGCAAAATCCAGGCCGATATTGTGCTGCACCTGCATCTGGTTGAACTGCGGCATCACCATTTCGATCGGATCTTCCACGGTGCAGACATTGACCTCCGGCTGAGCCAGAGTGCGCAGCGTGGAGTAGAGCGTCGTGGTCTTGCCCGAACCAGTCGGGCCGGTAACCAGCACAATGCCGTTGGGCTGGCTCACCATCTGGTTCCAGCGCTGCTCGTCCTGATCGTTGAAGCCGAGGTCCTTGAAGTCCTGCACGATCACGTCCGGATTGAAAATCCGCATCACCAGCTTTTCGCCAAAGGCTGTGGGCATGGTGGACAGGCGCAATTCGATTTCTTCCCCCTCGGGGGTGCGGGTCTTGATACGGCCATCCTGGGGACGCCGCTTCTCGACGATATCCATGCGGCCCAGGCCCTTGATGCGGCTGGTGATGGCCGTCACCACGGGAGTGGGGATCTGGTACACCTGGTGCATCACGCCGTCGATGCGGAAACGCACATTGCCTGCTTCGCGCCGCGGCTCAAGGTGAATATCCGAGGCACGCTGCTCGAAAGCGTACTGGAACAGCCAGTCCACGATATGCACCACGTGCTGGTCGTTGGCATCGAGCTGGCCGGCACGCGACAACTCTACCAGTTGCTCGAAATTGGCGACCCCAGCCTGCCCTGCGCCTTCGTGCTTCTGCAGCGCGTTCTTCATGGAGCGCGCCAGATTGTAGAACTCCGGCAAGAAGCGCTGGATCTGGTCGGGACTGGCAACCACGCGCCGGATCTCGCGCCGCAGCGCGTAGGCCAGCTCCTGCTCCCATTCGCGTACAAACGGCTCGGCCGTGGCGATCACCACTTCGCGCAAGTTGGCGGCAACGGGCAAAATCATGAAGCGCGAGGCATAAGCGTGGGACATCACCGAACCCACGGCGGAAACCTCCACCTTGAGCGGATCGATGTGCTGGTAAGGCAGCCCGGCCTTGTCGGCCAGCCATTCCGTTAGCGCGTCGAGATTGAGCACCTTGTTGGGCGGCTTGAGGCTTTTCCATTTCTGGTCGGCAACGATCACCAGCGGATGCAGCTTGCTTGGGCTCAGGCTGCGGGCGGGGAAGTTGATCTTGTCCGCATTTTCCTGCGCCACCATGCCATCCGCTACCAACTCGGCCAACACCTCGGCCAAACCAAGCTTGTGTTCGTGAACCGGCAGGGCCACGTGGCTTAGCGCTTCAACTGCGACACGTCGCGCACCGCGCCTTTTGCTGCGGAAGTGGTCATGGCCGCGTAGGCCTGCAGCGCCTGGGACACCAGGCGCTCACGTCCTACCGGCTGCCACGCCTTATCACCTTTTTCTTCCATCAGCGCGCGGCGATGCGAGAGTTCTTCCCACGACACCATCAGGTTGATGCTGCGCTGTGGAATGTCGATTTCGATGCTGTCGCCTTCCTCGACCAGGCCGATGGCGCCGCCCTCCGCCGCTTCCGGCGAGGCGTGGCCGATCGAGAGGCCGGAAGTGCCGCCGGAGAAGCGCCCGTCGGTCAGCAGGGCGCAGACCTTGCCCATTCCCTTGGATTTGAGATAGGAAGTGGGATAAAGCATTTCCTGCATGCCCGGCCCGCCGCGCGGGCCTTCGTAGCGGATCACCACCACGTCGCCGGCCACGATCTGGTCGGCGAGAATGGCTTCCACCGCAGCTTCCTGGCTTTCAAAAATGCGCGCCCGGCCTGCGAACTTGAGAATACTTTCGTCCACCCCGGCGGTCTTGACGATGCAGCCATCCTCGGCAATGTTGCCGTACAGCACTGCCAGACCACCGTCCTGCGAGTAGGCATGGGCCTTGTCGCGGATGCAGCCGTGTGCGCGGTCGATATCCAGTTCGGCGTAACGCTGGTCCTGGCTGAAAGCTACCGTGGTGGGCACGCCGCCGGGTGCGGCGCGGTAGAAGGTCTTGACCTTTTCATCAGAGGTGCGGCACACATCCCACTGCTCCAGCGCCTGACCCATGGTCGGGCTGTGGATGGTGGGCAGATCGCGGTGCAACAGGCCGGCGCGGTCGAGTTCGCCGAGGATGGCCATGATGCCGCCGGCGCGGTGCACGTCTTCCATGTGGTAGGTCTGGATGCTGGGGGCGACCTTGGAAAGGTGTGGCACCTTGCGTGACATGCGGTCGATATCCTGCATGGTGAAATCCACGCCCGCTTCATGAGCCGCAGCCAGGAGGTGCAGCACTGTATTGGTGGAGCCGCCCATGGCGATGTCGAGTGCAACGGCATTCTCGAAGGCCTCGAAAGTCGCGATGGAACGCGGCAGCACTGACATGTCGCCGCGCTCGTAATGGCTCTTGGCCAATGCCACGATCAGGCGGCCCGCTTCCAGAAAGAGCCGCTTGCGGTCGGCATGGGTGGCCACCAGCGAACCGTTGCCGGGCAGGCCCAGGCCCAGCGCCTCCACCAGGCAGTTCATGGAGTTTGCCGTGAACATGCCGGAGCAGGAGCCGCAGGTCGGGCAGGCGGAGCGCTCCATGATCGCAACATCCTCGTCGGACTCATTGGCATCGGCCGCGGACACCATGGCATCCACCAGGTCGAGGTGCATGACCTTGCCCTGGATCACGGCCTTGCCGGCCTCCATCGGCCCGCCGGAGACGAAGATGGTCGGGATGTTGAGGCGCAGGCTGGCCATCAGCATGCCGGGGGTGATCTTGTCGCAGTTGGAAATGCAGATCAGCGCATCGGCACAGTGCGCATTGACCATGTACTCGACACTGTCGGCAATCAGTTCGCGCGACGGCAGGCTGTAAAGCATGCCGCCATGCCCCATGGCGATGCCGTCATCCACCGCGATGGTGTTGAATTCCTTGGCCACACCACCGACCGCCTCGATCTCGCGCGCCACTAGTTGCCCCATGTCCTTGAGGTGCACATGCCCCGGAACGAACTGGGTAAAGGAGTTGGCGATGGCGATGATGGGCTTGTCGAAATCGCCGTCGGTCATCCCGGTGGCACGCCACAGGGCGCGGGCGCCGGCCATGTTGCGGCCGTGGGTGGTGGTGCGTGAACGGTATTGCGGCATGAATGCAGGCTCCTGAAGGAAATACGTTTGATGCGGACATTCTAACCCGCCTTGCGCATCTGCACCACGCAACGCATTTCCGCCGCAGCCAGATCATACTAGTTGACCCAGATCAATATTTTTCTGACATAAATCAGGGTTTCCCTGATATTTGAATCAAGCCGCCCGTATTAAGATGGCGCACTCCTGAATACTGCCCAAAGCATTCAGGATAAAAATCAAATACATATTTAGGAGACAGGGCAATGGGTGATAAGGTATTTTTTGAATGGTCCGACACCATGAGCGTGGGCATAGCGGAGATCGACGAACAGCACAAAACCCTCGTTGACATTCTCAACCGCCTGTTCGTGGCCGTGGTCCAGCGCGAAAGCAATGAAATCACCATCGAGATCCTCGATACCCTGGTCGATTACACCAAGACCCATTTCGGCCTGGAAGAAAAACTGCTGCAGGACGCAGGCTACAACCCGGAAGAGTTTGCCGCCCACCAGCGCGAACACCGCGCCTTCGTCGAGAAAATCAGCGTTGCCGCAAACAAGCACTTGATAGAAGGAAAATCGGTATCCTTCGAGATCATCAACTTCCTCAAGCACTGGTTGCAGGACCACATCCTCGTCACCGACAAGAAATACGCCACTGCCCTGCAAGGCTCCGGCTATTCCACCAAGGCCTGGACCGACTACGCCAGCAACGCCATGGCAACCAAGCAGGCTGAGACACCCAAGCGCAAGCAGTGGTGGAAAGTCTGGTGACACCAACCGCAGACTGCCCTTTTCCCAAGCTGGTCATGGCTGGCGAGACGCAATCGGCGGCGATGCCGTTCAATCTTCAGCGCGAACTGGACCAGAGCATTCCCATTGGGCATAAGCTCAATCTTATCCACGACGCGATCAAGCTCTGCTCCAACACCATCCACCGCATCGCGGTCGCCCTGTACGACGCCCGCAGCGACATGCTCTCCACGTTCATACACAGCACCGCCGGACAAAGCCCGCTAGTCAATTATTCAGTGCGCCTGTCGGAAATCGCCTCCCTCAATGATATTGCCCGCGACGGCACGCCGCGCATTCTCAACGACCTGGCCGAACGAGCCGACGGACAAGGCGTGCATACCCAAAAACTGTTGAAGGATGGCTTTCGTGCCAGCCTGACGTATCCCTTCTATCACAACGGCCGGATTCAGGGATTCCTGTTTTTTAATTCCCGCAATGCGGGTGTATTCAGTGGCGGTTTGCTGGATATGCTCAATGTATTCAGCCAGGTGATCTCGTCCCTGGTGATCCGGGAAACCACATTTGTCCGTACCGTGACCGCAGCCATCCGCACTGCGCAGAACATCACGCGCCTCAAGGATGAGGAAACCGGTGCGCATCTGGAACGGATGGCAGACTACTCCCGCCTGATCGCCGCCTCACTGGCTGGAAGCCATGGGCTCAGCGACGAATTCATCGAATATGTGCATCTATTCGCGCCCATGCACGACATCGGCAAGGTCGCCGTCCCGGATGCCATCCTGCTCAAGCCGGGCAAGCTCAGCCCTGAAGAGTTCACCGTTATCAAGAGCCATGCCACGGTTGGGCGGAAAATCATTGACAACATGGTGAGCGAATTCGCCATGGACGGCTTCCCGCATATTCAAATGCTGCGAAATATCGTCGAACTGCACCATGAAACAATGGATGGCAGTGGCTATCCTCAGGGCTTGAGTGGCGCCGACATCCCGATAGAGGCACGCATATGCGCCGTGGCAGACGTTTTTGACGCCCTCACCAGCAATCGTCCCTACAAATCGGCCTGGGACAATGAGACGGCCTTTATGATTCTGCGCGACATGTCGGAAACCAAGCTGGATAGCGATTGCGTCGAGGCGCTAATCAGTAATAGCGAAAAAATAAACGAAATCCAGGCGCTTTTTTGTGAGAACCGGCTCGGCTAGAGCTATTGAGGACAAGAAATAAATGAAAATCAACCTGCCTGTCACCGGTACCGAAAAGCCATTCACCAGCGGTACCATTGTGTCGAAAACCGACCTCAAGGGCGCCATCACTTACGCCAATGATGCCTTTGTCGAACTGAGCGGCTTCAGTCGCGAGGAACTGATCGGCAAAAACCACAACCTGGTGCGCCACCCGGACATGCCGCCAGCAGCTTTTGCCTGGCTGTGGGACACCATCAAGGCCGGCCAACCATGGCGCGGCGTGGTCAAAAATCGCTGCAAGAACGGCGACCATTACTGGGTGGAGGCCTTTGTAGTTCCGGTGAAGGAAAAAGGCGAAATCGTGGAATACATGTCGGTTCGCTCCCCGCCCACGCGGCAACAGATAGCCGACGCCGACGCCCTATACAAACAACTCAATGCCGGCAAGCCGCTGATCCTGCCCAAAGCGCGCAACCTGTCCCTCAAGACCTCCCTCATAATGCTGATCAGTGTCATGAATCTCATGCTGATCGGCAGCAATGTACTGGGCTACCTTGGCATGCACCAACTCGGCTATACACTGACAGGCTTAGGCATCCTATTTTCCGTCGGATTGGGTGTATTTCTCTCCGGCGCCATCGACCGCGGCCTGAAAAAAATCATCGGCATTTTCGATCAGATCGCCGAAGGCAATCTGGCCAACAAGATCGATATCGGCGGCAAAAACGAAATGGGCAGAGTACTGAACTCGCTCGCCTGCACGCAGGTTCACCTTAAGGTCATCCTGGATGAAGTCGCGCTGGCCTCCGCCGTACTGGCGAAGCAAACCGACAATCTGAAAGAGGAGATGTCGCAGGTCATCACGCAGTCGCAAACGCAGTCTGACCGCATCATGCAGGTTTCCGCTGCCATGGAAGAAATGAGTGCCTCCATCCGCGAAGTAGCGGAAAGCGCAGGCGGCACGGCGGATGCCGCTGGGCAGACCCTTGATGAAGTCAACAATGGCAACGCGCAAATGAGGCGCAGCATGGAAGCCACCTCACAAGTGGTGCAAACGGTGGAAACTTCTGGTGCTGCCATCACCAATCTGAGCCAGTCTATCGGCAAAATCGGCGCAATAACCCAGGCCATCAGGGACATCGCCGACCAGACCAACCTGCTGGCCCTCAACGCCGCCATCGAAGCAGCACGCGCTGGCGAACAGGGGCGCGGCTTCGCCGTGGTGGCTGACGAAGTCCGAAAACTGGCCGAGCGCACCTCCTGCAGCACGGCAGATATCTCCCGCATGGTAGCGGAAATCGAAAACACTGCCGGCGCAGCGACCGATTCCATGGAACAGGCCGTCTGCGAGGTCAAATCCGGGCTTGCCCTGATTCAGGCCAGCAGCACCAGTTTCAAGGCGATTACAAGCGCATCCCAGCGGGTTACCGAAATGGCGCAACACATCGCCGGCGCGGCCAGCCAGCAATCCATCGCGGGTGCAGAAGTATCCTCCAACATGGAGCAAATCTCGGCCCTGAGCGGAGCCAGCACAGCAAGTGCTATCCAGATGGGTCTCGCCACCGAGGAGATGGCGCGTGTAGCAACGAATCTGCAAGCCATGGCACGGCATTTCGACAGCGGAAACTGAGTATTCGGCACGCATAGTACATTGATAATCTTTAAAAAAGCATTTGAACCGCAAAGGCCGCAAAGGGCGCGAAGGAATTCAAAGGCTGAACAAATTATCAGCTTGCCTGATGGGTGATGCGTTGCCTTTGATTAAGCCTTTGTTTCCCTTGCGAACCTTCGCATCCTTTGCGGTGAAATGAAGTTATCTAGGACGATATGTGCTCCACCCTGCCATCCCTGTGGTAAATTTCGGCCTTTCCTCACCCCCTCCCAAACGCCATGCTGATTCACCCGCAATTTGACCCCATCGCGCTCCACCTTGGCCCACTGGCCATCCGCTGGTATGGCCTGATGTACCTGACTGCTTTCGCCCTGTTTCTCGGCCTCGGTCGTTATCGCATAAATGCCCGCCCCGATCTCGGCTGGCACAAGCAGGAACTGGACGACTTGCTGTTTTATGGGGTGCTAGGCGTGGTGCTGGGCGGGCGCCTAGGCTATATCCTGTTTTACAAGGCGAGTTATTATCTACAACATCCGCTGGAGATTCTCGCCGTGTGGCAGGGTGGCATGTCCTTCCATGGCGGGTTTCTCGGCGTACTGGTGGCAATGTGGCTGGTTTCACGCAAGAACGGCAAATCCTGGCTGGCTGTCACTGACTTTATCGCACCGCTGGTGCCGCTGGGGTTGGGTGCCGGGCGTATCGGCAATTTCATCAACGGCGAATTGTGGGGGCGGCCCACCGATGCTCCTTGGGGAATGGCTTTCCCTCAGGTTGACCTCGTGGCGCGCCATCCTTCGCAGCTTTATGAATTCGCTCTCGAAGGCTTGGCCCTGTTCACCCTGCTATGGTTCTTCTCGCGCCGACCAAGACCGCTCGGTGCTGTCTCGGCGCTTTTTCTGATAGGCTATGGCAGCTTCCGCTTCCTGGCCGAATTCAGCCGCGAACCGGATGACTTTCTTGGCTTGCTGTCACTGGGTCTTTCCATGGGCCAGTGGCTGTCGCTACCCATGATTGCGGCCGGCGTGGCGATGCTGCGCTGGGCTTATCGCCGACAATAGTCGGCAGATATCTGCCATGGATTGCGCCAGAAGCACAATTTGTGGTTAAAATTCATACTTTGCCTCTGAATTCTTAAGGATAGATCATGCCTCAATATCGCATCGCACCGAGCATCCTGTCGGCCAACTTCGCCAATCTGGGCAAGGACGTGGACGATGTGCTCGCCTCCGGCGCCGACATCGTTCACTTCGACGTGATGGACAACCATTACGTGCCTAACCTGACCATCGGCCCGCTGGTATGCGAAGCCCTGCGCAAGCATGGCGTGACTGCGCCTATCGACGTGCATCTGATGGTCAAGCCGGTGGATCGCATCATCCCCGATTTCGCCAAGGCTGGCGCCACCTACATCACCTTCCACCCCGAGGCTTCCGAACACGTCGACCGCACCATCGGCCTGATCAAGGAATGCGGCTGCAAGGCCGGCCTGGTATTCAACCCTGCCACGCCGCTGGATATTCTGGAATACACCCTGGACAAACTGGACATGGTGCTGCTGATGTCGGTCAACCCCGGTTTCGGCGGACAGAAATTCATTCCCTACGTGCTGGACAAGGCGCGCAAGGTTCGCCAGATGATCGATGCACGTGGCCTCGACATCAGCCTGGAAATCGACGGTGGCGTCGGCCCGGCCAATATTCTGGAAGTAGCAAAAGCAGGCGTGGACACCTTCGTCGCCGGTTCCGCGGTATTTGGCGCGGCAAAGGACAGCGACCCGCAGCGTTACAACTCCATCATCGCGGCCATGCGCGCCGAGCTGGCAAAAGCCTAAAGGCATTAACCACCAAGGACGCAAAGGTTCGCAAGGGAATACCATTCGAGGTTTGCCTCGCGTTCCTTTGCTGCCTTTACGGCGAATGGAGAATTTAATTGAATAAATCATTTCCCTTGCCCATCAAGGCCGTGGTCATCGATCTCGACGGCACCCTGCTCGACACCGCGCCAGACCTGGCGGAAGCTGCCAAGCGCATGGCAGCGGAACTCGACCTCCCGCCGATCGAACTGGACACCGTCAAGACCTACATCGGCAACGGCGTTTCCCGTCTGGTGAAGCGCGTGCTCACCCGCGAGATGGATGCAGAACCCGAAGCTGCGCTCTTTGCCCGTGCCTTGCCGGTGTATGAAAAACACTATGCTGAAGGGGTGAGCCGCGAAAGCCGCCCTTTCCCGGGCGTGGTAGAAGGACTCGAAGCCATGAAAGCGGCGGGATTCCGCCTCGCCTGCATCACCAACAAGGCGGAGAAATTCACTGTACCGCTGCTGAAGGACACCGGCCTGTTCGACTACTTCGAGTTGATACTCTCCGGCGACACGCTGCCCAAGCGCAAACCGGACCCGCTGCCGCTGCAGCACGCGTGCAAATATTTCGGCATCGAAGCGGGACAATTGCTGCTCATCGGCGATTCTCTCAACGACACCCAGGCAGCGCGCGCGGCAGGCTGCCACGTGTTCTGCGTGCCCTACGGTTACAACCGCGGCCGTAGCGTGGAAGAACTAGATCTCGACGCTGTGGTGCCTAGCCTCTTCGAAGCTACCAAACTGATGCAAAAAATCTGAAGTCATGAGCAAGCAACCTCAAGTTGACCTGAAATCGGCCGTCCTTTCCTGGCGATGGCATGCCTGGCAATAGCAAGCCTCGCGCCACCGCGCTTTTTTCAGCCTCAATTTAAGGAATCGACATGACCGAACAGGAATTCAATCAGCTTGCCCAGCAGGGCTACAACCGTATCCCGCTCACGCTGGAAACCCTTGCCGACCTCGACACGCCGCTGTCGCTCTATCTCAAGCTTGCCAACCAGCCCTATTCCTACCTGCTGGAGTCGGTCGAAGGTGGCGAACGCTTCGGGCGCTACTCCTTCATCGGCCTGCCGGCCAAAACCCGCATCGTGGTGCGTGGCCGGCATATCGCCGTGGAAAATGACAGCGGCCCAATCGAAAAGGTTGAAGCGAACGATCCGCTGCAGTTCATCCAGGATTACATGGCACGCCTCAAAGTGCCGGCACGGCCCGGACAGCCAAGATTCAGCGGCGGTCTCGCAGGTTACTTCGGCTACGACATCATTCGTTACGTCGAGAAAAAACTGGCACACACCAGCAAGCCCGACGTGATC
>Ga0209077_1000492_pt1 | contig 10560 bp, 7 predicted proteins | sample PPLLak1March2015_FD_187247 | JGI IMG/M metagenome (GOLD analysis project Ga0209077, IMG submission 187247) | Freshwater sediment microbial communities from Prairie Pothole Lake near Jamestown, North Dakota, USA - PPLs Lake P7 Core (1) Depth... | ecosystem: Environmental > Aquatic > Freshwater >... | reverse complement strand
ACGGACGTAAAGTAGTACTACAACTGGCTTCAGAACGGAGATCGCAGCACGAGACTCTTTCAGACGTCATTTGAATATTGCCAATGAAAAAGGAAGAGAGGCTTAACTTTGGAACACCACACAACTTGATAGGATAAAAAGAATCTTTAGTGGCATGGTATCCAACTTTGCTATATACGCGACCCATGAAAGGTAATTGATTTGCAAGGGCCAAAAGAAGTATCTGAAAGTTAATTGATATTTTTTAAGATTTGTTGTATAAGTTTTTAAATATTAGAGCTTAACTGGATTGCATAAAGGTATAATAGGGACTTTCGAGAGAGGTGGTTGTGAGACAAGAACACGTAACTTTGAAAAACGTAGAAGTCGAACGACTTTGGGAACTCATAAAGAAGCATTTGCAGGAAATAAAGCTAGATATTATTCATGAAGAGACTGAACCTTCCACTGCTTCCACTGCTTCCGGCTATTGGAACTTGAAGGCGCATAAAGGTAGCAAAGGTAGTATAGTTGTGGGTAATATAAGAGATGTAGAAGTAATGATAAGCGGAACCAAGGGTAACTACGACCTAGTTCTGAGAACTGGCGCATGGGGTAAAGACATAATTGTGCCAACAGCCATATGGGGAGTCGCGACAGCAGGACTAGCTACAATTCCGGTTGCTCTGGCTGAAATTTATAGGGCACACGCGTTCGAGAAGCACTTTTGGGATTTTATTAGAGAAAAAACAGGCGAAATTGGCGAAGGAAAAGCAGAAATGTCCAGTCCAGTAACAATAACGCCCTGAGTACGAGTATAGAGATAAATTTAGCGAGGGACCGGTTAAGACCGGATATTCTATTCCTTTCTCACCTTTAGAATTTTTTCTTATATGGAGAGAATTCACAGCTCCTGGTTTTAGACTAGTCTGATTTGCGACCAAGACTCCGATTTGTAATGCGCTATATGTACAAAATAATTGAATAAATACTCTTCAAGAAAACCATAAAAGATCGAAGCCCACTATATTTTATTGGGTCAAACAAGATAATGAGTGAATTTGCATTCTTCCGGTTTATGAGTCTGAATCTGTTAACACAGGAGGAAAAAGTCAACAAGATGGAAATGATTTCTGTCACCGAAGAGGTATTGGATGCAAAAGGGATAGAGTGTGACGCAAAAATTGCTAAGGTCTCGGAAGAAACCATTCGCGAGGTCCTCAATGAAGTAAGGAAGAGGCGGCGAAAACGGGCAAAACAAGGTAATGAACTAGATGAGGAACAAGAACTACCTATCACCAGTAAGATATCTGATTAGAGTCATAGTCAAGTAGACCTTAATCAAAATTATAAATGATTTTTGTTCACGTTCATGCTCAATATCTTGTTACTCAACCTAGAAAAGAACAATCCTTAGATTGGAGGGAGGAATCATCTATTGCTGAAAGCACATCTGGAGGAAGGCTGCAGACATAGGAAGCCTGTTGGTTTCTGGAGGAGGAATGGGGCAGATGGTTCAAAAGCACAAATGTGTGTGTTGACTTTAGAAATGAAGAAATTAGTTAGTATCCAAACTAAAATTGCTTTTTGCTTTCTTGGTCGAACTTTAACAATCCTCAAATTCGGCGAATTGTTACGAAATCATCTCATTTGATCGCAAGAACTGATTCCAGCTTGAATTAAACCACCGGACATTTTAGATCCCGTTACTTGTTGCGTAGTCCTTATTGTACAGTATCATCTTAAAAGACATAAATCAGATTATACTCCCCACCTATGAAATAACAGATGGCACAAGAAATTTAGAGCCCTACCCTCATTGGACCATAAATCCTATTGGTATTTCGGACTGCTTTAGGTTCGTGTAATATTAAATAGTCCTAAAAGCAACAAAAAAGTACTATAGTTTTTGCCAAGCATCAACACCATCAAAATCAGCTATGTGAGTAAGCCTTTCATTGTTTCAGCCGTGATCAGTCTGTTTGTAGGTTCGTTCATAGGAACAGCATGGATGATGACAATATTTAATATCGGTCTCACTCCCATCTGTAAAATATGCGTACCTTTCTTTTCTCCTTGTACTTTTCTCCCTAATCGCTCAAGTAGTAACTCTGTTGCAACCTTCGATACTGCCTGACAAGTTTTTTTTCATAATGTTAGTGATCACCGCTCTGAGAGTTGCTGGGATATCGATCTTTGTAACTATTATTTTCTTGATGCTGAAGATAAGACCGAAACGGCTAAGACTATCTGACTATTTCATTGCGTTATCTGTCACGACATTGCTGACCATGAATATGATCGAGCTTGCACAGATGTCTGGTCTTATTTACTCGGAAAAAGATATCACAAAGGCAAGACTAACAATTACTTACCCCTTAAGTCACATCGAATTGTGGTTACTATTTCCTATAATCATGATATTTGGAATTGAATACAAGACCCTTCCATCATTCCTTGGATTCATTAAACCTCGAAGTATCGTAGGTCTTTCCTCTCTTATCCTAATATCAAGCTGTGTTATCACAGGTTTACTTTCTATACTCTTTGATACCGAATTATTGAAACTTCATTTGGTCTTTAACATGTTTTTTTTCGCGTCTGTTGTTGCCTTTATGCTATCAATTTATGCATTTGGTGGATTCGATAATTCGGACATCATCAATCTTGTCCAAGGAGAAAAAAAGGTAAGGTATAATCTTACAGGTCTACACATAAAGATATCATTTCTTCTGCTCCTGTTGGGTATTTTTGTGGCAATACTTCTTGGTATTACGTACTGACAGGATTATGCAGTATATCGATTTGCCTTATACGACATCGCAATACATAATACTATTTCGTTATATCTACCCCTTATGCTTCCTCCAATCATCGGGAAAACGGTCCAATTTACTAATCTCAATAAAATACCAATATTACTAATCGTTTTATCGTTAGGTTTACGTGCATTGGGGGACGTCATTCTTGCTCAACGAAATTCGGTTTCCAACTTTGTTTTCCAATTCACATCTTTGCTTACGTTAAAAATATTGAACCTTTCGGTGGGCCTTTCAGGCTGGCTTGTGGTAATTGCGATGGTCGTGTTCGTCATTACGTTGCATAAGTCCATGAAGTAATACACTCCACGGCGTGCCGTTTCAATTGAATTCCGTCTACCAGCTCATTTCTGACTCATATGTTGACCGCCATCAGATTGCTGCTCGAGTGTTCTGACGCCTATATACTAAAGGCTGAGACTCTAGTATATCAAGAATTTAAATCAAAGCAATACTAGAGATCCTGGCAGCTGCCAGTTCATCAAACTATGCGAGTCTTTTCAATATTATAAATCTACCTTACAGAGAATTGGTACAAAATAGAAGGCACCTTTTCTCATAGATATGCATTAGGTTCAACCGTATTCGTCAATAACTGAAAAGATTGATTTAGAAGGATGAGAATTAACATCTAATTAGATAATCAGAATTAATAATCTCAGAATGACATTCATTTTACGGTTGATGACCTTGACAAAAAATTTATGTATGAAGCCAAGGACTGACTTTCTTCACATTTATCCTAAACTAATAGGATATTAATCAATCCAGGATCCAACCTCAATCCATACTTCAAAGTTGTTCGAAAATAATAGCCTTTCATGTTCAAACGGATATAATGAATATATGTATTAATTGACATTCAGACACATGTTTTATGACATAATTGTCAACATATAAATAACAGAATGCGTTACTACCCCACATGCACAATTATTTTTGGATCTCCATAATAGCCATTTTGGCGACCACTCTGTTTTTTGGGATAGCTTCAACGGAAGTAATGGCCCAACACGCTAATGAAAGCTCGAGTAACAATGTTAGCACTAATTCGTTATCGTCATCAAGCTCAACTTCAGAGGCATTAACAATGCCTGAAATCTTTAACAAGACCGAAAATTCTGTTGTACAAGTAACTAGTACTAGTCCTGTTAGTAATAGTCTTGTAATAAGAAATGGGGAACTGATCCCTCATGATGATGTCGCTCTAGGTTCAGGGTTTGTATATGATCAGGACGGACACATCATCACCAACTATCATGTGATTTCTGATCCTAATAGTGTTGAAGTTACGTTTGTAGATGGGGATTCCTATAATGCTAAAGTAGTTGGAAAAGATCCTTATTCGGATATTGCCGTTTTAGAAATATCTGATGATGGCTTTCAAAAACAGATTCCGCCGCTAAAAGCTGCAAATTCATCAGCCTTACAGGTGGGAGAGCAAGTTATTGCAATTGGCAATCCATTCGGTCTCAGTGGGACCTTGACTTCCGGGGTCATAAGCCAGATGGGACGAGTCTTGCCAAATGACATCACCGGATATTCAATATCGAACATAATTCAGACTGATGCAGCAATAAATCCAGGTAATTCAGGTGGACCGTTGCTCAATTCTAAGGGAGAAATGGTGGGTATGAACACGGCGATTTTCTCAAATACTGGAGTTTACTCAGGAGTGGGATTTGCAATCCCGTCAAGTATGGTTCAAAAAGTAGTATCATCCCTATTGAAAAACGGTTCTTACGAGCATCCTTATATGGGTATCTCCGGAATCACACTATCCCCTGAAATCTCAAATGCATCGCATTTGAATGATACAAAGGGAATTCTTGTTGTAGATATCACAGCTGATAGTCCTGCTGACAAAGCCGGAATACGAGGAGGAGATGTGCTTACATCTGTGGATGGACAGGACATAAGACTAGGAGGGGATGTAATTGTTGCAATCGACAACCAAAGTGTTAGAGCCATGGAAGACCTCCTTTCTTACTTGGAAGAACAAAAGGCAGTTGGTGACAATATTGAGTTATCAGTTGTTAGAGACGGAAAGACCGAACATATCGATTTGATACTTGCTGCTAGACCTAGTCAGGCAGGTGAAGACATGTCCCAGCCAAACCAAGGACCAGTACAGCAAAAAGAGAGACCTGCTTTGGGAATAAACGGCATTAATATGGCACCGGAATTGGCCGAAAGAATGAATCTAACACAATCACAAAAGGGCTTCCTTATAGAAGATATAATTTCCGGTGGACCAGCAGATTTGGCTGGGATTAGAGGTGGATACAAGGTTGCCAACATTAACGGTAGTGACATTAAACTTGGGGGAGATATTGTTGTCGGGATGGACGAAATGGATGTTAACACAATCCAGGATATCCAGTCTTACTTGGACACTAAAAAAGTTGGGGATAACGTACAAATTCAGGTAATCAGAGACGGTCAAGAAATTACCGTTCCATTGAAATTGGGGAAGCTTCAAAGTGAACAGACGCTTCGGGAACAAGGACCTCTTGAACAGCTGCCACAATTACCGTTTTCACAGAAAGATCCCTTCAGCGGTGATCTCTTCGGTGACATGTACAATCAATGTGTCGAAAGTGCTGGTAAGGGAGTATGCGATCAATTATTTGGCAAATGAGTGCTAGGAATTAGGGGGTAATAATCCCTTAATGAAATTACAGAATGAAAAGACGGAGTGTCTACTTCAGACCGCAAAAGTGTACCACTAGTTAAGAAGAACAGCAAGATATCGACATACTCTTTTATTAGCATCGTAAGAAGAATTATAGCGCGGGATAAGGATGAGACCTTAGATAGGCGATAATACGAAAGTAGCCATCAAGTCAATCGTTAATTTTTCAGATTCTTGATCAAGGTACCTCACCGCAAAATGGCAAATAATATTCAAAATTGCCAGATCATGTAAAATAAGAATCGATTCAATATATGTATAATAATAGCAATATATACATCGTGTATATGTGAGTATCATATTCTATTATAAACAATATGTAAAAAGCAATTTTATGTACTTTTGGTTATTAGATCGCATACGTGAACTTGTGGCTGTTTGAAGAATAGTCACTAAATAGGGCACGGGGGAGGTGTACTGCACGGTGACTTTGCGCGCAAATTCACATTAGTTAACTGTCGAGCTCGCGTATGTATTCCTTTGTTCCGTCCATCGAAAAACATTACTGCGAGAACTTTATCTCTGGGCAGTTCGATGTAAACAGGTCTTTTGTAGCGCATCGCCGAAAGTAAGACCCGATTGATATCATTAATTGCGTTCGAAGGATCAGAAATGACAGTAGAATCAACAGTTATATGTTTGAAAATTTCCAACTGAGTGTCAAAGTCTCGTACCTTGTGGTGAAGAAGTGGATTCTTTCTTCGCTCTGCTATTCCAGGCGATCTTGATATTATAACCAAAGGAGACTTTTCTGCAAATGCCTGGGCAGTAGCGTTGACTACCTTCAGCCCTCCGACACAGTAGGTTATGCAAACAACTCCCAATCCATTAATTCTTGCATAGGCATCAGCCGCGAAACCAGCACTTTGCTCGTCGCAAGTGTTGACTATCATGAGTTTTTTCGATTCATTCAAAAATTGATAAAATCCTAACACATAGTCTCCTGGGACACCAAATACGTGCCGAACTCCGAGATTGTATAGTTGTTGGACAAGGAAACGACTAATTGTATTCTGTTGCTCTATTTTCTTCATTAAATTCTCGTTTATTTGAATGTATACGGTGTATAAATACAGGTTGTTTATTTTATTAAGTTAGGTCAAACGTTAAATAAAGTTGAAACAGATATCATCTGACCTTACCAAATTTGCTCAAATCAGAAGCGATACGTAAAACCTATACACTGGCTAAAGCATTTCGTTAATTTTGCTGACACAGATAATCATGACGTGCTATTGAAACTGACACCTATCGAAATCTACAATCAATTTAATTGAAGATGAAGTTATACCCTATGAGTTAGCGATATAATCATCTTTGTTTGTTCATTTTGATTTCAGGATGCCCCCCCAATGAAGCGACAATTTTTTCAGGGAAGATTAGTATTCTTTTATCAATAAAGTCTAGCTCGGGCATTGTGTTCCTTCAATTCAGAGAAGCTGCTGCAAATGCAGTTAGCATTACTACTATTTCTGCAAATATTGTGAGAGTTGTGTTTGTATAACCATATTAGCCATATTATTATTTTTTCCAATCATAAAGGCAATATGTAATGCGAACATTCTAGGTGCCACTACGTTCTGAATGATCCCATCCATAATTGAGACTATCCTTCTCGTAGCAAATCATGATATCCAATCAAAGTAAGTGGTAGTAACAATTAATGGCATAAGCTCGTTATGTGTTCCTGAATGAAGGCGAATATTATGCTAGCGCTAGAGATTGGACTTCTAGTCCATATTACGATTCGTTTGATGCCCCGCTGATATCTAACGTCCTAAATTTATCATTCTTACCCACAATTAGTAATGAGTCGATATCGCAATCGGCGAAAATGGTAAGGGATTGTTCTGATTCGAGTTACCACTCCAAAGCGAGTTGGGAATATTTCTGTTACTAACAAATAGCATCATACAAACCTAATTTTAAGATTGATGAAATATATGAAATAATCAGTGGAAATAATGGTTCGCACAATTCAATATGAACTGCTCAGATGTTACTGCTTTCACGAATCTTAAACTTGATCGACAAATACAAACAAACCATCACGAGCTGCAAAGCATTGAATAAGTAGTCAAGATTTTGTATTCCAATCACACTCACCTAATCCTGGCTTACCCTCGACAGTTCTAACCTCAGCCTTACACTCTCCCGATGAAGTTAGCTGCTTGCAGTCCTCAGTCCCATCACAATAACACGTAAATGAGTTTGAGAAACAAGCATAAGGTAATGCAGGTTCACCGGCTAGACTAGCGATTGATTGCGAAATAGTCGAAGGTGATGACGATAGGTTGGAAGTTATGCTGCTCTTCGAAGCGTTGTCTGAAAGACGCTCACTACTAGCTCCAGTTTGAATTGTTCCATTTCCAAATTCCATTGTTCCATTTCCATTCCCCTCTCGGTTAGAGACAGAGCTAGCAGCTGAAGGGCTTTGAGTTGAGGTCGTGTTACTCGCCTCGCTAAGTACGCATATATTGCCTTGCTTCACCCAGAACTGACCGACTTCACTACAATCAGTGACACATCTTCCGGTCTGAGTATTCCGATACATAGGTGGTGTTGCCGATCCACAGTTGTCCCATTCACATTGAATGGTGGATCCTACGTTATGTTGGTTCGGAGGACACTGCACAGAAGAGACGCTTACAACAGGTCCCTGTTGATCTTCTAGCCCCTCGTTTTGACTTCCAGAATATAATGATCCTCCATCTTGCAGTGCTAGTGACTCATTTAGAAATAAAGGACTAAAGGATTGTGCGAGAGTGAATGAAAACGTTAACAACAAAGTCGATATACCAAGAACTAAGAGGCCGACAAAGAAAGAAGTTTGAATCATATCATTAGCAAGAATATGAATGATAAAAACTTTCTGGGGAGATCGATATGAAGTGAAGACAGTAAAGTAACTTCTTATTCAAACTATGAATTGCAGGATTTGCAGAAGTTGTGTTTTCCATGTCCTAATGAGATGTTCGTAGGCTTTTTTGATGGAGGGCTATTTCATTATGATCTCAAGATTTTTTGCATGTCTCGGTCATTTCAATCACTAGTGCCAAGATTTGTAACAAACGGGGACTCGACCAAATTATTGCAATTGTATCTCATATGACCCGAACTTATTGGCAGTATGCTAGAGAAGCAGATTGAACTAGATTAAGATTTTACCCAGAAGGTGGCATGGAATATGGAATATTAACTACGAATTGTAAATAATTTCCCTAAATTGGTCTTTACACGAATTTCTTACTGATGATGAAACATCCTTAGTAATTTGAGAACTTAGACGATTTCTGACCTGTCAGCGGATGTCAGGGTTTCAGTAACTCACGAAAAACAGATTTCAGCTATCTTGCGATACATGCCTACTTCATGGGCGAGATATCGCCTGATAATTCCTTTATTTTCAAGAATCCCTCAGTCCTTATGTTTGATGTTCGAAAACCAATCTTTCATCACTGTTCGTCTTCGCTACCTGCCTCGTCGCCACCACCGTCACCATTTTCGCTATCGTCGCTGTTGTTGCCATCCCCGTCATCATCTGATCCGTCTGAAACTTGTTCATTGTTATTTTCATCGTTATCTTCAACCGTCTCATCTCCTACAGGAGGCAGAGTTGTCTCCGGAGAGGTAAGAGGAATTGTTGGAATAGAATCTCCAGATGCAGACATATCCAAATCTGCAGTAGGTAATATCCTGAAGATCTTGCCCTGTCCCAAGGAGACCACGTACATATATCCATCGAAAGGACTCACTTCAATATCTGATATGCCTGCAAATCCAGTAGCAAAAAGTATGGCTTCTGAACCAGATTCGCCGTCTGTATCTGCTACTCTGTCAATTAGAGGTTCAGGAAGCAAGAGTTCTGTCCTATCCTCATTAAGGCTGAAATGATATAAATGTCCCGCATGTATATCTCCCAGAAAAAGATCGTTCTGATACCCAGCACCATATTTAGTGGAATCTAGGAATTTGAGTGCGGTCGGACCGATTGTGTAGAGGAATGTCAGTTTTGGATGTTGATATTGTCCTTTACCATCGAAATCAACAAGTCCTTCAGGTTGGACAGAAGCAATGGCGCTCTGACCTTCTCGAGGGTCTCCTTCCCCACGCTGCCAAACTCCTTGAATTTGATTCCAACCGCTATTGAAGCCTGGGTATATTAGGTTTATCTCATCACCATACCCCGGACCATTCTCTGAATCCCAAAGATTTCCTGTAATAGGATCAAAACCAATTCCGAAACTGTTACGTATGCCGTACGCATAATACAAATTAAGAGGATAGTCGTCTCCCAAGATGTAACTTCCAGTGCTTGGGTCTATAACTGGTTCACCGTCCTGTGTTACTCTTAATATCCCTCCTGACCCGTCAGCGGGAAGTTCATCATTGTTCTGTGTTTGTGTCGTTCCTCCTGTCACTTTGTCTGTATCTCCAATTGGGATATACAAGTTATTATCAGGTCCAATTGTGATTGCGCCACCGTTGTGTCTAGGACCAGGAACTGCAGGTAGATCCAGTAGCAGTATAGGGTTAACCAGTTTGGCTGTCGAAGGAGAACTCGCCGGTGCCTCAGAAGTGGAGTCAATGTTGGCAGCTCCTGTCACGCCTCCTGACTGCCCATTTTCAAGTTCGTATCTATATAACCGATTTCCTATTGGAGCACCTCCATCCCCACCCTGAGCTTCGGTATAGTACAAGAAGACGTACGTCTTACCTGTCTCATTATTTTGTGAAATGGCAATTCCGCACATGCATCTTTCTACTTCAGTTGCCACGCTGACATCCAACAAAGGCTGAGGTTGTACTTCCCCGTCTATAACCCTCATGACAGTCCCCTTATCTTTTTCTAAGACTAGGATGTCATTTTGTGATAAGAAGGCCATGGCAGTGGGTAAAGACAGGCCATCGGCTGCTACTTCGGCTGTAAAACCCGGCCGATTGAATACGGGATTACCAACATCATCAGAATATCTAAGTACAGGTTCATCAGTTGTCTGAGCAAAAACAAACGCAGACTGCAAGGATAATGAGTGTGATGCGGGAAGGATACCATAGTCCTGCAAA